>JABAOH010002644.1_pt3 | contig 10090 bp, 11 predicted proteins | sample 7062181 | NCBI WGS metagenome assembly JABAOH01 (sample SAMN14538630, study PRJNA623070) | marine sediment metagenome | biome: marine biome [ENVO:00000428]; feature: marine pelagic biome [ENVO:01000023]; material: deep marine sediment [ENVO:00002113]; isolation source: pool of 5 deep marine... | reverse complement strand
AAACCCTTGAGGTGCTCAAAGAGTATCAAGATGCGTGATTACCTTTTTTACGCGAGCATGCGTTTACTGGTTTATCATCTCTTTTACTTCTTCGATGTATCGCTTCAGGTCTATCTCCATGCTGTAGGCGGGTTCTGGAGCCTTCCTGAGGAGTTCTTCGATGCCTGTATGAATCATGGTGATGGCTAGGCAGATGCTCGTAAAAGCGAGTGGCCCTAATAGGATGATGACGCCGAGTATCTCCCAGAGTTCCATTGAAGGGTACCGTGTGGAATAATGTATTTTACGGGTATTAAATGGTAACAGCTAGGTGCTTGCCTTCGAACGCCCCTTTTCAGTTATCATCGCTGACAGTATTCTGTCTGGGCCCGAGAGGTTTGTCCTCATCGTCGTGACGAGGTCTCCCCTCTCCGCTTCCTCGATGATCTCGCAGACATCGTGGTGCGCGCGTACTAGATTACCCATCGCGCGAACGGGGTCACTCTTCTAGGATGGAATGGGGTTCTACTTTCTTCATCTCGTTGTACAGATATTCCAGCCAGTCTCCTAATTGGGGGCGTTCCCTTGAGTCGCTCCTTGCCCTGATCCCCTTGATTATTGGTTCGTACTTCTCCCAGCTCCAGATTATATATGAGCCTAGGAGGTCGGATACCTGCTGGGGGTCAATCAGGTTCTGCCTCACCATCATGCCGATGCCAGCCAGGTAAGATCCCCAGGCCATCCACGCCGAGTAATGCTCCACATTCGCCGGTCCATATTTACTCCACCACTCCTCAAAGGTGCTCCATTCCTCATGGTGAAGCATCGTTAAGTAGTGTCTCTGGAAATCCCTGTCGTTGAAGCGGTTGTAGATGTTCATGAAGAGCTGGGTTCTCCTCGTCTTGTTGGCGTTCCTGAGGATGAGAATGTAGTATATGGTACCCACGATGAAGCTCAACGCTGCAAGGGTGATTGAGATCGTCTGTAGATCTACCAATATCTACACCTTGATGGACTACTATTTGCGGTGATATTTTTACTATGTACTTGGCCTTCAGTTGTGAGCAACGTATCCACTTTATCGTCATATACCTATCCTTGCACGCGGAACGTTCGCGCGCGCGAAAAGGCTGGTCTGACTGGAATGACACCATCGCCAACCTAGACAGATTGGCTCGCAAGGTTCGTCAGAAATTATAAAACATACTTAATAATGTGAACCCCAACCCCTTTTTTTTATTAAAACCACTCAGATGCTGATTCCTTCGTCTCCAAGTGAATAGTTAAATAATGATAGATCTAGGAGGATTCAGGTTCTGCTTTTGGGCATCTTTCAGGTGGCTTTTGATGGAACCTAGCTCCGAGGAGTGATTACGCTAATACCGTATAAATTAGGAGTTAATGAACTTTGATAACTCCAAAGGTGGGAAGTGAGATCGAAACAGACAGAAACGATAATCCGCGCGCGCTTGTACTCAAAAGAGGCTATCGCATACACGCATGGCGCGAGGTTGTTGCGCGCGCGATGTTACATAATGAGGGGGAGCCCCATCACTGGATTTTATCAGCAAACCCCTTGATTAACTGAACAAACTTCTCAGNNAGACAGGACATTTTACCCGAGACAAAGCATCCTCATGATTCAGACCCTCGTAGATCCTCCCAATATATGCGACTCACAATAATCCATATGTGCGCAGAAATGCCAATGCGTAATTAGCGATTATTATCGAGGTTACTGAGAGCGAGATTACTGCAAGTTTTCCAACCATTGGAATCTCGAAAGGCCATGTAGCTATCTCCGCTACTTTTCTTTCCATGAACTCGTAGGCAAGTAGTCTATTCAGCTGGGAAGCCTCAGTAACAGGCTCATTGATTTTACTAATTTCGCTTCCATATGTTATTTTAATTTTCTTAATCTCGTTCTTTTTGGTTTCAACCATTTTTTCTCTTATTTTAAGTAGCGGTACAAAGAAGAATATCAGACCTAACAGTGGTAAAATAAGCAGGAAAAGAGAATTTATACTTGCAGTGTGACCTGATTTACTACCAAAAAAAACATGCATCATGTATATTCCTAAGCCAACTAGATAGACTCTCGAGAAATAGAATGATAATGAGCCGAGGTCTCTTAAACCAAGGAAGTTATCAATATGACATGATTTTAAGATTAGATCCTTCTCTCCAAATCGATACAATCCCCAGAGACCGGATATGTACATCCAAAAGAAAGAAGCGAATATTATTGATCGTATAAGTGATCTAAGGATGTATATGGGTGCGTTTATTGCGACAAGGGTTCCATTTGATAATAATCCTGGTATTGAACTAGTATAAATCCAGAGAAAGCCTAGGGCAATCAATAATTGAGGATATAATTTTGATACCATTTTGAAGGATTCCACTACAGAGTTTTTCCCATCTGCAGAAAGATCAATTAAGACATCCTTCATGTTTTGTAGTCTTTTTCTGAGGAAATAAATTGAAAATGTCAAGTAAATAAATAGAACATACCATAGAAAGTTGCTTATCAATAAATCAATAGATATCGTGGTTATGGTAGAATTTGATTCGCCTGCGTAAGGTAATGCAAATATGCTGATGAACGAGTAAGAAACGTTCTTTGTTAATAAATATGTAAAAAGAAAGTTTCCAAGAGGTCCTGCAAAAACGCCAAAAATGAAAATTATAAAAACACTATTTACTGGGACTAGTTTACTAATTCTCTCAAATATTGTCGGTTCCACTAAACTTGTAGTACTGATTTGGTTCGAGTTACTCGCATCAATTTCAATGGGAACATCAGATTTGTCCAAAAATTTCACCCTTAACAGAGTTTTGGGTTATTTAGTGAGCACACCTAAATGCGTAGCATTACGCCGGAATATAAACGAATATGTGTATAGTAGTATGGTATTGTTTTGTATATAGTATGCGTGTGCATAACGAGACAAAACATCAAACGGAACAATTGTCCCGGTTAGACTTGAAGAAAAGCCGCGCCCTTCTAGGCAACAAAGGAGTAACAAGAGGCTCCCCGGGTTTTTCATATCGTTTTATCAGCCAAACTAAAAATTTTATCATCCATCTGGGTGGTTTCTTTATTTTTCCATCCTTGGTAGGTCTTTGCATTGAGTTAAATAACCCTTCATAATCGGGGCCACCTTCCGCCCCTAGATACTGCGCTGTCTTGTCCAATACATAATATACAAACTCGGTTTTGATCCTAGGCCAGTCTGCACTGAATAGGGGAGCGTCCTCCAGAACAATTCCTTTGACAAGATCTGGCTGATTGACGGCAAGCCATAAAGCAATTAATCCACCTGAAGAGTTTCCAGAGATAATAGCTTGTTTTTTCACTACTTCTTTTATGATGGCGGTGAAGTCTTCCCCTATGTTATTGAAGTTGTATTCTATTATATTTTTAAAAAGCTTATTAGTCCAATTATAAATATAGCGATGGACATAGGCGCTCACCCAATGAAAGATAATATCTAATCCCCAAAAAGTTAGGTATTCTATGTAAGTACCAAAATAGGAGGCAAGAAAGAGGGATGAAAAGATATTGGATAACTGGACACATGAAAGAGGACATGTGGTCTGAGAGGAAAAAAGAGATAGATGAAGGGCTCCGCAAGACAGCATTTGACACTTCTGGAGAGGGACAAACCATTATAGTAGCAGACCTTGAGGAGGGAGGCTTCTGCATGGTCGCAGAATGTGAAGGTCCTCTCGAGGATTTCCTAGCTGACTTTCTCACTGTAGCTGATCTTGAGATTTAACCAATAAAGCTATGTCCCAAGAATTGCACTGTGTGCCCAGAGCCTTTGCTCGTAAAACCGCTGAGAGAAAGCTGAGTGTGGGATCTATTAACTCTCATCTATCTTTTTCTTGAATCCACTCAGATTCTGACTCTAGTGAAGAAAAGAGTATGGGGTTAGGTCTTGAGTTCCGGATGCTCCTCTAAGTACTTGTATAAGGCGTTCATTGCGTATTCCATATTTTGATAGTAACTTGATCCATGACGATTTCTACTCTCATAGATTATGTCTTTATACCACTCCCAGAAGCGGAGACTCCAATAAGCTTGATACTGTGCAAACATGTTAGCATCGACAACTCCTTCCCTTAGATAAATTCCACAAATCTCATACGTTTGCATAAACCAATACACTGCTTGACGGTATTCAGGGTCAGAGTGCCATAATTCATAGTATTCCTCAACACTGGGATTTGGATTTGATTCTATGACTAGAACATGTTTGAGGGCTTCTTTATTCGTTAATGCTTGTCCTACTATTTGATGGAATACCATTGCGTTTCTTGTTTTCAGTGTCTGTTCTTGGTTTCTCTTCGTGTAGTTAAGTGTCATTACATAATAGAAAATTCCTACTAGGATTCCAGCAGTCTGGAGGGTGCTTAACACCATCTGGTACGTGATCTCAACCATATTGGATCAAAACCACAATTAGATCGAAGTGAAGAAAAGAGTATGGGATGATAAGATAATGGTGGGATACACGACATTATTGATGTTTCACGTGTGACATTGAATTGGACTGTCCAAATGGTGAAGTGAGGATAAAATCATCGATTAGGTTGGTTTGGGTCTATGTGGGCACTGTACTCCATTACTAAATGACTTCGTACAATCATTATCTGAAACACATCTTGATCTACGAGTATCCCCCAACCTCCAACGAGAAACCAGATCAGGCTCACGAAGAAGTGGACGACTTAAAGCAACATAATCACACAACCCATCCTTTACAAGCTTGTCAGCAACATCAAAAGATCTGATACCACCAACAAGTATCAAAGGAATGTCAACAACATTCCTCAGCTGTGTTAATGCTTCCCTATAATACACCTCCTCTTGAGTGTTTCTCGCCCAAGACGAATTAGGTCTACCCAGCCGTCTAGCCCAAGTAGTACCACCACTCAGCTCAATAGCGTCAATACCCTTCTCTTCAAGCCAAGAAGCAACCCTCAGCATCTCATCAACAGTTAACCCACCTTCAAGCAGATCCTCCGAGTTAATCTTAATCGTTACAGGAAAATCATCTCCAACCATGTTCCTAACGCTTTGAACAACCTCTAAAGCGAACCTAGCCCTGTTTTCCAGACTTCCTCCATACTCATCTGTCCTCTTATTGAAATAGGGTGAGAGAAACGCACTGATAAGATACCCATGAGCCCCATGCAACTGAATTCCATCAAACCCAGCCTTCCATGCACGAAACCCCGCATCCCCAAAAGCCTTCACAACTCGATTTATATCCAATATAGTCATTTCTCTACAAGCTGTGCCCTCACCTGTCCATGAGAGGATGGCTGAAGGTCCAAGTGATTCTTCTCCTGTTACTTGGGGATTACCAAGTACTCCACAGTGAGCAAGTTGGATGAAAATTCGTCCTCCCTCTTTGTGGACTGCTTCTGTCAGAGGAGCTAATCCATTGATAAATGAGTCATTGTAGATACCAATCATTTTTGGATTTCCTGTACCATCCTTAGTTACTCCTGCTAGTCCTGTAATGATTAGTCCAACATCTCCTTTGGCTAGTTCAACCATTGATTCGATAAGTCTCAGAGAGACTGTGAAATCATCATTTGCAGATGCCATGTATGTTGCTGATCTGACAAAACGGTTGTTTAGAACCAATTTATTGATCATAGTTTGATCAAAGAGGGTTCTAATCGAGCTCATACTTACTATTAGGATGATGTGATGATAAAATTATGGATGTGTAGTTTGGACTGTCCAAAACGTTATAGACTCGGAGGATCAGATGACATTCAAGGCTCTAAGGAAGGGCCCAGTTTCAATGTGTGGAACTTTCACATACTGATAATGTGAGGAGATGTGATGACTATGTTAGTGCTATTACATATCGACTGGTTCGGATCAGCGGAAGAGCTTCAAGAATCAGACGACTCAATAAAAAGGGCATGCACCGAGACTGATGGGGTCGAATACAAAGGACGGTACACCCCCAACCAGAAGAAATATCACTGGACCTATCTGTTTGAAGCAGACAACTTTGCCAGTTGGGAAGAGGCATGGGATAAGATGTCGAAGCGTCCTAGAGACTATAAAAAATTACCACACGGTGAGTTAGAGTACTATCAAGGACCTTTTCATGTATGAGATACCCCCTATTTCCCCTTTTTTTCTTGAAACCACTCAGATGCCGACTATAGAAACATAAAGAAAGGGGAGGGCTGGCTGTCTCTAGTTTGCTAATGAGTAAATCGTTTTATATTTAATGGATTCTAGTTGGGTTCAAGGTTTCATTGTCACCTTAATCATAAGGTTTCTGATGGGACCCAGCTCCGAGATGGGGAGCTGTAGATATACAAGAATAAACGGTGGTGAAAAAGAGAATGAAATATCTATGCATTTGGGAGTTTGACCCAGAGGATACTGATAAGATAATTGAAAAAGCGAGGCAGGCCACGGCAGAGATTAAAGAAAAGGGGACATTAAAGGGGATTGATGCAAAGAAGCTTCTGAAGAGCACTAAAGAAGGTTTTTTACCTTGTGGAAAGACTGTGTGCTACTCATTCTATGAGGCTGATAATGCAGAACAACTTAACATGCCAATGAAATACTACCTACCTGAGATAAAAAAGGCGGAGTATATACCTATAATTTCCTGGTCGGAGTTCGTAGAAGTCTGGGAGAAAATGAAGATATAGCTTTAAGCGTCGCCATTAAACCATAACACCCTCATTTTTTCCTTGAAACCACTCAGATTCTGATTCAACTTATCATGTGCTTATTTTCACTGCTCTCTCTGGATCACAGAGCTGAGTCGAACTTAAAAACCGATGATAAGGCGGACAATCTGGATATGATTCGAGTCATTGAATTGGGGCCATTCGGGAGCAGGATCGACAGAGGGCTGATCAAGGATTTCGATGAGATTCCAGAGGGTTATGTTGCCATAGCGGTCGATGACGATGACTATCCGTCAAGCGTGTACATCGAACCGTATTACAAGCAGGATCTTTAAGCGCATTTACGGGACTTGTGATGGATCTCCGCTTGGCCAGCCCCTTTCACCTTCACGGAGTGGGGCCAGCCTACACGATGAGGCTGGCGTGTGTGGCGCGCGCATCAGGATCAAGAAGTGCCTTGGCCTAGACTTCAGCATCGAGTAGGGGGACACGCGATGATTAGGAGGCCTGCTCGACCATACCAGCTGATCCGGAACGAGGAGTGATTGAGGGTATTCTGTGCGTACGAGCAAAGGAAGGCTATTTTGCAATGGGCTGAGGAACACAAGGACAAGAGACCTGTCAGTGTGGAGATTTGTGAAGGAGAGGAGAGGTGGAACGTCATCACGCTGTATTTCGACAACGGGTCTAAGATGGTTTTTTAATCGCCGCGCGCGCGGAGAAAAAATAAAGCTTCCAGTAAGAACCATCGAGAAAGCTCTATTTAAAAAGAATTGAAAAAGGTTAAGTGAATGTAATTTATTACTGCGAGCGTGCGAGCCATTTTCATTTTGGTCGCGCGCTATGCTGTTTAGAAATTATTTAGGTCGACTTCTTTTTAGATTGGAAAAACGGTGAAGATAAAACAAGTGCTTGATGCCATCGATTCTCGACGCCTACGCAACCTCCTGACGAGCCTCTACCATCGGATAGGCCCAGGCAGGAAACCCTACAGCCCTTTGTCCATGCTGAAGGTCCAGCTCTGATAAACACCCGGGTAATCACCCAAATCCCCCTTTTTCTCCCCCGAAAATTCAAAAAAATATATAAATAAAACTAAATCTCCCATGAACCAGGTGTCAACAACGGAACCCTCATCACTCGAAGAGACCATCAGCCTGCTCTCCGAGCTCATCCAGAACAGGTGCGTCAACCCCCCCGGCGACGAGATGAGGTCCATCAGGACCGTCGAGAGAACGCTGCAGGAGCACGGCATCGAGAGCCGCGTCCTCGAGTCGGCACCAGGCAGGGGCAACCTGGTCGCCAGGATCCCGGGCTCGGGCGATGGCCCCAGCCTCATGTTCGGCCCCTCCCACGTCGACGTCGTCCCCGTGGAGGACCCCGGCTCCTGGGAGGAGGACCCCTTCTCGGGCGTCGTCAAGGACGGCAACGTCTGGGGCCGCGGATCCTTGGACATGCTCTTCATCGTCGCCGCCCAGGTTCGGGCCCTCATAGAACTCCACGAGGAGGGCTTCAAGCCCAGGGGCGACCTCATCCTGCTCGTGGTCTCCGACGAGGAGGCCGGCGGGGCCCTCGGAGCCGGGTGGATGATGGAGAACCACCCCGAGCTCGTCAGGACCGACTACTCCGTCTCCGAGGCCGGCGGGCTGTCCATCGCCCCGGGCAGGGTCCATTTCTTTGCCGGCGAAAAGGGGGTGGCCAGGAAGCGGATCACGTTCAGGGGGAGGCCCGGCCACGGCTCCATGCCCTTCGGGAGCGACAACGCAGTCGTGAAGCTGAGCGAGGCCGTGACCCGCCTCTCCAGGTACAGCCCTCCCCTGACCACGAAGCACCTCGGCCAACTGGCGGAGGGCCTGGGCCTCGGCCTCCTCCAGCGCGCGATGCTGACCAACCCGACGCTCCTCAACCTCTCCCTGGGCAGGCTGAGGAGCCGGCAGCCGGCGATGGCGATGCTCCTCCATAGCCTCAGCAGGATGACCGTCTCCCCCAACGTCGTGCAGGGGGGAGTTAAGGTGAACGTCATACCCGAGAGGGCCCATGTCGACCTTGACATCAGGACACTCCCAGGTCAAGATGAGGAGTACGTCATCGCCCGCCTGAGGGAGGCGCTCGGACCCCTCGCCGACGAGGCGATCATCGAGGACCCCGAGGGCCCAGAGAGGGGATTCATGTCCTACGGCAGCTCCAGCCCCCCCAGGTCGGAGTTCGTCGAGGCCATGGAGAGGGCCATAGGGAGGGAGATGCCCGGCGCCACCCTCGTCCCCCTGATAGTGCCCGGGGCCTCCGACTGCAGGTTCATGAGGGCGCTGGGCGCCCAGGCCTACGGCTTCTCCCTATTCGACCCCGAGACCCCCGTGAACGACCTGGTCGACCTCGCCCACGGGACGAACGAGAGGGTGAGCGTGAAGACCCTGGAGCTGACACAGAGGGTCCACCTCCACCTCGCCAGGGACGTCCTGAGCTGAACGTTCCAATGTAGAACTCACTACCCGCTTCGGATGTAGCTCTTTCAGCGTGCTAGATGTAACGAGAAGCGATCAGGCGCCCGCGCTCCTCGCGGGCGCCTCGCGCGCGCTAGCCTGTTTAGAAATAACCTTTCCTAAGCGCTTTATTGAATGCATTTAACCAGTTTTAAATCGAATGCCTTTCATTTTCTAGGTCCCTTCTCCGGCCAGCCTCGGAAAAAGGGTTCTGGAGCCTTCTTGAGTAGTTCTTCGATTCCTGTATGAATGCGCGCGCGCAAGTCTACTCATCTCCTCTCATTTTTGGTACTCTATTAGCTCCCCAACTGGGAGCTTAGATTCCATTGGTAACCTTTTTAGTCAGATGACAATGAAACCTTGAATTTACTAGATATGTACTCTATATAACCTTTTATTAAGAGATGAAAATATCAATAATGTCACACGTGAGACGTCAGTAATGTCTTCATTTACGCTATTATCCTATATCCCAACTCTTATCCTCAGATGTGATTAGATAAACTAGAATGAATCCGATAGGAGTAGAAGTTTATCCCATTGACCATGGATTCACCAACTCCTACATAATCCACTCCGAAGGAACCATAATGGTTGATGTCCCTTTCAAGGCAAGAGATTTTAACAAAGCCATGGAAAGAATCCCTTTCGAGCCAGCTGAGATCGAACTCATAATTATAACACATGGACACTTCGACCATATAGCCTCCCTCAAAGAATTAAAAGAGTTTACAGGTGCCAAAGTAGCTGTCCATCGGGATGATATGCGAGGGCTCAAAGGCTCATCCATTCCAGTTCCTACAGGCGTTACATTGTGGGGTAGCGTATCCAGAGTATTGTTGAACGTTTTCCTCACTCCTTTTCTGAGCGCCTCTCCTGTTGATGCTGATATTATTCTTGAAGAGGAAGGGTTCTCCCTATCGGATTATGGAGTATCAGGTAGTGTGTTT
>JABAOH010145165.1_pt1 | contig 10091 bp, 3 predicted proteins | sample 7062181 | NCBI WGS metagenome assembly JABAOH01 (sample SAMN14538630, study PRJNA623070) | marine sediment metagenome | biome: marine biome [ENVO:00000428]; feature: marine pelagic biome [ENVO:01000023]; material: deep marine sediment [ENVO:00002113]; isolation source: pool of 5 deep marine... | reverse complement strand
GGGAGTCCCCCGAATGGTAGAGGCGCGGCGTACGGTTCGGCACGCCGCTACACGAGCGAAAGTTGAGGGCGACACCCCTCCAACCACGGCGGCTGGCGCGGGCAAGAAAGCCGCGCACGTACTCGCGCTGTGAAGAACCTTCCAGGCCATGTATGACCAGCAGCTGCGGCGACTGCACGGGGCCGTCCATGAAATCGAGATCGAGGAAGTCGCCGTCGGCCGTGGTCCAGCGTGCTCTTCGAGTCGAGACCTCCTCCTTCCGACGAATTAGCCGGCTCCACACGGTCTGGACGTGGCGCCCCCGGGCCCACCAGGCTGGCCGAAACCCGCCGCCGGCTGGCGCCACCGACGTCGCGCCGCCGGTCTCTTCGGTCGTGGGTCGCGCCTCCGGTGTCTTACCGATGGTCATCGTCTCCTTAATGCGCTTGACCAGCGCCTTTCGCGACGTGACGGCGTACAGGGAGCCCCGTGCCAAGCGGCTCGATGGCTCGGCCCGGCGTGCTGCGGCAGGGGAGGCTGGCACGGGCAGCGGCGGCCCCGTCCGGGGCGGCCGCCGTGTCCGGCTGAGTTTGCAGGCTACAATATTGCGATGGGTCGTGGAATCGGGCCAGATTGGGTAGAGTCGAGAGTCTCGGGTCGGGAGTCCGAGCGGGGCGGAGGTTGCGGGGCGATCACCCGTAGAGTTGAGGATACACGGAGCGAGCCGTTTCTGGTATGGATACGAGGGTCAGGATTGGCTGGGAGACGCCCTCGCTCGAGGGCGTCTTCGAAGCGATTGAATCGAGCGCCGACCCGGAAAGGGTGCCGGCGCTCAAGTCATTTGCCCATGCGATGTTGGGTCGTGCACCGGCGGAGTTCCTGCGCGGCCGTAGCGCCTCCGAGCTGGCCGGGCTGGTTCAATCGCATTTCGGATTGTTGGAGACGACGCCGGCGGACGAGTTCTCGGTGCGCGTGCTTTCACGCAACGCATCGGCGCACTCGTGGGCCGTCGAAGTCGTAATCAGCGATCGGGCGTTCGTTGTCGACACGCTCCGCCAGCAGCTGACCTCGGAGGGCTTCGAGATCCGCTATGAGCTGCACCCGATCGTGGTCGTGCGGCGCGACGCGAAAGGACGGATCGAGGCGATTCGCGACTGGAAGTCGGAAGGCCCCCGGTTCTCCGTCCCCTACTGCGAGTTCGAGGGTCATCTCGAGCCGGCGGGGGTCGAAGCGCTCGAAAAGAAGATACGCGGCTGTTTGGAGGATGTGCATCTGGCGACAGATGATTTCCAGGCGATGCTGGCGAAGACGGACGAAGTTTGCCAGGAACTGCGCGTGCTCGGCGGGCGCTTCCCCGATCGCATCCCGGATGCCGAGGAACTCATCGCGTTTCTTCAATGGCTGAAGAACGAGGGTTTCGTCTACCTCGGCTATCGCTGCTACGACTTCATCGACGACGCAGAAGGCCAGAGGCTGGTCGCTCTGCGGCGGGGATCAGGGTTGGGCATCCTGCGTCGTGAGAAAGAGTCTTCCGCGTGGCAGCCCAGGCGGCTCGAGGAGCTCTCACCCGACGTGCGCGCTCGCGCGCTGCTCGGACCGACACTCATCGTATCGAAAGCGAACTCGGAGTCGCGCGTGCATCGTCGCGCTCGCATGGATTACGTAGGAGTCAAGCGGCTGAACGACCAGGGAGCGGTCGTCGGGGAGCACAGAATACTGGGGCTTTTCACCTGGAAGGCGTACTCGGAGTATTCGGGCAATGTCCCGATCCTGCGGCGCAAACTGGCGCAGGTGCTCGAGGCGGAGAACGTGCCGAAGGGCTCGCACGACTATCGGGCGATCGTCCAGCTATTCAACGACATGCCGAAGGAGGAGCTGTTCCTGGTCAGCGTCGAGGATCTGCGCAGGCAGATCCGGGCGGTGATGGAAACTGAAGACACGGGCGAAGTGCGGGTCGTTCTGTCGCCGGACGTTCTGGGGCGCGGTGTGACGGTGATGGTGATCCTGCCCAAGCGCAACTACTCGGACGAGATCCGCGGGCGGCTGCGTCACGAGATGGCCGAGGCGCTGAGCGGCAGCGTGCTCAACGACCACCTGGCGCTAGGCGAAGGCGAGACGGCCCGCATGCACTTCTATATATCGGCCAGTCCCGAGCGGCTGCACGAGGTCGATGTCGAAGCGTTGCGGCAACTGGCGGCCTCGATCGCCCACACCTGGAAGCAGCGGTTGCGGGGCGCGCTGGAGGATCGGCACGACATCGAAGCAGCCCACCGGCTGGAGGAGACGTATCGCGACGCATTCTCGCCGGAATACGTCGCCACCGTGGATATCGATACGGCCGTAGAGGACATCGAGCGCCTGGAAGCGCTGCAGCGTACCGGGCTCATGCAGGTGGCCCTCGAGCCCCACCGCGACCGTGACCTGAGCGCCACCCAGCTTCGCCTTTTTGTCAAGCACGGAACGATGATCCTCGCCGACACCATGCCGATGCTCGAGAACCTCGGCCTGCGAGTGATCGAGGCGGCTACGCTCGATGTGGAGATGCCGGGCAAGGGCGCCACGACGATCCACACCTTCGTCGTCCAGGGGCCTGACCGCAGGCCGCTGGACGTGGAGCGGGTCGGTCGGCTGCTGAGCGATACGCTGGTCGCGGTTCAACGCAACCGCGGGGACAACGACCGGCTCAACCAGCTCGTCATCACCGCCGGGTTGAGCTGGCCCGAGGTCTGTGTGCTGAGAGCCTACGGGGCCTACGCTTTCCAGGTCGGCGCGGTGCCGAGCCGCCGGGCCGTGCCGGATGCCCTGCTGGCTCACCCCGAAGTGGCCGCGCTCCTGGTCAAAGCGTTCCAGGCAAAGTTCGATCCCACCTTCAGCGGTGAGCGGGCGATCGCTATCGGGACGGCGAGCGCCCAGTTCGTCGATGCGCTGCAGGCGGTGGAGGGCATCGCGGATGACTTGACGCTGCGGCGGTTGCACAACCTGATCGAGGCGACGGTCCGTACGAGCTACTTCCGCAATCGGAAACGCGAGCTTCGCTGTCCGCGTTTGACCTTCAAGTTCGACTGCCAGGCGATCGAGCAGATGATCCAGCCGCGGCCGGCCCGGGAGATGTTCGTGCACGGCACGCGGACGGCGGGCGCCCACTTGCGATTCGGACCCGTCGCGCGCGGGGGGATACGCTGGAGCGAACGACCCGACGACTTCCGAACCGAGGTGTTGGGGCTGGTCAAGACGCAGCAGGTGAAGAACGTGGTCATCGTGCCGGCCGGCGCCAAGGGCGCCTTCTATGTAAGAAAGCCGCCAGCCGACCGGGCGGAGCTCGAGCCGGCCGTACGTGAGAGCTACCGCGACTTCATCGCCGGACTGCTCGATGTGACCGACAACATAGTGGATGGGAAGGTCGTGAATCCTCCGGACACGATCGTGTACGATGATGAGGACCCCTACCTCGTGGTCGCCGCTGACAAGGGCACCGCCGCTTACTCGGATGTCGCGAACGAGATCGCCTCGGAATACGGTTTCTGGATGGGCGATGCCTTCGCCTCCGGCGGCTCCCACGGCTACGACCACAAGAAGGAGGGGATCACCGCTCGCGGCGTCTGGGAGTGCGTGACCCAGCACTTCCGTGAGCTCGGCCGGGATATCTCGAAGGAGCCGGTCACCGTCGTCGGGATCGGGGATATGAGCGGGGATGTCTTCGGCAACGGCTTGCTGCTCAGCCGGACGCTCAAGCTCGTGGCCGCCTTCGACCACCGGCACATCTTCATCGACCCCGACCCGGATCCGGAGAAATCCTACGCGGAGCGAGAACGGCTTTTCCGCCTGCCGAGGTCGAGCTGGGCCGACTACGATCGCGCGCTCATCGGCAAGGGGGGCGGGATCTACCCGCGCGGCGCCAAGGAGATCCATCTCTCGCCCGAGGCGCAACGGGTGCTCGACACCAAGGCCGGCGCCCTCAACGGCCAGGCGTTGATCAAAGCGATCCTCAAGTCGCCGGTCGACTTGCTCTGGAACGGCGGAATCGGGACCTATGTCAAGGCCTCGGATGAGAGCCACGTCGACGCCGGAGATTCGAGCAACGACGCGGTGCGCATCGACGCCGCCGATTTGCGCGTCAAGGTGATCGGCGAGGGTGGCAACCTCGGGCTGACGCAGCGGGCCCGAATCGAGTACGCGCTCGAGGGCGGCCGCCTGAACACCGACGCCGTGGACAATTCCGGCGGCGTCGACATGTCGGACCACGAAGTCAACCTCAAGATCTTGCTCCAGGCACTGATCGATCGAGGCGAGCTGTCTCTCGACGAGCGCAACCGCGTGCTCCAGGACGTCGCCGACGAGGTGTCTCAGGCGGTGCTGGCTAACAACCGCGCCCAGGCTCGGGCCCTCGGCCTCGAGCGGCTGCGGGCGAACGAGCGTTTGAGCGATTTCCGGGACGCCGCGTATTATCTAGAGCTGCGAGCCGGTCTCAAGCGTTCGCTCGAGTTCCTGCCGGGCTGGGGCAAGCTCCGGGCACGGCAGGAGGTAGGCAAGAGTCTGACCCGACCCGAGCTCGCCGTTCTGCTCGCCTACAGCAAGTTGCACCTCAAGCGTGAGATCGTCTCCTCGGCGCTGCCCGATGATCCGGCGCTGCTGCGGCCGCTCATCGACTACTTCCCGGCCGCCGTGGTCGCGCGGGTGACCGAGAGCGACCTCCGTGGACATCGATTGCAGCGCGAGATCGTCGCGACGGTTCTGACGAACCGCATCGTCGACCTGATGGGTACGACCTTCATCCCGCGCGTGGCGCGGGATACGGGGGCCGCGCCGGCCGCGATCGCCCGCGGCTGGTATTTGGCGGCGGAGATCGCGGGGGCCCATGAGCTGCTCGAAGGGCTGGAGCGCAACCGCGATCGCCTGTCGGCTGAGCAGGAGTACCGCTGGCTCATGGCGCTGGAAGGAGTGCTGGAGCGAACGGTACGGTGGGCGTTGGAGAATCTGCCCGAGGAGGCCGATGTCGGCGCGGCGATCGGTCGGTTCAAGGTGCCCGTGTTGGAGCTCTGCGAAGTGCTGCCGTCGATATGCCACGGATCACAGCTGGCCGCCCTCCAGGAGGCGCTCCAACAGCTCGAGGGCAGCGGCGTGCCGACCGAGGCGGCGCAGCGGATTGCCGCACTGCAATTCCTCGGCGATTTGATGGCCGTGACACGCATCGCCGACGAGATACGGCGACCGGTGGCCGAGGTGGGACGGGTGTACTTCTCCCTGGCCGAGGACATCGATTTCGGCCTTTTGCTCGAGTTGCTGAACATGGCTCCGGGCGAGGATGAGTGGGAACAGCGTGCCGCGCAGGGGCTGGTGCAAGATCTCGGTCAGGCGCGCCGCAACCTGACGCTGGCCGTGCTGGCGAGTGGCGATGACTCGAAGAAGGTCGATGAGCAGCTGCAGAGCTTTCGTCAAAGGCACGCGCCACGGCTCGCCCTCGCGCGTGAGGTGCTGGAAGAACTTCTCCAAACCGAACATATCAATCTCGCGGCGCTGACGGTGGCGACCAGAGAGACGGTCCGCCAATCGATGGCGATCCTGGAAAAACGCTCCCCGACGGCCCGTCCGCTTTGACGCCGCGAGCTTGACTTCACATTCCTAGGCGGCAGGGTGCCGTTGCCACGTTGTGCCCCCGCAGCGCCGCGTCCCGCGTTGCGGTCGATGGGCTTCGCTTCTTTGGGGCGCCGCAAATTCTTGGTCAACGAGGGAGGCTCGATGCGCGAAGAGCGTGGTTTTGAAGATTCCTGGGGCGTCGCGACCCGTTTGATCCACTCGGCAACCGGGAAGGAAGTGTACGCCGAGGGCGGCGGTGCGGCGATCGCGTCGCCGATCTGGCAGAGTTCCACGTTCGAGTTTCGGAAGCCGGAGGAGATTGCGGAAGCCGCGCTAGCAGTGCAGCCCCAGACGTACTACACGCGGTACGGCAATCCGAACTTCAGCGCCGTTCAGGAGGCGGTCGCGGCGCTGGAGGGCGGCGCGGCGGCCCTGGTCACGAGCTCGGGAATGGGTGCGATCACACTGGTGTTCTTGGGGCTGCTGAAGAGCGGCGACCATATTGTCGGCCAGAAGACGCACTACGTCGGCACGATGAAGGCTCTACAGCGCTGGCTGCCTCACTACGGCATCGAGACGACGTTCGTCGAGCAGACCGATCTCGGTGCCTTCGAGGTGGCGCTGCGACCCAACACGCGGTTGATCTACGTAGAGAGTCCGACGAACCCGACCCTGGCGCTGACGGATCTCGCCGGCATCGCGGCGCTTGCCCATGATCGCGGCATCACGACATGCATGGATAACACCTTCGCCACGCCGATCAATCAGCGGCCGCTCGAGCATGGGATCGATCTCGTGGTCCATAGCGCCACCAAGTACCTGGGCGGACACAGCGACGTGACGGCGGGACTGGTGGTCGGTGATCGCGAACGCATAGAAGCGCTCTGGCAAGCGCTGATCGTCTTCGGCATGATCTCGCACCCTTTCGAAGCCTGGTTGCTGGCCCGCGGCCTGCAGACTCTGCCGTTCAGGATGGCCCGCCACAACGCCAACGCCGCGGCCCTCGCCACGTTCCTCGAGTCGCACTCGGGCGTGGAACGGGTTCATTACCCCGGGCTCCCGACCCACCCGCAACACGCTCTGGCTCGAAAGCAGATGGATGGTTTCGGCGGTATGGTCGCCTTCGAGCTGGCCGGCGGCTACGAGGCGGCGAAGGACCTCACGCTGCGGCTCAAACTCGCCCGGCTCGCCGTGAGCCTCGGAGGAACCGAGACGCTGGCCGTCCACGCCGCCTCGATGATTCACGCGCACCTCAGCTCGGAGGAACGCGCGGCCGCCGGAATCTCCGATAACCTGATACGGGTTTCCGTGGGGCTCGAGGAGGCGGCTGACATTATCGCCGACTTCGATCAGGCGCTGGGGGGATGAGCCCCCTGCAGGCCTACCGGAAACCGACCGCCGTCGCCGCCCTGCTCGCCTGCCTGGCCTTCGACAGCGGCCCGGCGCACGCGCAGGTGAGCCTGCGGCGCGGCGCCCCGCTGCAACCCGTGGCGCTGGCGAAGAGAGGTGACTTGCTGATGGGGATCGGGGTCGGCTACGAGGCCAACGTTCGCGCCCCGCTGGTCGCCGTCGAGGGCGACCTCACGCGGATCGCCGCGTTGCATCTGTTGTACGCGGCCGCCGACGGCGTGCTGATCGAGCTGGAGGGCGATGCGTATCGCGAACTGCGCGTCGACCGTCTGGGCGTGCCGCTGGTCGAGCCGGACGAGTCGCTGATCGAGGGAAAGAGCGGCGGAGCCGCGGATTTTCGGGCTGCGGTCGCTTTTCGGCTGCTGGGGGGCGATCGAGGCCTGGCCCTGGGTGGCCGTTTCCAGTTGAACATCCCGGGCAGCGACGCCTCCAAGGGGCTGGGCACGAACAGCCTCTTCGTCCGCGTCGGAGCGCTGGGTGGTTATCGGCGCGGGCCGCTGGTCGCCGTAGCCGAGGTGGCCATCGCCATCCTCGAGGCGCCGGTCGACAACCTGGAACAGAACGATGTCGTCGCCTACAGCGCCGAGCTGCTCTACTCCACCCGCCTGGCGCGATCGCTACGCTTCTACGCGGGCGTTGACGGGCGCGCCAGCATCCGCAACACCGTTCCGCCGGGGACTGAGGATCTGGGCGCGGCCCGCATCGGCGTCGATTGCCGTCTCGGTTCGTGGCTGCTCGATGTGGGTGGACTGGTCGGCTATGCGGGCAACTCGGCGAGCTGGGGAGTGACGGGCGGCGCCGCCTTCACCCTGGGCCGCCGTCGTGGCCCGCCGTGAGGCTGAGGCCAGCCGCTCCCGCTATCGGCCTCCCACCATCACCGCATCCGCCGCGGCCTCGTCGGGGACGAGCCGGCCGGTCGTCAGTTCGAGAACGATGCGGTCGGCGTCATAGATTTCGTCGAGAGCTTCGATGATGCCACGCACGTCGACGGCGACGGATCGGTTGTACTCAGGGTCATAGATGTAGTCGCCGGGCAGGCTTTCGATGTTGCCGTCGAAGATCAGGCCAACGACCTCGAGGTTCTGGTTGATGACCGGCGATCCCGAGTTTCCACCGATCACATCGGCGGTGATGACGAAGTTGAGCGGCCTGGATAAATCGAACGACTCGGGAGGCGCGAGCCAGCGCTCCGGCAAACTCCACTCGCCGCCGCCGTGTGAATGGTAGCGGTCGTAGAGTCCGTAGAAGGTCGTGTGGCTCGGCGCGTACGTGCCATTGTAGGAGTATCCCTTTACGACACCGTCGGCGATGCGCAGCGAAAACGTGGCATCGGGCGGGATGCTCGTGCTGTAGACATCGAAGCGGGCACGCCCTAGTTCCATGGCGACGACAATCTCTTGCTGGTTGAGCTGCCGAACCCTCTGCTGGTAGACCCGAAAGCGGTCGATGAAAGCGCCCACGAGCTGGACGGCCGGATCATCCATCGTCAGGCTACCGCCGCTCAGAGCCGCAGCGGCCTCGGCCGAATCGGAAAGCGCCGAAGCCGCGACGATCGCCTCGGCCACGACCTCGGGTGTGCCTCCGCCCAAGATCCGGGTCATGATCTCGCTGTCTCGACCGAAGTGGCGCTCGAAATCACGCAGCCGGGCGGAGAGCAGGCGGCGCTGCAGCGGCGCCGGCTGGCTGCCGACCGAGAGCAGCTGCTCCTTCACTCCCTCCAGCGCGGCTTCGGGGGCGCCGGCGGCGCGTTGGCTCAGATAGATATTCGCCCAAAGACCGCGGAGCAGGACGGCGGAGGTGAGACTGGGGCTGCCCAACCCGGCGAAGGCGCCGAACTCCGGTGCCACCTCGAGCTTCCGCTGCTGAATCTCGGCCATCCGCTCGAGCAGTCCACCGAACCGGGCGTTCAGCTCTGGGTTGGATTGGATGGCCTCGCGGAAGTGGCGCTCGGAGTCACGCCGTCTGGCCATATAAAGAGGATTGAACAGGCCTTCCCACATGCCGCGGTAGCGCTTCTCCTCGTTTCTGAGCGAGAAGATCGTGTTGCGGATGTCGCGCGCCTCCGCCTCTTCCCTGTACTCGTCGTAGAACCACTGCAGGATGTCGGCGCGGCTGGTAAAGAAATCGAGGATGATTTTGTCCTCCGTCCTGCGGCGGTATTCGAGCTGGGCGACCGTCTGAAGGCGACTCGAGCCGCCGGGGTTTCCGATGACGAAAACCGCATCGCCCTCATTGGCGCCCTGCTCGCTCCACTTGAAGTAGTGATCGGTCTTCAGCGGATTGCCTTCCGCGTCGTAGATACGGTAGAACGACATGTCGAGGTTATAGCGAGGATAGGTGAAGTTGTCGGGGTCGCCGCCAAAGAAGCCGATCTGCAGCTCGGGGGCGAGGACGAGGCGCAGATCGGTGTAGCGGCGGAAGACGTAGGCCGAGTAACGGGCCCCGTCCCAAAGCTGAATCACCTCGACCACGATGCTGTCGGCTTGCGCCGCGTGCTGTTCGGTCAGGCGGCGTCGGATATCCTCTTCCGCCTGCTCGCGGGCGGCCTCTTTTTCTTCTTCCGTCGCCTTTCCCGCCTGGGCCGCGATGACCTCATCCGTAACGTCAACGATGGCGATGAGCTGGTCCGCCGTCGCGCTTTCCGCGCGGCGCTCCTCCTTCACGGCGGTTGCATAGAAGCCGCGGTCGAGCAGGCTCTCTCCCGGCCGGCTGACCTCGGTCACGCTCTCGCGGGCGCAGTGATGGTTGGTGAGCACCAGCCCGTTGGGGGACACGAAAGAGGCGGAGCAGCCTTGCAGGCGCAGCGCCCCCAAACGGGCGCGCGCGAACCAGCTCGAGTCGGGTGAGAAACCGTAGGTCTCCCCGAAGTAGTCGAGGGGCGGATACTCGAACGTCCACATCTTGCCGTTGTCGAAGCGGCCGGCGCGGACGGTGTCGAGGCCGGGCTCCTCGCCCACGGCCGGCGTCTCAGCGATCGCCTCCGGCGCGGGCCGCGGTGTGGCGGGGGCCGGCGGCTCGAGGGCGCCGGTCGAGGCGCCACAACCCAGCGCGAACGACAGAGCGGAGACGGCGATCAGGCGGGCGCCACGCTCATTCGAATGTATCGGAAGTCTCATCTCGGTTCTCAC
>JABAOH010031897.1_pt3 | contig 10091 bp, 10 predicted proteins | sample 7062181 | NCBI WGS metagenome assembly JABAOH01 (sample SAMN14538630, study PRJNA623070) | marine sediment metagenome | biome: marine biome [ENVO:00000428]; feature: marine pelagic biome [ENVO:01000023]; material: deep marine sediment [ENVO:00002113]; isolation source: pool of 5 deep marine... | reverse complement strand
GTAATGCGAGAGCTCGTCATCCGATAGGATTTTTATGAAGCGTTTTTCTTCGGGGAGAAGTTTTATTTTTGCCGCAGGGTTGCGTTCTATTAAGTCCCGCTCGATCGCGAAATTAAGGGCGTGACGTAGAGTTGCTAGTTCACGGTTAACTGTAAACGCGCCGGCTGTCTCCGCCCGTTTTAGTACGTAGCGTTCGACGTCGGCGCGTGTAATGTCGTTAATCGGGGCGTTGCCGAAATGCTTTAGAAAACGCTCGCAATATAGCCTCTTCGTTTTAAGAGTATGAGGTCGGTTCCGGCCGACGCAATATTCGAGGTAGATTCGTATTAGTTCGTATAGGGAAATACTTCGCGCTTCGAACGGCGACTTCCCCTGAGCAAGGGTAAATTCGACGCGGCCCCGCGCGGCCTCGGCGGCTACCCGGCTTGTCACGCCGAGCGATCGCTGGTACCGGCGACCTTTGTATTGGAAGTCGATGTACCAGTATTTATCCCTTTTATATAGCCGGACCATCGCGTTATTTGAATCTTATAAAAATAACTAAAATCGTAGTTATCGTTAGCATATAACCTCAAGGAGCCGTCCCAATATAGGCCTACCGTAAGACGTGTCGTGGGTTTGGGCTTTATGTATATTCCCTTTTCCCCTAACTAACGAGATTTCCGGAACGGAAATCCTGGTACTTATTAAAGACTTTTACTTATAACGCTATTACTTAGTAACTGGTACTTTGGGTAAACTTATTGCGGTTCCCGCGTAAGGTTATTGCGGGAGGCAAGTAAACCTATTCCGCATTTTTCGGAGGTACGTAAAGTTTTTGCATTTCGGCGCGCCGACGACGTGTGTAATTCGGCTCTGCCCGGCGTTTCTGCCCGGAACGGTGACACCACAAACGGTAATAAGTTTACCTAACCCGTTTTCCATAGGCTTTTTATCCCCGTCATCCGGCCGCCGTTAACTTATTGCAGGTTTCCTACGGTCAACGGCCCCACGCCGACGGGTAAGGTATCGGCAAAAGAGCCTCCTCTCCCTCGTAACCGAATTGCGCCATCAGCCGCTTTTCAATCAAATCCTCCAAAGCATTATCAAAGGTTCTTTTGTCCCGAATGCCAGCCAACGCGCGGAGGCGCAAGCTTGCTCGCCGCGTTAGTCGAATATAAAAACAATTAGGCGGGACCGGGTAATCGACGCCCGAGAGTTCGAACCACTCCACACGCGACTCAAGGTCGAACGAATTATCCGCGCTATCGAACCACTCGTAAAGACCGTGGCGCTTCTCGTCGTCACGCCAAAACTGGTCCCACGCCTCGCCGTAAACCATCGCCCGCGAGGCGACGTACAGTTTACGCGCCGACGGCCCGAGGCGAGACCACGCGCCGACCTCCCCTGCCGCCCATAGCAGCTTGCCGTCGAACGTAAACCAGTCGCCGCCGCGCGGTCGTACGTAATACTTATTCGTAACCGTGATCGGCCCTGGGAACGATGTGTTACCGGGGCCCGCGCCGCGGGTTACCAAGATTAGTTCTCGGCCTTCTAATATCTTACTCCCCTTGGATACCGACACCCGCGAGTAGCCCGCCATCATGCTGATTCTCTCCTGGCTCGCGAAAGCGATATGAGACCGATAGTTGGCGTGGACGCCCAACACCGCGTACACCGACGCGGCGGCGGGAGGTAGTGTCGCCCACTTACCGTTGGTGACTACGGATCTTGGGAAGTGGAATATGCGCTCCTCGAAACGTTCGGAGACCGCTATGTGCGCGATTCGCCTCTCCGGTCGTACGATTACGGACGTCATATCTCTCTATGCCCTTCCTCGGGAAATGCGAACGGAGGGCGGCCCCACAATGGGACCCGCCCTCCAAATAAGCCCCCGGGCGAACGGAGGCGTAACAGCCTTCGTATTTACCGCTTCCGTTTTCGCCCGGGGTCCCATGTTACCGTTTAAAACCGTTTCTAACGGCTCTTCCCTTTCGTTTTTTGCGAAACGAAGCCATTTTTTCGCCACGCGGCGAGGGTGTTGAGCGCGCGGTAAAAGCCCCCCTCCAACGTGCGCTCGTAACGTACCAGGTTAGCGAAGTGCGAAGGGGTGTCGCTAAACTGGAAAGTCTCGGCCAGTTCGACTTTCNNAAACTTAAATCGGACTTCAACGTTTCGACCCATTTTTCACGGCTTTGTTGAGAGGAAACGAAAATACCCGCCTCTATAACCGCCGCGCGTCGGAGGCGCCAGGCCAGCGATACGATCCGGTCTACTAAAAGATCCTCCAGCGCCCCGGAAGCCCTTAATTCGTTCCGAACGCCCTCCGCGAAAGCCGCCAAATCCACCGCATTCTCACCCGGTATCAGGACCTCGCGCGCGCACAAGCCGTGGCGTAGGGCGTTTAAGCGCGTCTTAGACGTATCCCGCGGCCCCGTACTCTTTTTCGCGTTCTCCTGGTTCGCTTTTAATTGTTTCCTTGATACAGCCATAATCACCCCTTTAGTGCGTTATTAAGCTAATGATAATCCCCCTTTTAATCAGCATATCACTTTACCGAAGCCGCCACGATTCGGGCGGCCTCTCCCGCCTTATCCTCGAGATTGTCTACGTACACGCGGGCCGTACTAAGGTCTTTGTGGCGGAGGAACGCTGCGACCGCGAATACGTCGTTAGTCCTTTCGGCTACGGTCGTACCCGCCGCGTGACGGAGGCCGTGAGGTGTCGCCCTTACGCCGGCGCGTTCCGCGTACCGTTTAATGAGATAGTAAATACCTCCAGGTGTTAACCGCCCGCCCGGCCCTGACCGATCGAAGTTAGTAAACAGCGGGCCGTCGGAGTCGCAGCGTACCGCAAGCCACGATCGGAGCGCCTCGGCCGTTGGTTTCGGGAGTGATAAGCGCTCCTTTTCCTTCCGGCCTTTTCCCGTAACTTGTATCACTTCACCGTCGAGGTCCACGTCCGCCACGTCGAGGCGCGACGCCTCCGCGCGCCTTAGGCCAAGGTCGTAGAGTACGCGGAGTAACGCCCGATCTCTAACGGCCTTTTTTCCGTTACCGCGGTCAACCTCTGCGAGCAACGCCTGTACGCCGGCGCTACCTGGCCCCCGCGAATCGCGCCTTTTTTCGGCCTTGACGTTTTCGACTACCAACGTCCAATTTACTAAGCCGGACGCGCGGGCGAACTTAACTAAGGAGCGGAGCGCCGAAAGCCGCCGATTAACGGTCGCGGAGGCAAGCCCGAGCTCAATCAGGGAGGCCTTATAACCGTTCACGATCCTAAACGCTCTGCCGGGACCCGCCCGTAGAATCGCCGCCAACGCCTCCCCGGGAGAAGGCGCACCGAGGAACGATTGGAGGTCTTTTAGATCCGCTTCGTAAGCCTGGCGCGTTTTTTCGCTCCGCCCTGCCCAGAACTCGCGGATTATTTCGGCGGCGCTGAGCCGTGCCGTTAACGCTTGCACGTCGAGCGTCGCGAGGTTACCAGTGGATCTTTCCGCCGACGTTTCCTTTGCCATCGTATTTATTTCCCCGTAGCCATTTTCCAAATTTTCCCGGGCGAAAAGTACCTACCGAACTTTAAAACTAGCTCTGGGAAAAACCGATACACCATCCGGTCGTATTTGTGGCTTTCCCGGCAACTTGTATAGGTTAGGTCGTGGCACTTTCGGCACCGAAAATAATATTTTCCCGGAGGTAGGTAAATTTTCCCGACGCGCCGGCCGCAATTGGGGCAAGTGAACCAAAACCTAGTTCCGCCCGACGGGAGGTACGTAACGGTAAGGGGAGCAGTTTCGTCAACCTCCCGTTTTTCCTCCGTCCAGGTATTCCTAACGGTGTAATAAATTCTATACCAGGGCCGCTCGGAATCCCGAGCGTCAATCTCGTAACCAATCGAAGCCGTTTGTTCGGACTTTTCCGCGTCCGCAAACCAAGCCCACCACCCGCTACGATGTTCACCAACTCGCAAAATGCCCTCTCGTGCCCAGCGGTTGACGTCGAGACTATGGCACGCCTCCACAGTCGTTTTAACGTAGCTACGCCACTCGCCGCTACCAAAACCACCCAAAAAGTCCTCCGTTTATAAGTTCCGTAAGTACGACACGCCAGTCCTTAGGATTTCCTAAAACCCTATGCGCGTAATGTCTTATCGTCATTTTTCGGACCGCAGTTTTTCCTAAATCGTTACGTTTTTTTACCGGCCACGAAAGGCGTTAATTTTACCTTGAGCCAGAAAAATATTTTTTTGGCTCAACACTCCCGCCCATTAACGCCGTACCGCAAGGGCGCCGCGCGGACGTCCCCGTCGCTCCGCAGGGGCGGTTCCGTTTTCGATGACTCGTTCGATGTCAGTTGCCCGGAACCTCCGCTGGCCGCCCACCCATATACAAGGTAATTGGCCCTTAGCGGCGAGGCGATGGACGCTCGAAATAGCTATGTTTAAAGCTTCGGCGACTTCTCGCGGTTTTAAAAGCGAACCCATATTTATAGGACCTCCTAAAATAACTCTTGACTTTTCTAATAACCTCTCTTATATTCTAAAAACCAAGCAAAGCACGCCGTGAGAAGTCGGATCGTCAAACATACGTCGGCTGGTTGTTTTGGTAATTAGTATTTACTTAGTACATTATACATATTTATTAGCGGAAATCAATAGTTATTTAGCGCTATTTAATACGCTAAATTTATGATAGGAAAAATTGTCCATAACGCCTTGAAATTAAAAGAGATACTCACGAAGCTTGCGAACCGCAAGGGCGTTTCGCTACCGGAAATATCCCAGGAAACTGGGATATCTCTTCAAGTTTTGTATAATATTAGAGATGGGAAAACCCGTCGGCCGCAAGGGAGAACCATCCGGAGGCTTGCCGACTACTTCGGTATTACGCCAGCGCAGTTACTTGGGGAAGAACCGCTCGGCATTCCTAACGCTGAAACCCTTTCCGAAGTGAAACACCCCGACAGGGCGATAGAACACCCTGATTTAAGATTGGTCCAAGAATACGCGAAGTATTTAACAGAATGGTTTCTCGCTTGGGTTGATTCTCGCAAGAAATATGCCGAGGGGATTGCCGTAGACTCAGGGGATGTGGAACCCCAAGCTATAGAAAGCCCTCCCGCCGAAACGGTACTCCCGGAACTACCGGAATACTTGCTACCCTTCCGAGATCTTTTAATTCATAAATACGTTACTCAGCGGAACGATCTAACGATTGGCGTAACCGACATAAATAAAAAAACGCTTGAACGAATAATCGCACTCCTTTTACAGTTCGACATGTCCGAATATTTCGAGCGCCGTGGAAAAGAATATGAAGTGGAAAAGAAAAACCGAACCGAAGACGGGGAACTAGATTAAGTAGCATTCCTCGAATTCCAAGCGCGCCGTTACGAAAAGCCGGGAACAACCCCGGCTTTTTTAATCGGGTCCCGACGGTGTTATATATCAAGGATAACTCCGCTTAACGAACACGCCCTTTCGGCTTATCGGAGGTAAACTACTCGCCGGCTTTCTTCATTTCTAATATCTTTGGCAGTGCCGTCGGGTCGCGGCAGACGACGAACCCCCACCGGCCGAAACCGCCGTGGTGGTTCACGGCGCTTACCCAACGCTGCGCCGCCGCCGCTTTATACGCCAAGGCCGGTTTGTACATTACGGGTTCAGGCCCCCCCACCTATTAACGATTTCCCTTGACTAAAATTCCCCGTTATTCAATAATGGCTACGGGAGAAAGTACAATTAACCGGGTGGACTTCTTAGCGGGTTTGAGGGTATGCCGCGAGCGGAGAAAATTAAATCCAGCGGACACGACGCGCCGCGCGACGCGAAATACTACCCACGTTCGGCTAAGAGCCGGTGTGGGTTTTTTATTTAACCTTTTTGGTTTACCGAAGCGCAAGGAGCGTTTAAATGCCCAGTAAAAAAGTCATATTAACGCTTTCGTTCGCCCTTATTAGTGCGCCAATCTTCGCCTACTCTTGGACGACGCCTACAAACCTCGGGGCGAACATCAATAGCTCTTCAGAAGACACCGAACCAGGTATTACGCCCACCGGTAATACCCTTTATTTCTCAAGTAAACGCGGCGGAAATTACGACATATGGCAATCTATCTATAGCGGGGGCCGGTGGCAACCCGCTACGCGGACGCCTTACGTAAACACGGGTTCTTACGACGGTAACCCCGCTTTCCTCCAATCGACATACCTAGAGATGTATTTAACTTCGAATCGCCGCGGAAATATGGACATATACCAAAGGGTATATCGTAGCGGTAGTTGGCAAACCCCTAGCCGGTTGCCCTCAACAGTTAATACGGCTTATTCGGAGTACGGGTGCGGTTTATACAGGAGAAGCGGCCGGGCTACTATGATGTTTGCTTCCCGTAAGCCAGGAGGCAAGGGGCAACACGACATCTGGGCAACCGAATACCGAGGCGGGTGGGTATCCGCTTGGCACGTGTCACGCCCCAGCTCTTCCGCGAACGACGTCGGCCCTACGGTTACCTTGAACGGGGCTTACATGTACTTCGCCTCGAACCGTTCCGGCGGCTACGGCAATTACGACCTTTACGTCTCAAGGTGGACCGGGATTTATTGGGGCACTGCCTCTAACCTCGGCTCCAAGATTAATACTAGTTATAACGAAATATATCCCGGCGTAACGGCTAACGGCCAACGGCTCTACTTCGCGTCCAATAGGCCGGGCGGCCGAGGCGGTACCGACATATGGATGACTTTAAATACCACCGCCGTAACGCCGACGAGCCTGGGCCGCGTCAAGGCGCTGTATTATTAGCTGGTCCGAACGCCGCAAGAGAGGGGCCGCGACGCCTCGCGCGCCGCGCGTCCCGGTTAATTATATTTAGCCGCCCGCCGGAGTTGGCCGGGGGCGGTTTTTATTATTAGGGCGCAAACAATGCCGATGAAACAGACCGTCATCGAAAACCCCATCCTCAACTCGCCCTACGAGGAGCCGTCGCGGCACTTTCGGTTCTCGGAGGAGGGGATAACGGACGAAGTCGTTGAGGCGCGGCGCGTCAGCGCGTATTTCGTCCCAATCCCCCGTCCCAAGAAACGCGGCGCCCAGCGGTCGCTGGACACGGAATGGACGCAGGACCGCGTCGAGGAGAACGCGTTCATTAACGACGTCCGGGCGAGGGTCCGGGAGTGGCGCGCCGACGGGTATCGGGGCGTCACGAAAACGACGCGCCGCCTGCTCGAGTACTGGCGGAATCCTGAGAGAAACAGGCCGCTGTTCTTCTGCCAACTCGAGGCCGTCGAGACGGCGATCTATCTGGCCGAGGCCGCCGGTAAGTACGGCGGGCAGTATATATTAAACAAGCTCGAGCAGTTTAAGAGGGAGGGAAACTCGCCGCTGTATCGAATCGCGTTTAAAATGGCTACGGGGAGCGGTAAGACCGTCGTCATGGCGATGCTGATAACGTGGCAGACGCTAAACAGGCACGACCCCTCGCAGAACGGTAAGTTCTCGGACGCGTTTCTCATCGTGACGCCCGGGATAACCATCCGCGACCGCCTGCGCGTCCTCCTCCCTAGCGACCCGAATAATTATTACAAATTTATGGAACTCGTTCCGCCCGACCGGATGGGGGATATCGGCCAGGCCAAAGTCGCCATCGAAAACTTCCACAAGTTGAAGCCGCGCGAGAAGGAATCGGTCAGTAAGACGACCAGGAGCATATTGCGCGAAAAGGGCGAGCACGCGTTTACCGAGACGCCCGCGCAGATGGTCAGTCGCGTGTGCCGTAATCTAGGGAACAGGAAAAACATTATCGTCATCAACGACGAGGCGCATCACTGTTACCGGCGGAAGGCCGGCGGCGTCGAAGAGAAGTTGACTGGCGACGAGCGTAAACGGGCGGAAGCCCGCGACGAGGCGGCCCGCATCTGGATCAACGGCCTCGAAGCAGTTAAGAAAAAGGTGGGCGTAAGGGTAGCGTACGACCTGTCGGCGACGCCGTTCTTCCTCCGCGGTTCCGGCTACGCCGAGGGGACGCTATTCCCGTGGGTGGTGTCGGACTTCTCGCTCATCGACGCCATCGAATGCGGCATAGTCAAAATACCGCGCGTTCCCGTCGCCGACGATTCGATGGTCGGCGCCCAGCCGACGTACCGCAACCTCTGGTATCGGATAAGGGATGACCTCCCCAAGAAAGGCCGGGGGACCGAAAAATTAACGGGCGAACCCGTTATCCCGGTAGAGTTGGAGGGTGCGCTGCATAGCCTTTACGGCAATTACGAGAAGTACTTCGCGGACTGGGAGGCGGACGCCGAGGCGCGCGCCCGCGGCCTGACGCCGCCCGTGTTTATCGTCGTATGCAACAACACAAGCGTCTCGAAACTGGTTTACGACTACGTCTCAGGGTGGGAGAAGGACGACGGCGTCATCATCCCGGGGAAGCTGGAATTATTCAGCAACGTCCAGGACGGGCGGTGGTTGTCGCGCCCCAATACCATCTTGGTGGACAGCGAACAGCTCGAGTCGGGCGAGGCGATGAGCCCGGCGTTCAAGAAGATAGCCGCCCGGGAAATCGAGGACTTCAAGGAGGAATACCGGAAGCGCTTCCCCGGGCGGGACGTGGAGAGCTTAACCGACGAGGACCTCCTCCGGGAAGTGATGAACACCGTCGGCAAGACCGACAAACTGGGCGAGCAGATCCGCTGCGTCGTAAGCGTCTCGATGCTCACCGAGGGGTGGGACGCCAACACCGTAACCCACATCCTCGGCGTCCGAGCCTTCGGAACGCAGTTGTTATGCGAGCAGGTGGTGGGGCGCGCGCTCCGGCGCGTGGGCTACGCCGTAGGCGCCGACGGAAAGTTTACTCCTCAATACGCCGAGGTGTACGGCGTACCCTTCTCGTTCATCCCGTGCGCCGGCGCCGGCGAGCGGCCGGTGTTCCGGGATACGCCCCGGGTTTACGCGATGGAAGAGCGCTTCGCCTGCGAGATAACGTTTCCCCGGCTCGTAGGGTACCGGTACGACCTACCAACCGAAAGGATAACGGCGAAGTTTACGCCCGCGTCGCGGATGACGCTATCGACCGAGGATATCCCCCTAAACGTTGAGAACGCGCCCATCGTCGGCGAGATTAGCATACACACCCTTGACGAACTTAAGGAGCGCCGCTTACAGGAGGTCGAGTTCCTCATCGCCCGGACGGTCCTAGAGAAGTACTTCCGCGACGAGGAGGGGAACGTCAAGCCGTGGTTCTTCCCGCAGCTGTTGGCCATAACGCGGGAGTGGCTCGCGGGTCACGTCACCTGCAAGGACAAGTGCTTCCCGCAGCTCCTACTCTTCGTGGAGAACGCCCACAACGCCGCCGACCGCATCTACCGCGCCGTCGTCGCCGGCGAAGGCGGCGAGAAGAGGCTGGTCCCCATCCTCCGGCCTTACGACCAAGTAGGCTCCACGCGCTACGTGGACTTCAACACCNNAGTGCCACGTCAACCTCGTCGTCGGCGACACCGGCTCCTGGGAGCAGAAGGTCGCGCAGTCGCTGGAGGAGATGGACGAGGTCGTCTATTACGTCAAGAACGATAACCTGGGCTTCTACGTCCCCTACGCCATCGACGGCCACGAGCGCAACTACGTCCCGGACTTCATCGCCCGCGTGGACGACGGCCGCGGCGACGGCGACCTCCTCAACCTCATCATCGAGGTCACGGGCGAGCGGCGCTCCGAGAAGGTGGTCAAGGTAGACACCGCCAAAAACCTGTGGGTGCCGGCGGTCAATAACCACGGCGGATTCGGGCGGTGGGCTTTTATCGAGATATCCGACCCGTGGGATACGGTAAACTTAATCCGGGGGTTTATTAAGCACTTCCAAAACGGACGGTAGAAGGCATGGGCATTTTATATTACCCATTCGAACATTTTAAACCTGACGNNACGGATACTACCCTTTAGAACATTTTAAAACCGGGGAACCGCTATTGAAACAAATGGCGGATAAGGGTCTTGAATTTGACCAGAAGTTAAAATTAGCGCTTGAGGTATCGGCTAGTAGACCCGATATCGAACCGGAGGATTGCGGATTTCCCGACTCGTATTTATTCGTCGCGTTATATCGTATGAATACTGCGGTAACG
>JABAOH010000725.1_pt1 | contig 10095 bp, 9 predicted proteins | sample 7062181 | NCBI WGS metagenome assembly JABAOH01 (sample SAMN14538630, study PRJNA623070) | marine sediment metagenome | biome: marine biome [ENVO:00000428]; feature: marine pelagic biome [ENVO:01000023]; material: deep marine sediment [ENVO:00002113]; isolation source: pool of 5 deep marine... | reverse complement strand
AACCGAAAAGTTGTGAATGAACTGAAACGCCGGTTTGCTGGCAAGGTGTTTCCTCAAGAGCTGCAGATTTTGACTTGGGATATGAAAGACCTGGAAGCCTTCAGTCTCCGCTCTGGCAACAATCTGGTACAAAGAAGGGATTAATGTGAAATTAATTCGCACTGAGTTTTGCGATAAAATCGCTGTATTGAAACTGAACCGAGGCGTCACAAACGCGCTGAATCTACAATTGGTCATTCAGTTGACTGAAAATCTGCAAAAGGTGAAGGATGACTCAGATGTGCAGGGTCTTGTGCTCAGCAGCTTCAATGAGAAGTTCTTTTCCATCGGTTTTGACATTCCTGAGCTGTTCAAGCTTGCTAGAGGTGACTTCAAAGCCTTCTATCAAGCGTACAATCGCGTTTGCGTAGATTTATATACGTTGCCCAAACCGACAATGGCCGCGATACCAGGACATGCCATCGCAGGCGGGTGCATTTTGGCGCTCTGCTGCGACTACCGCTTCATTGCAGAAGGCAGAAAATTGATGGGGCTTAACGAAATCAAGCTGGGGATACCGATTCCTTACCCAGGTGACTGCATCCTTCAGCAGCTGGTTGGAACCCTCAATGCTCGTGAGATTGCGAGTACTGGCGAGTTTTATCGTCCTGAAACGTTGCTTCAAATGGAAATGGTAGATCAAATCCTACCACTGAATCAAGTACTACCCACTGCGATCGAAAAGGCGAAGCTGCTAGGTGCTCTTCCTCGTAGGACGTTTGGGATAATTAAGTGCAATCGGGTTGAAAGAGTTGAAGCGCAAATTCTAGAGCGTTTGGCGGAGAAGGAGGAGTTCTTTATTGAATGCTGGTTTTCTGAGGAAGCCCGCAAACGGTTGAAAGATGCAATTGTGAAATTCTAGGCTTCAAGAGAGACGGCACTTAGCGGATAAGTGTTCAGGGCCGACCGTTCCAGCTTGCTTTATCGAAGGATTGATGTCTTAATCGACTTGGAGCATGAATAGGCTTTTGAGTTTATAACGTGAATATTTGTTCCAGCTATCTGAAGAGGCTGCGGGTGTAGATTGCTGAGGGGTCGCTTAGATTGGTGAGTTTAACGTTTTACGGTGGAGTGGATGAGATTGGCGGCAACAAAATCCTATTCAGAAATGGCGACACGAAGGTATTCTTTGATTTTGGTCGGTCTTTTACTATGGGTTGTGATTTCTTTTCGGGTTGGCTGTGTCCCCGGAGCATAAACGGATTGGGAGATTATTTTGAGTTTGGTTTGTTACCGAAGCTGAAGGGGTTGTATGCGAAGGAGCAGCTGGAGTGTACGAATATTCCCTATGTGAAGCCTAGGTTTGACGCGGTGTTCTTGTCTCATGCTCATTTTGATCATGTGAGTCATATTCAGTTTCTGGATCCTGAGATTCCTATATTTCTCGGAGTGGGTACTAAGCTGTTTCTAGAGGCTATGGAGAAGACCAGCAGTTTCACCCGTTACGGTGAACATGAATATCGGACGTTTCGAACCGGCGACAAAGTTAAGATTGGAAGCCTAGTCGTTGAGCCAGTTCATGTTGACCATTCGATTCCTGCGGCTTATGGGTTTCTGATTCACACGTCTGAAGGCACGGTTGTGTATAGTGGTGACCTCAGAGCTCATGGACCAAGAAAGGATATGACTGAGGAGTTTGGAGATGTAGCCAGCGAGTCTGAGCCTGTGGCCATGATCTGTGAAGGTACAAGGATGGTTGAGAAGGAAAAGCGAAAGAACTATTCTGAGCAGCAAGTCAAAACGCTGAGCAGCAAGGTTGTATCTTCGACAGAGAAGATTGTGTTTGTTACTCGTTACAGTCGGGACATGGATCGGTTTAGAAGCTTCTATGATGTGGCCAAGAGCAATCGTAGAAAGATCGTTGTTTCTCCAAAGACCGCTCACTTGTTGAGCAGACTTGTGGAGGACACTCGTCTTGATCTACCGGATCCTTCGAAGGATGAGAGTATTCTAGTGTACTATAAACGGAAGAAGTCTGGAGATTTCGAGCAAAAGGACTACTACGTTTGGGAGCGAGAGTTCATGGACAAATTGGTGACGTATGAGTTTGTGCATGAAAACCAGGGCAAACTGGTTATGGACTTGGATTTCTATCAGTTTGCAGAATTGATCGACATTAAGCCGAAGGCAGGCAGCCATTTTATTCACAGCATGAGCGAACCCTACAGTGAAGAAGACATTGCGGATCAAGTAATGCACAATTGGCTAGACCATTTCGAAATGCAGTTTCATCAACTGCACGCTTCTGGCCACCTAAACAGACCACAACTAACACATCTAGTCAACGGTATTAACGCAAAGAGGATTTTTCCGGTACACACGGAAAACCAACAACTCTTCAAGGACATCATGAGCAACGTTCAAATGATCAAATACGGAAAAGAATACGTCTTATGACAAAATGAGTTCTGCAGACACTAAACTTTCTGCAGCCGCGCGCTGTTTTTCGCCTACATCATTTCACAACAACACACGAACAGTTCCAAGCCACAAGGACTTGAGCGAAGCCGACAGCTCATGATTGAGAGTCTGCAGTCCCGGTTGAGAAGTAGTAGTCCGATAGCCCCTGAGGACTACTACTTCTAGCGCTTTGCGGTACTCGTTGTGACTATCTACTTACACCTAAGCAATCGAAGAGTCTTCGGGAATAGAATTCACACATTTACCTTCTGGCAGACAATCAGCACGCCAAAGAGACGTACTTATAAACATATGCCTACACTTTCTAATCTCCAAGTTTCGTCCAGTAGCGATTCTATCAGGAGAAAGAACTATGGCGAAAACGCAGCCTGGAACCTTCTTTTGGCAAGGAAACCAAGCATGCGCCGAGGGAGCAATAGTTGCTGGATGCCGCTTCTTTGCAGGTTACCCAATAACTCCTGCCAGTGAGATCTTTGAGCACATAGCACTGAGGTTGCCTCAGAACAATGGCATCGTTGTTCAAATGGAAGATGAAATGGCCGCGTTGGCCGCTGTTATTGGCGCCAGCTGGACTGGCGCCAAAGCGATGACTGCCACTTCTGGTCCGGGCTTCAGCTTAATGCAAGAGTTGATAGGCTACGCGTTTATGACTGAAACGCCAAGCGTAATCGTCGACGTTCAAAGAGCAGGTCCAAGCACTGGTCAGGCAACCAAGTGTAGCCAAGGCGACGTCATGCAGGCCCGGTGGGGTACTCATGGCGACTATATGAGTCTTGTTTTGACGCCCAATTCGGTTCAGGAAATGTTTGAACTGTCAGTTCAAGCGTTCAATCTCGCCGAAACCTATCGAACTCCGGTTGTGCTCTTGGCGGATGAAATCGTAGCGCACATGCGAGAAAGAATAACGGTGCCACCATTAGAACAGATGACGATTGCCCACAGGAAAGAACCGAATTCAACCGATACCCAATTTTTCGGCAAGAAAGAGGTGGCACCTATGCCTTCGGTCGGGGAAGGATTCAATGTGGCGGTCACTGGCTCGACCCACAATGAAAAAGGACATCGCTTCACAGCCGATCCACACGTTCACAAGCGACTCGTCGGAAACCTCATCGAAAAGATTCGAAGCAACGCCGACAAAATAGCCGACTACGAAACCTACAATATTGACAACTGTGAAGTTGCAGTGATTTCGTTCGGATGCACTTCGAGAGCTATGTACGAAGCCGTAGACCACGCAGAACACAAGGGAATCAAGACCGGATTTGTAAGACTAAAAACGATCTGGCCCTTTCCAGAAAAGATCGTGCAATCAATAGCTCAAGAAGCACACACTATAATTGTGCCCGAAATGAACCTCGGAGAAATCCTCTATGAAGTTCAGCGAAGCGTTAAAGACACAACTAGCGTTGTCCCCCTCAACAAAATCGGCGGAGGAGAAATGATAACCCCAGAAGAACTGCTAGCCGAAATCGAAAAGAGCGTGAAGAAAAGTTGACCGAACCCTTCACAATTCGCAAGTACCTACGAGACCTACCATTACCGTTCTGCAAAGGCTGCGGCTGCCTTACGGTAATGAACTGCTTCCTCAGAGCCTTGCACGAGCTGGATTACTACGATATGCGCAAATTCGTCTTCTGCAGCGGAATCGGCTGCGCCGCTTGGATTCCCTCACCATACTTCAAAGCTGACTCGATACATGCAGCTCATGGAAGAAGCATACCAGTCGCCACTGGCGTCAAACTCATGCGACCTGATCTCAACGTCATCGTCTTCGGCGGAGATGGCGACATCGCCGGCATCGGACTCAACCACCTTGTTCATGCAGCTCGAAGAAATATGGGCATAACTGTTGTGATGGTCAACAATATGATCTATGGCATGACAGGCGGACAGGTAGCACCTACAACACCTCTTGGAATTAAAACAACAACCACGCCGTATGGAAGCTTCGACCCACCGCTAGATACAGCACGCCTAGTAGCCACGGCAGGAGCGAGCTATGTGGCACGTTGGACAACCTTGCATTTTGAACAGCTCAAAGACGCCATGAAAACGGCTGTGACCATGAACGGATTCGCGTTCATCGAAGCAGTCAGTCCCTGTCCAACAACGTTTGGAAGACGGATTGGATTGAAAGATGCCGTGGAAATACTCAGATGGTTCAAACAAAACACAATACTGAAAGACAAAGCCAGCGAAATGACAGAAACAGAGCTGGCAAGCAGGATCGTAGTTGGAGAATTCGCACGCGCAGAGAAACGGACGTTTACAGATCACCTTCAAGAAACCCTGAAGAAGGCTGAGAAATCTGCTCGAAAAAACTGAAATAAGAATCGCAGGACTCGGTGGACAAGGAGTCGTCCTAGCCGGACAGCTTCTCGCAAAAGCCGCAGTGTACGACGGAAAACACGTAGTTCAAACTCAAAGCTACGGCGCGGAAGCTCGTGGAAGCGCTGCACAAAGTGAAGTCATAATTTCAGACCACGTGATAAAGTACCCAAAAGTCCGACAGTGCGACATCTTAATCGCCATGAGTCAACCAGCCCTCAACAAATATGTGAAAAACTTGAAGGAAGGCGGTTTCCTCTTTTTAGATAGAGACATGATCAAAACGGTCCCGAAGCTGGAAGCAAGAATCTTTCAAGTGCCCGCGACAAGCACAGCAGAAGCGAAGTTGAAACGTAAAATCTACGCGAACACGGTCATGTTGGGTGCCCTCACTAAAGCAACAACGATCATTAGCCAGGAAGCCATGAAGAGCACGATAAAAGACAGTGTACCAAAGGAGATGTTGAGGAACAATCTCCGAGGATTCCAACTAGGCCTTCAACTCGTGGAAGCTCATAGAGCAGCAACATGATGCCAATAGAGCAACTAGAGCCTTCTGTTTTTGAACATCTGAGCCTAGTTCTGCAGGGTCTTCCCGCTTCAACTGACGGTCGCTTCTCTAAACAGTTCTGCTTGAGCTTGTTGACGTTGCTGTCAACGAATAGGTTGCGACGTAAAGTGGCGCGCGCGGGGAGAGAGAGAAAGGAGAATTCACAACATGCACGCGCGCCTTCTGAATTCTCAGTCTTTTGACATGAGATGCTAAACCAGTAGAGGTTTAAAAGTAGAACTCACTTGTTGTAGTCACAATTTGTTACTGCGGCCAGGTGAACCATTTCCAACGCGCGAGAAAGGTGAGAAAATCTGGTGGAAGAACTGTATTAAACCTCGGTGGGTGCACGAAAAGTGATTGGAAATATTCGAGTCAGCTTGAACGAGAGAATGTCAGGATTTTGCCTATCTCTTCCCAGATCTCGACAAATTTGCCACCTTTTGGAGTTGCTTGATACCTGATCGGGCTACGATGAACGTCCAGAAGCCGAAGTGAGCGCATTTGGCCGAGATATCGATTTAGCATGCTCCAGGACAGGTTTGCCTCGTATAGCAGTCGTGTCTTGTTTTGAGGTTGCCTGCAGAGACTCAGTATATCTGCCATAATTTCGATTTTGGTTCTCTTTCTCATGAGCGCTAGTAGTGAATAGGTTATTTAAGTCTGTGTGACTGTGGGGCAACAGCAACACTCGCAATGATTTCGGTCTATCTCTCTCTCGTTTTCGGCTCTTTAACAGCAAAAAGTATTATCAAGCTCACTATGATGCCCAGAATAATCGCGAAAACGAATGGATGAACAGGGTTGAAGTCGTAAAGGAAGCCACCAAGAGTCGATGAGGGAACGGTTGCTAGAATATTCAGGGTCACAATTGTGCCCAGAATTCGACCTCGCTTCTCTTTGGGTATCATGTCGGCCAGCAAGGCATTATACGCCGGCATGATTAAGCATCCGCCGACGCTGAAAACCATGAAGACAACGAGCAGCTGAGCGAAGTTTCCAGAGAATAAGAAAAGGATACTTGTTGGGATGTAGAGAAGATTCGCCAGAAGTATAGACCTCTTCCGTCCGATTTTGTCTACGACTTTGCCGAGAGGAAATCCAAGAACCAGTGTAACGGCAACTGATGCAGTGTTCACAAGGCCCCATTCCATCTCGCTTACCCCAATCATATCGAACACGTAAAGCGATGTGAACATGCGAAACATGGGTTCTTCAAAGGCGCTCACCAAAAAAGCAATCGTGAGGAACTTTAGGGTCGGCGGCATGTCTCTCCAAGCTTCTGCGATTGCGCTCAAAGAGTTTTTGAAAGCTGCTTTCATCTCCGCAAGCTTGATTCGCTGAGGTGTATCAAGCGTTTCCTTGAGAAAAAGCAGTCTAATGACCGCTGCAGCCATCAGACAGAAAAAAACTATAGTGTAGACTATGCGCATACCTGGAACCAAGCCGAAAGTCTCCACCATGAAAGCAGCGGTGGCGGGTGCAAATATCGTGGGGATGTTGGGAATCACATTTGTGGCAGCATAGCCCATTCCACGTTTTTCTGGAGGAACGGAGTCGGCAAGTATTGCGTCGAGAGCCGGCTGGTAGATTAGACTCAAGTTCGATAGAACCATGCCGACGAGTACAAATCTCCAGGTTGGGGCAAAGATGTAGAAGAGGTACGAAACGGCGATCATGAAGGTCATGGTTACTATTATCTGTTTCCTGCCGTACTTGTCGGCAATGTAAGCCCCTGGAATTCGAACCAACCCTAGGGTCGCGGCTCCAATAGAGCCCATTAAACCGATGATCGGAGGAGGAGCCCCCAGCGCTCTAAAATACGGGGATTCAAAAGAGAACACCAGCGAGAAGGTAAAATACACAAACAGCCAACTCACAATTAGAGTAAGCAGGTTTCCTCGCATGAAGGCGAATTCACTTCGGATCTTTGCTCGAACAGTCTTTAACATCTTCGCCCGCTCATTCCTCAGCGAAAGTGTTCCTCAACATAGGATCTCGAACTTAAAAAAGTAGACCGTTTCCAGCTCTAAAAAGCCAGACTCACTTTTCGTAGTCATGGCATTCTTGTATCGCGGCTGGTCTTCACGTGTGCAAGACTAGGTGATTGGCAGAAGAGCCTTGTACATACGCACAGGTAAAAGTGATTACAGATTCATACATGATATTCTGATGCTGCTTTCACAAGCGTTTTATCCTTTCTTCCAGCAAGAACACAACAAGGTGTTGAACAGTGAGAGCCAAAAAAGACACTACATGGCCTTGGAAAATCATGGTTCTAGTTCTTCTCATCGGGTTCATAGCAGGCATCCTTGGGGGAGCACTCGTCACCCCGTTCTTCGCAGCCCCAGGACCCCAAGGTCTCCAGGGCGAAACTGGACCGGCAGGCCCGCAAGGTGACGAGGGATCACCAGGCGAGACTGGGCCAGAAGGACCTGAAGGACCACAAGGTGAAGAGGGAGTACCTGGCCCCGAGGGGCCGACAGGACCCGCAGGACAAAATGGAACCGACGCCATTTTGCAGATCTGGCAAACCAGAAACGACACCCAAGTCGACACCAGCAGCTACGCAACGGAGCAGTGGTACAACATGTCCATGTTCGACGCTTCCATGCAACTCATCATCAACGTTCAGCAGGATTCCAAGATCTTTGCCCAATTCTCAGGCACGCATCTCGTCGCGTCACCTACATCAATCTGGGTCCGCATCGTCGTGGATAGTAATCAAAACAGCACCAAATACGTCTGTGCAAGTCAGACTCCAGCTAGCTCAGTCTACGAAATGACCGGACACGTTGAATTGCTCACCGACTCACTTCCCGCTGGAACGCACACGATCAACGTGCAGTTTCAGGTAAAAGTGGCCACCGGTGGTTTCCCTGGCATACTTGATCGAACGCTAACAGCAATGGAAATCGCTTCGGACTAGGCCAGGTTTGAGAACCTAGTGATGGAGAAAACTAGACGCAGCGTTATTCTCAGTACTCATTCCATTTCAGGATATCTTCAAGATCCCTTTTAGGGACGTGCAGCACCTGGTCACTATCGAGCCAGTACTTGATGTCCCCATCTTTCACTCTGTCCACAATCGGATTCTCAGCTGGATAGCCGAGGGCCACAACCAAGATGACTTCAAGATTCTCTGGGATGTTCAGAATTCGCCTTAGCTTTGGCTTGTCAATCGCACCCAAGATGCAGGAGCCTAATCCCTCTTCATAGGCCACCAGAGAGATGCTCATGGCCGCAATGCCTGGATCAACGCCATAGCTCTTGCGGATGTTCTTGTCCAGCAAGATGATGATGTACCCGCCGGGCATCTCCTCCTTGCGGGGGTGATAATTCGGCAGGTAGCCCGCCCATTCCAGCGTCGAGAATACCTTTTCCAGCAATCTTTGATCATTAACGATTGTGTATTTCAGAGGTTGAAGGTTCATTGATGAAGGCGAAAGCCTCGCGGCGTCGACACACTTGATGAACACGTTTTTTGGAATAGCCTTTCTTACATACTTCCTAATCGTTCTTCGGCTTGTTATTTTCTCATAGATCATGGTCTCAAATCCAAGGTCTGAGTAGTGTTATCATTTCTGTCAATCGGGTGAATAAAATTCTTTTCAGAGCCTTTCATTGTATGCGCGCGCAGTTCACTTCTTCACTTTCCTGCGTTGATGTGCCCGCTATGAGACGGCGAATTCCAATTAGCGTAGGATTTGAATAAGCATTTGGCTTCAGAGGCTTGCTCGAGCTGGAGATCATCATGTGGCACAAGCAGGTCACATGTTCGCCTTCAGCATTTCGGCGAGTCGCTGAATTCCTCCCACTATTTGTTGCTCTGATGGGTACGAGAAGTTAATCCTCATGGTGTTCTGTCCCGCGCCATCGCAGTGAAAAGCTGATCCGACAACGTAGGCGACGCCATTTTCAATCGCTTTCGGAAACAGATCGTTTGCGTTCATCCTCTTTGGCAGTTCGATCCACAAGAACAATCCGCCTTTCGGCTTGGACCATCGGACCCCTTTGGGCATGTACTGCTTCAAGGCATCGAGCATGATCGTTAGCTTCCTGTGGTACAGTTTGCAGATGCTTTCAATCTGTTTTGGTAACAGTCCACGCCTCAGGTACTCAGCGACGATAAGTTGCGTATAACTGGGAGAGCACAGGTCCATGCTTTGCTTGGCCACGACCATCCTGTCCGTCCATTCAGCTGGCGCCATGATCCACGCGAGTCGGAGACCTGGGCAGAGCAATTTGGAGAAAGTGCTCAGCACTATGACATGATTCTCAGAGTCCAAGCTATAGATAGCAGGAATAGACTCTCCTACGAAACGGAGATCCCGATAGGGACTGTCTTCTACAATTGGAACTTCGTATTGATACGCCACGTCGAGAAGGTGCCTGCGCCTTTTCAAGGACAAAGTCGCACCCGAAGGGTTCTGAAAATCTGGCACAACGTAGATGAATTTGGGCTTCTTGTTTCTCTTGGCAAGTTGAGCAAGTGTTTTTTCTAGCAGATCCATTCTCATCCCGTCAGGGTCTTGGGGCACTCCAATCATTCGAGCTCGATAGGCGTTGAAGGCTTGCAAGCCACCGACGTACGTAGGCATCTCAACTATCACAATGTCATGGGGGTCCAGAAACACTTTTCCAATGATGTCCAAACCTTGTTGTGATCCAACAGTGATCAAGATGTTTTCTGGCTTTATTGTGGCTTTCTCGCGGCTCATCCACTTGGCAATCTCTTGCCGCAACGGAGCTTC
>JABAOH010167941.1_pt2 | contig 10097 bp, 9 predicted proteins | sample 7062181 | NCBI WGS metagenome assembly JABAOH01 (sample SAMN14538630, study PRJNA623070) | marine sediment metagenome | biome: marine biome [ENVO:00000428]; feature: marine pelagic biome [ENVO:01000023]; material: deep marine sediment [ENVO:00002113]; isolation source: pool of 5 deep marine... | reverse complement strand
AGAGCATTAATAATCTTTTCATCTTCTGCTGAGTTCATCATTAGAAGAACTTTGAGGGGTGATTTTTTTTCTTTTATGAAATTAAGGTATTCAACAATTTTTAGACCTTGAAGATTCAAGTCTAGAAATAAAACATGGATCTGATCCTCGTTAAGAAGGGGAATGAGATTATTATAATGGGATATTTCCTTAACAATCTTAATATCTTGCTCGGATTTTATAGAATCTTTAAGACTCTGCCTGTAAAGCTTAGATGTGAGTGCAATAACTACATTTATCATTCAAACTCTTATGAACTATCCTTTATTAGAATCAAATTGCCGTAATTCATGATAGACATTATTCTAATTGTCTTTATTCAATGAATCAAATTGATTTTGGATGCAATATCGAAGCATCAGAATAATACTGTCAAGCCCCTAGAAGTAGGTCCACCTTTTAAGTTACAAAATGATCCATATTTTCTCTGTTTTTTATACCCTTATACTATAGCCCTTGGAGCAGGTGGTTTGTATCCAAGTGAGGGATTTCCCTTTTGAGTATTCTCTGAATGTATATTTATCAATTTTAATGAAGATTCCACCATCACTTTTAACCGCCTTATACATAAATTGTGGAATTATATGTGACTTTCTTAGTAACTCTGTATCTTCAAGGCAAAGGTTGCATTTCATAGTTCTATTTAATGTACTATATTTAAAATCTTATCATATACACAGTTTTAAGACTGTACCGCTACCCTTTTAAGAAAAGTATTTATAACAATGTAACCCTCATTTGGTCACATATATGGTCACATGAGTAGTTAGTTTAGGAATAAATCAGGCGTAAGCAGTCTAAATCATTGGTAGCGGGGGGAGGATTTGAACCTCCGACCTTCGGGTTATGAGCCCGACGAGCTACCANNCACCCCGCGTCAGAATGAGGCGTATAGGGTATGGTAATATCCCCTCACTGTCAAGTTTTATACATAAATTACAATAGTTTAATAAATTTTATTGACAAGCAGTCTTAATAAATATAGATTAAATTATCAATAAGAGAATCAAGTAGGAGGAGTACATAAAACATGAAAAAATTAAGCGCACTACTAGTGGTTATAACACTATTGATAACGGTTCCTTTCATAGCCGGATGCGAGAATAAAGCAAAAAAGCAAGAGTTTGAATCTACAAAATCCAACCTGGTGCAAACTCAAGAAGAGCTTGATAAAATTAAACAGAACAGTGAAGCGTTAGACAAATATATTGCCAATCTCAAGTCAAATATTAACGAGCTGAAGATTGAGAACCAGAAATTAATAGCCGAGTCTAAAAGATTAGAAGCTGAAATTATTGATCTAAATCTGGAATTAGGAAAAATTCCAAACTCAGATAGTGATCAGGATTTATCGTCCGGAGACACCTCAAGTTCAGATAGTTCGAGCGACTCTGGAACTTCTGATCAGGATAAGGACACCGGCACATCCAACGGCTCTCAAGGCTCAGATACCGAGCAACAAATCTAGTTTGTATTAAGTACCTCTAGACTAAGGCCTTAAATGCTAATATTCTGTCGAGTCTGAAAGTACATCTTTCTTTACGAAGATGACAGTATGCGTGTATGTATGTGTTTGCATTGCTGACGCTGATATCAAAAGGCTCTATTACTCGTACCGAGGTTTCTTCCTTGTATGCGGAAAGATACTTAATCTCAAGCTTGCCCCTATCCCTTAAAGCTTGCTCTATCTCCGTGGGCAGCACTAATTCCTTTGAACTTCTGAGTTCAACAGATTTCCCCTGAAGCTTAAGAATATCCTTTAGCCTTTTCAACCTGATACCCCTCTCGCTCAGATCCTTGAGAAAAAAATCGAATATATCTTTTGTCGTCATTACATCAGCAAGAGCGCGGTGCTGCCTATCAACAATAACACCAACGTATTTTGCTATTTCCCCGAGGGAATTACTCGGGAAATTATAATATCTCCTTGCAATAGCGAGAGTATCTATTACATCACCCCTGGGCAGTGACAAATTTAGATTGCTTAGCTCTGTTTTTAAGAACTCCAGATCAAACCTTGCATTATGGGCTACGATAACGGAATCGTCCATGAAACTCAAAAGCTCATTGGCTATGTCTCTGAATAGTGGAGCGCCCCGAACCATCGACTCAGTAATTCCATGTATAGACACAGCTCTCTCAGGAATAGCTCTTCCGGGATTTACTATTGAGACAAACTCGTCTGCAATCTCCCCGTCAATAGTTTTAATAACTGCTATCTCACAAATTTTATCTCCGGAAGCAGGATCAAGCCCCGTAGTTTCTACATCGAGGAAGGCAAAATATACTTGGGAAGGATCTTGTAGTAACACGGCCCGCTCCTTTAGGGCTAATATATTATGAAAGTGTAATGAAATAATATTTTATTGCAAAAACAATAAATATAATCTCAAGAATTGCTCAGATTTTCAAGTATCTTACGGCCACCATCCTCCATAATTAAGTCCGCTAACTCCTGACCCAGACGACCTGCATCCTCACTTCGGCCCCTTAGAGTTTTTCTCACAACATCCTTGCCGTCAGGAGAACAGACAATCCCCATAACATTGAGCTCATATTCACTTAGAGCAGCATTACAGCCGGCGGGANNAGCCGGCGGGAACATTACAATCACCTCCGAGACGAGCAAGAAATTCTCTCTCCGCAGCAGCCTGACTCTCGGTCCCAGCGTGATTAATCCCCTTTAGGAATTCTCCCACCTCCCCGTCATCTGATCTGGACTCAATTGCAATGATTCCCTGACCGGGTGCAGGCACCATAACATCTTTTGGTATAATTTCCGTAATTTCATCTCCCAGGTCCATTCTCTCAAGACCGGCCACAGCAAGGATGATCGCGTCGTAATCCTCTCCTTCCCTCAATTTCCTCACTCTTGTATCAACATTACCCCTTATCGGAACCATCTTAAGCTCAGGATAGTAACGGATGAGCTGGGATGATCTTCTAAGGCTTCCCGTCCCCACTCTGGCACCGGCTGGCAGCTCGTTTAACGGAATACCATTTTTAGAGATAAGCGCATCCCTTGGATCATGTCTTTTTACAACAGCGCCTATTTCGAGTCCTTGCGGGAGAACAGACGGCAGATCTTTCATACTGTGTACAGCAATATCAATTTCCTCGGATAATAGAGCTTCTTCTATTTCCTTAACAAATACTCCCTTCCCTCCTATTTCTGAGAGCGGAGAATCTAATACTGCATCACCAGTGGTTTTAATTATCTCTATGGTGGTTTCTACGTTAGGGAAACTATCTGCCAGAAGAGAAGCTATGTGATTAGCCTGCCAGAGGGCAAGCTTGCTTCCTCTAGTTCCTATCCTGAAAGACCTGTTCTTCATCATCATCTTCCAGGAGCTGGAGTTTCTTTTCCAGTTCAAATAGCCTCTTGATTGAATCTACATATAGAGCTCCCATAGAGGAGGAAGACTCTTTTTTTAGATTTGTAAGAGGGTGGTGGAGTATTTTTCCGATTATTCTTGAGGCAAGCAGTTCAATAACATACTTATCTTCTTCCGATATATCATCTAGTTTTTCGAGTGCTCTGTCGAGCTCTGTATTCTTGATTAGTTCAAATCTGTTTTTTAGATCGATTATTGCCGGAACCGCCTTCAGTCCTCCAAGCCATGACTCAAACGACCTTTCAACATTTAGTATAATTTCCTCAGCTTTTTCCAGGCTTTGTTTTCGTGTTTTGATATTTTCTTCAGATACGTTCTTTAAATCGTCGATGTCATACAAGTAAATATCAGAAATATCCCCTGTCCTTGGATCGATATCTCTAGGCACAGCTATATCTATTAAGAACATGGGTTCATTGTTTCTGAGCTTAAGGGCTTCCCTAGCATTATTAGGTTTAATGATAAAATCCTGAGAGCCTGTTGCCGTGATAACTATGTCTACATCCTTTAGATGATAAAAAACCTTGTCAAAACCAATTGATCTGCCGCCTAATTTTTCGGAGAGCATGACAGCATTTTCAAACTTGCGGCTGGCTATCAGCAAATCATTTATACCCGCTTTTATTAAATGCTGGGCCGCAATCTCCGCCGTCTCTCCTGTTCCAATTAACATTACTGATCTCGAGGGGAGATCGTCAAAAATCCTCTTTGCAAGCTCAACGGCAATGTAGCTGATTGACACAGCATGCGATCCGATTCCGGTTTCCGTTCTAACCCTTTTTGCTACGAAAAACGAGGTATGGAAAAGACGGTTTAATATTACGCCAGTTGTGCCGTGTGCAGAAGCTACTTTGTATGATTCCTTTACCTGACCCAGGACCTGAGGCTCCCCAACTACCATAGAATCAATACTTGATGCAACATAAAACAGATGCCTCACAGCCATATGGCCAACAGAATAGTATATATGGGGCGAGAACTTATCTTTGGGGACATTATGAAATTCAGACAGGAACTCCTGTATTATCTCTAGACAAGCTTCTACATTTTCCGAAACAGCGTAAATCTCTACTCTGTTACATGTAGATATAATCACACACTCTTCAACATGAGGCTTGCTGCTAAGCATTCTCACCGCTGATTCGAGACTCTGTTTAGAAAACGAGAATAGTTCTCTTATCTCTATTGGTGCAGTCTTATAACTGATTCCTAAAACTAATGTTCTGAGCATTAAATTATTATAATCCTTAACCAGAGTAAAAGTATTATATCTTGGATAAATTAAAAATCATCATTTTGCAGCAAATTACTATAAATTGCGGCCTATAAAACTTAGAAACTCTCCCCTGGTTCTCTCGTCTTTTTTAAACACCCCTCTCATCGAGCTTGTAATCATATTCGCTTCTGACTTCCTAACACCCCTCATTGCCATACATAGATGATAGGCCTCAACAACGACGGCTACACCCTGGGGATCAAGCTCTTTTTTAAGAAAATCTGCAATTTGCACGGTCATTCGCTCCTGTACTTGAAGTCTGCGCGAAAATACTTCGACAATTCTGGGAATTTTGCTAAGACCCACTACTTTACCATTTGGTATATAGGCCACATTACATTTTCCGAAGAAAGGGAGCATGTGATGTTCACAAAGACTATAAAACTCTATGTCCTTTACGACTACCATTTCATCATATTTGATATGAAATACAGCCTCATTGATAACCTCTTTAGGATCTACTTTGTAACCCGAGGTTATTTCATGAAACATCCTCTCCATTCTATCAGGAGTGTCCCTTAGCCCTTCTCTCTTTGGATCCTCTCCAATGTTTTCTAGAATCTCCTTTATTGCCTTCTTAAAGCTCATAGGGATAATTTTCCTCCTCATAGTATTCGAAATAGCTATTTGATGTTTCACTAAGTTTAATGTGTATTAGCTTATCACCAAGTGCAGGCTTAATACTTTCCCAAATATATTTAGCAATATTTTCGCCTGTCGGCTGCCTTGCTTCAAAAAACTGGATTTCAAGATCGAGCCTCGTAAAATCAAGTTCCTCTATTACAGGGCTTAGAATTTCGTCGAGTCTGTCCAGACTAATTATCATCCCTGTCTCTGGATCTATTTCTCCTGCTACCTTAACCTCAATGCAGTAATCATGACCATGACCATGTGGGCTTGAGCATGTATCGTATATCTTAAAATTCTCCTCCTCGGACAGATCTTTAATAAAAAGTCTGTGCCCGGCTGAGAAACAGTATGTTTTTGTAAGGCTTACATGCTCTTTAATTTAATTTCTCCAGTAATCGACATATAAATCTTGCGTTTCAAACAGTCTCACTCTATATAATGTACACTTGGCGTTTTCCTTAAGTTTTTCCTCAAGCAAATCCCACAGAACCCGAGCAATATTTTCCGTTGTTGGAACAAGATCCTTAAAATGGGGGTTGTCTTCGTTTAGATGTTTATGATCGAAATCCACAAGTACATCACTCATTATGGACTTGAGCTCATATAAATTGATTATCATACCCGTTTGCTGATCCACCTCTCCTTCAACCGTCACCTCAAGACTATAGTTGTGTCCATGTCCGTGGGGGCCTGCGGATTTGCCGAACACTGACTTGTTCTTCTCTTCACTCCACTCGGGATTCCAGTACCTGTGGGAGGCTGAGAACTCCATCTTTTTAGTAAGTAATTTCTTAAATCCCATATTTTATATTACCTTTAAACCCGAATATGATAGCATAGTTAGAACACTGTACAACTTCCAATGCAGGGGGGTGTGAGGTAATATTTTATATGCATGGAAATAATTGACTCCCAAGTTAAATTGGATGATATAGTAGCGGGTCTGAATAAAAAGAGGACAAACTACCTGCTTCTAAGGGGCTCATCCGTAATAGCTATAGTATTTTTCCTCACGATGACAGCAGCATCAGCCTTGTCGCTGCTTTCTTCAAATCCCATATATTACGCTCTTTTAAAGATAGTTGTTCTCTTATTTTTAGTCTTTGCAGTAGTGCGAGAGATTATATTTCCGATATTGAGAAGATCTGGGACAGCAAACATTTATCAGGAGCTTGAGAAGATATCCAAGGGGCTTGGAGAAGATACTTTAAGCGCTCTTGAGCTCAAAGAGAACATAAAGGACTCCGCATTACTAGGCACTTCGAAAGAACTTGCCGTTGCCCATATTGATAAAACCGCAAACAAACTCGGCTCTCTCAATCTTTCATCTCTTTATCCCCTATTTAGGCTTCGTAAATACTATGTTGCTTCACTAGCTTTATTTATCATTGCCGCAGCGGCTGTGATATTCGCACCCGGAGGCTTTCAGAACCACCTGTTGAGCTTCAATCTGGGCCCTGCAAAAACAAATGCAACCCTGGAGCTCGCTGATATAGAAATAACACTTATATACCCGGCCTATACTAAACGCCCGCCGCAAATTATTAAAGGAACCAAAGGCGATATCGAGGTGCTTAAGGGAACCACATTAAAATTCCAAGCAGAGCCGTTGGATAAGTTTGAAAAGGGCTCTTTAGTGGTAGAAAACGGCATCTCTGTTCCGGTGGCAGAAATTGACGGAAAAATCCGGGCTGAATTCACAGTGCTCTCAAGCGGCAGCTTCACAGTCGAAGAGTCGTCCAAAGATCTTGTCTCCGAGAGCTTTAAGATTGTAATGGAAGAAGACAACGATCCTGTTGTTAAAATAAGCAGCCCTTCGGGGGATACCGTAGAGCTCGGATCTGAGGAAAAAATAGATATTTTTTATGAGGCCGAGGATGATTTTGAACTCTCTAAACTCACACTTTCCTGGGAAAACCAGAGGGAACAGTCCGAGTCTCCGATTGGTGCTGATTACCAAGAGAATAGTAAAATAGAAGGCAAGATCACATGGGGACCGAGCGGCATAGATCCAGGCAACGGCGACACACTGAAGCTTAAAGTTTTCGCATATGACAACGACATTATTTCCGGTCCCAACGTGGGCATCTCAAATCCCATAACTATTAAACTAAAGGACTCTCGAAGTAAACATGAAGAGACTCTTAACGCGGCAGAGCAGCTAATGGAGGAGCTTATCGATATACTGGCCGATGAAATCAACATAGCTGACCTTGGACAAAAACATACAGCTGCAGCCAATAACATTCAGTCCGCTCCCAAAGTAATCGATACAGAACAAATACTTACGAAGCAGAAGAGGCTAACAAACAAGATAGAGAATGCTAAAGAGACTCTTGATATGACAATTGCCAGCATGAGGGAAGATGAATATTCGGATTTTACTAACTTTGTCGCCCTATCAAACATGGAAGTCAGAATAAAAAATCTTCTGTACGAGAGAAAGCATCTTTTAGAATCATTTGCAAAGTTAGACATTGGAAGATTTAAGCGGCTTATGAATAGAGAGGTTATCGAGTTTGAAGACGACATACTCTTTCTCGATTCCATGATTAAGGGCAGCAAACTAATAGATTCACTCTACTCGAGCAACGACCTGCTAAATAAATACAGTGAATTATCGGAGCTTCTCAAACAGATGGAGCAAGGAAGCAACGGTGAGTTAGCAGATGAGCTCAAGGAGGTAATGGATCAGATCAGTGAGCTTATGTCTGAGCTTGCGGAAAAGATGGCGGGGCTTAGCGGAGAGATACAAGAAGGCTTTTTAAACCAGGACGCTTTTCAGGCTATGAACATGCAGGATCAGCTGGATGAAATTGCAAAACTTGCACAAGAGGGCAAGGTCCAGGAGGCGCTCCAGATGCTGGCAAACATGACCGAGAGCCTTCAAAATATGATAGCGTCACTTGAAAACGGGATGCAGTCCTTCGGCTCCTCCATGATGGGACAAGCAATGTCCGAGCTAAATGAACTTCTGTCCCGGATAGAGGAGATAGAGAAGCAAGAGTCACTTCTCAGAGATAACACTGATGAGTTCAAACAGTCTTTATTGGATAGTGACAGTAATAGCCTTAGAGATTTTATTAATAGTGAAAGCAAGAAAGTCCGGGAACTTAAAGAAATACTTGAAGAAGCAAAAGCTAAAATATTAGACAACTCACCCGCGGAAAGTAATCCTCACAGCGCATATTTAACTGACAAAATGTTAGATCAAGCCGAGCAGCTGGAAAACTGGCTCAAGGCAATGGACTTCAAACAAGCCCAGAAGCAGGCAAAAATCATTGAAGAAAGCAGTAAAGGACTCAGAGACGCTAGCAATAGCAACTTTAGTAATTTGGGGCCCGTACCATATGAGATAGACAGAGCAAACAGGCTTGCGAGTGAAATAGAAAATGATTTAGAGATTATCAATGAGAGATCCACCATAGGGGATAGGCTTAGTGGCATGGCTGGACGGCAGGATGAAATACAGTCGGAAACAGATGACTTAGCAAAGCAGCTTTCAGAGCCCGAGAGCGGATTTTTTGCAGGTCCTGGAATGAAGCAAAATCTGGAGCTGGCCGAAGATTTTATGGGTAGTGCATCACAGGATCTGCGTTCTGAGCAGCTCTCTAAAGCTATCTCAAATCAAGATGAAGCCTTAAAAGCGCTCAGGCAGGCAAAAGAACAGGCACAGCAGATGATGCAGCAGATGCAGATGAGCGCAAGAGGTGCAGGAATGCCTGCGCCGATGATGCTGGGTCAGAGAATGATGCAGCCCGGCGGCTCCCAGGGAATCAACACCCAATTCGTAGAAATCCCCAAAGTTGATGAATCTATGATTGGAAAAGAATACAAGCAGCGGATATTAGAGGCTATGAAAGGAGGCTCACCCGAGGGTTACATTGAGCTCAACAAGAAGTATTACGACAGGATAATCAAATGAGATTAGGATCAACCTTAGGTTTGCTGATATTTCTTGCAGCTTATTTATTAGCAGGAGCAATGTCCGCCGATTCATCTGAAACAGATAACTTGCTTCAAGAAGTGGAAGATGATATCAGGATATGGCAGATCAGCCGCGCCTCGGACTCGGTTAATCAGGCTCTCAGCATCGCAAGCTCTGATGAAGAAATATACCGGGCCAATTACCTTAAGGCCTTAGTGGAATTCAATAAGGGCAATTATGAGAGCGCCGGAGAATATGCAGAAAAAACTGTATCCCTAAAAGAGCCTCAAGACACCGACTATATAAATTTCATTATAGCGGCATCGAAGCACGTGCCGGATTTCAAAGAAATCAGGTCCGAGAACTTTTTGATCCGCTATTCCAACCCTAAAGACATCATTTTGGCAGAATACGCAAAGGACGTTCTTGAGAAGTCCCGCTATGAAATCGGGTTAGACCTAGAGATATATCCCGAGGAGCCCGTTATTGTAGAGATATATCCCGACATGAATAGCTTTACGCTTGCGTCGACACTGCCGGCTCAGAATGTTGAGAAAACAGGGGTTGTAGGAATTTGCAAATTCAACAGAATAATGATCCTCTCCCCCAGGCTGCTCCCAAAGGGATACACCTGGGCCGACACTCTTGCGCATGAGTACGTTCACTACCTGCTGTTTCTAAAGAGCGAGAATACTGTTCCTGTCTGGCTGCACGAGGGTATTGCCAAGTATGAAGAAAAAAGATGGAAAGAAAAACAGACCGATGTAATTAGCCCTTTTTACGAAACAATACTTTCTGAAGCACTGGAAAACGATGAACTCGTACCGAT
>JABAOH010138812.1_pt1 | contig 10099 bp, 6 predicted proteins | sample 7062181 | NCBI WGS metagenome assembly JABAOH01 (sample SAMN14538630, study PRJNA623070) | marine sediment metagenome | biome: marine biome [ENVO:00000428]; feature: marine pelagic biome [ENVO:01000023]; material: deep marine sediment [ENVO:00002113]; isolation source: pool of 5 deep marine... | reverse complement strand
ACAACGGCTCCCCGGCCTATCGACGCCGGGGAGCCGTTCGCTTCGAGACCCTACTGGCTCAATGAACTGGTGAAGACAAAGTCGTTGGCGCGCTGGGCGGCATGGCAGGCGATACAGCCCTGACCTCGACCCTCGACCTGAACACCCCCGGCTGGGCCCAGCTTCGCCCAGAACCAGTTGTTGTTGGCGGGGTCGTAGCCATCCACCTTGTACATCACGGTGAGCGCGGCCAGCGAGCTGTCCGGCATGAAGTTTTCCTTCACGATGATCGCCCCCGCCGGCATCGAGCCGGCCTTGCCCGTCAAGGCGCCGAGCGCCGCCGCGTTTGCATACGTCGTCAGAAGCGCGCCGTGCGGATCACGGCCCGTGTACAGCTTGCCCTTGCCCGGCCACATACCCCAGTTGGCGCGATAGTCTTCCTGCTGCAAGTAAGACCAAACCGCAGCCGCGGTGGTGTCGGGAAGCTGCATTTGCATCGCGGCCGGCGCCTCTTCCATGGCCTGCTCGGCAGCCTGTTCCTCGGCTGGCGCACACGCCACGGCCAACACCAAACCACAACACAGAGACATTCCCAGCAAACGCTTAAGCATATTATCTCCTCCGCTGGCATGAGTGATTGAGGCGCCGGCTTGGGCGCAGTACCCGGCGCTCACATCAGTCCGACTTGTCTGGTGGACCTCGAAAACCCTATGCCTTGCAGCGGCCCGAGTCAACTCGGTCGCGCACAAAGCGCTCCCCGCCGGCGAGCAACGGGGAGCGCCCGTTCCGGGATCGCACTCCGACCAGAGAGCGCCCCGGCGCCTGGCTAGAAGCCGGGCGCGAACCCGAACTGCCAGATCCAGCCCTTCTCCGGCCGGTTGTTCGGGTGCACGTAGTCGATCTCGAGCAGAGCGATGCCGAACAGGTTGATCCGGGTCGCCACGCCGTAACTCGTCACCGGGTTCCACGGATCTCGGTTGCCGCCGATCTGCAACGCTGCACCCTCACTCCACCACGCGACACCGGCGTCGAAGAAGAGCGCCAGTGTGAGGGGCGGCAGGCCGGACGGCCGAGCCAGCCCGAACGCCTGCGGAATCGGCGTACGCAGCTCGAAATTGCCGACCATCATGCGGCTACCGAAGAGCTGATCGAACACCGGGCAGGAGCTGAATTGCTCACCCACAAACGAGTCGCCGCCCACCTCATCGATGCATTCCTCGAATTCGAACGATCCAGAGTCGTAACCTCGAATGATCTGCTGGTAACCGATGAAGAGCGGCGTGAGCGTCGGAGCCAGTCGACCGTTGAATAGCCGCCCCTCCTCACCGCCGTTGCCCCAACGCCCGAAATGCAGCAAGCGGCCGGCCAGCGTGTATTGGCCCACGGGCCGGATGTAGCGGCGGTAGTCCACCAGCGCGCCAAAATAGTTCAGCGACCCGAAGACCGGGGCCGCCTCTAGTCGGTAGCGCTGCCCGAGTATCGGTCCTGTAAACCCGAAGATCGTGTTGTCATAAACCAGCGCCGTTGACACCGAGCCCAGGTTCAACGCGTCGGGTTCGCAAAATGCTCGCAGCAGCGGATCATCCGGGTCTTCAGAGCACTTAGGAAAGTCGGTGTCCCGCTCATCGATAGGGGCGCCCGTGAACGGGTTGAGGGTTCGTTCCTCCAGCTCGTTGTCGAATGTGACATTCTGATAACGGCCACCGAATTCGACCCGCCGGACGCGGCTGATCGGGTAGGCCAGCAAACCGCTGACCTCGCGGTTGATCTGCCGGAGTCGCAACTCCCGCTGGACGAAGTTGCCGAATTCATCGACCCCGATGGAAAAGCCGCGAGTGACGATGGGGATCTGGCCCCCGACCGCGCCCCAATTCCAGCGCGATTGTCGGTTGGTGTAGCCGACGACAGCGGCGATGTCCTGGAAGCTGCCGTTGACTTGGAGCAGTGTGGCCAGCGTATGCTCGCCCAGGATGTCGCTCCAGAAAAGCGCCGTCCCACCGCCGACGAAGGTGCCGAACTGATCGGCCCCAGCCACGACCTGCGGTGGAGCGATGTAATCGAGCGAGAGCCCGGCCCTGTACTTGCTAGACTCGAACGCATCGCTGCTTTCTGGCAAACCCAGGTCAGCGTTCTGCACCAGAGCCATCACATCACCCACCGGACGGTCCGCGGGCGGCAGCACGGCCGGGCTCACGTCCGAAAGTGGCGGCGCCACCGGTCCACCGGCCAACGTCGACTCGGATTCGATGGCGTAGATCGTGTAGCGGTCGCCCTCGTAAGCGCTGAACATGAGCGGCTTCCCGCTCGCCGCCAGCGACATGGCAGGGCTCAACTCCGTGATACCGCTCACACCCGAAGTGAGATTGGTGACCTGATAGAACTCGCCCTCCGGCATCGTCACCCGGTAGATGTTGCTGATCCCGTTGGCGTCCGACAGGAAATAGAGGCTCGACCCGTCAGCGGACCACTGAGGGTTGATGTTCTTCGCCTCGGGGAAGCCGGGAACCGGCTCGATGCTTCGGGTCTCGACGTCGATGGTCGCCAGCCGATAGCCGCCCCAAGCCAGCGTGCGCAGGTTGGTGGAAAAACGGTCGGTCACAAAGGCGATCCGTGTCCCGTCCGGGGACCAGGCCGGCTGCAGGTCGGCGTACGCGTCGTTCGTCAGCCGCCTCCGCTCGCCGGTCTCCACATCGAGCACGAAGAGATCCATCAGGCCGCCGATCGCCGCCACATAAGCGATATGACGGCCGTCGGGGGACCAGTCCGGGTTGAAGATTTCCCCGGCCTCCGGAACCTTGAACTCCTTGAGCCGCTTCGAGCGCTGTGCGTCGATGATCGTGATGATCGGTCTTCCCTTGCTGATGCCAGCGAAGACAAATTGTTCACCGCTCGGGTGCCAGTCACCTGCGGAGTTTATGAATTGCAAGCTCTCGTAGTGCGGGTCGAGCGCCGTCTTGAGTATCTTCTTCTCGATCTTCCCCGTCTCCACATCCGCCTTGTACATCTCGATCGCGTAGCGACTCTTCTCCGAGAGGAAGACGACTTTCTTACCGTCGGGGCTGACGGCGGGTGCGATGTTGAGGTTGCCGCTTCCCGTCTCCGGACTGACGGCGACCCGCCCGTAGGCGTCGGGCTCCTGGGTTTTCGCCACGACTTCGCCGTAGGCCGAGCGAATCGACTCTTGCCAGTCCGCGATCAGCTGGTCCGGCGAGATTTCCAGCACGCTGGCCAGCGCCTGGCCGACGTTTGCCTGCGTCGCCGCCGTCTTGAGGACCTCGCCGACCGCCGGATCGCCCCAGCGACCTCCGATATACGCCCAGAGGGCATGGCCGTATCGATACGGGTTGTACTTGGGGTTCGCGATCTGGCGCATGCTGGGCAACTCGTCGCGGCGCGCGGCATCGTGCATCCACATCGCCGTCAGCGGGTACACCGGACCCAGCGATAGGTATTCGGCCATACCCTCGATGAACCAGAGCGGCATGGCCAGCGCCGTCGGGAAGCCGCCGCCCACAGCGCTCCGGGTTCGCGACGTGATGTCGAACTGGAAGGCGTGCACCAACTCGTGGCCCAGAACGTGATCGGTCTCGGCCAGTGAGCCCGCCATCGGCAGCACGATCCGCCGCTTGAACGCCTCGGTCACGCCGCCCGTCGCCTCATCGATCTGCCCGGCCAGCGCGGTGGTCTGCTCGAAGTCGGGGTGATCGGCGTAGAGTATGATCGTCTGCCGACCGCTCAGCTCATGGTTGAAAACCCGGGAAAGCCGGGCGAACCAGCGCTCCGCCATGCGTGCTGCCTGCTCGACAGCCTCGCGGGCCTCCGGATAGTAATGGATGTCGAAGTGCTCGGTCTTGAGCACCTGAAAGTCGAAATTCTCGTACTGTACCTTGTTCCGACCGAAATACTGGGCTTCGGCCGTCTCGGCCCAAAGGCTGACACCCAGCCCCACCGAAAGAACAAGGGATACCGCGTGGCGCCGAACGCTTTCCAGTCGCATCTCTGCCTCCAATACCGCGAGCTACCTTACCGCCCAGCTTCTCCAGACCACGGGAATTACCTGTCGGGGCCGGCTCCTCATGAGTCCGCCGGCCCGCCCGCGTCTCAGGGCGATGAAAGCATAACATTCCAAGATAGATCCCCCGCAGCCCTCGCGCGAGGCACGGGCCCTCCGTGGGCCCGCCCAAGGACTCAAAATGTCACACCCGCCAACTCTCTAGCCGTATCCACCCCTTTAGAACGCCGACAGCCTGCAGTTGTTCCGCCGGCCTCACAATTGCCGCGGCAATCGGCTACACGTAGGTTGCTTTGTTCTGCCACTTTATCGGTAATAGGCCGCCCATCAAGAAAGACAGGGATGCTTCCAACACCGTTAGCCGGCGGAGGAGAACGCCGGGGATGACTTCCCGCGGCGATGGTTCCCAGCCAAGGCGCAACAGCTCCACCTCGCAAATCTCCGCCATGAGCCTCAGAGCGGCGCTGACGCCGTTTGGGAAGCGTTTCACCCTGGCGGGCGTCTATTTTCTGGGCGTTTTCATCGTCGGCACCGTAGGATACAAGTTGGTAGAGGATTGGGGGTGGCTCGAGGCCTTCTACATGTCCGTTACCACGGTAACGTCTGTGGGCTTCATGGAGGTGCGCCCCTTATCCCCCGTCGGACGAACCCTCACCATGGGGCTGATCGCACTCGGTATCACCGGGCTCGGCATCTGGTGGGCCCTGACCACCGCGCTGATCGTCGAGCTGGACCTGGGAGGCGTGCTGCGGAGGCGTAAGATCATGCGAACGATCGAGGCACTCAACAACCACTTCATCGTCTGCGGTGTAGGGCGTATGGGCCGCGTCGTCGTGACCGAGATGATGCAAGCGGGACACGACTTTGTGGTTGTCGAGAACAACCCGGACCGAGTCGCCACACTCGTAGACTCATTCCCGGATATACTGGTGATCGAGGGCGACGCCACGCGCGAGCAGACACTTCACAACGCTCGAGTTGACAAAGCCCTCGGCCTCGCCGCCTGCCTGGCAGAGGACGCGGACAACTTGCTCGTCTGCATAACGGCCCGCAGCCTGAACCCGCGGCTCACCACGGTGGCGCGCGCTTACAACGAGGAGTCGGTCGAGAAGCTGCGGCGTGTCGGCGCGGATCATGTCGTGTCGCCCAACTTCACGGGCGGCATCCGCATGGCCTTCACTCTGCTGCGGCCGCACGTGGTTAACTTTCTGGATTGCGTCATCACCGAGGCCGGAATCGAGCTTCGTCTCGGCAGGCGACCATACCGCCCGAATCTCACCTGGTCGGCCAGTCACTCGCCGAAGCCAAGATCCCACAGCGCACCGGCCTCGTCGTGCTCGCGCTACGTCGCCAGGGCCAGACTGGGCCGCCCCTCTACAATCCCGGTCCCGAAACACGCCTCGGGGCAGGCGATGTAATGATCGTTCTCGGCCGCTCAGAACAAGTTCGGCAACTGCGAGACTACGCCGGCGTCGAAGTCGAGGTCTGATGAACTGTGCGGGCGGTGTCGCGATGCGCGGTCGACTACCGGGAAGCTCCCCTCGATGCCGCGGTCGCCGGGGCCACGCGCAGTGGGTTGGAAAAGACCCAGGGGCGCAAGTTCCAGTAGAGCGGGCCGATCCGGAGGGTGTACTTATAGACTTCCACCCGGTAGCTGCCGGAGGCGGGCAACGGCCAGGCGAGTTCGGCCCCGCGGAACCAGGCGGCCTCCGAGCCATCTCGGATGACGCGGAAGGTTGTGCGCGACGGGGATTCGTCATCTAGACCGGCCCTCAAGAGGAGTCCCGGCTCCCAGTCCAGGCGTCCGATCCTCTCTCCCCCAGCCGACTCTGGTGCTTCAAGTCGCAGCGAGAAACTCCGCGCCCGGCTTGCGTCCCCGAACGACACGTGGACGCGTCCGCGACGCAGGGCGGCGGCGAGCACGGCGGTCGCCTCTTCGGGCAGGAGCGGGAGCGGCTCATCGAGAGTGACATGGTTTACCAAGCTCTTGAAGAGGGGCTCGTAGCTCGGGACCAGGCGTCCCGCGACGCGTGTCTTCGGGTGGGCGTCGAGCCCCGCGACCGCCGTCAGATCTTGACGTGCGTAGAAGGAGTCGAAGGCCGCCACCGCCGGCTGCTGGAATCCCTCACGGTGGAGACGCACAAGGCTCTCATGGCTTCGACCCAGCGGAGCGCTCGCCGCGAGGGCGAGCAGATGATAGAGCACCCAGGGGTCGCCGAGGCGCGCCCGACCCACATCGGCCAGATCGAACACCTCCCAACCCACGATCCCGGGGGCCGCCTCCGGCCGCCAGCTGTCGCGCTCCCGCGGACTACGTGAGTGAGCCACGATGGCGGTCGCTCCGCTCTCCTCCAGCCTGCGCCCGAGCGACCCCAACCCGCCGTCCCAGCGGGTCACGACGGTGTCCAGTCCGAAGATGAGCACGCGACCCACATCGGGCCCCAGCGAGATCTCCTGCCCGCGGACGAGTAGCACGCCCACCTCGTAGCGGGCCTGCAGCTGCCAGAGGCTGTCGGGCGCGCTACTCGAGCGGTGGTCGGTGAGGATGACGAAGTCGAGGCCGGCGGCACGAGCAGCCTCGGCCACCTCACGTTCCGTCCCAATCGCATCATGCGAGCGCCGGGTATGTACGGCGAGGGCGCCGGAGACCACCACGGGGGGCGGCTCGAGCGGTGTGACCGCGCCGGCGACGACGCGAGGAGCGGCCCGGGCGCGCACCCAACTCAGGCGGGGCGTCGCGTAAGCGACGATCAGGTAAATAGCGAGGAGCGCCGCGGCGGTGCGGAAGATCCGCTGGTGGAGCGGTCGGCTGGACACCCGTCCTCGAGGCTTGGCCGGGTCAGGCGACGCGGGGCGTCACACGTCGAGATTCTTGACGTAGCGGGCGTTTTCCTCGATGAAGGCGCGACGCGGCTCGACCTCATCCCCCATGAGAAGGGTGAACAGACGGTCGGCCTCGACGGCGTCATCCATCGTCACGCGGAGGATGGTGCGCCGTTCGGGGTCCATCGTCGTATTCCATAGCTGGTCGGGGTTCATTTCGCCGAGGCCCTTGTACCGCTGCACGTCGGCCCGTCCGCTCTTTCCATCGCCACCCATACGATTCAAGATCTGGTCGCGCTCGTCATCGCTGTAGGCGTAGTGCTCCTCCTTGCCGCGCTTGATCCGATACAGCGGCGGCTGAGCGATGTAGATGTGCCCGGCCTCGATCAGCTGCCGCATGTGACGGAAGAAGAAGGTGAGCAGCAGCGTCCGGATATGGGCGCCGTCCACGTCCGCATCGGTCATGATGATAATGCGGTGGTAGCGGGCGTTGCCGAGGTTGAACTCGTCATCGCCGATCCCGGTGCCCACCGCCGTGATAATCGTCCGGATCTCCTCGTTGGAGAGCACGCGATCCAGTCGGGCCTTCTCGACGTTCAGTATCTTGCCCCGCAAGGGCAGGATCGCCTGAAAGTTGCGGTCGCGGCCTTGCTTGGCCGAGCCGCCGGCCGAGTCGCCCTCCACCAGGTAGAGCTCGCTCACGCTCGGGTCATCGAGCGAGCAGTCGGCCAATTTCCCCGGGAGAATCGAGCCCTCCAGCGCTGACTTGCGACGCGTCAGATCCCGGGCCTGGCGTGCCGCCTCACGGGCGCGGGCCGCCTGCATGACCTTATCGATGATCTTTCGCGCGATAGACGGGTTTTCGGCCAGGAAGTTGGAGAGCCCTTCATTGACTACAGACTCGACGGCGCCGCGCACCTCGCTGTTGCCGAGCTTCGTCTTGGTTTGACCCTCGAACTGGGGATCCATCACGCGGACGGAGAGGATCGCGATCAACCCCTCGCGAACGTCCTCACCCGTGAGCGCGAAGCTCGTCTTTTTGAACAGGCCGTTACGCCGTGCGTAATCGTTTAGCGTGCGAGTCAGGGCGGCCTTGAACCCGGTGAGATGAGTGCCGCCCTCATGAGTGTTGATGTTGTTGACGAAAGTAAACGTGTCTTCTTTGTAACCGTCGTTGTACTGAAGGGCAAGCTCGATTTCGCATTCCGGGCGTTTCGCCTCCACGTAGACGACGTCGGAATGCAGCGCCTTACGGCTGCCCCGCAGATACTTGACGAATTCCTTGATGCCACCCTCGTATCGGTACTTACCCTTCTTCTCCTGGCCGGGCCGCTCGTCGCCGAGAGTGATCGTGACACCGCGATTCAGGAAGGCGAGCTCGCGCAGGCGCGTCGCGAGCACATCGAAGTTGTAATCGAGCTCGCTGAATATCTGTGGATCCGGCCGAAAGGAGACTTTCGTGCCCGTGAGATCGGTCTTTCCCGTCACTTTCAGCTCGGATTTCTTCTGTCCGCGAGCGTAGCTCTGATGCCAGATCTGACCGTCGCGATGGATTTCAACATCGAGCCACTCCGAAAGCGCGTTAACCACAGACACGCCCACTCCGTGGAGGCCACCCGAGACCTTGTACGACTCTTTGTCGAACTTCCCGCCGGCGTGGAGAGTGAGCATGGCCAACTCCACGCCCGGCACCTTTTCGGTCGGGTGCGTGTCGACGGGGATCCCGCGGCCGTTGTCGCTGACCGTCACCGAGTTTTCCGGATGAACGACGACGTCGATCTGGTCGCAATAGCCCGACATCGCCTCGTCGATCGAGTTGTCCACCACCTCAAACACCAGGTGGTGAAGGCCGCGCGCGGAGGTGGAGCCGACATACATGCTCGGCCGGCGCCGAACACCTTCCAGGCCCTTGAGTACCTGGATCTTGCCCGCCGTGTAGCCCGCGCCGGACGACGAGGTCCGGGCGACAGCGGATTTCGAACGCGGACGCGCCGCACCCTTCTTTGTTGCAGGCGCCGCGAGCTTCTTCGCTTTGCCCGATCCCTTCTCTGCTGGCACCTTCTTCCTAGCTTTGTGTCCCATTAGCTCTCCTCTTCCTTCGGGACAGCCCCGTCAATCGTCGTGCCGCGCTCGGTTTGTGGCCCCGCGGACAGCCTGAACACAATCTTGTCGAACTTACCATGCCGACGCCCGGCGTTGAGCCGGGCCAAAATCCGGCGTTCCAAGATTTCCAGCTCCATCAGCCAGGCCGAGGAGCGCACCTCTACGAACAGCGTCCCGCGCTCGAAGCCGGTCGGTGTCGCCACCCGTGCCATCTCCGCGCCCACCAGCGCCGGCCATTCGGGCACCACCGAGGCCCGCTCCACGTTCTCGGCCAGCCCGCGCGCGCGAAGCACCGAGTCGACCACGGTGCCGACGTGCTGCGGCGCGCCGCCGCGCTCGCTCATACGCGTTGCACCCCACCCTGGGCGATGCGGAATTCCACCAGGCTTCCGCCCATCAGGGCAAACTCGTTTGGCTTGGGCGAGGTCACGAACACCTGTCCCCACTCCTCCGCCCCCACGAGCTCGGCCACCCGCTCGGCCCGGGCGGGATCGAGCTCGGCGAACACATCGTCCAGCATGATAATCGGGCGTCGACCCTGTGCCTCCCGCACGACCCCGGCTTCCACCATGCGCAATGCCACGGCGGCCGTCCGCTGCTGGCCTGCCGAACCGAAGCCCCGTAGAGCCACGCGTTGGGGCTCGCCATCGACCCAGAATTTCAGATCGTCGCGGTGGGGCCCGATCATCGTCAGGCCGCGCCGCCGTTCCCGCTCGGCGTGCAGCTCGATCGCGCCGCGGAAGGCTTCGGCCCAGGTCCCTCGCTCGTGGGCGTTCGAGCCGTCGTTGCCCGGTCGCGGGACGGAGGGCATGTACTCGACGCCGGCCGCCTGACCGCCCGATATGGCGGCGTAGTAGCGCGTGAAGGCGCCCCGGCTCGACTCCACCCAGCGAGAGCGGGCCTCGACGATGCGGCTTCCCGAGTCGATCAGCCCCCGATCCCAGGCGGCCAGCTCGAGGCGGGTCGCCCGATCACGCAGAAGGCCGTTGCGCTGGGCGAGGACCTGTCGATACCGCTGAAGCGTCGACAGATAACCGGGCTCGACCAGGGAGAGGATGATGTCGAGGAAGCGTCGTCGCGCGCCGGGCCCCCCTGCCACGATATCGACATCGCTGGCAGTGAAGATGATGGCGCCGACGCGGCCGATCGCCTCGCCCACGCGGCCGGGCTCGCGCCCGTCCA
>JABAOH010018423.1_pt1 | contig 10107 bp, 9 predicted proteins | sample 7062181 | NCBI WGS metagenome assembly JABAOH01 (sample SAMN14538630, study PRJNA623070) | marine sediment metagenome | biome: marine biome [ENVO:00000428]; feature: marine pelagic biome [ENVO:01000023]; material: deep marine sediment [ENVO:00002113]; isolation source: pool of 5 deep marine... | reverse complement strand
TTTTTCGCTTGCTCTAAGCCGATGACTGCAGGCCATTTTACGTTGGGCTTTTCCTGCATGATCAGCTCGTCATAACTCGCTTTTTCAGCTTGTTCCGGTGCTGTGGCATCTGGGCGGTTCACGTCTCTGTCAGGCTTCAGTGGCATTCCACCTTGCAGCACTTTAACTCTTTCTTGATATGACATGGCGCGTTGTATGTAGACTTTGTTTAATCCATAGTCAGGGTACAGGTGCACTATCTTAAGCAGAGTTTCTATAGCTCTTTGGTACATTGTAATGGCCATCCCCCTTGAACCCTGCTTGTCCAGTCTGACAGCTTCGGATGCATAGCTTGTGGCTGCTTTTTCAAGTTCCTCAGACGCACTCATTTTTTCACGCTCCGATCACTATTCTACCTTTAGCATCAAGGTTTTCCAGCGTCTTTCTAACTTCTTTAGGCGGGATTTTCAGCTTTAGCGCGCATTCGGTGACATCTACTTCTCCCTTACGTTGTTTAATATACTCCATCAACCTGTCTTCCAAGTATTCGGAATGCTGGAATCTAAGAGAGATGCTTTGCATTTTCAAGTCTTTAATCGAAAGAAAGGCTTCAGACGTTTCTCTCTGGCTGTCTCCGTGGGATTCTGGGCAGCCAACGGCCAAGGCAACCATTTCTCCTATGTTTTCAGGTTGCTCTGCCTCTGGCAAAGATTCCGAGGCGGGCGGTTCGGGCAGTTGTTCACTTAACCTGTGTTCTAAGACAGCGTTGACCTCCTTCAAGACTTCTTGTCCTCCAGGCGTTTTTAGGCTATTTTGCATGATCGGCGGATCAGAGGAGAACTTGGTCACAGCAAGCGTGTCATGAATGCTATTGTTGACTTTATCGAGTTCAGAAGCAACATCAGGCATTATGCTGACTAAATTGGCTGTTACGTTTTTGAGAGAGCTTAATGCTGGCTTGAGGTCTATCATTATGGTGCTGAGTTCTCTGATTGTTTCCAGCCTGAGAATTATGCGTTCTATGGCGATTTGCGTTTGAGTGAGAAGCTTTGTTAGCTTCCTCACCTCCGCCAACTCGTTAGCACACATCGTGGCGCGCGCAGCGTTCTTTTTTTCCAACGCGAATGTGCATGCTCCAAAGAGAGTTTTGTCTCTCTCATGAAGTCTTATGTGTACGCGTTCCAATTTGGAATGTTGGATTTTCAGTCTTCGAATAGATTTTACAATAACCTCGTCGAGGGGTGGAGGCTGCGATCGAAAGAAGTTTCGAATGTTTCTGTCCCTCCGCCCGCCTTTTCGGCGTTTAAGATTCTGATTGATCTGCGTTTTTCACGTACACAACGACGGGGTTTTCCCCCGAAGGTTCTGACTGTTCGGGGGATTCAGGGGGTTCTGGAAGCGAAGTATCTAAGGGCTCGTCGCCGGCTTGAGTGGAAACTGCATCTTCCTTTTCTTCTTCAAGATTTTCTTCAGCAACTTCTTTTTCCGTTTCGCCCATCAGCATGTTGGACAATTTGCTTTTCAATGCATCGAAGTCGTCTTTCTCAGCGTTGACTCGTTTTATTCCTTCTTTCACCATCTCCATAGCAGTTTGATAGGACTCTTCATCAACTTGTCCTATCTCTCGTTCGATTTCCAGGTTGATTAAAGCAGAGTTGAGTTCTTTGACTCGCTGATTACACTTTTCGATTTCCTTTTCAACGTCTGCAATGGTGTTTTCTGCTTCTGTCTTTAGTTGGTTCAATGCACCTTCGAAACTGGAATACAAGTCTTCATACATGTCTTCGGGAATCTTCTTCTTGTCATTCAAGTCCTTTATGGCTTGAGTCTTCCTCCAGAGAAGCGGGATTTGGTTGCAGAAACTGTTTGCTTGCATTTTGAGCGGAGAGAAAAGTACAGCTTCATCCTTTTCTATCTTAATCTGGTCACTTGAATATCGCTTGATGAGACCATCGCCGTGCTCTACGAAGACTCCGTTTATTCTTCCCCCTGGGGTCACCAGAAATGACGCCATGGTGCCGATGATGTGCCCGTATTCATCCTTCATAGGCTTGCCAAGGTATGCAAAAAGGTTGGATGTAGATTCAGACATTGCGAATCACCTGTCTTACCTGAGTGTCAAGTGTTAGCGGTGGAAGTCTTCTCTCCAACCTCTGGGACGCCTGCAGGTAGCTCTGGGAATTTGTCTTTGATCTTTTGCTCTGCTACTGATGCGGCTTCGTTCAGGATTTTCTGAGCGTCTTCGTTTACGGCTTCAAAGTTTATTGATAACCCTGTGCTTTGGCCAGCGTCAATTATTATTCCGTTCAACAAGTTTCCTATTTGTCCTAGTTCTCTTTCGGCTTCTGGGAATATTGATGCCATGCCGTTTTTCACAGTGCGCAGTACACCGACTGCAGGAGCAAGTGTTGTTACAATGTCTCCGAGTTCGGAAACTGTTCTCAACCTAAGCACAATCTGTTCTAAAGCAAGTCTTCCATGCATTATCATTTTTTCCATCTTTCTTATTTCGGCAAGCTCGTTCGCAAAGACGTTTGCGCGGGCCATATCGTGTTTTGTGTATGCGGCAACTATTCTGGCAAAGATTTTCTTGTCTCGTTCTGAGAACCGTTCGCCTGCTTGGTCGAGCCTTTGGACCTGAAGTTCGATGCGTCTGATAGCCATGTCAAGTCGCGGTTTCAGTGGACCTGGCGGTCTCAAAGCTTCCTTAACTCTAGTTGTGAAGGGTTGCTGATTCTGGCTTTCTTCCCATCGTTTAGCAAATCTTTCTGACATAATTGGTTTACCTCCTAAAGAAAAAGAGGGAGGTTAAAAACCTATTATTACATTGTTATTATGCGCTAAACACCTACGTATATATCTGCCAGTATAGAGCCATTTCAAAACTGGTTTGGGCTTTAAATTCCACATTAAAAGAGAAACGAGGTTTGTTTGCTGTTGTAGACAGTTTCGTGTCAGTTAGCCTAAAAAGGGGCTCTCTCGTACTATGTTAGATCAAGGTGANNCAACTTCACAGCAAAATACATTATCCCGTGGCTCTCCATGCTTGTCTTTCCGGCCATCGGACTGGAATGGGTTCTTTCAGGATTTGCAGGCGCTTTTCTGACAGTTCTATTAGTGACTGTTTGGGCCTACGTGACGACACCTTCGGAACCTTAAAGACGACGCGCTTCACAACTTCAGATTTTTGCTATCTACCATATCGTTGAGACTAGATGTTCTGCAAGGATTCTTGTTTCAGCAAAAGATTATCAGCAAGTGTACAGATTTCATGTTAGGTTCTTCAGCTTGGAATCCCAGGTTTTCAAACTATTGGCAAAGCCTATTCAAGACGTTTTAGAAGATATCGGGCTTTCAAGTCCCACGGGACCTCAGACTAGGGCTATCCCTCAGATTTTAAGGGGTGAAAACGTTCTTTTGATTGCGCCCACCGGAAGCGGCAAGACAGAAGCAGTTCTTCTTCCCATACTCTCAAAGGTCCTCCAACTTCCAGAAAGACGAGGAATCTCTGTTGTCTACATAACTCCTCTCCGAGCCCTAAACCGGGATATGATAAAACGCCTGTCCTATTGGGCGTCAAAACTCAACCTTTCTATCCAAGTTCGCCACGGCGACACCTTGACTAAAACTCGTAGAGAACAGGCAGTTCACCCGCCCGATGTGCTAGTCACAACACCTGAAACTCTTCAAGCAATCTTACCCGGTTCACGGATGAAGGAACACCTAGGCCACGTATATTGCGTGATAATTGATGAAATACACGAGTTGGCAACAGATAAACGTGGAGTCCAACTTTCTGTAGCACTAGAGAGGCTTTTCGAACTTGTCGGAAAAGACTTCCAAAGAATAGGTCTGTCAGCTACTGTGGAAAGCCCTGAAAAAATCGCCAAATTCATCGCAGGAGCATCAAGACCGATTAGAGTTGTCGAAGTTTCTCTGCTCAAGGGATACACCTACATCATTGAATATCCAACTCCAATAGACGCAGATTATGATCTAGCTCAAAAACTGAATACAGCACCGGAAGCCGCTGCAAGGATCAGACGCATGATCGACTTGATTAGGAAACATAACTCGACACTCATTTTCGTCAACAGTAGAACGAACGCTGAGATGTTAGGGCATAGATTTGGCCTGCTCACAGATGATGTTGCAGTGCATCATGGCTCCCTGTCCAGAGAAGAAAGGATGCGAATCGAAGACGGGTTCAAGAACAACCTGTTAAAGGCCATAGTTTGCACCAGCACCATGGAACTGGGCATCGACGTAGGACAAGTAGACTTAGTGGTTCAATATCTGTCTCCAAGGCAAGTCGGAAGCCTGATTCAAAGGGTCGGTCGGAGCGGTCATCGCCTTGACCTCGTCTCAAAAGGTATCATCATCACAGCTTTTTCTGAAGATGCCTTAGAATCTTCAGCCGCGGCGCACAAAGCTCGAAGAAAGCAGCTTGAACCTGTTTTGATCCACGAAAACGCGTTAGATGTAGCCGCACATCAAATAGCGGGGATTCTAATGGACAAGAGGACTGTTCCAGTCGATGTAGTCTTAGAGATTCTTCACCGATCTTATCCCTTCGCGACCCTTTCAAAAGCCAAGCTTTTACAAGTTGCGAACTGCTTAGACATTTTGAGAGAAGCACGACTGGAGGGCGAAGTGTTGAGGAAAACCAAGCGAACACGGGATTACTATTATCGCAACCTTTCTATGATTCCTGACGAGAAACGTTATCCCATAGTTGACGTTGTCTCTGACCGAAGGATAGGTACTTTGGGTGACGAGTTTATGGCCCTCCGGGCTCGCGTGGGTCTCTGCTTCATATGCAAGGGCAAGGTATGGCGCATAGTGCAGATAGAGGAAGAAACAGGCACGGTATACGTGGTTCCTTCTGAAGACCAATTTGCTGCGATTCCTGGGTGGGACGGCGAAATGCTTCCAGTCCCTTTAGATCTAGCCATGGAAGTCGGCAGATTGCGAGAGGAAATCGCACAGGAGCTCAGAAAAGGGAATATCAAGTTAACGACGAAAAAGCTTTCGAAGAAGCTTGGAGTGGAAAAAGATGCGCTTCTGGAATCGGTTAGAGAGGTAAACTTCTATCTGAAAGAAAACATACCTCTCCCAACACGTAACCATATACTCGTCGAAGCTTTCGACAAATACATCGTAATTCACGGGTGTTTTGGAGAAACCGTCAACCGCACTTTGGGCAGCATCTTTGACGCGATCCTCTCCGACCATGAGCTTATTATAGGCTGGTGGAACGACGGATACCGTATCCTAATTGAAACACCTCAACGGGTAGAAGCAAAAACACTGGATAAGGTTTCACGATTGCTTTTCAACTTGTCACCCAAAGATGTTGATAAAGCTTTCAACGAGTATGTAGAAGCGCGTTTTCCATTCTCTTACAAGATGAAGTTTATAGCAGAACGCTTTGGTGCCCTGCCTAGAGGAAAAACTATGAGTCCAGAGAGGATAGCAGAGCTTCCTTCACGGTTCAAGGAAACACCGATTTACGATGAAACGATTCGAGAGGCAATGGTTGAAAGAGTAGACATCCCAACTGTAAAGCAGATAATGAGAGACATCAAGAGAGGCAAGGTAAAAGTCAACACGCTGCTTAGATTGGAAAAGCCTACACCCATAGCCTACCACATCTTTGCGAAATACTCTGAAGTTGCAGAGCTAATGGCACCTGAACACGTAGTTCTCAGCAACATAGAAAGAATGAAGAGGTCAACATTAGCAAGAATGGTGAGACTTCTTTGCCTCTCCTGTGGCGATTCCATAGAAGAAAAACGAGTTCGAGACCTGCCGGAAAAGCCTACATGCAAGAGATGCGGCTCTGGACTACTTGCGAAACTGATGCGGAGACAAGATGCTGATACGTTGCGTAGGTTGCTGAAGCGAAGACGGCATGGAAAAGAGTTAACCGCTGAAGAGCTGGATGAGCTGATTTATGCAAGGCGAACCGCAGATCTGATATTGAGCTATGGCAGAAAAGCTATAGTTGCGTTGCAGACTAGGGGCGTGGGTCCTGAAACGGCCTTTAGAGTTCTTGGGAAAATGCATCCAAATGATGACGATTTCCTCACGGATCTGCTAAAAGCGAAAATTCAGTACCTGCGAACCAGACAATTCTGGGAAGAGAAGGAGAAACCTAGATAACACATTAGCTTTGAAGATGTTCTATGACTTTTTCAATAGTTGCCCGTTGCTCGGAAACATCGGCTCTGGGTATAGGCGTTTCCACAGGGTCGCCAGCCGTAGGAAACAGAGTTCCTCACGTGGAGGCCAACGTAGGAGCTATAGCAACCCAAGCCAACACAAACATAGCCTACGGCACCAAGGGACTAAAACTCCTTAAACTGGGGTTCTCTCCACAAACCAGCTTGGAAGCTATGCTGAAAGAAGACTCAGAAAGAGAAACAAGACAAGTAGTGATTATGGACAAGAACGGGCGAACAGCTGTCTTCACAGGTGAAAAGACACCTCCTTGGAAAGGGCACTTCTCAGGCGAGGATTTGGTGGTCGCTGGAAACATGCTTGCAGGAGAAGACGTTTTGGGGGCAATGAAGCAAACCTACGAAAGGTCAAAAGCCGGATTCGCTGAACGCATACTTGAATCACTAGAGGCTGGAGAGACGGCAGGCGGTGATAAAAGAGGCATGCTTTCATCAGCCCTTGTAGTGGCAAACGTCGAAAGGAGAAAGCCATACACTGCTCTCAACTTGAGAGTTGACTTTTCCCAACATCCAACAAAGGAGCTGCGCAAGATCTTCAAAGAATACGAGAAGGTCGCAAGATAAGCTAGAACACAGTCTGCTATGCATCTCCCAGAGGATGCATTTTTGGAAAAAAGCCGAAGCCCTCTCACCTTCAGCGTGAATCAATGATACGAAAGAAATCCGTCACCCTAGCTCCTTCAACGTATGACAGTGATTTAATGACATGAAACCTTATTACATGCCGGAAAGATGATTTTATGAGCACCCTGTGCATACGAGGAAGGGGGCTATCTCTATCGTAGAAAAACCTCAAGGAAAGAATGAAAGATTATCGTCTGAAGGCTTTAGACGAGAGAAGACAAGTGAACCGTTGCAGAGAAGGGATCGTCACGACATAATCGCGGAGATTCTTAAGACGGCTAAGCGTGGAGAGAAGAAGACCTACATAATGTACAAGGCGAGGCTAAGCCACTCGCAACTGAAGCTCTATTTGGAACTTCTGAACCGAAATGGCATGATCTTGAATGATGATGGAGTATATAAAACAACTCCAAAAGGTTTAGATTTTATCCGAGAATTTGAATCCATCAACTTCCTTTTCCGACAGTGAAACAGTTTTCCTTCCTTGAAAAGCCGCCTCGTGTCCATAAAGGGAAGCGACAGATATTCTCGTTTCAGATCTTATCTTGCTATAAGCGAGTCTATCAGAGTTTTTTCGTCAATTTCTGCTTTAGTCCGCCAGTCCAGATAAAGCATTCCTTTCTCATCTTCGTCCACATAGCCTTCCCGTATATACCTGTCAATGTTGAAATTAACCCGCCAACCTGGCAGTTTATCCCGCAAGATCTTCTCAACCTCCTCCCTTGAGGCTTTGCCTTTCTCCGCTATTATTGTCGATATAGTTACAGCCAAGCCTGCGATATCATCGATCCGCCATCCCATCATCTTGGCCTCTTTCGGCGTGAGCCGCCCTCCTAAAGTAACATAAAATCGCGCCGTATCTAACTGCGCTCTTGTAGGTTTCTCAGGAGGCTTTTGCTCTTCAAAAACTCTCTTGACTTGCAGGTCCAGCTTTTCCAGATTCCTGTTTAGCAAAGATAGGATCTTGGGGTAGTCTGTTCCAAGTCTCTTCTTTAGCTCCCAGCCTTTTACTCCGGGCTTTCTGTGGCGTTTAAAGAAAAGCATGTGAGTTGCTCTCTTGAGCTTTGTGGCATAATAGGTCTTCTTTTTCAGTCTGTTTCACCTTCTTTCCAGCTTTTCCAGTCTTCAACACTTATTGCAATAGGTAGAGAGACAGCCTGCTTATTGCTAACAGTCGGAACAGGAGTTTTGTAGGGCTTAATGTAAACCATCTCCTCCAACCTGTCCACCTCCACAGTTGCGTAGCCGTATGTGACAAGAAAGCTCGCCAAGTATGCACGGTTAACTGTTTCTTCATAAGTTTCGGCTCCTATGAAATCCCAGTAGTCGATCTTCTTGTCGCCCATTGCTTTCTGCTTGAGTTCTTGCCAAAAGGTTTCCAACTCTTCGGCAAACTCTTTCTCTGCCATAATCTGCTGTCTGAGCAATTCCTCTCTCGTTGCCATTCCAGTTTCTAAATGTGATGCGTTGATTTCCTGCCATCTTCCCTCCAGCGGGACCAGGTTCTGCCAATATTCGATTGCCTCGGCTAGGCTTCTAGGAGAAATCTGTTCAAACTCCACTATGGGGTGCCAAGACCCCAGGAATATCTCACAGATTTCCTCTCTAGACAATTTGCGCAGCTTTTCCTCTATTAGAAAGGGATCGGTGTAGAGAGAAGTGGATCGCTGTTTTACCCATTCGCCTTGAAGCTTTATGGCTGAGGCTATTTGATGTACTGTCTCTGCGTCTAGACAGAGTTCTTCAGGGGTCTCCCATCTAGGGAAGTATTCATGAATGATTGTGAGGATGTAATCTACATCAACCATAAAAGGGTCTATTCCTCTCTCCTCGGTTGAGCGGCATAAGTCAATGATGCTTTGAAGTTGCTCTTTGCCAAGCCGTTTTTTTTGCTTCTCCTTTGACAACCAGGCATCCTCACTTTCGGAGACGTTGACGTGTCAAGCCGTTCAAATACTCAGCATCCTTATAAACCTAATTATAGAAGAGGCTCAAGGAAGAATGAAGCGGTCACTCTGGTCATTCGGGCAAGAGACATGGAAAAGTGTTTACGCGAGTTTATGAGGAGACTACTGATGACGCAGTCCATGTATATCCATTCGTCATCTAAAACTTTCAAACATGGGCTGCAGTAGATGAAGGTGCATCCTGAGCGCGTTCAGTCCATAATTGCGCAGCGTTTTGACGTAGCCACTTAAGATGAATCTTCTGATTGAGAAATAGGCCTTTATTCTGTAATCATTCAATACTTTTCCTACTTTTCTCAGTCTGTATGAAATTTCTATGTCTTCACAGCATCTTAATCTTCTGTCAAATCCACCTATTCTTTTGAACGTAGAAGAGTCAACTGGCATAAACATGCCTCCACAGAACTTGTCAACATACATACGCCAGAAATTTTCGAACCCTATGAGAAATCTGCTTATCTGTTTTTTTGTTCGAGGCAGAAGTCTGGTATCTTCTTCTCTTGGTCCATATTTCGGCAATAAGAGTACTATGTCGTGATTGTCGAAGTCTTCAACTATTAGTTCAAGTGCGTTTTTGTCAAGGGAGGTGTCAGCGTCTAAGAAAGCCAATACATCACCGCTTGCACGTCTTGCACCTTGGTTTCTTGCATCTCCAATAGAAACGTCCTTTTCTGAGATGGCAAGATCAGCATATTCGTTAGCTATGTCAACGGTGTTATCTGTGCTCATACCATCTTTCACTATCAACTCAAAGTCTCGGTAGGTTTGTTTGGCCAAACTTTGTAATGTGGATTTGATGTATTTTCCTTCGTTTAATGTTGGAATTATCACAGATAACTTCATTTCGATTGGAATTGTGGGACTCCAGAAGAATTTAAGTCTTGTTTCGTGCAGTTGCGTTTGCTTAACTTGTGGCTGAAAGACCTTGAAGACCGCCAGGTGAGGCAGCAAAAAGCTGGGGGCGAATGATGTAACACCTGCTGAAGCAGTCATCGCAACTAGCCAAAGGAGCTACTCTGCCACTTCTTTCACTCTAGACGAACCTTCAATATTTTGCACTGTGATGACATGAATGTTTCTGTCAGCGAAGGTAATTTGGCTTGGAGTTATTATTAGATACTGAGAGTTCAAGCCTTGAACTGATTCTATGAGAAGAAGGGCGATCGTTTCACGGTTTTTCGGATCCATGTGGACGTCATATTCGTCAACTGCGCGGAAAGGAGATTGCACGTGCTGTTGCAAAGCCAGAAGGAAACTCATTGTAGCCATACTTCTCTCTCCTCCGCTTTGCGTAT
>JABAOH010031054.1_pt2 | contig 10108 bp, 5 predicted proteins | sample 7062181 | NCBI WGS metagenome assembly JABAOH01 (sample SAMN14538630, study PRJNA623070) | marine sediment metagenome | biome: marine biome [ENVO:00000428]; feature: marine pelagic biome [ENVO:01000023]; material: deep marine sediment [ENVO:00002113]; isolation source: pool of 5 deep marine... | reverse complement strand
CTCTCCTTCCGTCCAGCCAATTATACTTCAAAGACTGGATCGATATCAGGGGGGCAGGTCATTCCTCCTGATTGACTTCGATTCGGAGATTTTAAGTGTAGTTCACCACAATGTTGTAGTCCAGTGACTGTACGATACCTTCCCGTCGGCGGATCTCTGCCACACTCTCTTCCGCTCGTATTCCTTCCAGCACTATCCGGATTTTTTTCAACGCAATAGATCCGGCGGGTCTTCCTGTTTATGGTATCTCTTGTATTCTGCGAGAAAGCACTCTTCAATAAATATTAAGGGCAAAAACATATAATCTCAAGCTTAATTTTATAGAGTATGGAGAGTCTGCGAGCCAGATATGACATATCTCGTTCCGCAGAGAACCGGGACAAAGACGATTGGAGCAAATTTTTGGCAGGCTGACTCATTCCGGGATAGCTTAAAAACACAGTATCTCCATCTGTTTAATTTGCGAAGTTTAAAAATCTCTTAAGCCCCTAATTTTAGCCGTCACATTTTATGGTTTTATTCGGAAGCCTCTCTTGGATTGACCGCAGTATTTTACTATGATATATGCACGATACGTAGTCAGTAGGCATAAATGATTTTAACAACAAAAGAGTTTGTCCTGGTGCATTTCAGGAATTTTTTTTCATAGGAATGTGCAAGAGTAAGGCACCGCAGACAGCCAAATCCCATGATGCAGCCGGTTTAAAACTTAAGAACGTGAGTTTGTTGGTTGTTTGTCACTTTTTTTCTGTGTGTTGAGTTTTGATTATTCGTGCGAGAGGAAGTAGAATTTACTAAAATGAAGACTCTTTTTAAAATTACCTTCCTTGCACTTGTGGTCAGTGGGTGTGTCCCTTTCCATTCATTTGCTCATACAAAGGAAATCAAGTTTGAGCGGATCTCTGTTGAAGAGGGACTCTCTCAGAGCGGAGTGAATTGCATTCTGCAGGATGGGCTAGGATTTATGTGGTTCGGCACAGGAGATGGATTGAACAAATACGATGGGTACGAGTTCAAAAAATATAGACACGACCCAGATGAGCCCCATAGCTTGAGTAACAATGATGTCCGGGTGATCTACGAAGACATGTCGGGCATTCTCTGGATCGGGACGAGAAACGGATTGAACAGATTTAATCGTGCGAACGGAACATTTACGCATTGGATCAACGAGCCCGGAAACCCCAACAGCTTGAGTCAAAATTTAGTTTTGTCAATCTATGAGGACCGTGCGGGTGTGTTCTGGATCGGGACGAATGGCGGTGGTCTGAATCGGTTTGATCGAAAAAAAGAAACATTTTCACGTTTTGTCAACGAGCCCGGAAATCCGAATAGCTTGAGCCATAATGATGTCTTCTCAATTTATGAGGATCGCTCTGGTGTACTCTGGATCGGGACGAGAAACGGATTGAACAGATTTAATCGTGCGGACGGAACATTTACGCAGTGGGTCAACGAGCCTGGAAATACCGACAGTTTGAGTCACAATGAGGTTCAGACGATCTTTCAGGACAGCGAGGGAATTCTCTGGATCGGCACGAGAAACGGATTGAATGAGCTCGTGTCAGGTATTAGCGAAGGATCTCCTCTGATTTTTAAGCAATGGATTCATGAGCCTGGAAATCCCACCAGCTTGAGCCATAATTATATTCGGGCAATCTCTGAAGATAGTACGGGGGTGATTTGGGTCGGAACTTGGGGAGGCGGACTCAATCAGTTTGACCGAGAGAAGAAAGAATTTGCACATTGGACGAACGATCCATTTGACGCGAGTAGCCTGAGCGACAACAGTGTTTACTCAATTTACGAAGACAGATCGGATGTGCTCTGGATTGGAACGGTCGGCGGATTGAGTAAATTTGATCGTGGAAAAATGAGATTTATACATTGGGCCAACGAACCCGGAAATCCGAATAGCTTAAGCCATGACTATGTTTTTTCCATTTATGAAGACAGGTCAGGAATGATCTGGATTGGGACTGATGGAGGTGGTCTGAATCGATTTGACCGCAAGAATGAGATGTTTACACATTGGGCCAACGAACCCGGAAATCCGAACAGCTTGAGCCACGATGGTGTTTATTCGATATGTGAGGATCGTTCTGGCGTGCTCTGGATCGGGACAAAAAAAGGATTGAATAGGTTCAATCGTGAGGGCAATACGTTCACTCATTGGTCAAATGTCCCCGGAAATCCGGAGAGCCTGAGCAACAATGAGATTATGTTGATCTATGAAGACCGTTCTGGCGCCCTCTGGATCGGGACTAGAGGCGGGTTGAATAGATTTGTCCCGAGTGCTACAAGGAAATTTTCTCCGGTTTTTAAACACTGGATGAACGAGCCTGGGAACTCAAATAGCTTGAGTCATGATGTTATCCTTTCGATCTATGAGGACCGTGCGGGCATGCTCTGGATCGGGACTGATGGAGGCGGCCTGAATCGCTTTGATCGAGAAAACGAAATATTTTCACACTGGACAAATGAGCCTGGAAATCCGGAGAGCCTGAGCCGCAATGAGATTTTGTCAATCTACGAAGACCGGAATGGAGCTCTGTGGGTGGGCACTATGGGGGGCGGCCTGAATAAGTTCGATCGAAACAGGGAGACCTTTAGGCGCTACAAGGATAAGGATGGTCTTCCGAATAATGTGATATATGGGATATTGGAAGATAATCGAGGCTCTCTCTGGCTCAGTACCAATAAAGGATTGTCGAAATTTGATATCCAGACTGAAACTTTTAGGAATTATGATGCCCACGACGGGCTTCAGATTTATGAGTTTAATCAGGGGGCATATCGGAAGAACAAGATAGGCGAGATGTTTTTTGGCGGCATCAAAGGATTTGTTTCTTTCACTCCTGAGAATATAGAGGACAATCCAAACATTCCTCGGATTGTGATTACATCTTTTAAAAAATTTGATGTGGTGATGAAAACGGATATTTTTGACATAGACGAGATTAAATTGTCATACAAAGATAAGTATTTTTCATTTGAGTTCGCAGCTCTGGATTACAGGAATCCTGAGAAAAATCAATATGCATATATGATGGAGGGACTTAACGAAGAATGGGTTGAATTAGGGACAAGACGTTTTGTCTCTTTTCCCAATCTGGACCCGGGAAAATACCATTTTCGCGTTAAAGGCTCAAACAATGACAGAGTCTGGAATGATGTGGGAGCGTGTCTAAAAATAATCATCACCCCTCCTTTCTGGCAGACCTGGTGGTTCAGGATATTCGTTCTCGCTACAGTAGTGGGAATTGGAGTACTCTGGCATAAAATGAGGGTGAGGCATGTCGAGGCCCAGAAAAACAGGCTTGAGATTAAAGTTGAAGAAAGAACCAGAGAAATAGTGAATAAAAAGAAACAGCTTGAGTCAGCGTTTCAAGAGCTCAAAGATACCCAGTCTCAACTCGTCCAAGCGGAGAAAATGGCATCCCTGGGAAATTTAGCGGCGGGGATTGCACATGAAATCAATAATCCTGTCGGCGCAATCAATAGCGCGGCAAATACGTCACACCGCTCCATAGATAAGATGATCACAGCTTTTGAAGAAAGCAAAGACCTGGAGGAAATTAAAGAAGACCAGTATTTTAAGAAAGCGCTGAATGTTCTGATTAGCAATAATGATGTGATAACAATGGCAAGCGAGAGGATTAAAGAAATAATTAAGAGTCTGAGAAACTTTGCAAGGCTCGAAGAGGCGGATTTCCTGGAGGCAGATATTCATGAAGGGCTGGAGAGCACCTTAACTCTGCTTCATCACGAATTGAAGAACAGGATAGAAGTGATAAAAGAGTTTGGAGACATCCCGAAGATTTATTGTTACCCCAATCAGATTAATCAAGTATTCATGAATATAATCGCCAACGCATCTCATGCTATTGAAGACAAAGGGACCATTAAAATCAAAACATCAAAAAGCAATGATAAGATTGTCATAAGTATTTCAGATGATGGTCGAGGAATAAACGAAGAGAACTTAAAGAAGATTTTCGACCCTGGATTCACGACAAAAGGAGTTGGAGTCGGGACTGGACTTGGCCTTTCAATCAGTTATAATATTATTAAAAATCATAAAGGTGAAATTAAGGTCAGGAGTGAATTGGGGAAAGGAACCGAATTTGCCATCATCTTACCGATAATGCAGGAAGGGCATCCAACATAAGTTAAGGATAAGCGAAGAGAGCTTAAAGAAGATTTTTAGATCCTTGATTCACGACAGAAGGAGTAGGAGGGGGGACTGGGTTAGTCTTTCTATCGGCTATCGTATTCTTGAAGATCATGGAGGATCAATCGATGTTTCCAGTGAGGAAGGAAAGGGAACAACATTCACTCTTCGTCTGCCTGTGACCAGGTCTGAAACGACAGGGGAAGGAGAGATTCCAGCCTGATCCCGTAAATTGTCCGCTGGATCCAGAGTTCAAAATTCCGCCCTTGTGTATTTTTAAATTGTTTCAAGGAAAATTCTAGACAAATGTCTTGACAATCTCGTGTTGGAGACTCTTAAGTTCTGTGTAAGCCTTATTTATTTCGTCTATTTTTTCTTGGAGTTTTGTCATCAGTTTTTGTTTTTCTAAGCCATTCCGGAGGATGATCAGGAGGTCCTCATTACTCCATGGTTTTTCGATATACTGAAATAGACCGACATCGTTGATTGCTTTGATGGCATTCTCTTTATCTGCATAACCTGNNCTGTAAGGATTATCCGCGGGATTTGAGGTTTGACGTCCTTAACTTTGGCTAAAAAAGAGATCCCATCCATTTCGGGCATAAGATAATCCGAGATGACAAGGCCGACATTATTCTTTTTGATGAATTCCAGAGCCTTTTTAGCTGAGGTGAATGTTTTGACATTATAGTCGGTCTCCAGAGCTAAAAATGAGGAGAGGCTTGTTAGGACCATTTCCTCATCATCTACGATCACTACGGTTTGGTTATCATTTGAATTGTTCATATCCCCTCCCGAAGATTTGTTTTGTCGATTCTTATTCATCGTTGCCATTTATTCCAATCAAAAAACTGAACTGTCGTTATTTCAGTGGTGGCTCCAATAGTTTCAACATTCATTGAATCCATGTCTAGCCGTATTCAATCTCGGCAAATTTATTTACTTATCCGGGTCATCAGTTTCCTCAGCCTCTTGACCATCGTTTTTAACACGCTTTGTGTAATCGCAACATGATCAGCCAGAAGATCGATGAATTCCTCTTTGTCGATTCGCAGCAAACGGGTATCCTCTAGAGTTGTTGCGGTGGCGACACGCGGCTCGTCATCAAAGAGTGCCCAGGTTCCGAACACATCTTTGTGTTCAGCGACCATCACTTCCTGGCCTGCTCTGGAGAGACTCACTTTTCCTTCGCTGACAATGTACATTGAATCCGGAAATTCCCCCTCTTTGAAGATGGTTTCATTTGCTTTTATTTCGACCTCGTCTGTAATTGCGGCGATATGCGCCAGATCCTCGGTGGAGGTAAATTCGAAAATATCCACATCCTGGAGGAAGAGTACTTTTTCAACGGCTGTCAGCATGGATCATCTCCGATTGAAATAATTTCTTCGTGACGCTGGTGAAATTATCATATTTATAGATAAGTCGTCAAACTGATATCATGGCCCGATTTTCTCTATACAATACTTCGCTGTTTCTCTAACCATTGGGTCTGGGTCATCCGCGAGTTTTGAAATGATATGATTAAATTTATTGTCGTTCAACTCGGCAACTAGATGCAGAGTGCATGACTTCAGCCAATTGTCATGACTCTGGAGGATGAGGTTGATGCATTCAAACTCGTTGGGGACTTTATATCCAGAAATTTCCGGTGGTCTATAACTGAGAATATCAGCTCTGCTGGTGTCAACGATGGGTATGAGAATCCGTTTGAGTTTCGGATCAAGGATGTTGTCCAGGAATTCGACAGAATTTGCTCTGAAATGAGACTTGTTGCTTTTTATTCCAAGGTAGGCGTCGTACATATCCTTTGGGGGATAATGCAGGCCTAAAAGTCGGAATATTCTCTCCAGACTGTTATCCAGTTTTTCTTCAAGGGCAACGATCAAGAGCTTTCGGGCCTTTTTCACTTGATCAGGATCGTTGTTTGATGGGCCGGCCGTTTTAGCGGATTCAAGTGCTATGTTCTGCTGGATCCATAATGCCAAAGTCCTGTTGTACTGATCAATCTCCTCCAGGATTCTTGACTTTACAGAGTGCTTATCAAATTTAAGTTCCTGGAATTTTACTCTGAGTTTGTTTAAAGCTTTTATAATCTCGAATCGCAAATGGAGGTCTCTTTGCCCCAGATTTTTTATGAGAAGATTGACGGATTTTTGCGTCCCGATGAGAACAAATACTTTGGGGATTGCTTGTTGCTCTTTTTTTTCCTTATCCTCGTTTTCCAGATGCTCAGTCAGTGTTTCGATTATGTCTTCGCCAAACTCCGCCAGTGCCTCTCTCGCGTATTTACGGATATGTTTTGTTTTAAGATGTGATATCAATATTGGGACAAACTCTTTTTCTTGAGTCTGCCCTATGCTTGTCACAGCCGCCTGCACCACATCCAGCCTCTCGTCGCTGAGAAAGATGTGAAGATGGGGATACAGACTTGGATTTTTTACTTCTCCGATAACCTTCGCAGCGGTGATCTTAATAACCTGGCTCTGTTCCTCATCCTCTTCCTTCTCCTTCGAGACCCGTTTCAGCATCCCGTCAAGCACGCTTACCAGATCAACCTCTTTCCTGAAAGCCTTGCTCTCTTTCCATTCTCGTGAAGCGCATATCATCGCTGAGCTCCGAACGCGGTAGTCATCATGGTCTATTAAATAGGTCTTGAAGGCGGATGTTATTTCATCGGAACGCTTACATATATAATGAATTGCCTCGATTCGTACTGTTTGGTCACGACTATTGATTAAAGAACTGACCTCTTTGGTCAGGTCGAGTTCGTCATACAGGAGGGCCATTCTCAAAACACTCGCCTTGATTTCGTCGGACGGATGCTGAATAAGCTTCTTCAGGCTTGGAATCAACTCTTTATCTTTAATTCCCTCTAATGAATTTAAGACGTAAAGGATTTGGCGTTCGTTTTTTCCTTCTAACACATTGACAAAGCTTTTTAACACAGAGGGGTCCCGCAGGTTGACTGGCTGCTCTTCTATATCAATTGTTCGTTTCTCTATGGCCAGCCTGAATGAGTTAACATATTCATTTTTTACTCGAAAGATTAGATACGTCCAAAGGGAGATTAAAGCGATTATGATCAGGCTGATATTTTGAGTGGAAACCGTCAAGAGTAACAAAAGAATCCCACCCAAGCCTTCGGCAAAGTTTCTGACGAAGACATCAATAAAGGCTTTCGCTTTGTTTTTGATTTCAGAGGGAATGGGGAGAACTAAAAGCTCGGTTCCGGCTTTATTGATTGAATGCTTGAAGCTCCCATCGCTGACCTTAATCAGGATTGCTGACCAGAGAGCAGGATTTATGAGGACAGCAACAGCTCCCAGAAACAGACCTGCTGGTAAAAAGAACAGTGAGGCTGCGACACCGAGATGTTTCATTATCTTGTTAGTGAGAAAAAGCTGAATGACAAGGGAGGCAATGCTGAAGATTGCCATCCATAAGCCGAAAAAAGCTGTGAGCCGGTCTGTATCCGTAATCTCCTGAATGGCGACAGCATTGAACTGGAACTCGACTAGGGTAGCGACAGCCACACCCAATCCGATTATGCCGGTTAGGTAAGTCAGATGGCGGGAATTTGCAATCAGTTTTATCGGGTTGGCCTGTGCATCAGATTTTTTTATCGTTCTGTATTTTAAAGTCCTTTCACCATAGCTGGGGCGGGCATATTTTTCCCAGACAATCCAGAGCAGAAACAGGCATATCAATAGAAAACCAATACAGACAAAAATCAAGTTTTTTGTTTTGAGTGGTGTTGCCAGGTATTTGGCGAGAAAACCACCGAAGATCGCTCCAGATATGGCCCCGGCCCCGATAAGACCGAACAGACGCTTGGCCTCACGGGCGTTAAACACATAATTTGCCAGCAACCAGAACTGCGCACTTGTGATCACTGCGAATATAGCCACCCAAACATAGAAGGCATATAAAAACCAGCTTCCTTGGTATCCAGCATGAAGCATAAGCCAGATGAGCAAGAGACAGGCGATGAAGACCAGAAATGTAATGGTTATCATGATATTCAGCCGCGTCCTCTTGGAATATTTTGAGTAAATCGAGGCGACTATTGCCGAGAAGAGTGCAACCAGTATAAAAACATAGGGCAGCTTTTCAGCCCCGAATTTAACCAGAAAGAGCGAGTTGCGGACGGGCTTGACTATGAGAAGCGAGGCGGTCAGTAAGAATACATAGGTAAACATCAAAGTGACTTTTGATCCCTCGCCTCCACGAATATCGAACAGCTGATGGAAAAGCTTTTTCATTATTTTTATTAACGAAAAAAATTATTTAAATTGCTTGCTCGAGAATCTGTGACAATTCTTTGAAATGAGTCTATTCACATATTTGATTATCGAATCTTGAATTTCTCAGGAGCACAGAAAATCGGGAATTCAAGTCCGCTTGTCTGCAAACTGTCCTCTTTATAAGAAGAGAGAAAAAAATTGCATGTTCAATTATTGCTTGAATCAAGTTGTTTTTTCAGATCCATAGGTAAAATAATCGTAAATGCGGCGCCCTTTCCTGGTTCACTCTCTACCTTTATCTCCCCTTTATGGTCCTTAATAATCTGATAACTTATTGATAATCCGAGTCCTGCTCCCACGCCGCTCCCTTTTGTTGTGAATCCGGGGTCGAACACCTTCTTTAGGTTCTCCTTTGGGATTCCGCAGCCATTATCCTGAATAACTATATAGACTTTATTGTTTTTGGTGGAAGTCTTAATGGAGATTGTTCCTTTGTTTTTTATGGCCTGTTTGCTGTTGATCAGAATATTCAGAAAAACTTGATTCAGCTGCCCTGGAAAACAGGAAATGGGTGGAACATCACCAAAATCCCTTATGACTTTGATGTTGCGTTTGATTTCATGGTGGATCAAGGTCAGAGTGTCTTCCAGGCCTTCATGGATATCCACTGTTTTGAGGTCAGCTTCATCAAGGCGGGCAAAGCTTTTCAATCTTCTGACAATATTTATCACCCTATCCGCGCCCGATTTAATGACCCTGTTGGAGTCATCGATGACCTTAAATGCGGACCTGAGTGAGGGAAGCTGTTTGTATTCCTTGGGGAATCTCGATTTCAGGGTAGCCTTGAGCCTGTCCAGTGTTTTTGACAGTGTATCATACATGCTGCTGACTGCCCCTATGGGGGTGTTGATTTCATGGGCGATACCCGCAACTAGAGAACCCAGGGCAGCCATCTTTTCGGATTGCACGAGCTGCATTTGGGTTTCTCTCAGAGTTTTGTTTGTCATTGCCAGGTTATCCAGGACATTCTTCATTTCAGTGATATCGTGCGCAACGCCGACGATCTCTATCACTTCCCCTTTTTCGTCAAGGATAGCTGAGAAATTTGAGATGAACCACCTCATGCTGCCATCCAAATGGTTCATACGGAATTCAAACCCGCTCTCCCTCTGGCCGCTTTTCAAAGATCGCTGAAACATTTCGACTGAACTTTTCACGTCGTCCGGATGCATAAGCAGGGAAAATGACTTGCCGAGATAATCCGATGTTTTATAACCCAGTAAATCAGAGAATTTAGGTGAGAGGTATGAAATTTCTCCATTTGGTGTTAACGAATAGATAATATCTTTAGCGTTTTCAACCAGGCCTCTGAACCTTTCNNTTTCCTCGTTCACTCTCAATACTTCTTCAAATCTCTTCCGTTCGATATAATCATCCACCATATCTGCGGCTGTTTGGAGAAGTCGGATATCCTCTTCGTTCCATTCTCTCTTAATTTCCACGTCATCGAATCCAATGAAGCCATACCACTCTCCATGCACCCATAAGGGGAGAACAAGGATCGAAAGAATTCCTTGGGGCTCCAGGATGACTCGCTCGCTCTCTGGAAACGAATCTACAAATCCCAGAATCGGCTTCCCCTGTGATAGTCTTTTTCGCCACCTCTCAAATCCCTGTTTGTACAAGC
>JABAOH010169543.1_pt1 | contig 10109 bp, 11 predicted proteins | sample 7062181 | NCBI WGS metagenome assembly JABAOH01 (sample SAMN14538630, study PRJNA623070) | marine sediment metagenome | biome: marine biome [ENVO:00000428]; feature: marine pelagic biome [ENVO:01000023]; material: deep marine sediment [ENVO:00002113]; isolation source: pool of 5 deep marine... | reverse complement strand
AGTAGAGAACAGGAGTGAGGTACCCGGGGACCGCTTCTCCCCGTCCTTCACCCATTCCTCCATCATGGCCCAGTCCACCTTGTCGAGGTAGAGTCGGCTCTCCCGCCACCGCTGGGCTATTTGGGCTCCGATGGCCCCGATGAAGGCAATGCCGTCCGCCTCGTCGCTCCCGCCAATGAGGAGAGACCGATCTCTTTCCCTGGCGAGCTCGGCTGCCTTCGCCAGCAGCTGCTTTCCAATGCTCCGCCTTCGATATGGTGAGAGGACCTCGATCTCGGCCCAGGCCATGTGACCGTTCGTCTCGTGGGTGAGGGTGCCCTCCCGGGTCATGCTGAGTTCCAGCCAGCCGACCAGCTCGCTCGCCTCCTTCACCGTGGCGGTGAAGTGGAGCTCTTCCCACTCCGGATCCCGCCTCTTCATCAGCTTCTCCGTCGTGCCGTCGTCTAGCAGGGGGTCGTCTGGATCCCTCTCCTCGTGCCGCAGCCGACGGAACCGGTGGTACTGTGTCCACTCACCTTCAGTGGCTGATCGCGGATCGAACGAATGGACCTGGACGGTCATTCTGTCTCTCACCGCCTGCCTGCTATCTAAGGTTTAGCAGTTCAAAGCCAGTCCCGAAAAAACATAGAAAAGCCAAAATAGAGGCTTGAGGTAGGTTGGCTCGCCGCTCCCGTGGTGTAGTCCGGTCAAGCATCGGGGCCTCTCGTGGCTTCGAGGAGCCAGGGAAAGCCCCTGACAGGGGTTCAAATCCCCTCGGGAGCACTCCCACGTGGGTTTGCTCGCCCCATCACCTGCTTAGGGGCCCGATCAGGGCCTGCGGGCAGGCTCATAGCCCGCACTTGAAACCCCTGACACTCGCCTCGTATGCCTGTCGGAGATACGGGTTGTCACTTGCTAGTCTGCGCCACAGTTATGACTACGTTTCCCTTTTTGTGTCCTCTCTCAACATAGCTATGAGCCTCGGCAATCTGCTCAAGCGGGTAGCTTCTATCGATGACCGACTTCAGCTTTCCCGCCTCAATGAGCTCCTTTAGGAAGAGTAGATCTTCAGTCGTCTCTTTTGCGATCCCACCTATTACTCTCTTGCCGGTCATTGAGGCCCATAGCTTTCGAAGAATCGGTGCCACTGCTACAGCGCTGGCATAGACTCCTCCTCTCTTCAGCGATTTCATGCTACTGAAGAACGAACTCTTGCCTACGGTGTCAAAGATCAGATCATAAGTCGCTGGTTTGGTGAAGTCCTCCTTAGTGTAGTCAATCACGTGATCGGCTCCCAGCGACTTCACCAAGTCTAGATTCGCGGTGCTGCATACCCCTGTAACTTCCGCGCCGAAGTACTTGGCAAGTTGTACCGCAGCAGTACCTAACGCCCCGGAAGCTCCATAGATGAGAACTCTTTGTCCCCTCTGGATATCTCCCTTTCTAAGAAAGTGCAGTGAAGATAATGCCCCAAAGGGAACGGCGGCTGCTTCCTCAAAGGTCATGTTGGCAGGTTTCAATGCGCGCAGACCTTCTCCAAGCACACAGGTGTACTCGGCATAGGTGCTCACACCCCCCCCGAAGACTTGGTCCCCTACCTTGAATCGTTCTATATCCTTGCCTACTGCTTCGACCTCCCCAGCAAGATCGGACCCCATTATGGTTCTCTTGGGTTTTGTGAGCCCCACGAAGAACCTCACGATAAAGGGGTCAGCCTTTCGCATGCGAACATCCCCCGATGTTACTGTTGTCGCGAATATTCTTATCAGTATCTGATTGTCCTTGGGAGTGGGTTTCTCCACCTCCTTCACCTGAAGAACATCTGGTGGTCCGTATTTCGTGCAAACGACCGCTCTCATGGAGGATGCCATCGCTGATACCCAGATTGACCACCATAGTGTACGGCTATGACTAGTTTTCCCTTGGCGTGTCCGGCTCCCAGATCCCCAATAGTCTCAGGAACGTCACCTAACGAGTAACGTCGATCGATAACTGGTACTACTTTGACGGCTTCCAGAAGCTTGCTGATAAAAGCCAGATCCTTGGTTGGTGGCGCAGAACCGGTCGTAGCTGATGCTTTGTCCCCTGCATTCTCCCCCCTTGGCGGGAAGGCCCCAATCTCCTGGTTCTCTGCGAGGCGTATGAACCCCTGGACGCCGCCAGGATCCTCCCTTATAGCTCCTTTTAGGCTGTGTAGGCGCCCTTCAATGGGACGGAATATCCTGCCAAAAGCGCCATCTCGACCATGATGCGCCAAGGCCAGGACAGCGACGTAACGCAGCGTCCGATCCCAGACTCAAGTTAGGATGGATGCTCCCAAGGCGATGGTGAAAGTCGCAGGCTGACGGGGGAAGAAGGCCTTATACTCCTCCACCGATGCTCCCTCAATTCTCAGGAGGGCGATTCGCGCTGTGCCTTATCTATTAGGAGGAGAGCGTAGCACATGGGGTGTGCTTGCCATAGCCGCTGGCGCAATGATCATCATAAGCGGCCAGATAGCGCTGAGACACTTGTGTCCAGCGCAGTTCCTTGTATGTGTATCACCGTACTTCTTGACGCCCTTCACAGTCGGGTTGGGAGGGGCGTTTTTTGCTGCTGGCATTGTGTTGCTGGTGACGGCTAACAAAGGAACGGCCTGAGCCGCACTCCCGGCAGCCGAGTGTCAGGAACCACCCGTCGCACCCGCCCCTTAAGAGGAGGCGATACCATTCATCCACTGGCCGAGCATGTATGATGATGACATCGTGGGAGCAGGTGGCGGCCTTCCGCCTCGCACGCCACCATCTCCTCACTCGCGCGCCTAGAGGGAATTTGGAAACTGTCGTCAGAGTCGTGTGTGGCGTGCAGGCTCAGCAAGCAAAGGCAGCTCAGCTTGCCCTGTGGGGTCGCGTTCAGGATCTCAAGCCGGAGGATGTCAGCAGTGTTCTGTGGAATGAGCGGACCCTGGTGAAGACCTGGTGCATGCGAAACGCCCTTCACCTCTTGAACACGGAGGACTACCCCCTCTACCTAGACGCTGCGAGCAGAACCACCCCGCCCACCATCAGCAAACCTACGGCAGCCATAAGTTGGATGGGCACGGCCTCAATGGGCGTGGAAAACTGTTCACAGGCTTGGCCAAAGGGAATCCCGCATTCCTGGAGTATTTTTAGGATGAGCCCTCCCGCCGCTGCCGCTATCCCCGATACCAGTACAACTAGCGCAAGACCGCGAGACCTGTTGGGCCCTTCACCTTGCATGGCACAGCATCCTTCCATGGGCAGAATCGCGAGAGTTCCCCTTGGAAACCCACGCTGATCCGCGATATCTCAGGGGTGGATAAGAAGGTTGCTGACTCATCCTAGGGCGGCCGTCCCCTGCTTCCTGGTAGCGAACTTTGGTTGGAGGTCAATGTCAGCGCTCCCGGCGACGAAATGGAACGGGGCAGAAGCGACGAGCACCTCCGCCGCCTGGAGCATGCCTTCGTTCCACTCCTGCCCGGGGCCGGGAACTGGCCTCTCCGGACAACCTATTTGTCCTTGAAGCGGCCTATCCGGTATCGTGCGATTAGCCTTCTGCTCTAACTGCGAGAAGGTCTCTTATGGCGGGAGATATCACTCCGAGATCTGTCCCTTCTGTAGGTCCAAGACAGTCACCGTAAAGGTGGGAATTTCGCCCCTCTACGTCACCGGCATCCTCCTGGTGGCCATCACGGGCATTGGAATATACCTTTATGAGCCCCTGGAACTCTGGCAGAGGGGACTGATCATGATAGCCGCCTTGGCAGCTGGCTACGCGCTAGTCATCAAGGGCCGCTCGGACATGCGGAGTCGCGCTCTAGAGGAAGGGCGACTGGGGAGAGGATGAGCATGGCAAGTTTCGAGGCAGCTCTCGTTCAGGCGGAGCCCGAGCTTGGAGACAAGCAGGCGAATCTGAAGAAAATGAGGAAGGTCGTCCAGACAACCGAGGCGGATCTCTACATCTTAGGTGAGTTGTATCTCACCGGATACATGTGCAAGGACCTCTTCCCGAAGCTAGCCGAGGACCTCCATGGCCCATCCGTCAAGGAAGTCACGGAAATCGCAGTGGAGGCCAATGCCAGCGTCATCTTCGGCATGCCCGAGAGGGACGACGAGACTGGAGCTCTCTACAATAGCTCCATCCACATCTCTGGGGCTGGCGATGTAGTATCCTATCGGAAGCTCTATCCCGCCAACTTCGGGCCCTTCGAAGAGCTTCAGTACTTTCGCCGAGGCGAAGAGCTGAAGGTGGTGGACACCGAAATGGGAAGGATCGGCCTCCTGATCTGCTACGACACCTTTTTTCCTGAGGTTCCAAAGGGCCTGGCTCTGAAGGGAGCGCAGATTCTTGCCTGCATCTCCGCCGCCCCTGCCACCAGCAAGCCCCTCTTTGACAAGGTCATACCCGCTAGAGCAGTAGAGAACACCTGCTTCTTCCTGTACTCAAACATCGTGGGTACCGAGCTGAACATGGTCTTCCAGGGCGGCACCCAGGCCGTCGGTCCGAGGGGGGAGGAACTTGGAGTCGCCTCCGACTTCAAGGAGGATGTGGTGAGGTGTTCGGTGAACACAGACGATGTGAAGGTTGCTCAGAGGTTCAGGCCCACGATCCGGGACACCAGGGCGGAGGTCCTCGATCTCCTAAGGGGTAGCCTTGAAGGGGATGAGGATTGAGGAGGCTCCGGCAGACCGCCCCCAGAAGGCTTTTATAATCCCCCCTCTCTAGGAAACCGCTCTTCTATGAGCCAGTGAATGAGGTTCCCTGAACCAAAGGAGGTTCGTCATGGGTCAACCAATATACGTCAGATTCGACACACCCAAGGACTTGTACGACAGGATATATCAGCTGGTAGAGGCCGCCAGGGACACGGGAAAGGTGAGGAAGGGCACCAACGAGGTAACGAAGCTCGTGGAGCGGGGTGAGGCCCTCTTCGTGGTGATGGCCGAGGACGTGTCCCCCGAGGAGATCCTGGCCCACATGCCCCTGCTGTGCGAGGAGAGGGAAGTCCCCTACGCCTACGTTCCCAGCAAGCAGGAGCTGGGAGTAGCCGCGGGACTGGGGAAGTCCACCGCCTCGTGCTGCGTCGTGGACCCCGGGAAGGGGAAGCCCCTCTTGGAGGAACTCAGCGCCAAGGCGGTGGAACTCAGGGGGAAGTGAGATGGTCGACGAGGATAGCATCGCCGCCGAAGTCGTGGAGGTCGTCGGTCGGACCGGAATGACAGGCGAGGCCACCCAGGTCAAGGTCAGGGTCCTAGAAGGCAGGGACAGGGGGCGAATCATAACTCGGAACGTCAAGGGGTCTGTGCAGGTCGGGGACACGCTGATGCTCAGAGAGACGGCCCGTGAAGCCCGGAAGCTCTCGGTAAGGTAAGTGCGAGATGCCCGTCAGTAGAACGTGCACCTTCTGTGGCAACGACATAGAGCCAGGCACTGGCAAGATGTTCATCCGCAAGGACGGCACCATCCACTTCTTCTGCTCGGGCAAGTGCCAGAAGAACCTGCTACAGTTGGGCCGAATCGGCAGGAAGGTGCGGTGGACGCGGAGGTACGTGAAGACGCTCCAGGTCCGCACACCTAGACGGAGGGCGCCCCGTGAGAGGCCTGTTCGAGCTCCCAAGGAGGATAGAGAGTCTGTGCTGGAGGCCTTTCTTGAAGTGCCTAGCGTTGGGCGCTCCACTGCGGAGGCGCTGTGGGAAGCCGGCTACACGTCGATGGAGAAGCTGAAAGGCGCCGATGAGAGTTCCCTGACAGAGGTGAAGGGCATCGGTCCCGCCACGGCAAAGAAGATGGTGGAGTATCTTGAGGGGGCTGACTAGGTGACCTCGGAGAGGACCTTCGTTCTGATCAAGCCTGACGGTGTCCAGAGGGGGTTAGTGGGTCAGATCGTGGAGCGGTTCGAAAGGAAGGGCCTCAAGCTCGTCTCTGCGAAGATGCTCTGGGTGACGAAGGACCTCGCCCGAGAGTATTACGCCGAGCACGAGGGGAAGGACTTCTTCGAGGGTCTAATCGAGTACGTCACCTCGGGACCCTCCGTCGCGATGGTTCTGGAGGGGGATGGTGCGATAGCCACCGTCCGCAATATGATAGGCGCGACAGATCCGGCAAAAGCCCAGCAAGGCACCATCCGTGGGGACCTGGGGATGGACATCTCCAGAAACCTCGTGCACGGCGCCGACAGCCCAGAGAGCGCAAAGCGGGAGATTCCCCTGTTCTTCTCCTCCGAAGAGCTAATGGACTACTCTCGCACGGACGAGGCGTGGCTGCACGGAGACTGACCAGCCTAGGTGAGAAACTACATATAGGCCGCGCCCGGATGGGAAGCGGCAGCATGATTCGGCAGCCCATCGTCAGCGTTCTGGGTCACGTGGACCACGGCAAGACCACCCTCTTGGATCGGATCAGGGGAACCCGTGTTGCCGCCAGGGAGCCAGGGGCAATCACGCAACACATCGGCGCTACGGAGGTCCCCCTGGAAGTCGTCATGGAGGTGTGCGGAGACCTGGTGAAGGGGCGAACCTTCGAGGTTCCGGGGCTCCTCTTCATCGACACGCCAGGTCACCACGCCTTCACCACCCTTCGGGCCAGGGGAGGGGCCCTCGCCGACCTGGCCATACTTGTCATCGATGTCAACGAGGGCCTGCGACCCCAGGCCGTCGAGTCCCTCCGCATCCTTAAGCAGTACAAGACTCCCTTCTTGGTAGCAGCCAACAAGATCGACCGCATCCCTGGCTGGAGGCGACAGCCCGACCAGTCGTTCGCGACCTCCTACGGTGGGCAACCCGAGGGCACACAGGAGAGCCTGGACGAGAGGCTTTACTCCCTGGTAGGCCGGCTCTACGAGCACTCCTTTTCGGCCGAACGCTACGATCGCATCGAGGACTTCCGGAAGGTTGTAGCCATCGTCCCCACCAGCGCCAAGTATGGAGAGGGTGTGCCGGACCTCCTGCTGGTTCTCGTCGGTCTGGCCCAGCGGTTCCTCGAGGAGGAGCTACGGACCGAGGACGGTCCCGGCGCGGGAACGATTCTGGAGGTGAAGGAGGAGAGGGGCCTCGGGCTGACCCTGGACGCCATCCTTTACAGGGGCGTGTTGAAGAAGGGCGACACCGTCGTCTTGGGCGCCCCCTCGGGGGAGCCTAGAATTACCAAAGTCCGGGCCTTACTGAAGCCGAAGCCCCTGGACGAGATTCGCGATCCTGAGAATCGTTTCGACCAGGTCCACAAGGTTCGGGCCGCCGCGGGCATCAAGATAGCGGCTCCCGACCTCCAGGGTGTCGCCGCGGGTGCCCCCCTCCGTGTGGTGGGGGAGGATCTAGGAGAGGCCAAGCGGGAGGTCTTGGAGGAGACCAGGCTAGAGGTGGAACTGTCGGAGGAGGGCCTCATCATCAAGGCCGATGCCCTGGGCTCCCTGGAGGGCCTTGCGTACCAGATGAAGGAGGAGGGGCTGGCCGTGCGGCAGGCTGGCCTGGGACCCGTCACCCACCGCGACATCGTCGAAGCGGCGACCATTCAGGATCCCCTGAAACGGGCCATTCTCGCCTTCAACGTCCCGATACTCCAAGACGCGCAGGAGGAGCTGGCGACGACTGCCGGGGTCATTGTGGTCGAGGGCGACGTCGTCTATAGACTCATACAGGACTACCAGGCTTGGCTGGATAAGAAGCGGGCGGAGATGGAAGCGGCCAAGCGGAAGGAGGTCGTGCATCCTGGCAAGATCCTCCTCCTTCCCGACTACGTGTTCAGGACCAGTAAGCCTGCCATCATAGGCGTGCGGGTATTGGTAGGAAGGATTCGGGTGGGGGTATCCCTTCTGCGGGAAGATGGGAGAATTATCGGCAAGATCAGGAGCATGAGGAGCGGAGAGCAACCGCTGCAGGAGGCGATCACCGGCAGTGAGGTGGCGGTGGCCATGGAGGGGCCCACCATCGGCCGCCAGATCCAACCTGGGGACGTCCTCTATCTGGACATACCTGAGGGGGACGTGAAGCCCCTCGAGGAGGGCGGCCTGAACCCTGATGAGCTCGAGGTCTTGGAGGAGGTAAAGGCTATCAAGAGGAAGGAGGACCCCTTCTGGGGGATGTAGGGCCGGTTAGACCTGATTCTAGGGAGGGCACTTCTGATGGAAGAAGGGGAAGGGCAGTTGGCGGAAAGGATCGAGCAGGCTAGGAGGGGTCTCCTGGACTGGCATCAGTGCAGGAACTGCGACAAGTGGTACGGTGCGGAGGACGATGAGTACGGTCCATGCCTCTACAAGCACGCTGGGGGTGATGAGAGGTTTGTCACCCATGGCGGTCACCTCTGCGATGAGACGGAGGAGTTGAGGAACAGGAGGTTGCTGTAATACTCGACATCCGGCCGATGGAGACCGCTGACATCGACTTCGCCGTTCGCCTCACGGACCTAGAGGAGTGGGGATACGATAGGCAGGACTTCCGACGATTCATGAAGATGGATCCCGAGGGCACCTTCGTGGCGTGGGACGATTCCCGCCGCGTCNNCACCTTCGTGGCGTGGGACGATTCCCGCCGCGTCGGAGTGACCACTGCTACCTCGTATGGTAAGGTCGCCTGGATCGGAAGCGTCATCGTCAGCCCGGAGGATAGGGGCAAGGGATACGGCAGGTCTCTCGTGGAGAGGGCCCTGGAGTACGCCTCGGGGGAAGGGGCGGAGACATGTTGGCTCAACGCCTACACAAGAACGGAGGGGTTCTACCACAGTCTGGGGTTCAAGTCAGCGGGGGCGACGATACACATGGAGGGCCGCGCTGAAGGCGCCTTGAAGGAGGATGTCAGGTTGGCCCACGCCGGCGAGCTTGAAGCCTTGGCCGCCTTCGACCGCACTCACTTCGGTGCCTCACGCTTGAAAGTTCTGAGGGAGCTCTACTACGACTACGGAACCTCCTTTCTTCTACACCGTGTCGATGACCTGATATCCTACGTTGTTGGAGCGCCATATTCTGGAGGCGTGGAAGTCGCCCCCTGGGTGTGCGATCCCTCCAGACCAGAAGGGGCCAAGACAGTCCTCCTACACCTGGCGGCCCAGCATCCCGGTGTGACCTTTGGGGTCAACGTGCCTGAGGAGAATCGAGAGGCGATGAACCTGCTCGGGTCCCTAGATTTCGAGGAATCCTTCAGGACGGTTAGAATGTATCATGGTCGCGGCACCCACGGAATCGACCCCCAGGGGATATTCTCCCTCGGCGGCCTGGAGAAGGGATAGGTGATGCTTTGGGGGTAAGTAGAATCCTCGGGTTGGTAGGCTTCGTCCTCGCCGTTGCCGGCGGCATCCTCCTCCTGAGGTCGGGTCTCGAGTTTCGCCTTACTCCCACAGCAGTCCTGCTCGCCCTATTACCCATCACCCTGGGCTTCCTCTCGGTGGTGGGCGCCTTCTACAGCTACGCGAGGAAATACCTTCAGGGCGGCTTGGTGTGCGTCGTGGCCGGCCTGCTAGGCGTGTTCCTAGTGCGAGCAGTCCCCGACGGCACCCTGGTGCTGCTGGGGGGCATCATAGCCCTCGCGGCCGCTCGACGGTAAGGCTTATATCCTGGGCCCTATGAGCTGCCATAGGATCAAGCCGAGGATGAACAGGGCAATCAGGTAGGAGACGTTTCGGGCTGCCCTCTCCGTATCCTCCACCCGCATGTTGGCCTTCATCTTCCTGATAGCCGTTTCCAGCCAATCCCTAACCAGATAGCCTCCGTCCAGGGGAACGGCGGGAAGGGCGTTTGTCATCCCCAGCATGAGGTTTATCCAGAAGAGCCAGTAAAGGGCATTTGCCAATATCCAGAAGAGCGGAGCCGGGATTGCTGCCCAGGCACCCGTCACCTCGTAGAAGCCGGTCACAGGTGATTGAATCGGGGAGAGGCCCTGGAAGGGCAGCACGATGTAGATGAAGAGGGCACTGCCCCAGCCTAGCCTCTTGCTGGATTCGAAGGGGTTGAAGATATCAGGATTAGTGCTCAAGGTGTTAACGCCAATGTATCCAGCGCCTTCGTCCTTCTCCTTCTGCGTGAAGTCGGCCCTGTTGGCAAGGACGATATCCACGTTCTGGGAACTGCCATCCTGGTATATCGTGAGCGAAGTCGTGTCGCCAGCCTCCAGGTCCTTTAGGGCGTCGCTAAACGAACTGCTGTC
>JABAOH010248328.1_pt3 | contig 10112 bp, 9 predicted proteins | sample 7062181 | NCBI WGS metagenome assembly JABAOH01 (sample SAMN14538630, study PRJNA623070) | marine sediment metagenome | biome: marine biome [ENVO:00000428]; feature: marine pelagic biome [ENVO:01000023]; material: deep marine sediment [ENVO:00002113]; isolation source: pool of 5 deep marine... | reverse complement strand
TGTCATGTAATAAATTTCTGTCATTCCAGGCGGCGATGATGCGTGTTTGTAATTCCATTAAAAAAAATTTATGCAAACATAGTTATAAACGGTTACAGAAAGTTGGCTGATGGTTATAAAAAAAATGATATTACATTCATTTAAATAAATTAAATGCAATTCTGTTAGTTTTGAAAAATGAAATTGTTTGAACCAGATATTATTCATGCATTAAAGGTTTTGGAGGCAGGTGGTACCTTGCTGTATCCTACTGATACCATTTGGGGTATTGGCTGCGATGCTACGAATGCGGCAGCGGTTGATAAAGTTTTTCAAATCAAAAATCGTCCGCCTCAAAAAAGTTTAGTTGTATTGGTAGCAGATGAAAAGCAAGTATTACAGCATGTGGCTGCCATAGACTTGTGTGTATTTGATTTTTTAGCAAAGCAACAAAAGCCCACTACCGTTATTTATCCTGCAGCCATTGGATTTGCAAATAATGTAATTGCCGAAAATGGCTCCATTGCTATTCGTATTTGCCAAGACCCATTTTGTAAACAACTCATTAAAAGATTTAAAAAGCCCATCGTTAGCACTTCGGCTAATCTGAGTGGAGAACCATCTCCGGCTAATTTTGCATCTATTTCAGAAACAATTCGCTCTTCGGTAGATTATGTGGTTCAATACCGGCAAGATGATAAACAGCCCTCAGTGCCTTCTACCATTATAGAATGGCGACAGGATGGCTCCATCCATGTTTTACGCCCGTAATTTCTGTTTTGGATCATGTGTCAAAAATATTTTGACAGTGTTTCAAAGTAAATCGTACTGAAATAGCTTGGTTTTACTTAAAAAATAATTGGTAAAAAATTTAATATTTTTTTGCGCAAGTTCTGATTGTCAGCTTCTTATCGTCATAAAATTTTATTTTCATAAATTCTCTGTTAAAAGCTTCATTTTATAACAAAAATTATTTAGTTTAGAAGAAGCAATTAAAATGGTATGGCAAGAGTTATTGTAGATGTTCCTTCCGAAAAAGTGCAGCCTTTCATTGAATTAATTCTTCAAATGGGGCTGGATAAGCATACCATTGCTTCTGATTTAACCGAAATACAAAACGATACCGAAGCTACACTGGTTCCTAAACCTCTTTGTCTTTTTAAAGAAAAATATCTGTTGTTCGATTGGGAATTTTTCAGCAATGAACTGGAATTTGAATAATGCTGCCTATTATGCATTTATTTTGCAGATATGGAAAAAGTGCTGCTCATACAAACCGCATTTATTGGTGATGTTGTTCTGGCAACCGGATTGTTGGAAAAAATACATGCTCAATACCCTGAAACTTTACTACATGTTTTGGTTCGTAAAGGGAATGAGTTGCTGTTTGAAGCACATCCTTATATAAAAAATGTACTAATCTGGGATAAGAAAAAGCAGAAATATCGGCATCTTATTCAATTATTATTTCAAATTCGAAAAGAAAAGTATACCAGGGTAATCAATGTGCAGCGTTATGCTGCAACCGGTTTATTAACTGCTTTTTCAGGTGCTGCTGAAACAATTGGTTTTCGAACCAATCCATTCAGTTGTTTTTTCACAAAATCTATTACGCATCATTTCGGCGAAAATGGTACACCGTTGCATGAAATTGAACGCAATCAACAACTGATTGCACATTTTACAAATGGAAAGGCAGCTTTGCCTAAATTGTATTATAATGCATCCATTGCAGCTTCAGTACAATATTTGCAGAATAAAAAATATATCTGTATTGCTCCGGCTTCTGTATGGTTTACCAAGCAATACCCTGCTGAAAAATGGATAGAATTGATTCATCAAATACCAGATTCATTAACAATTTATTTATTGGGTGCAGTTTCTGATAATGCTTTGTGTGCAAATATAGCCGCTGCCAGTTCCGGTAAACAAGTGGAAAATTTAGCAGGTAAATTAAGTTTTTTACAGTCGGCCGCTTTAATGGAGGCTGCATTCATGAACTATGTGAACGATTCGGCCCCTATGCATTTTGCTTCCGCAGTCAATGCACCGGTTACTGTTGTGTACTGTTCCACCATTCCTGCTTTTGGATATGGGCCGCTTAGCCATGAACAATATATTGTAGAGGTACAGGAGCTATTAAGTTGCAGGCCCTGTGGTATACATGGCAGGGCTGGTTGTCCACAAGGGCATTTTCATTGTGCCTTGCATATACAAGCCCATCAATTACTGCAACCCTTGCATATTAAAATGCAGCAATCGGGTTACGTTATTTGATAGCACATCGTTAAATACAGGATATATGCAATAAAAAATTCGGTTGTTAAATGCCTTTTTCAATTTGTACCTTTGCCGCAATGCAGATTACTTTATCAAATACAGAAGAAAAAATTATTGCAACCATTGCCAAAGCAGCGCAGCAAATGCAAATGCCTGCATTTTTAATTGGTGGATTTGTTCGGGATAAAATTCTGGGCAGGCCTACTAAAGATGCAGATATTGTATGTTTAGGGGATGGTATAAAACTGGCACATGCCGTTGCAGAATTGTTTCAGCCCAAACCCAACGTTGCTTACTTTAAAAATTTTGGAACTGCCCAAATTAAATTACCATTGCCCGATGGCAGTTTTTTTGAAGTAGAATTTGTGGGTGCAAGAAAAGAAAGTTATACCGAGCAAAGCAGAAAACCAAAAGTAATGGTAGGAACACTGGCAGAAGATCAGTTACGGCGCGATTTTACCATTAATGCCATGGGTATCAGTTTAAATGCGGATGATTATGGTATGCTGTTAGATCCGTTTACTGGCATACACGATCTGAAAGCAAAAATTATTCAAACCCCATTAGATCCCCTACAAACCTTTAGTGATGATCCTTTACGCATGATGCGGGCTATTCGTTTTGCTACCCAATTAAATTTCTCTATTGCACCAAAAACTTTTGATGCCATACAACAAGATGCACATCGTATTAAAATTGTTTCACAGGAAAGAATTACAGATGAGTTTAATAAAATTTTACTGGCAACTAAACCCGGCATTGGGTTAGAAATGTTAAGTAAATCAGGACTTCTTTCTATTATTTTTCCACAAATGATGGCCTTACATGGTGCTGAAAATATTGATGGGATGGGACATAAAGATAATTTTTACCATACTATTCAGGTAATAGATAATATTGCTGAAGTTACGGATGATTTATGGTTACGATGGGCGGCTTTATTGCATGATATTGGAAAACCTGCAACAAAACGTTTTGAGCCGGGCCATGGCTTTACATTTCATGGTCATGAAGTGGTGGGCGCCCGTATGGTACCAAAAATATTTGCGCAGTTTAAACTACCCCTTAATGAAAAAATGCGCCAGGTAAAAAAATTAGTTGAGCTGCATTTAAGACCTATTTCGCTTACCAAAGAAAATATAACCGATAGCGCCATTCGCAGATTGTTGTTTGATGCAGGAAATGATATTGACGCACTTATGTTATTATGCAATGCAGATATTACCAGCAAAAACAAACAAAAAGTGCAGCGGTATCTGCAAAATTTTGAAATGGTAAAAGAACGGATGAAAGAGGTTGAGGAAAAAGATCATTTACGCAACTGGCAACCACCACTTTCAGGCGAAGACATTATGCGCATTTTCGGCTTGCCACCCGGCAGAAAAGTAGGGATGATTAAAGATGCCATTCGGGAAGCGATTCTTGACGGGGTTATTCCCAATACCTACCAGGCTGCCTATGCATTTATGCTGCAAAAAGCAGCTTCATTAAACCTGCAGCCCATTTAAAATGTTTTTCGTTTCTTTGAAGCATTAACAAAAGCTAAATATTGAAAGGCAGCAAAATATAAACAAAAGCAGTTATTTTTATTGAATAGCTGTTTGTCTGGATATATACATAAAATTATACACCATGGCCATTTTAAAATTCAGGGTTTATTTAGAAGAAGATGATGCAGTTTACAGAGATATCGCCATCAAACATACCCAGCATTTTCTCGATTTGCATTTAACTATATTGAAAGCTTATGAATTCGATAATAGGCATCAGGCTACTTTTTACAGAAGTAATGATGCCTGGCAACGGGGCCGTGAAATTTCGCTGGCGGTATATGAAAAACCTTATGTGGTTGCCCCTTTATTAATGGCCGAAACCACCATTGGTAGTGAAATTAAAGATCCCAATCAGAAATTCATTTATGTGTATGATTTTGATAAAAATTGGGTTTTTCTGGTAGCATTGATTCAGGTAAGTAAGGATGAAAATACCAAATTAAATTATCCTGTAATTACCCGTATTGAAGGAATAGGGCCTCAACAATATGGCACCAAATCATTATTGGGTGAAAAATTTGCTGATATAGAAGAGAAATACGATTTAACTGAAGCCGGTGATGGTTTTGGTGAAGAAAGCGACGCAGCGGAAAACACAGACGAGGAAGAGGAAAATGCAGAAGATGCTGAAGGTCAGGGGCTGGATGATTTTTAAAAAATAGCCTGAGTTATTCTTAATCGGCATTCATAAAAAATATTACTTGTGTATTCATTGAATCCTTTGATGATTTTAGTGATAGGGCCTACTGCTGTAGGTAAAACGGCACTGGCTTTGCGTATTGCACAATTGTTGAATACCGAAATTATTTCTGCCGATTCACGACAATGTTATCGGGAACTCAATATTGGCGTTGCCAAGCCTACGCTTGCAGAACTGGAGTTGGTACCACATTATTTTATTAATTCTCATTCTGTATATGATGATGTAAATGCAGCTGTTTTTGAACAATATGCCTTGCAGGCAGCAGCAAACATTTTTTCCAAACATTCTGTTGCAGTAATGGTTGGTGGCAGTGGTTTATATGTAGATGCATTTTGCAATGGGTTAGATAACATTCCGCCGGTACCACCTGATTTAAGAAACAGCATTATTCAAAATTATCATCAAAAAGGATTGGTATGGCTGCAGGAACAGATTAAAAAATCAGACCCCGTTTTTTGGGAACAGGCCGAACAACAAAATCCGCAACGCTTAATGCGGGCTTTAGAGGTGATGGAAGCAACCGGGAAATCGGTTATACATTTTCGTTCCAAAAAAAATGTGCCACGCCCCTTCAGAATACTAAAAATAGGTTTAGAATTACCACGCCAGGAATTATACCAAAAAATTAATGAACGGGTATGTACAATGATAGAAGCAGGATTAGTAGAAGAAGTAAAATCGCTGCAACCATTACAACAACTCAATGCATTGCAAACAGTAGGTTATAAAGAAGTATTTGATTATTTAAATGGCTTTGTTTCATTAAACAGGGCTATTGAGTTAATTCAGTTAAACACAAGGCATTATGCCAAGCGGCAAATTACCTGGTTTAAAAAAGATTCCAGCATTCAATGGACGCATCCTGATACAATATCCAATCAGTTTTTATTGGAATGGATAAAACAATAAAATATTTTTTTTGGATATATTTTTTTCTATAAATTGCTAAAAATTTCTATTAATGCAATTACACGTATTGTTGTAATTCATTCAATGTAACCCGTGCTGCTCCAGATATTTTTTTTCAATTATTCATCTGCAGTATGCTAAAATGTTTACATTTTTAAAAATAAATTCCTTGCAAATGAAAAAAGTTTTTTTTGTTGCGGCAACCTTTTGCTTGCTAAGTCAACTAGTGCAGGCACAAGCCCGAAAAATTGAATTTGATGAGTACACACTACCTAACGGATTAACCGTTATTTTACACCGCGATAAAACAGCGCCGGTGGTAGCAGTAGGTGTGTTGTATCATGTAGGTTCTAAAAACGAACTACCCGGCCGTACAGGTTTTGCACATTTTTTTGAGCACCTGATGTTTGAGGGTAGCAACAATATTAAGCGGGGCGAATTTATGAAATACGTTAGCAATGCAGGTGGAACCAACAATGCCAATACTACACAGGACAGAACTTATTATTATGAAGTATTGCCGGCTAATCAACTACAATTGGGTTTATGGTTGGAAAGTGAAAGAATGATGCACGCTAAAATTGAGCAGGTGGGCGTAAATACCCAACGTGAAGTAGTTAAGGAAGAAAAGCGCACCAGAATAGATAACCAGCCTTATGGCAGCATTATTGGCGAAATATTTAAACGTGCTTTTAAAGTACATCCCTATAAATACCAACCCATTGGTAGTATGGAAGATTTAAATTCTGCCAAATTAGATGAGTTTATACAGTTTTATAAAACATTTTATGTACCCAATAATGCCGTACTTTCTATAGCCGGAGATATTGATATTCCGGAAACAAAAAAACTAATTGCAGCTTATTTTGGCCCCATACCCAAAGGAACTTTGCCCATACCACGCCCCAACGTAACGGAACCCCCTTTGGGTGGCGAAGTGAGGGATGTGATTGAAGATAATATTCAATTGCNNGATGTGATTGAAGATAATATTCAATTGCCCGCTGTAATAGAAGCTTACCGGGCACCCAAACAGGGAACGAATGAATACTATGCATTTAATGTTTTAAGTACCATTTTATCGGGCGGTAATTCTGCACAACTCAATAAAGTAATGGTTGACCAAAAACAATTAGCAGTGGCTACCGGCGCTTTTAACTATGCGCTGGAAGATGCAAGTCTCTTTATTATATACAGTATTGCCAACTCAGGCGTGCAACCACAGGTGTTAGAAAAAAATATGGACTCTGTTGTGAATGCATTGAAAAACGGATTGGTAAGTGAACATGAATTTCAAAAAGTGAAAAATCAAATAAATACACAATTTGTTACCCGAAATTCCACAATGCAAGGTATAGCTGAATCTCTTGCTAATTACCAGGTTTACTTTGGTGATGCTGATTTAATTAATACAGAAATAAAAAAATTAGATGCAGTTACACGGGAAGATGTTTGGGATGTTGCAAAAAAATATTTCAAAAAAGATAACCGTGTAATTCTTTATTATGTTCCCAAAGGAACAAAGGATCAATACAAAAAATAAACAGCGCTTTTAAAAATGGATTGCTATTCTTAAAAAGTTAAACGATCATCATAATTCTGAAAAGCTATGCACCAGCTTCTATTCAAGCGCTTGGGCAATTTTCAGTACAATACAATTATAAAAAATAAACTTATGAAACGTTTCATTCTAACATTATTATTACTGGCTCCCATAGCAATTTGGGCACAGGAAAACATAAACAGGGCAGTACCACCACCGCCGGGTCCGGCCAAAGCCGTAGAATTAGGCAAAACTGAAAAATTTACTTTGCCCAACGGATTAGAAGTAATTGTAGTTCGTAATACCAAATTACCCAGAGTTTCGGTTTCTTTAACCGTAAATAGAGATCCGGTACTGGAAGGAAATAAAGCGGGATTAACCAGTATGGCTGGGCAATTGTTGCGCAGTGGTACTGCCACTATGAATAAAGTAGCATTGGATGATGCCATCGATTTTTTAGGAGGTAATATTTATGCCAGTGCTACCAGTATTAGCGGTTCAGCCCTTTCCACAAACTTCAAAAAGTTGTTTGCAATTATGGCCGATATTACTTTCCATCCTTCATTCCCTGCTGATCAGTTAGAAAAAATTCGTAGGCAGGAACTTTCAGGACTGGCACAAAGTAAAGATGATCCCAATTCTATTGCAGGAAATGTAGTGAGTAAATTGTTGTATGGCTCTAATCATCCTTATGGTGAAATTGAAACCGACAGTACTGTTAAAAATGTAACTGTTGCCGATATCAAAAACTATTTTGCAGCTTATTGGAAACCCAATATCAGTTATCTGGTTTTTGTGGGCGATATTACCAAAGAAGAAGCGAAAGAATTAGCTGAAACCTATTATGGAAAATGGGAGCGTGGTGATGTTCCAAAGCCACAATATCCTGTGCCTGCTAATCCTGTAAAACCCATCATCGCTATTGTTGACAGACCGGTATCTGTGCAAAGTGTTATTAATTTTGTGCAAACAGAACCTTTAAAACCTGGCGATGCANNGGTTTACTTATGGAGCTTACAGTGCTGTTAATCCCGATAAATTAATTGGCAGTTTTAATGCTGAAGCATCCGTACGGAATGAAAAAACCGATAGTGCTGTAGGCGAGTTCTTAAAAGAGTTTGAATTAATCAGAACTACACCGGTAAGTGATACAGAGGTAGAACTTTCTAAAAATACACTCAGTGGTGCGTTTGCCAGAAGTTTAGAAAACCCTGCCACTGTTGCAAATTTTGCTTTAAATGAAGCCATTTACCACTTGCCATCCGATTATTATCAAAACTATTTAAAAAATATTGCTGCTGTTAATGCCGGTACCGTTATGGAGATGGCGAAAAAATATATTCAGCCCGAACATATGTATACCGTTATTGTAGGCAATGCCAAACAAGTAGTATCCGGGCTTGATAAGTATGGAACCATTCAATACTACGATGTAGAAGGAAATCCTGTTGTTGCTCCTGTTGTTAAAAAAGCAGATGCCGGTGTTTCCGGTAAAAGCATTATTGAAAAGGCCGCAGCCGCAATGGGTAATGCGGCTTTAAAAGATATTAAAGATTTAGAAATAAGCGGAACTGCCGGTGCAATGGGGCAAACTTTAGTATTCGATCAAAAATATTTGTTGCCCGGTTATTTTGAACAAACTTTAACCATTCAAGGCATGCTGTTGCAAAAGCAGCTGACTAAAGAAGGTACTTATTCTGTTTCTGCGCAAGGACAGGAACAGCCTTTGAAAGATGATGACAAAGAAGAATTGGCTGAAAGTGCTGCCATGCTGCCTGAAGCGTATTATTTATCAAAAGATGGTTATACTTATACAGTAAAAGATATTGAATCCATTGAAGGCAATGATGCTTATGTTGTTGAAATTAAATCGCCCAAGGGCAGAACTTTTACCAATTACTATGATGTAAAAACCGGATTAAAAGTAAAATCTGTAACTGAAAAAGATGGTGGTCCGGCAGGAAAAATGGTTATTCAAACTTTTTATCATGATTATAAATCATACAACGGTTTGCAGGTGCCTATGAAAACAATTGTTGATCAGGGCAAACTGAAAATTGAATTTGATGTGAAAGATGTAAAAGTAAATCAAGGGCTAAAATCGGCAGATTTCAAATAATACCAATTCAGACTTTCTTATCTCCACTATACAAATGGGTAGTATGGAAAAACAGTACTACCCATTCCCTGTTTTTCGTACATTTTTAAAACGTCCTCTCAAAATATTGATTTTACTGGATTGATTTTGAAAATGGATGTCCTGCGGTTAAATTTGGTGATGTTATTGCGGAAAAAGAAGAATAAATCGGGAAGTATTTCTGTTCAAATTATTTCCAAAGAGCTGGGTAAATATAGAGTTATAAAAACGGCAGGAAGCAGTAATAATGAGCAAGAGATTCAGAAGTTAGTTTTTCTTGCTAAGCAGGAAATAGAGCGGGTTGAGTGCTCAATCAAAATTATTTGTTTCAGAAAATGATTCTTTTGTTGAACAAGTTTTTGAGTTCCTTACCAATGCAAGTATTCGAACCATTGGTACTGAGATTATTTTGGTAAAACATATAACTACATTTGTTTCAATAAGATCAAAGGAGAACTTTTCCGCCACCTTGTAATAGCCCGTTTGGCTTTTCTTTTAAGCAAATTAAAAACCATTGATTATATATATCGTTTTCAAGGCGTGATGCCGGATATAGATGCGGTGTATCGTTTTTTAGACAAACTCAATAATAGTTTGAAAGAACAGATAGAACAAATTGCATTTGCGCATACTTTAAAAGTCTAGATAAAAAAATCAGCATCGTTTTCTATGATATGACTACGCTATATTTTGAAGCAAGTGATTGAATACGATTTACGAAAAGCAGGATTTAGCAAAGACGGTAAACATCAGCATCCACAAATCTTTTTAGGCCTGTTGGTTGGAAAGTAATCGACCATTCGGCATCTTTAATTCAAGAAACCAATTCCAATATGGTACGATTAAAAGATGCAGTTGATAGCACACCAGGTAAGCTTGGTGCATTTCAATTCCAATATGGTACGATTAAAAGATTGTAAGTAAGCTGTTAATGCACTCATTTGTGCATATTTCAATTCCAATATGGTACGATTAAAAGCATTCCTGACCCTATTGTTTTGCAGCCTG
>JABAOH010006401.1_pt3 | contig 10113 bp, 11 predicted proteins | sample 7062181 | NCBI WGS metagenome assembly JABAOH01 (sample SAMN14538630, study PRJNA623070) | marine sediment metagenome | biome: marine biome [ENVO:00000428]; feature: marine pelagic biome [ENVO:01000023]; material: deep marine sediment [ENVO:00002113]; isolation source: pool of 5 deep marine... | reverse complement strand
GAAAAGAAAGAATACTCCACGGGATTATGGGTACCACTAGCCGTTCGGCCCAAGAGACTGCCTCCTCTCGAGGAATGGCACTCAGGACGTCGCCGCTCTCGGCGACTAGGGCAGCCACGGCATCGCGCAAAGCGTGGGGATGATGACGGGTATCCGCATCGGTGAAGAGTAGCAACTCTCCAACGGCGGCTTGTGCCAGTTGAAAACATGCCCAATGCTTACCCACCCAACCCTGTGGCAACGGCGTGCCCTTGAGCACTCGCAGGCGATGATCCTCACCAGACAAGGCAGCCAGTGCCTCCGCAGTCCCATCAGTGGACTCGTCATCAAGCACCAAGACCTCGAAATCGGGGTACTCCTGCGCGAATAGAGAGCGCAGACAAGGCTCTACATTGTGCTCTTCATTCCGCACAGGCACCAAGATGGACACCCGTGGAAAGACACGTGGCGAGGGCCAATCGGCCAGGCGCCGCAGGAACCGTAGGTTGCTCAAGGCGATGAGCAGTAGCACAGTCACAAAGACGATNNAAGACGATCAGACTTGCCTGATGGCTTGACCAAGACATTATCCGTCGCGCCGTCCAAAGAGCCGCAGCAGAAACGGTCGTGGTCGCAAGCCCGTCCGCAGTTCACCACGCTGTTTCCATCCAAGGATTAGGAAGTGGCCACCCCAGATCACCAGAATCACCGCATCGGCCCCTCGCACCAGCAGATAGCCCAAGAAGCCCAGCATCCCCAAGACAACTGTCCAGGCATCGGAGCTCTGCAGCAGATAGAAGAACCCGAAAAGCGCACCCAGGACGGTCGGACCCTCTCCAAGAGTCAGCCCTGCCCAGACGCCGAAAGTCGCGGCCAAGGCCTTGCCGCCGTGCAGCCGCAGAAACGGCGAGAACGCGTGTCCTGCCACGGGAGCTATAGCCACGGGCACCAATCCCCAGCCAGATACGGCCGCCAGTAAACGCGCGGCAGCGACGGGTACAGCACCCTTCAGAAAATCGAGCAGCACAGCAGGCACACCGGCACGCCACCCACCTGCCCGCCAGGCATTGATCGCGCCTGGGTTACCATCGCCGTAGAGGCGGATGTCCGCGCGCGCTATCACCCGGCCCAAGAGATAGGAAAAGGGGATGGACCCGAGAAAGAATCCCACTGCGGTCCAGAAGAGCGCCGACATGAGTGCCTCCGGCTGGACAGCGCTCCTGAAGCAAAGGAACGAAGGATCAGCGTTTACCATCCAAGTCCAAGAGCACAACACTCTGCAACCTCCGCCCTGAGGAGAGACTCAATCCCTCCTCAGCAAGCGCGGTATGACAAAGGGCGTCCTCTTCTTGTACTCCAGATACTCGGAACCGAATCGCCTTTCTAATTCCTTCTCTTCGAAGAGCTTCGTGTACACCGCAATCGCCGTCGGGTAGATGAGAGCCAGGGCCACGGCCGAAAGCGAACCAACCCAGACTGCGACACCCACATAGACCAGAGTCGTGCCTGTCGCCATAGGGTTGCGAGAATAGCTGTACGGCCCCTCAGTTATCAGTCGCCGCGTGGCGACAATTGGAATGGGGGTGCCTTCCCCCATGGAGAACTGAAGTTTCACCGTCCACTCAACCAGAAGCAGGCCAGGGAAAACAAGGAGCAAGGCAATGANNNNGACGCTCCAAATATGATGAAACAGGGAAATACCACCAGGAACAGCAGTTGTCCCAGGAGCAGAGCCGCGATTCGCTGACCTCTGTCATGGTGACGTTGGGTCAGTCTTGACAACCAATCCATTTCCTTCAATTCCGTAGGCGCTAGAGTAGCGCTTACACATCCAAGACTGATGTATCCTAATCCTGGCCCTCACTGACCGATTCCACTTTCCTCACGTATGCGTCGGCATCGAACTTACGACGCAGCCCCTTGCTACTCATGTACCTCACCTTGCCGAAGACAGCCCTCTCGCCCCACGGTCTGTCGTGCTTGCCCAGGCACCAGGCCACCCCGGTGAATCCATTGGGGTCCCTACCGTCCAGCTCGTACTTGTTGTTCAAGTAGAGGGCTATGCGTAGCGCATCGGCTGGATTCTCTGTCCATTCCAGTATCTTCTTCCCCCAATACATGCGCATGTAGCCGTGCATCTTTCCATCATACGCCATTTCCTTCTGCGCCGCATTCCAGTAGGGATCGTGGGTTGCAGCCCCTTCGAAGTCGGCCAGGCCGTATACATACTCTCTGGGGTCCGCCTCGTGTTCGCCGAGCGTCTTCCTGACCCAACTAGGAAGTGCTTGCAGGCTATCATAGCGGTCGTTGTAGTGAACGAAGTTGAGGCTCAGTTCTCTTCGTACGATCAGTTCCTCAAGGTAGGCATCCTTTCCGGGACTGTCGGTGTCACGGACACGCAGGGCGATGTACAGCGGGGAGATCTGTCCGAAGTGGAGGTAGGGACTCATTCCTGACAGATAGTCCTGAGTGGGATCGTTCCTCAGTTCGGGGTAGAGGTCTAGTTTCTCGCGCAAGAACTCCTCCAGCCGCCGTTTTGCCGCCTGCATGCCTCCGTGGAGTCCGTCCACCCGCGGCACACTCCGGTCAACATCGAGACGAGAGATCGCCTCCTCGACATCAGACACGTCAAAGGACTCAACATCGAGTCCCAGAGAATCTACCTGGGGACTGGTCTCTTCCAGCGGCAGAAGGTAGTAGTCCAGTTTCCTGTTGATCTTGGGCCTGAAGGTGGCGGCAGAGTACTCCTCCTTGGGTGATGCCTCCTCAACAGGGACTACAGCGTCGCTCTCCACCTGAACGAGGGAACAGCCAATTCGCTCCGCCGCGGAATCCCGCCATTCTCTCTGTATCCTCACATAGCCTCCGTCTACAACTACCAGTGAGGCATCTTTGGCCAACTCAGCGACCCCGACCTCGGGCGACCTCTTCCAGATCACCAATTGTATGCCCCTCTCCCGGAGCGTCAACTGGGTCTCCCGCAATCCTTCCAGCATGAAGTAGTAGTGCCTCTCATTGGCCTCGGGGAAGGTCTCAGTGATGCCGAAGAACACCAGAAGAGGCTGATTCAACCCATTAGCTTCCCTGATGGCGTATTCGAGGGCGTGGTTGTACTCGCCTCTCACAGACGCCTGCATCCAGTAGAGCACGTACCTGCCCTGTCGGATCCTCTTGCGGTTGAGAGTCCGCACCCTCTCGTTTTGAATCATGCAGTCTATGTCTCTTTCGCAGAGGCCCCAGGGCTCAACCCCGGCAGCAGCGCACCGGCGGCGCCTGGCGAGATCAGACTCCTGGGCGCTGAGTCCCAGACTTGATCACGGAATCACAGGCAAGGGAAGAGCAGCCCACGTGTGCCCGCCATCGAGAGACCTATGAAGCACGGCCGTACCTCGCACCGCATACCCCACATCTCTCCACTCCAACGGCGAGAGGTTGGCGTACAGTGCCAGCCCTTGGGGACTCCAACCGGAGGCTAGCAACTCTGCATCGACGTCCCGGCCAAAGTCCTGCACCAGCTCCCACTGGACGTCGTTGACGTCGGGCACATTGGGATTGAGAGTGCGCCAGAGTTGGGATGTCGGAGACTTGACCATCACATATAGCGCTCCAGTGGCCCCATCTATGGTCATCCCCGTGCCGATCTGACTGTTCTCAAGGGGAGTGGGCATGGTCTTCCATTGCCCGTCGCCCGTGCCGCGGCGCAGATAGCTACCGCCGTACTTGGGCATGATGACGCCGTACAGGGCATTAGGATCACGAGGATCGATGGCTACGTTGGCCATGCCATTGAACTGGATCAATCCACCATCTGCACGGGCCCAGGTCACGCCGCCATCAACGCTGCGAGCCACAGCCCCCACAGGAGGATGGACGTTCGCCGCCCAGATGACCTCGGGCTGCCCATAGACAATGGCCACCATCCTTGTCTGCTGTGGTGAGATCAGCTGCCAATCAGCACCCGTCCACCGGTATAGCCCCTCGCAAGTACTCGCATAAAGGGCGTCCGGTGTGGCGTAGTCCAGATTGACGTTGTATACGCACTCCTGGGCAGGCAGGCCGCCGGGAAAGTCGACCCACGCATCGCCGTAGTCATTGCTGATCAGGAACCAGGGAGTGGTGGCATCATCAAAGCCGGCCGGCAAATCCCCGATCAAAGCGTAGAGCCGCCCGGGCTCCCCTGGCGCCACCAACAGGGTCCGCACCTCCCCCCACTCCTGAGGGACGGGCGGTTCAGGGGTGTCGGTCGCGGTCTCCGTGGGCACCGCAGTATTGGTGGGTGAAGCCTCAGAGGCATCCGCTGTGGATGTGGGAGGCACCGATGTCGGTGAGGGCAGGATAGGTGCGGGAGTGGGGGACATCGCCATCCGTTGCGGCGTTGGTGAAGCCGGGACTGGGGACGGGGTCGGCCCGCAGCCAGCCATGGCGAAGGTCAAGATAATCACCATCACGATCACTGAAGTCAGGGTCCTCATTGCTCGACTCCGATCCACGTGCAAACGTTGGCACAAGCTCCTGGTCTGCTGCTGCCAGGGCCTCGAAGGAACGGCCAAAGCGACCTGCGCCCCTTCCGCTGTAGTCCTCCAGCCCTCCTAACCGGGTAAAGGAGCCTCGTCAATGTACTGCAGGGCCACTTGAGCCACCTGCCTTCGGTGCTCGTCTTCCAACCAAGCTTCGAGAACGGGCACCGTTTCCGCGGGCCGGCGTCGCCCCAGGTTCCGCATCGCCGAAGCGACAGCGCGCCACACGTAACGCCGGTCATCCGCAGCCAACTCGGCCAGGATCGGCAGGGCTGCTTCAACATGCTTGGCTGCCTCAGCGGCTGAGAAGGCCATAGCCACATTCCACCGAGTCCCCTCGTCCGGCCGGTCAGCCCACGCCGCCAGCCGCTGCAGCGTGAGATGTGGATAACAACGAAGAAGTCCATCGCCTATGGCAAAGGGACCGAGGTTCTTACGCACATAGGTGCTCCGATCATCCAATAATGGGTCAAGGAGATCAAGAAAGCTCTGGCCCCACTCAGGGTGGCGCACCTTGGCAGCTCTCTTCACGCCCACCGCTACGGCTCTACGGATATTCTCGGATGGATGGAGGACCCACTCTGAGCACGGTCGGTAAACCTCGCCAAAGTGAGCAACCAGCAACTCGCTCAGCATCCACGCTGCGTCCTCGCGTCGCTGCCAGTCGGCGTGCTCAGCCAGTCTGACCCAGAGGGCCTCAACATCATCAGGGCGATCAGGAAAGAATACCACCATCAGTCTGATGCCCAACGTAGTGCTCAGATGTCCTTCGACAAGTTGAACCGCCCACGACCAGAGTTGCTCACGATCGAGAACGTTCTCCTCCAGCAATTCGATGGCTCGTGTGATCTCTTTGGCACGCAGCCGACGTTCGGCAACGCGTGCACTCTCATGAAGACACTTCACTGCGGATTCCAGATCAGATCGACGAAGCGCTTCAATGTACGGCCTTTCCCAGGGGTAAGTACTCATCGTTCTTTGACTCTACGTCCGAATCCGCGACATCATGCGCTGTCACATTTCGGCCGGGTCACAGCCGGCCTCTCCCATCTGAGCCATCATGTTCCGCATCATCCCCGCCATAGTTTGAGACATGACCCTCGGAATGGCCCTCGTCGCGATGCCTACCATGAGAACACCCGCCGCCGCGCCCAGCAAGCCGGTCAGAATGTAGGTCCTCCTCTGAGGACGTCTGACTTTCATCTCCACTACTCCTCTCTCAGACAGGCACTCACCTCAAACGCGCATCATCCTCCGCAAGAGCCAGGGGCAGCACCGGCGCCACGTGGAGGCATCGCTACCCGAAATCCCACGGTGCGCGCGCATCTTCCGGCCGTATCCGCGGAGGCAACCTGTCGCACAAGCGCAGTAGACACCAGTAGACAATGCCCCAGATCGCGTCTTGGAGGAAGGCTACCGTCAGATCATACCTTACGCCCAGCCGCTCACCGAAAAGAGCCAGCAGAATCACCTCCGTAGCTGCCGCGCTGGCGACAACGAACATGCCAGCCATAATCGGAATATGAGCCCACCAGCGCCAACCTAGCCACCTGACCAACATGAACTCGCCCAGGACAGAGACCGGTATGATCACCAGAGCGAGCCGCAAGTGGATTTCACCGCAGTAGCACAGATTCGCTGGCGGCTCCCAGAGATTCCAGATCCCGTGGTAATCATAGGTGCAGAGCCAGATACACGCGAAGGCAGGCAGACTACCCCAGTATGCCAGCACGTGCCGCGTCAAGAACCTCAGTCGAGCGGTGGCGCGCATCCTCCCACTCGATCTGCGCCTAACACAGTTCTAGTGCTGCCGCGGGTCACGACCCTGCATGACATGCCACCCTGTGAGCTGCCCGGCCTCGGCCTTCACGGAGCGTCGATTGCCCGGGCCACGGTAGCCCTAGAGGCGAAGCGACACCATCACTGCCCCACCGCGTAGAGGTTGCTGCCGGCCCCCACATAGAGAGTGCCGTCAGCACCGATGGCTGGCCCGACCAGAACCATGCCTCCCTCAGGCAGGTAGAGACGCCAGCGCAGGGTTCCGTCGGGGTTCACGGCGAACAAGTCACCCTCGCGGGTGCCAGCGTACAGCACCCGCGCCCCATCCAGCGTGATGGGAGACCTGAAATGCACCTCCCTCTCGCCTTCCTGCTCCGCAGCGAAGGTCCAGGCCGTGGTGCCGTCGGGGTTGAGGGCGTAGAGCTCGTTGCCATTGGAAGTGAGATAGACCCGCCCCCCAGCACCCAGTGCTGGCGTGGACTCAGCTTCTCCGTCCGCCAGCGAGAACGTCCAGATTGGGCTGCCGTCGGCAGGGTTGAGCGCCTGATAGTCGGCGCCGGTACCTAGATAGATGGTGCCGTCGTCTCCCACGGCAGCGCTGGATGCGACAGTCAGCAGGCTTTTCTCCCACTTCAAGCGACCGTCAGCGTCCACCGCATATAGATTCCCGTTTCGAGCGCCTACGTAGATGGTTCCATCGGGTCCAAGGGCCGGGGAGAAGGGTACTCGAGAGCCAACGTCATAGCGCCACCGTTCGCTGCCGTCGGGATTCAGAGCCACCAGCGTTCCACCACCGGTCTGGGGATTGCTGGCCGCCAGGTAGATGCTTCCATCCGGCCCTACGATGGGAGAACTCTCGATGACATAGAATTCGAGGTGATATGCCCAGCGTATTCTGCCGTAGCGGTCGAACGCATAGAACATCTCCTCTATCGGTGAGGCTGCACCAGCGTACACTGTGCCCGTCTCGCCCAGCGCCGGGACCCCGCTGATCTGACCAAAGTCGGCCCTCCAGAGTTCGGTCCCATCGCGGTCCAGAGCATAGAGGTTGCCGTCCAGCGAACCAAAGTAGACCGTGCCATCGGCCCCGACAGCTGGGGAGTTGGCAACGAGTCCAGCGCGGAACAGCCACTTTAGGTTGGGGCTGGCAGGCCCTCGGACCTCACTGCGCCCGCTATGCTGAGCGTCGCCCCCGTACATCGGCCACGGTGCCGCCCCCTCGATAGGTGGCAAGGTAGGGGTGGGCGAAGCCTCTGGACTTGGCAAGAGCACCGGCGTCGGCACTTCTGCAACAGGAGCGAAAACCTGAACCCGGTGATTGCCAGCGTCTGCTACGAAGATCCTGCCTTGCCCATCGACGGCGATGCCCCATGGGTCATCCAACCGGCCCTTCCCTACCTCCATCAGCAGTTGCCCTTGGCCATCGAGAATCTGCACCAGCTTCTGGCCACCATCACTGACATACAGATTTCCCTGGATATCCAGCGCCACATCGCGAGGTGCGTTCACCTCGCCCGCGATGCTACGAATGTAGGTGCCTCCGGGGCTATATTCCTGAATCCGCCGGTTCCCAGCGTCGGCCACATGAACGTTGCCCTCACTGTCCAGGCCGATGCCCTCGGGACGGTCCAGCAGTTCGGCTGCCTCGCCTTCATCGCCCAATGTGAACAGCAGACCGCTGAGCAGGCTGAACTTCTGCACCCTGCTGTTTCCACCATCCACGACATACAGTTCTCCGGCAGTGTCGACAGCCAGGTCGGCGACCCCGGTGAACTGGCTGGGAAGCGAACCCGCCTGCCCAAAGCTCTGCACAGGATCGCCCCTGCCGTTGAAGACATGTACCCTCTCCGCGGCGTCAGTGACATAGACTCGGCCGACGTCATCCACGGCCACATACCTCGGCCCCGTGAAACGCTGATCGGCTATGGTCATAAAGAAGTTGCCCTCAGCGTCGAAGACCTGTACGCGAGAGTTGCCTGTGTCGGCCACGTACAGGTTCCCCTCGCCATCGAGGGCCAGGCCTTGGGGATTGATGAACTCACCGTCACCGCTTCCCTGGCGGCCGATGGTCATCAGCAATCCTCCGCCCGGAACTGGGGGGCCTGCTGGTGGAGTGGCAGACGGCCTCGGTTCCGCCGAAGGCGGTACAGAAGGGGAAGGCGGGACGGTCGCAGCGGGTGGAACGCCCGCTGGCCCGCAACTGGCCAACAAGAAGGCCAGGATCAGCAGCCATAGAAGCCAGGGGGTTTCCTTCACATGTAATCCTTGACGGCGCCAACGCGCGCCTATTGAGGCGTGAGGAGTAGCAACCCCTCGTGGTTCTGTTCCACCGCGTCCTTGGACCAGAGCAGAGGATGATACTTCACAGTCTGCCACAAGGGAATCATGTCGTCATAGTGCTTGTGGAAGGGCAGCCCCGACTGACCAAGTGTGTGGGTGCTCAACGAGTTGTCGAAGTTGCTCAAGTCCACGATCAGCCGCTGAGAGACACCATCAACCGTGGCGAAAGGCTGGTCTGCATCGTAGCTGGCCGCGCTCACGGTATAGGCAGAGCCGCCAATCTCCACGGGGCCTCGATTGACGATTGCCTCCAGAACCGGGATGCCTGACTGACCGAGCGGCTGATGCACAAAGGTTATCTCGTGCAGGCGTCCCCACTTCCACGTGTGAGGCACATCCCCAAACTTGTTGCCAAGATAGTCGCAGGCGTCGGCGAAGGCGCGCACAACGATATCGTCCCGCGTCTCTCTCCCTGGCGTGGTAACATCGTCGAACCAGTCAGTGTCAGAGTCGTAGATCATGCTCTCCAAAGCGATCTCATGCCAGGTTCCGGCGCCAAGGTACTGAGCCAGGAGCTCCTCGCCCAGTTCATCGCCGAAGGTGTTCTTCACCAGCTCCCGATAGAACACCTCAAAAATGGCAGCTCCGGTGCTGTCCGCATCGCTATGGTAGTCCCAAGGCCTGATCTCATTGAGCGCCCTCTCTTGGAGGAAGCCCTCAGGCTCAATCTCCAGGATGTAGGGAGTGAAGATCTCACCAGGAACAGAATATCGGTCGCCGTGGATGCGGTGGAAGTCCTCAATCGAGAGCACGTCTTTCTCCTCAAGCAGAGTGGTGATCTGCTGCGCTCGATGGCCAACGGCGAAATCGTATGCCAGGACGTGGGGATACTCATCGCCCACTACCTTGTTGTTGGCGGTGACGATGAAATGGGTTGAGGGATTGGAGACAGAGGGTAGCTCCTCGAAGGGGATGTAGCCCTGCCATTCGTATTCTCCCGTCCAGCCCGGCACGGGCAGAAGGCCAGTGTGTCCTTCCACGCGAGTGGGTATCACCCCGGGCGTCTGATAGCCGATGTTGCCCTCCCTGTCAGCATAAACGAAATTCTGCGAGGGGACTGCCCACAGCGCAAGAGCGGCTCTGAATTCATCCCAATTGCTGGCCCGATTCAGCATGAACAGGGAGTCAAGCATACGATTGGGTTCCAACGCAGTCCAGCGGAAGGCCAGGACTTCGGTCAGATCCTCGACCACAGGGTTGATCATGGGACCATGGTGGGTCGAGCGCACCCTCTCCACCACAGGTCCCTGTCCCTCGACCTCGATCACCTCTTCGAGAATCGCCATGTCCAGCCACTGCCCCTGATAATCATACTGATCTGGGTTATCTGGGTTGATCCTCTCAATGTACAAGTCCTGCACATCCGGATTGACGTTGGTCACCCCCCAGGCGATGTCCTCGTTGTGACCGACGATCACCCCTGGAATACCCGGGAAAGAGTAGCCCTCCACGCTGAAGTCCCCACCCTCCAGATGTACCTCATACCAGATAGATGGGA
>JABAOH010025065.1_pt2 | contig 10116 bp, 8 predicted proteins | sample 7062181 | NCBI WGS metagenome assembly JABAOH01 (sample SAMN14538630, study PRJNA623070) | marine sediment metagenome | biome: marine biome [ENVO:00000428]; feature: marine pelagic biome [ENVO:01000023]; material: deep marine sediment [ENVO:00002113]; isolation source: pool of 5 deep marine... | reverse complement strand
AGCAATTCATCTTTGAATTCATTCAACTGCTCCAGGTCCAGATGAGGCATCTTAATGTGGATGGCATCACTCATAAGATGGTCGTAGTGATCCCAAATATTATCTTCCAGCAGATTTTCTTTTTCGAGAGTTTCATAGAGATAGGTTCCAGGATAAGGAGTTGTGATACAAATATTTGAGGTGAAGGGTTTTATCTCTCTGAGAAGATTTTTTGTTTCCTCGATAGTCTTCCTCTCTTCTCCTAGGCTGCCAATCATCAAATAGGCATGGGTAAGCATCCCTTCTTCATGGCAAATTCTGAAAACTTCCTTTATCTGTTCAACTTTGATTCTTTTCTGGAGACAGTCCAGAATATCTTGACTTCCAGATTCAACTCCAAGGGCGACGACAAAGCAACCGGACCTCTTCATGGCTTGGATGATTTCACGATCCAAGAGACTTATACGGGTCTGGCACCTCCAGAAAATATTGATTCTCTCAGAAACAATCTTCTCACACAATTCCAGGACTCTTTTCTTGTTGGTGATGAATGTGTCATCCGAGATAACGAAGAAATCCAATTTGAATTTATCCTTTAAATATTGAATTTGGTCCACAACATAGTCGCTACCCGAGAATCTGATTTTTCTGCCAAACATCTTCTCTATGGTCGGCTGGCAAAAAGTGCACTGTCCAGGACACCCGCGGGAGGTGATGATCGACAACTCCCTGAATCCTTTCTCTTTGAAATACTTTTCATAAGGGAAAAGGGATTGGTCGGGAAAAGGCAAAGAATCCAGGTCCTTTATCTTTTCCATCTCAGGATTGATAAATATCTTATTATTCACATCCCTGAAAGCAATCCCTCTGATGGATCGCAAATCCGCACCATCATGCAGCGCTTCCACGACCAAGGGGAAGGTGATCTCCGCTTCACCAATACAGACTATATCCGCACCCATCTCCTCCAAGGTCTCTTCAGGAAGAACGCTAGCATGCGGCCCTCCTAAAACGATTTTTGAATTCTTGTCATTCTCTCTGATAATACGGATACATTTTTTGGCGTTGTTGTATAGAGAAGAGGTGAATGAGATTCCATAGATCCCTCCCTCTTCCCTCAAAGACCGAATCTGTTCCCATGTCTCATCAAAAGAGAGGTCGATCATTTTGACCCGATAATTCTTCTCTTTCAACACCGAAGCTAGAGAAGCGAGGCCCAGCGGAGGATAAAGAGCAGACTGTTTGGATATGTCGGTAGGCCAGATCAAAAAGATTCGTTTCATCTTAATTAGAAAATCTTAAGTCAAAAAAGCAGGCTGCCCCTTTTTATCATCTTTTCTTGACTCTTGAAGCATCTTAAGCATCTTCTTTTTCATTATTAGGGAAATAACATGATACTGCCATTTAATGTAGCGGCATTTTCCGTCTAGGAGAAGCCATAGTGGTAGGGGGAGGGCCTTTGGCGAGGATGGGACGGAAATCGGCTTTGTTACAGATGGCTTTCCTCATTATAGGGCATAGCGGAAAGAAAGATGCTTCCTCAAGCATCATCGAAACCTCGTGGTTCTCGAGGCGGCAGGATATGATTTTTATAATCATTTGATCCTATGTAGAGTTCGAACCAAATCATGTAATTCAACATGCACCAGATGAATCTTCCGTGATCGTATTTTTTCTCCAGATGCTGCTGCCAGATCCTCCTCACAGCTTGAGGATTGAACAGGCCTGTCTCCTTGAGCTTCTTTTCAGAAAGCTTTTCTTCCACAAGGTCGACAAAATCCTCGCGCAACCATCTTGGATAGGGCATCTCCAATCCGACTTTTTTCCTGTTCACTATTTTCGAAGGGAGAGACTTCTCTATGGCTGATTTCAAAAGATGCTTCTTTCGCAATCCTTTCAGTTTAAGCTCAACCGGAACTCTGGATAAAAATTCCCAAAGGAGATTATCGGTAAAAGGCACTCGGGCCTCAAGGGAATGGGCCATGGTCATACGGTCGTTTTTGACCATCAGATCGTCTGGCAAGTGGAAACTGTAATCGACATAGAGCAGACAATTCAGCTCGTCTTCTGCGGAACATCTCTCAAAAGTTTCTGTAAAATAAGAATGGGAAGGGGGAAACTCATCCATAACGAGCCGATTGTTTAACACCCCTTTCTTCACATCCTCAGATAAAATATGACGCCAAAAAAAATGGGAACGGGCAATATCCAGCTCACAGCCTCTTACAAATCGCTTGGCCTTGAATTCAAAGCTCAATTTCTTATCAGAGACGGGAAACAGGTCCACCAAGGGACGTATGATTTTATTGAATCTCAAGCCGGGAAAGGAGCGATAGGCTTTGCGGATTTTGTAGGCCAGATGAGTATCGTAGCCAGAGAAGAGCTCATCTCCTCCTTCTCCCGAGAGAAGTACAGTGACAAAACCCTTAGCTTGTTGAGACAAGAGAAAATTGGGTATGGCTGAACCGTCGGCATAAGGCTCGTCAATATGGGAAATGTAGGTCTTAAGGAGAGATCTCACACTTTCTGGAGTCACCAAGATCTCGTGGTGATGAGTACCTACAATTTCGGCAGCCATCCTGGCGTAATGGGATTCGTCAAAACTCTTATCGCTGAAACCTATAGAAAAGGTATGGAAATCACTTGTGCCTTTTATCTTGGCCATCATAATTGCTAAAGCACTTGAATCTATTCCCCCTGAAAGCATGACACCAACTGGCACATCGGAAATCAACTGCCTGCAGACAGCCTCTTCCAGTAAATCCTTTGATTTTTCGATGGCCTCTTTTTCTGTCAAGTCTGAATCCACCTGGTAGATGATATCGAAGAACCGCTTTGTCTCTGGTCGATCATCTCCTAGAGTGTAGGAGAGTCTCTGCCCCGGACGCAATTCATGAATGCCCTCGAAAGCGGTAAGCTTATCGGGGATAAATCCTAAAGACAGATAATGGTGGAGTGCTTCAACGCTTGGTTCAGATCGAAAACCAGGGATAGTCAATAAGGCCTTTATTTCTGAGGCAAACCATATCGCTCCGTTGTGAAGTGTATAAAAGAGTGGTTTGATGCCATATCCATCCCTTGCCAGATGGAGGGTATGCCTAGAATTATCCCATATGGCAAAGGCATACATCCCGTTGAGTAATCTTAAACAATCTATGCCAAGTTCCTGATAGAGATAAAGCAACACCTCGGTGTCTGTACGTGAGCGGAACCTGTATCCTTTTTTATCGAGGTCATAATCTCTGCGAAGCTCCTGAAAATTATAAATTTCCCCGTTACAGACTATCCAAACCGTCTTGTCCAGATTACACATCGGTTGACGACCAGCCGAAGTGAGATCGATAACGCTTAACCTCCTGTTTGTTAAACCACAGGGGCCGATGATCTGGCTGTCACTATCATCTGGTCCACGATGGGCAAGGATCAGATTCATATCCTTCAAACACTGTTTCATTCGATCATCAATGTTCCCATCGAATTTAACAAAACCGGCTATTCCGCACATCGCAACCTATCTCTCTATCGCTAAAAATATTCTTGAATCACTTCAATTTCATATACCCAAGATATACCCAAGGGAACAAGAGGAAAATATTCTGGATTGATGAAGTGGCCATTGAAGATTTAACCTTCCCGAATGTTTTCCATTCATAACCCGCACAAGACGAAAGAGAATTCTTTTTAAAATTTAAAAAGAACTTCTCTATAGGATTAAGACCTTTTCTCTACCGAAGTAAATTCGGCGATGATATCCTTGCCCCATCTCATGACATCATGAATATGAACAGCGTAGAACCTGGCATTTCTGCCTGAATTTCTCATATTGTTGAATCTCTTGAGATAAGTGGTGATAGTCTCTAGATTCTCCTCAAAGCCCAGCTCCAAAGTGGGATAGGCATGATCTATCCGGTAGACGGAAGTATCGATTATATCTTCCTCTTCAATCCATCCCAGTTGAATGAGTTGGGAGCTTACCAAATCGATGAGCTCGTTCTTTGTTAGCCTCCAGAGCTTATCGTCCTTATTACAAGGGAGTTCGGCAACCAATGAGGTCATCCCGGCAGGAGANNNNAAATTCTTGTAAAGGGAATTTTTGGGTCAGGGAAGTATATTGTCGCTGTTTCTGTCACTGATGCCCTTTTCAGAAAAAGAGCAACCAATATGACGTTACGGTATTTGAAATTCCCTGCTGAAGAGAGAATGCGCTCAGGCAATTTTGGATCCATCATCCTCACCATATTGTCAATCGGTAATGTACTGACAACAATTTCTGTCCCTATCTTTTTCTCTCTGTTGATTTCTATCGCTTGAATCTGCTGATTATTGTGGAGAATCTTCGTTACCTCGGCATTTTTCATGATGTTCTTCTCTCCACAAAATGCTGCCAGGGCCTGGCTGATTTCCCCGATTCCTCTATCAGGGTAATAGAAAGCGCCATCTAAATGACGCGTCTTCGTCTTTGTACCAAGAAAGGCCTCCATCAGAAAAGTCTTTAGGTCTAATCCCTTCATTCGTTTGGCGGCGATATCAACAGAAAGCTTGTCAGAAGGCAATCCCCATAACTTCTCCGAGTAATTCAACAAAAACCTCTCCGCCACGGTTTTCCCGTAAGTGTTGAGAGCATAGCTCTCGAAATTTCTCTCCGAGTCTCTCGAAGCAAACTTTGTCCTCAGCAATTGCAGGCTGGCTCTAAAAAAATTAAAAAGACCTAGATTTCGTATCAAATTAAGCGGTGAAAGTGGAAAATCTATAAACTGCCCATCATCATAAATCTGACTCGGCATATCGATATGTTTCAACTCTTCTCCGAGAAGCTCTCTTAAATCTCTCATCACTTCTGCATCTTTATCATGGAGACGATGAGCTCCTGAATCATACAGAAAATCACCATGTTTCAATGTGATCGAGATCCCTCCGATGCGGGAACTGGCTTCATATATGGTAAACGGGATTCCACTTTTNNTATATGGTAAACGGGATTCCACTTTTCTTGGCATAAAAGCCCAGAGCAAGGCCTGCAGGTCCTCCACCTAAGATCGTGACATGGGAAGGATTGGATTCAAGATCAGATTTCATTCCCATACCTAAATTTGTGAAGTAAATCCATTGTCTCATTGAAAGACGGCCCGCCTACTGAATTATTTGAGGAATAATGAGGAGAGGGCATCAATTTCTTTTTTTGATTCTTATTGATTACATAATCGATGACTGACCCGCCTTTCTCCTGAAAACAAAGAAGATAAGGAGGCCAAGGAGAACCATCAGCGTTATAACTGTGATCGATGCACCTATTTCAAAAGAGACTGGGCTATAGACAAACCGGACTTTATGGACTCCCTTATCTAGATATATCGAACGGAAAATATAATTGGACTTGTAGATCTTTGTGGGCTGGCCATCCACGTATGCTTTCCATCCGGGATAATAAACTTCACTCAAGAAAAGAAAACCGTTTCTCTCGAGCGAAGCCTCCAAGACGAACTCATCCTCCTTATAGCTAATGAATCTAACTTGGTCGCTCCCTTCTTCCAAAAACATATTATCCACAGATTCTTCAGGCTCCTCCTCTAAGATTATTATCTTTCGAGGATCGAAAGAAGGATTTCTCAAGGTCTCTAGTATCTGCTCTCTTTTTTTGATGACTTTCACCGAATGAACGATAAAACCTCTCGGAAGCGCAGACTTATTTTCATAAACCCTGAGTTCCAAATTGTCTTCCCTGTCAGGATCCCAAGTCTGGGCTGCAGGTATCCTATCAGTATAGACAAGTGGGAATCGATCATCTTCGATTCTTTCAGTGGTCAAGATGTACTTGGTATTGAGCAAGTTGACGGCATTGGAGTCGTAATTTGCGACCCGCATCAGACTGGCATCCTGGGTGACAGGTTTCTCCTGAAAGTCGGAAATAAAGTTGACATAATCCTGCATCATCTCCAAGGAACCATAGCCGTTGATGCTTGATATCTTTTGCAGTTTTAGAAGGGGATCCTGTTCAGGATAATCCAAAATGGGCAAGACTCGAAAAGGCTGATCTTCCTTTTTTAAGAAGTCGATATATCTCTGCTTAGAGACAAAAGGAGTCAAATCGTAGGTCCTGAGAAACTTTGTTCCATAGAACATCAAATCTATAAAGATCAAGCTTATGATCATCGCCCTTAAAATAAGGTCTCTGATCCTAAGTTTATAACGCAGTACCAAAGGAATCGCTCCCAACAAAAGCACAAAACCTATCGTGGCAAAATCGTAGGTGATCGTGTCTTGAAATTTGTTTATTTTAGCCTTCAGATATTCCAAAAGGCTAGGATCGTTAACCGATTGAGTTAAATTCGATTTGAATATAAAGACCATCAGAGCTATAAGGAGCAAAACCAGACCACCCGCAATCATCAACCTGGAAAACATATTTAATTTTCTTTCCTTTTGTTTCCAGATATTGTTCTCAAGGTAAAACATCCCGAATCCAGACAAAACAGAGACAGGGAATACATACAGGTATAAAAAGAAAATAGGATTTCTAAAGGCGCTGAATCCAGGCAAGAACCGATAAAAAAAGCTGTAGACAGGAACATATCTGCCAAGAGCAAACAAGAAGGAAAGACCAATCAATATCCATAAAAACAATACATATCTATTTTTGATCAAAAAGAGAGAGAGCATAGCTAAGAAAAGCGATAAGGCTCCGATATAGCCTATAGAAACTGGGAAGGGGAAACTCCTTGCTCCGAAAATCGGAGAAGAGCGAGGGAATAAGAAAGTGATCAAATAGGAAGGATGCATCGACCAGCGAGTGAATAATGCCAAGGTGTCTGCTGATGGCTCACGGATAGAAAATTGAGAGAGTTCGGCGGCAGGAACCAGCTGGATAGCGGCCAAGGCTAATCCAACGACAACAACGATCAGAAAGCTAACCAGGGGAACAAAAGCCTTTCTTCCCTCTCTATCTTTCAAAAAAGATAGAAAGAGATAGATCGCAAAAACGAACAAAGCCATTAGGCCATAATAAGGAAACTGAAGGTGGCCGCTAAACATCTGAATACCTAAAATCAGTCCAGAAATTAAGGCATAGGATGGTTTTGTCTGTTTGACGGCTTTCAGAAAAAACAGGAAGATCAACGGAGTCCAAGTGATGGACCCTAGCCTGGTTTCATGGCCCCACCAGACTTCATCAACAAAATAGCCGCTGAACATGAAGGTGAGCCCACAGACAATAGAGCTCGACCTGCTCAAACCCAAATTGATGGCCAAAAGATACATGAAAAGTCCAGCCAAGAAAACATGGAGAATAAGGCTGAAATTCATCCCCAGATGAGTGGGCAAAAACAAAAAGATGAGGTTGGGAGGATAAAAAATATGACATCTTAAGCTAGCTAAATAGGGAAATCCTGAAAAAGTATAAGGATTCCAGAGAGGAATATTAAGAGATTTGAATTGTTCGGCATCAAACAATCGGTAAGGATAGAGCATCCTCAAGTGGTCCTCAACATGACCGATGGAGATAAAATTCAAAGATACCAGTTTGTGTAAGAATACGAGAGTCAGACAAAGTAAAAGAAGCAAGGGGAGGATTCTAGTGATTTTCATGCCTGGTCAGATAAACTTCGCCTCTCGCAAATCTTCTTCAAACAGACAAGAAGAATTACCCATCGGAGGCGATGCCATTAAATTCATGTGATTTTCCGAAGCTGTAGGCCCCATCTCAGGAGATTAATCAAATTGAGATTCAGATTGCTTTTCATAGCTGGAGCATTGGTAAGATCAAACACCATTTTAAACAGTCTGTTTGGTGGCATTTTGATCAGAATTTTGATGACGGGTATGAAAACAGGAAATTTTATGGCCAGATAGGCAAATCGGCTTAAATTGATTATTTGATCGATATCCTTGATCTGGAGAATACTCCCTTCATTCATGGTATCCAAGTATTCGACATCAGGCTCAAGAAATCCTTGCTCTGAAGCAAAGTCAGCGATTTCTGTTTTAGGATAGGGTTGAAAAATATTATTGATCGTATAATCGGGTTTTAAGTGACGATTAAGACGAATGGTTTCAAAGGCCATGGTCAGAGTCTCATCGGGAAGGCCAAACATATTGTATGTTCCAAACTTGAGTTTGTATTTTCTCAGCAGCCTGGCTGTGTCTATGAGCTGCTTGTTGGTCAGATTTTTCTTCAAGATTCGGTTTCTCAGCCCCTCATCACCCGTCTCAACCCCAAAATAGATGTTTAAACAGCCAGAAGATTTTAAAGCTTGAACCACTTCTTCGTCAAGCTCATTGGCATGAGCCAGGCCTGTGAAGGGCAGATCGATTTCCTGTTTATATTTGAGTAAAAACTCCAACAGCCAGCGGCGGTTCCCGGTGAATGTGTCATCTGGAAAACGGATCAGTTTTAATCTGTATTTCTCAGAAGCTTCCCTAATCTCCTGGATCAAGCTGTCCACGCCTCTTTTTCGGACTATACGGCCTAAACCGCGATAGAGCTCGTTGAGCTTGTGGTTAAAGCAGAATGTACAGCGATAAGGACACCCCCTTCCTGTTAAAAATTTCATGGCTGGGACGGAACGAAGGATTCTGCAGTCATCATAAAGCGTCCTGTCAGGAAAAGGCAGCATATCTAAGTCTTCAATAAGAGGCCTCAAATCGTTCTTAATGATTTGACCATTTCTTTTAATCCAGAGGTTTTGAATGTGAGAGATATCCTCACCTTTATCTAATTTCTGCATAAGTTCTAAGACCGTGAATTCTCCCTCTCCCAGACAGATCATATCCACAGGAGGCTCATGGATGATTTCAGGGAAGAATGTGGGATGAGGCCCTCCTAATAAAATAGGCTTATTCACATGACTCTTGATCTCCGATGCTATTTTGAGAACCCACTTGTGGGGTCCTGTCATTGTCGAAAATCCGATCAGATCCGGATCATACTCCATCAAATCCTGTAGATAATCTTTGTGTTCACTCAGTATGAATAAACGGCAGTCATGACCATATTTCTTTAAGAGTGCCGAGATGTACATAGGACCCATATATTCGAAAGGAAGATTTTGTAAAAAAAGAAACTTAGCCATGACTCGAAGCTTTGGCCAGAACATAGACAATATGAGCCTTCTTCTTCTTTATGAATTTAGGCGTGATGCTCTCACACATACTGTATATCTCCAATCCCTTCATCAGAAAAGCTTCCAGCCGACTCTCTGCAGCTTTCTTTCGCTTTTCCTGAGCTCGGCTTAAGCCGGGAGGGAAGGGTGGCATATCAAGATACCCATAATCGAAAATATCGAAGCTTGAATCACCCTCATTACAACGGGCCAGTAATTCTTCCAAAGAGACGCCCGTCAGGCCGCTCGACGTGGTATGTGATTTATTCTCCCGATTGGGCGCAAATAGAGCAAAATTTTTTGCCAGTTTTTTTATGTTGGAAATATATAGTCCTTGAGTTCTGTGCAGTCTCTGAAGCACTTCATTGGAAAGGGCAAGATCAAATTCCTCTTTTCTCCAGCCTAGGCCTGTTAAATCTTCAATCCGGTCAGCTTTAAAAAACAGGACTTTCGTCTCACCAAAAANNGGCCCTTTCATCCACAACTGCTGTCTCCGCTTCTAAGATTTGCCCAAGAAAAAAGAAATCCATACTCAAGCCATACTTTTCGGGAAGCCCGGCCATCAAAATCCGCTTGGGCTTTTCCATTGAATTTATGAATTTCTTTAATTTTCGCAGCTTGGCATAATATTCATAAGCTGTTCCTAGTCCCTCACCCTCCTCCAGGCTGAGGAGGTATAAAGATTTTATCTTTTCTTTTTTCTGCATCTAGAGGAGATTATTTTCTCGATACCAGCATATGGTCCTTCTCACGCCCTCTCTGAAGGAAATCTTCGGTGCATAATCCAACAATCTTTGTGCCTTCTTATTGCTGAAAGCCCTGTTTTGGCTAAAAAATTTAATTCGAGCGACCGTGAGCGGCGGCTCAAATCGAGCCAATCTGGCCGAAAATTGTAAGAACCTGGCAGCTATATGAGCAATAAGCAAAGGGACTCTGAGCTTAGGTTGAGGAACTTCCAATTCCTCAGCCATAGTCCTGACCAACTCTTTGACCGTTAAAGGCCTCGCCCCAGTAATCAAGAATGTTTCACCCAAAGCCTTTT
>JABAOH010076612.1_pt1 | contig 10117 bp, 26 predicted proteins | sample 7062181 | NCBI WGS metagenome assembly JABAOH01 (sample SAMN14538630, study PRJNA623070) | marine sediment metagenome | biome: marine biome [ENVO:00000428]; feature: marine pelagic biome [ENVO:01000023]; material: deep marine sediment [ENVO:00002113]; isolation source: pool of 5 deep marine... | reverse complement strand
AGCCATGCACCGCTTCCGCTTTGCCTGATAGCGGAATTTGATCCAGCGGTAAGGCATACCCTTTTTGAGTTCGGTTCCGCAACTGCTACAAAAGCCCTGATTCTGGCGTGCTTTCCTAACTTTGGTTATTCTTGGCATGTTGATCCTTCCTTTCGAATTGCTTGAAGAACTGGTTTTGTTCTCGAATTGATTGCAAAACTTTTTCATAGCGCTCGTTGATCTCGGGAACGTCTAGCCAAGTATCGATATGAGCGCATGTGAATTCCCATTTATCGCCCTTGATGGGCGCGATGAATTCGGCCTTAAAGGATTGATGCAATGCGATTGCTGGATGCAAAATGCCGTGCATAACCATTTCTCTTGTCAAGACACCGTGCCGAGGCCTGAAATAATCCGCTAGGATCGAGAGCGCGAGATCGGCAGGACCACTCCCAAAATAACCCCATTCGAAACCGTCAGGACTGTGAAAGAAAACGTGGGGCAATTTATAGGAATGGAGTGTGTGCGAGTCGGTTTGCTCGTCCACGTAGACGGCTGTATTACCAACGGCGAAACGAGTGCCATGGTAGGTTTTCATTCTTCCTTGTCCCTCACCTTCTGGTAGATTTCGTTGATCTCCTGTTGGATCACTTGCAGGCTGAGCGCCAGTCGCTTCGCTCGATCACTCTCGTCGTGCTCCATGAGTTCATCGAACAACTCGTTGAACCAGACACGATATTGCGCATCTAGTTGAGCGGCGCGAAGCGCGATCTTCTCGCAAATATCGCTCAGGCTTTGGGGACCACGTAACGTTTTCCCCATGATGACCACAAACCTCGGCTTAGCACAGTTCTCGGCGAGGAACCGGTCGAAGGTTTCGTGCCAGTCGGTCTCGATCTTCCGACATTCATCCTGCACTACTGGATGCCACGTCGAATTGATTTCATCGCCGACGCTCCAGTTGTCGTGCGCCCATTGCCGGAACTCCAGTTCCTCTTCTGGCGAAAGTTCTCTGAAAACTTTTTCACTCATTCTGTTTTCCTTCCACAACAATCATGTAGGCCTCTTGAACACCTGCTTCGCCGATCACCGCACGCCAAGCGTCATACCAGTCTACGATGTCGGCGGCTTTGATCTTAGACTGGTCGCCGCCATAGCGCTCGGCGACTATGTTGTTCAGGGCCTCTACTGCCGCTTGAATATCTTTTTCCATTGCGCGATCTCCTGAATTGATCTAATAAATCCTTATAAAGAAATCCAATACAACATGCATGAGCCACAGTGCAAACAAGCCAGACAAGAGCGAGACCACTAAGATGCGCGGATCGCGCCATCTGTCCATGCGCAATATATGAGACCAGATGATCGAGATCAATGAGAACGCCACATATCCCGAAATAGCAGAAGATAAAAAGTGGATTGAAGCGTCCGCGATCCATCTGTAAATCATTTCTCCTCTTTACGGCTTCGCTCGCATTTATTACAACGACCTGTTCCATAAGTATAGTGATGGGGGATCGGGCGGCAACAATCTATACATCGCCCATTCTTCCCATGTCGTCCCATATGGAAGTTGTAATATGCCCGCAGAAATCGCCGGTCTCGATCATTCATCTTGATCCTCGTCGCCTTCATCGTCGCTGGTTTCGCCAAAAAGTTCATCCCAAATTCTCGCGCCGGCTTCGAGCGTTTCCAGCGATTCAGTCTCGGCGTCTCTTAGCGCCAGTTCAAATCGTCTTTTTTCGTCCATCACATCTCCCATTGCCGTAGTTTTCGGCCGCGATCCTGTTCGCTCATTTCGATCAGCATGGCGTGGCGATGTTCTTCGTGAAGATGTTTCACTATCTTCGCCCGCATGCGGTTATATCTGCCAAGGCCGCTTTTTGAAGATCGCGGCTTGCCGGTTCCTCTTTTGGTGACTTGAAAATCACAATAATTGCAGTCCAGCGAGACGATTTCGCCGGTATAACTTGGTTCCTTCCAGTAAGGATTTTCATTCCTTCGGATCACGTGATAATCGATGTTCGCAAGGCATCTCATATCGTTCTCCTCGACCTTTCATCACAACCTGCGCAGTGATAGCCTTCACTGTCCCACCAATAGCCCTCGGTCTCGCATTCGGCGCAGACGACTTTACAGCGGGTCAAGACCGTTTGGAGGGTGCCGTTATAGGAGCCGTGTTCTTTCACTGTGCCTCGCACTTTGTAAGTCCATTCCTCGCTCAATTTTCTGGCTGTCGTTTTCCAGACGAACACATTTCCATTCTCGTCGTGGAAAATGTGAGTGTATAGGACTTCGGTTCCTCTCCCGTGGTAGGCATCGATTTCGGTGTCGAACCTGCGAGCGACTGTTAGGATCAAATCGAGCCGTTCTTTGATCTCGCCCATGTGCTGGCTGACTTTCCCATTCTCGTTGACTTGCGGCGTCGTCGCTTTCTTCCAAGCATGAATGAGTGAGGCGATCAGGCCAATGCGCCGGACGTTCGTCGCTTGCTGAGAGGCGGCGATTGCGAGGTTCCATTCGTAATCGTTGAGTCTTTCCTTGTTGGCTAGATCGTCACGCGCCCATTCGAGCGCCGCTTCCGCCGTCTCTCTGTGTGCTTCGGTCACTTCCTCGCCATCGATCAGATGGTCAAGAGCCGCGTCCGCGGTCGCCGGAGGTCCGAGACTATCAGATCGGGCCTCGGATCGCGAGCGCCAACCAACGGCGTCGATCACCGCCGCTACATGGCTCAGATAAATTGCTGTATCAAGATATTCGCGACGACCTCCCGTGATGTCATCTTCAAGCCCGAGCGCTATATTGGGGAGATCGTAGAGGTAGGCGGCATAGGCGTGGAGCGGAACGCCTCGTGTGTAATCCTTCAAGCAGGTACGGCCAACCCGTTTCCATTCATAATCTTCGGAGAGCACGACGAATGTTTCGAGCCGGTCGCGAACCAAATTGCAGTGATCGCACCAAGGCGCTTCGTGGCGATACTCCTCAGGAATTGGGGTTTCATCTTCCCAAGGAAGTCTGTAGATCGGCCAGCCGAGATCGTCGTGGGGAACAACCCTGTGATCAACGACCGCGATCAGCCGCCAACCGCCTTCGAGAACCGGCGATTTTCCTTTGATTTTCACTTCGAGCACCGGTTGAGTGAAGCCGGTCTGGAAACCCTGCGAGTCCCTTACTTTACGAGTGTATTCGCGCAGGACTTCAAGTTCGGGGAGCGGCAGGCCGTATTTCTCGGCCTTGCGGCGGAGACGCTCCAGCCGCTTGCGCAATGCGGGAAGGTTTGCTTTGTGGATTTCGTAGGTTCCCACTCGGGTCTCGCTCACTTCCACCTCCACTTATACTATACTACAAACGGCATAGTTAGTCAAGAGGCAACCAAGGCTCGTCGCACCAAATACAGGGAGTATAGAAGTCATCATATTCATGCCCGTAAATAATGCAACGAATTTTGAAGATCGGACGTAAAAGTGTTCCAATAATCAGGATCAGCAATCTAATCATTCAATAATTCCTTGATCCCACGGATTTCCATTTCATTTATCTTGCGATTCAAGCGGGCGACCTCGGCTTGCGCGAAGCCGCGCAGATTTCCATTATCAAAATGCTTTTGATTGAGCCGCTGATCCAACTTGTCCATATGAAGCCAGTGAGGGCCTTCGTGGTGTGTGCAACCGCAATCTTTTTCGAGTTCAACGATAGTGCCGTCGTTCAGGATTGCTTTCATGATCATCCGCTCGAATCTGCGCTAGTGATCCTGTCACAATTCACGCATTCATAAACGTGAAAGCACATACCCCAATGAGCGATCCCGCGCTCTCTACACTCCTCTACGCCGAGTTCTTTGAAAACATGTATGCATTCGGCATCTTCGGGTTTCACCCATCCCCAACCGTTGCACTGGCGGCAATTGGATCGAAAGTGCCTGCCTTCGCCGTAAGCGTTGAGTTTGAGATTCCAGCCGCCGTGACCGTGGCAAAGAGGGCAGAGGATGAGATCGTCGGTTCCGAATGCATGATCGCGATCCTTGACTTCCATATCCGTGAAGTCGGTCGCTTCTGGCAGGAACTTAGTCATCTTCATATTCCTCTTCTAAAGCCCTGTGCTTCAATTTCTGGCTCGTGATCATCAGGACGGTGAAGTAAGCCTCTCGCTTTTTCTTCACGTCTTTTCCTGTCGCAAGGGCTTCGGCGTATTCTCGCCAAGCCTGTTCAACTTCGTCGTGTGCTTTTTCCACGCGCCATCTCTCGTCTGTAGCCTTGGCAGGTCTGGCACTGGCAGGCATCGGGAGCGAAGCCAGAGAGGATGTTTTCATTTCTGTGCTCAGCCCACGTTTCTTGAGCCGCCCAAAATTGCGCCTCTTCGATGTCGGCCTGTTGATCGCGCCATTGGCTGTATGCCTCTTTGATTTCATCTTCGCCCAACTCGCCCAAGCCCTGTTTATCAACCCACCAGTAGCATTTATGGCATAGGCCGCAATCCCAAATTTCGTCACTCTCCTCGCAAAGCCAGCAAGGATCGGCCTTTTCCTCATAGAAGGCGCAGACATGGCCGTCGTCCCACTTGATGAACGGGCGATCTTCGGCGACCACGAGATGTTCGCACTTACGACATTTCCAAATCTTAGTCATCTTCGCCCCTCAATTCTTCCTTGAATTCTTCCCACTTTTGACTGTCCACCGATTCGGTGTGCTTGCCGCCTTCCCAAACGCTCTTGACCTTGCCTCGATAGTAAGTGCTCGTGACCTCGTTGCCTTCATCGTCCGTCCATTGGAAGATGTCGGGCTGATCTTGGTAGGAGCATTCTCGGGCATCGGTCTCGCGGGCGGCTCGGTGGATTAGGTCTGCCAACTGCACCTCCTCGCCGTGGAGTTCGAAGTAAGTGAAGGCGCTGTCGTCAGACACGTTCGCCCACCATTCGGTTTCCCTGATCTTGGGAACTTCCCTGTCGAGTTCGTACTTGGCGATCACCTCGCGGGCGACGTGCTCCAGAAAGGCTTTCGATTCCTTTCGCTTGCAGAAGATGTAACGTGCGCCCGATGAAAATTCGACGCCTTCATGCAGGGAAGTTTTTGTGTGAACGTAATCAGTGATGTCCATGTGGGAGTAGGCTTGCAGATAACCGACCTTGGCTTCAACCTCTTTCTGAACCGGACCGTCCCACCATTCCACATCGATACTCGCGCCGCCTGCGTATTTGCGAGTGCGCACCGAAAATCTCGTCTCGGGGAACTCTTTCTTCAAGACCTTGCGCACGATCTTGGCGACTTCGGTTGAAGGAACCCAAGGGATGTTGTAATCGTAGTTTTCAAGATGTCGCCATCCGATGGTTTCGCAGGCGTAGGCGTTGCGCCCGATCACGAGCACATCGCCGACCGAGAGCGAAGGATACTTGGTGTGATAATCTTTGATGCGTTCGTGGGTCAGTGTTCCTAGCGAGGGGCATTCGGGGGAATTGAGTGCGTGGAATGTCGCTTCGCAGAGCCATAGATCGTCGGGGTTACTGTGGCGCAGTGAGGCGTCGTAAACCTGAAAGATCAAAGCGGTTTCGAGTTCGTCGCCATCCTTGTAGCCGTTGTGGTACTTATCTCTGCGATCAGAGCGATTGATTTTAACTCTGATGCTTTTCATTTCCATCCTCCTGTCGTTCAGCCCATTCGCGGGCGTCCGCTATCGCTTGATCGACGACATCTCTTATACGTTCCAGAGTTTCGAGATCGGAGTAATGAACTGAGATGTAACCGCTTTTCTCGTGATAGCGCTGGCTTGTTTTGTGATAGGTGTCGAGACCGAGCCTCAAAGAAAGGCACTCGCTTCCAGTATAGGAACCGAGTGAAAGGCTTAAGTGCTCAACTTTTCTAGCGCCATCTTTTCGAGTTGATATACGAACGTCATCTTCGCGAAAGGGAGGGTGATCGACCAGAACTTCTTCTTTTTCCATTTCCACCTCCATCTATACTATACTACAAACGGTATAGTTAGTCAAGTACCAAAATAGACTGCCTCGTCGTCAATTCCATAACTCAGGGCGGCAAGTTATATGGAAGGCGTGCGCTGGTGTGCGAATTGCGGATGTGAACGCACGCGTCACGATAGAGGCAGTCTATTTTTATTCAACGCTTTTTATTGTGAGATACATAATCGCTTGGTTGTTATCCTTGTCTTTGATATTTAAGACAGTGCCATAGGTCTCTTTCTGTTCTACGGATTCGACCACAATACCCATTTGCTCTAGAATCCTCATGATGTGTCCCATCAGAAAAGATTCCAGCAATGCACGCTTTTCTCTGTTCATGAATTGACCCGCTTCCAGAATTCGATCTAGGTTAGGTCGTCTCTTTTTCAAACCAGACCAAGGCGTATATTCTAAATCCTCAAAACTTTGTTTGAATTCGTCGCCGAGATCATTTTCCATTTCAATCACTTGAAATGTAATAAGAGATGAAACCAAAGCCGATGCTTATGAGCGCAGAGAAGAATACAACAAGTGCGAACTCGGTCGTTTTGAGTATATGGCCGAGCGACGATAACTCGCGGACCTCATAGTTTATTAATATAAGAGGCCCAAACATGCCGACCAAAAGGAAAAAACAGGCGAGAAAACCAATTAATGCGTTTTTTGTTTTATTGCCCAACACCGGCCTATTCATCATTCTCCTCCGTTTAGGATACCGAGGAAATATTGACCGGCCTTCAACTGTAATTCGAAACGTTGTCTGCGCCAGTCCTCGGTTGCGTATTGCTTCTCGATGATCTTAACGCGCAAGATCGTTTCCCCCATGCCGACCTCTTTTATGATCCGCATCAGGAAATATCTGGTCGGTGTATAAGCCCTGCGCCCTGTGCCAGCCCATGCTTCGTGCCCCGGCCTTTTGCCGACGTAATAAATACCCTCTTTGTGAAAAATCTCTATGTCACGACCGTAATCGACTCCGCCCATGATCCTTGGAAGCAATATAACGCTTCCATGTTCGTTGAGTTTGAAGCCCTTTCTGACCGTGAAGGGATTTTCATTCATAATCCAAACCTCTTTGTGGCCCAATGCCCGATCACAAATCCGAGCATTATTCCTGAGATCAGGCCGCAGACAAACATTTCCATTTCTGGCGTCATTTCTCAGTCGGCCATTTCTTCGACCGAGATATAGATGCGCTCGGGGGCCTCGGGGAAATATTGGAGGAGCGCGGGACAGAGCCATCCGTGCATGCGCTTGCCATCTTTGTTGACCCGATACCACGCTCCCCCTTGATCATCGCCCGACTTTTTCAGGATCGCGGACGACAAACAACCAATGAACGGCTTGCTTGAAAAAATGAGAATGAATCCTTGACTGGCGTTGGGAACATCTTTGACGATTTCCTCGATCATCTCAGGAACACCGGCGACGAAAGGTTCGCGGATAAGATCGAACTCGGGATCGTCAAAGACCCAAGCGCCCTGCCATTTATAGGGCTTAATGATGAATAATCGATTACACATCGAACAATCCAAACGCGTTGCATATTCCAAGAACAAGACCTAATAAAAGACAGGCAATAAATATGTCTTTATGAGCCTGACTGACATCCAATCCGGCGTACCAAGGAACGAACGTTGTATTAATAAAATCAATAAGTCCAAAAAATGCTTGATAGAGATAGTGAAAAGCAAAAATGAGGCCTATTCCTGTTAAAGCACCCCTTAAAAACCTTTTTACTTTTTCCATTACTCAACCTTTTTCGAGAGAGACAGAGCGACCCGGATTACGCAGGGCGGCACACCGGACGGTATTTGTTCTCACGAGGTTCGCTCTTAAACCCCGGCCCATTTACCGGCTCTGCCTCTCTCAAAGACAAAGCGCTTACCTGCTCGACGATAAGCATACCAATGAGCGCAGGGTTAGTCAATAAGGAATTTCTTCCCAAGGTCTTTTCATCTCTGAGCAGAAAGATTCGCAATCAACGTGTTCATTACAATCAAGGCAAACCACGTGCTCACAGAAATCGTCTGTGACTTCGCCTTCAACAAATTTGCGCGAGCCGGAGTGATAGATCAATACATCCCCTTTGTGCGCGCACGTTTCTTCCTGCGGATTATCAATTTTCCTACTGGCCTTTTCTTGAAATATTGAGTTTGACTCCATCCAAAAACTGTCCTCCGAGCAGTGTGACCGGCTAGTTTCTGTTTCCATAACGCGTGATGTGCTTTAACACAATGCGACCGCCGGCCCTTCTCTTTTTTCGCTTCGTATTTTGGATAAATCCTGCGAACCAACTGATGAAGCGGGATCGTGGCTGGCTCCATCGGAAGGGCTTTATAAACCCGCTCTTGAAACTCGGTCAAATAAACAATCGTGACCACGCTAGTCATCGAAGTAATCTCCTCCCTCGCCCTCTTCGTCTTTCGGCTCGACCGGCTTCCAATCCTTCATCATCTCTTTCGATTTGGGCATATCCTTCGTAAACTGGACAGGAATCTTTTTGAAAGACATAGCGATCAGCACTTCAATATCCGTGAGATCGGCTTCGCCGGCGCGCATCTTCGCTTCGGCCAGAGCCTCGCCAAATTGCATGAGCGCGCTGATCGCAACTGACGCATTCTTCGCCAGTTTCTCGTGGGCACGCTTGGCTTTTTGAAGCGTGTTCTCTGCCCGATCCCAATCCCTGACCCACTGTGACTTTTCTTTAATGTGTTTGCGAACAAACAAGACGGCAAGAATATATCCATAGATCGTGAATGTGATAATGACAAAAAGGATCGCATAGTTTTTAAAATCCATGATCAAGTTTCCAGTGTTGCAAGCATATCCTGAATTTCATGGATCAACGTCTTAAGAGATTCTTCCGTTTTTGCGGGATCAACGGATGTGTCGCCAAACAGGTCTTGAATTGCTTTCTTCGCTCTTTCGTAAAGTTCCTCATGTGTAGCCATCATTTATCCTTTCGATAAGCGTTCCCTGAAATTCATCGCAATAGAGGCGATCTGCTGTAATTCCCAATCAGGGTCATCACCATGTATGCCTGACAATGCACCTACCAATTCAAGCCATTCAAGAAACAATCGCCATGCCCAATACCATCTTGAACGATCACGCCAAATATTCTCGTATTTTTTCTTCAAAGCGAGAACATCGTCCATCATTCATCCTTTAATAGTTGATCAATCCCCTTCTCGCCGAGAGTATAGAAATTGATAAAGACAGGATCGCCGGGATCGGCATCGATGTGACCATGACGTTCGGGATCGTAATTCTCTTTGACCAGCAAGCCGAATTCCTCACCCCAATCCTGAAACGTGCCTCCATCCAGTTCCCAAAAATCCCACATATGGACGCACAATTTGTTCCAAAACTTTTTCAAGGAATCCAATTCCTTGTTAAGAGGCCTGACATCATAATCGTGATTGATGGTGAAGCCCGCGCCTTCACAAGTTCCGCATTCGGCGAACTGCTCGTAGCCGACCGCGGGATTGTAAGCAGTAAGGCCGCCCTTGCCTCCGCAATCTTCGCAGGTCGTTATGAACTCCGATAGTATTTGGTTCAAATGCTGGACCTCATTGTTATACATGTCGAGCAACTGTCGGAATCTCACATAAGGCTTTCCGCTCGGCAAAGCCTCTTCGACCTTGGCGGCTAATTTTCCAGCAAGAATTCGATCATCACTGAATTTCATTTATCTTCAATCCTTGGCGGCGGATCGTCGTGCGGCCAAACCTCAACATCGCTTTTTCGAGGCTTGTAAACATTTGCCGGAACACGAATCGTCTCCCGTTCCCCGCCAGCAAAAATCAACTCAGCGCTTCCATAAACTCCGCTCGGAGGCCCGTGAAATTTCACGTCCAACACATATTTGAACTCGCCATGGCTCCCCGTAAGCCGACAATACTTGCCGCACCACCAGCGCTTATAACTCTCAAGAATTGGGGGGTAACTCATTTTTTTCAAATCTCTTATTCAATGTTGCTAATTCAGTCGCGATCAACAATAAGAAGTATTCTTCGATTTGTTTTGGAACACGAGACTTTGGCATGGCATCCCTCCAGATCAAAGGGGGGTTTCACTAAATATACTACAAAAGGTAGGGCTTGGCAAGAATGAAAAAAGACCGGTGTGACAAGCCGGTCTTTCTCCCGACCCGAGAGTGTCTGAGGGTTGTCAGCCCTTCCA
>JABAOH010010196.1_pt1 | contig 10117 bp, 7 predicted proteins | sample 7062181 | NCBI WGS metagenome assembly JABAOH01 (sample SAMN14538630, study PRJNA623070) | marine sediment metagenome | biome: marine biome [ENVO:00000428]; feature: marine pelagic biome [ENVO:01000023]; material: deep marine sediment [ENVO:00002113]; isolation source: pool of 5 deep marine... | reverse complement strand
TCAATTCTCAAATTCTTATGGCCAATCTAATTCCATCACAGCTCTTATTACCATTGCTTAGTTAATATATCATTCGCTGACCGTTCAGGATTTCATTCGGATATCTTATAAAGAATGAATAGATAAATAACAACTTTTTTTGCAGAAATTGTCATCGCATATACATTATCCATTTCTTCGCCTTTTTTCCAGAATAAGATGCCTCTCCCCTTTTTCCTTTTCCTTACATATGGAATCCATGATTTACCACATCAATATATTCTATGCATCTATGCATCAATAAATCATCTTACTAGGCATCAATCCGATGAATAAAGCTCATCTGTTTTAGCCGCCATGATGAAGTCATTCCGGTGAAGGCCCTTGATTTTATGCGTCCACCAAGAGACCTTGACTTTGCCCCATTGGGTTACGATGACTGGATGATGACCCTCTTCTTCGGCAATTTTACCGACCTTATTTGTGAATTTAAGAGCCTCTTTGAAATCTTTAAACTTAAACACCCGCTCGAGCCGTTTTATGTCATTATGCTCTACGATGTCCCATTCGGGAACCTGCGGATGAAACTCGATGATCTGCTTCTCCTCAAGTGTAGGCTCGCCTCCACGGCATGGAATGCATCTCAGATTTTTTAAGGAAGCCAATTTATTCCTCCTTCTATATCGAAGATCACTATAAATTTTCAGATACGCTAGTCTTTGTCGGCACTGCTCATTAGACTCTACTCATATCGAACTAAAATAAAATCGTTACACAAACACAGAGAAAAAGATATATTCTCTCTCTATCTTCAAAACTCATAGAGGCTCTTGGAGATTCTGGAAAGCCGCCTGAACGAGCTCTGGTAAAGCCGGATGGATATGCATACCGTTGAAAATAGGCATCACCGTCTCACCTGTGATCATAGCGTTTATGACTTCCTGAATAAGCATAGGAGCATAGGGACCAATAATGTGAAATCCCAATATCTTCCAAGTCTTTTTTTCAATGATAGCCTTTGCAAAGCTTTCTTCTTCTCTCATGGCTTCTCCTTTTGCTACCTCCGAGTATCGGGCCTTACCCACTAATATGTCATGATGCTCTTTGGCTTCGGCTTCTCCAAGGCCCACTGAGGCAATCTGTGGATAGGAGAATACCGCATGGGGAACCTTTCTGAATTCCATCTTGGTCTTTTCTCCATGCATGCTGCTCTGCCAGACAAGTCTGGCCTCATGATTGGCGGCATGTCTAAACATTTTCTTGCCGATGGCATCCCCTAAAGCCCAAATGTTTTCTTTGCTGGTTTCAAAAAAATCATTGACTTTGATATAACCTTTCTCATCCGTTTCCACTCCAGTATTTTCCACTTTGAGCCAGTCGGCATTTGACTTTCGGCCTGCCGCAATCAAGACCTTTTCTGCTCTAAATTCTTTCATCTCGCCTGAAGTTCTGTCTTTGGCCAAAACTTCACAAGAGGCTCTATCCTTTCTGGCCTCCAGAGCCTCCGTGTTGAGATGGATTTCCATCCTTTTTTCCATTTCTCTCTTCAGCAAATCAGATATCTCAGGCTCTTCCTCCTTGACCAGTCTTTCCCCTCTCTGCAGAATGGTCACCTTAGACCCCATGGCCGAGAAAAAGTGTGCGTATTCTGCCGAGATATACCCGCCGCCTATAATGATTAGACTTTCAGGCAAAACAGTAAGCTCCAGTAAGGATTCATTGGTTAAGTAATCTATATCTTCAATCCCTTTGATAGGCGGAATCAAAGGCCTGGCGCCTGAAACAATAAATATTTTTTGCCCTTTTATCTTTTCGCCACCCACTTCCATGGTGTAATCTTCCAAAAAGGAGCCTGTTTCTTCATAGAAATCTAAATCAGGTGTATGCTTGATTCCCTCTCTTATATGACTCTGACTTTGTCCAATGGATGTTCNNAATGGATGTTCTCATTCGCTCCATTATTCCTTCAAAATCGATTTTTTTTATCTCGGCTTGGATTCCCAGCTTCCTCGCTTCTTGGATTTCCACAATTCGATCAGCAGGAAAGATCAACATCTTGGAGGGAATACAGCCGACATTCAAACACGTTCCACCTAAAGGACCTTTATCCACTAAGGCCGTCTTTAAACCATGCCCCAGAGCCTGCTCGACAATGATAGCTCCTGCTCCTGATCCTATGACAATGACATCGTATTCTTTCATCGAATTTTACTTCCTATTCATAAATTTATGCGAAATGATTCTTGAGTTGGACTGTTTGTCTGGATGACATTATCAAAATTTTCTTCATTTTAGCTGCTTTCTATCCTAAATTCTAGTGAAAGTTCTTAAAAAATAAGGGACTGTTTTCTTTTTCTAATCTTTTTTTCTGAGAACTATAAAGAAGAAGATCTCTTTTCCTTTTAAAAAATTTGTATTTTCTTGACAATAAGAAGAATTCCTTCTTTCTGTAAAATATTGAGCCCTATATCAGAAATTAAAAAAAGAACCGTTCCCTCTATTGTCCCCTTTATTTATTTATTTTTTTACTGTAATCTTTAAATAAAAAAACAAAAAATAGGGATTATTTAAGAGACGGTCATTAAAATATTATCTTTCTATATCGATGGAGGCGAAAAAGCTCTGCTTTCTTAAATTTAGGGAGAAAATAATTTCAGATTTAATAGAAGGAGGAAAGCAATGAAAATATCAAGCCCTGAATTTGAGCATAATGAAATGATCCCAAGTCAGTTTACCTGCGATGGAGAAGATATTAATCCCACTCTCATCATAGAAGATGTTCCTCTGGAGACAAAGAGTCTTGCCCTCATCGTAGACGATCCGGATGCTCCTATGGGGACATGGGTACACTGGGTTGTCTATGACATTCCTGTCACCAATCAAATCCAAGAAGATAGTATACCTGGGAAACAAGGAATGAATGATTTCAGGAAGAAGGATTACGGAGGTCCTTGTCCGCCGTCGGGAACACATCGATACTTTTTTAAGCTGTATGCCCTGGATCAAGAACTTAATTTAGATGAAGGATTGAGCAAAAGAGATGCGGAGAATGCCATGGAGGGCCATATATTGGCTCAAGCGGAATTGATCGGATTGTACAAAAGATAATTCCATTCAAGCACTATCTTTCATATCTCCTCATGGTATGAAAAATATGTGCCAAGTCATCGTCTATTCACTTTTTCTTATCAAGGAGGTAGCGCCCTAATCATTTTCTTTTCTGTTCGCTGTCGTCCTCTCTTTTTTCAGAAAGTTTATATCTAAGAAGAGGATAAATCCTCCGATTATCGCCCCTAGAATTGTGGTTAAAAAACGCCATATGACAGTATAGATGAGAATCAAACCTGCTGGTAAAAGATAAGCAATAAGCCAAGTCGAGGAAAGCTCTGCCACTCCAGATGCTCCTGGCGTAGGAGCATAATAGATAATAAAGAGTTGAATGATTTGCAGAGTTATGAATATGGCGAAAGGAACTTTCACGCCTAATAAGCCAGCAATGAAATAGCCAATAATGAACTTGTTCATAAAAAGTACAATTGTAAACAAAATGATAATCACTAATAGACCTTTATTGATTCGAAGTATCCTTCTAAATGCCTTTTGAAAACGGCCGGCACCCAATTCCATCTTATTGATTTGACGGTCTTTGAAACGGATAAATTTCTCCTTGCGTACAGGGATGATTCGGAACAATCCTCTGATTGCAATGATCGCCGTGCGGGGGAAAAATAAGATAGCCAGGGTTACAGCAAAAGATATGAATAAAACAATATAAGCTGCTTTTATTATTGGAGCATAATTGTTTCCGAGAAAATGGGAAGGCAAAAACAGCAGAGACATCAGACTCGCAACAAGAAAAAAGATCATAGTGGCAGAGTAATTGATTAAAGAAGACAGCACTCCTTCCGATACTTTGGCACCGGAACGCCACAATATGTATACTTGTGCTACCCCACCACCTGTTTGAAATGGGGTGACCACCCCGAGAAAGATATTAGCCCAATTGGATCGCATACAATCCCAGAGTGAAATCCTGGTTAAAATTTTACCATTCAGAAGCAGCCTGTATCTCAGGCCTCCTATTATATAATCCACTCCGACAAGCGGAATCAAAATAAAAAGGTATATCCATCTGAGCTGTTGGAGCAATGCTCCGAAGCCTAACGGCCTTTTCCACCAAAAGGCCAGTAGTGTGCCCGCCAGGGATATAAGAATAAAAGCTTGAATTCCTCGAATGACTATCTTAAAAGGAGGAAGAGAGGCAGATTCGATTGAATTATCTGATATTCTCTCTTCCAATCTCTCTTACCTAGTCAATTCAAAAAGACACAACTCAATCCCGGGCAGGATCACTATCATCTCTCGTGCCCAGTATTTCAATTCTAACGCTTATAACACACAGTATGGCAGAAATCAATGAAGATAAGGGTAGAGTAAGCATCTTTTTTCCCGTTACAAGAAAATGTTTTTAAGATTAAAGCGGAAGGTCTTTGGGGATGGACTTGCTTCCAAGGATTTAAGAAACTTATTCCCTGGCTTTTTCGTATATGATATCGTAAGTTGCCTATTCAAAAAGTTCTTGAAATAACAATGTAAAAGAATCGAGGAGTAAAACTATGAAAAAATTTAAAAGATCCACATCGGCAATCATCTTTTTGCTTGCATTCCTTTCCCTCGTGACATGTAAGCAGGAACGATTTACAGAAGCCGACCTGCAACAATATCTAGACAGCAAGGAGGAGACTTTTGAAAAGATTTCAGTGGCTATGGGAAACGAATACTGGAAACTGTACACCGAGGAAGGCACAGCTAATCTAGCAGGACCCAAAGAGCAATTTGCCCTTTTGTTCAACGACGCTAACCTAAATTCAATTGTGAATGCTTGGCATGAAAAGAGAGAGAATATTAATGATCCGGTTCTCAAACGCAGAGTTGAGCTCTGGCATTCTACACTAACGGCTGCAAAAATCAATTATGATGTAAGAATTTTAAAATTAACCAATCAACTGGAAAACTGGTTAGCTGTAGGTGCCGATCCCGAAGATAAACCCAAACCCGAGGAGCTGGAAAAAATGGTTTTGCTACTTATGAAGCTTCGGAATGAGAAGGCAATAGAATTGGGTTTCTCCGATTACGCAGAAATGGTACTCGAAATAACCGAGTTAGGCTCAGAATGGTTCCATTCATTTGTCACTGCAATCGATTCAGCCACTCAGAAACCCTATCAAAATCTGATGGCTAAAATAAAAAGCGAACAAAACAAGGAAGATCTCACGATTTCAGATTTAAGGAAACTCATGGCTCAGTACGCAATGAGCATGATGACACCAAAGGTCAACAAAGAACAATTTTTTCCTCTTATGAAGGAGACAATTGAAAACATAGGCATTGATTTTGATTCCCTGCCCCTTCTGTTTGAAGAAAGAACAATGCCTCAAGGCATAGGAGGCCAGGGATTTGCCTTGCATATCCCAAAAGATTTTAGAACGGTTGTCTCTCCTGATCTCCAACTGGACAGCAGGCTTCATGAACTGGGCCATGGCTTGCATTGGATGTTTACAGAAACGCAATCGCCGATTCTGAAAGGTTATGAATGGAATTTGGGAAATGGAAGCAATGCTTTCTCAGAAGGCATGGCAGAAACTATGGCCAGGTTTGTCCGAAATCCAGTATGGATAAAAAAATATGCTGATTTGCAAGAAAAAGAGTTACTAGATCGGAAAAAGAAGTCAGAGGCTTTTGCACTAGGCTATTTGCGATATCTTCTGAGAACATTCATGTTCGAAATCGAATTATATAAAGACCTTGATCAAAATATCGAAGAACTCGCGCTTCGACTCAACAGAAAATATCTTCTTATCGAGGAGCCCATAAAACGACCTCCTCAAATGGCCAGTTTGATATATGTTTCCTACCCTATTTATATTCAAAATTACGTGCTTGCTGACATCATCTCCTGGCAGGTGCATAAAACATTAGAGAAAAAATTTGGAAAAGATTATCCTTTCAATCAGGATGTCTCTGGATTCCTCAAAAAAAATCTATGGGAGAGCGGAGAACTCTATCCCTGGCAAACCCGGCTGAAAAAGGCCACTGGACGAATATTAGATGTTGAAGGTTATTTGAAGGAAATGGGTTTCTAGGTGTCTAACTCTTCTGAGCCCTTTTTTCTGTCAATCAAGATTGGGAGCGAAGCCATTTCTGTGTATTGCAATCATCGAGTAATCCAAACAAAATGGAAGTTTGCCTGTCAGACAAAGATATTTTTGGGCTGTTTACCGCTCTAAAGGATCAGCTTGATTTACGATAATCCGAGGAATCTTCCAATTGATCCGAGTCACCACCTCATAATTGATGGTTCCGGTCAATTGAGCCAGATAATCAGCACTGAGGATTTCATCACCCCATTTCCCTATTAAAACCGCCTCTTCTTCCAATCCTACATCGGGGATATCGGTGACATCGACCATGATAAAATTCATACAGACTCGGCCTCGAATTGGTGCCCGACGGCCATGAATTAGCACATAGCATTGATTGCTCAAGCCGCGGTCATATCCATCAGAGTAACCGATCGGCAATACGGCAATAAGAGACTCGCGGGTTGTTTGATAGGTGCAACCATAACCGATATATTGATTGGCAGCAACTCTCTTGATCTGCGCTACCCTGGTCTTCCAGCTTAAAACTGGACGCAGAACTTCCTCCTGGTTCTTGGTCCGTTTAATTTTATAAGAAACGAATGTCTCTCGAGAAGGCCATAATCCATACTGGCTGATACCCAATCGCACCATATCAAAATGAGTCTCAGGGAACAAAAGTATGGCCGCTGAGCAGGCGACATGCTTTTTTACTTCAGGAAAATCACTCTCTTGAACCTTTTCGACCATTTTTTTAAATCGCTCTATCTGAGAATAGGCATAACTGTGGTCTGTCGTATCTTCAATGTTAGCAAAGTGCGTATAAGCAGCTTCCAATTTAACATGTGATGCATTCCTCAATTTTTCCAGAAGATCAGGCAATTCATTTAGATCAATCCCCTGCCGGCAGGTGCCCGTTTCCAACTTTAAATGGACCCGAACTTGTTGATTCTTCTCACTGATTAGGCGATTGATCTCATCCAAGGTTTGGCGATTGTACAGCGCTAATCGGAAATTGTATCTTAAAGCCTCGCCCAATCGCTGAAGAGGCACAGGCCCCATGATCAATACGTCCTGCGAAAAACCTGAGTTATGAAGCATAATCGCTTCATCCAGCGTATGCACACAAAAAGAATCGACACCATGCTTTATGGCCAGGCTGGCAATCTCGAGCATACCATGGCCATAGGCATTGGCCTTAATAACCACAGAAAATTCTGTTTGAGCAGGAATTCTTTGTTTAAAGAAGGCCAGATTATGAGCGTAAGCCTCTTCTGAAATTTCCACCCATGTGTTAAGTTTATCTCTATCCATCTCTACCTCAAACTAGTCGGGCAGAAAATAGGAGAAAATTAATGAATATGCGCTTGATTTTCATCTTGTCCCCTAATGGATTTAGGTTTTACTACTCACTTTCTTCTACCCGCTTTCGCATCTCATAAACCATTTCCTTTACCTCCGCCATCATCTTTTGGAATTTCTCATCTTCATGTAGATTTTCCAGCAGAGGATCTCTTAGACCTAATCGAAAGTTTCGCCATCCAGCATCGATGGCCTTCTTAAGCCACTTATAAGCTTCCTCTTTTTTGCCTTGAATGGCATGGATAACCGCAATGTCGTATGGAAACCGCCAAAATTCATTTCCTTGACTCATTTCCTGCTGGGAGAGCATAAGACTCTCTTTGAACAATTCTCTTGATTCATCCTGCTGTCCCTTTTTCCAGTAGATATATCCAAGCGCTGTTAAGTTTTCAAAATAAAATCGGATTTCACTTGACTTTTGATAATATTGCTGAGCCTTCTCATAATTTCCTATAAAAAGCTCAACCATACCTGCATAGTTGAGCGCAGATAAGCTATTTGGCGCCATTGCAAGCCACTTCTGGCTTTGTTCAACAGCCTGTTGATATTTCCCTTGTGCTAGGTGGCAATCTATCAATCCTGAGAGTCCTTCAAGAAAATCAGGTTGAAGTTCCAAAGCTTTGTTAAACCACTCCTCTGCCTTGGTGAATTCGTCCAAAACAAAATATGCGCGCCCCATTTGTGCATAACAATAGTTAAACATTGGAGCGATCGCCAGACTCTTCTTAAACCATAGCATGGCTCTATCAATGTCTCCCATAAAATAATAGGCCCATCCCAAGTTTCCGGTGGCTTGCTCGTTATTTGGATTAAACTCGATGGCTTTTCGATTTGCTTCTATTGATTTTCGCAACCATCCTTTTGCATTATAAGCCAGCCCAAGAGCTTTATAGCCTTCTGAGAGATCGGAGTCCAGAGAAATCGCTTTCTGGCTGACTTCAATGGATTCATCAAGCCATTTGGGAGGAAAACCAAATTTATTTGTCCTTTGTGCGTAAGAATCACCCAAGCCTGAGTAGGCAAGGGCGAAATTGGGATCAAATTCTAAAGCTTTTTTGAACAGCTCAATTGCGTGCTCATTGTCTTTTCTTCGATAATTCACATAATATTCGCGCCCCTTTAGGTAATAATCGTAAGCAGAGAGACTCTCTGTGGGTTTCTTGGCAATCCTTTCTTTCTCCTCCGGAGAGAGTTTCGCATGGAGAACTTTAGCTATCTGCTGGGCGATATCACTCTGGATGGCAAAAATACTTGTCAGTTTTCGATCATAATGGTCAGACCAGATGTGAAAATTATCCTCGACATTAATCAGTTGAGTGTGAATACGGATGTTGTCCTCCTCCTTCTGAACACTCCCTTCAAGGACGGTTGTTACACCTAGCTCTTTACTAATCTCTTTAATATCTTTATCTGTATTTTTATAGCGCATCACAGAAGTCCTGGAGCTGACTTTCAATCCACTGATTTGAGAGAGTTTTTCTATGATTGCTTCGGTCATTCCATCACAAAAGTATCCTTGATCTTTTTGAGGACTCAAATCCACAAGAGGTAGAACAGCGATTGAGCGTTTGACTGCTGTTAAAGGAACGGCTTCCTTTCGGAGAGCAAAACGCCAGGTTATCACCCCTATGACTCCGACAGCGATAAAAATCAAAACAGGGATAAAGAGTTTCCTCATTCCAAATGTTACTGTTATTTCTCTTGAGGTGATAGGCTTTCGTTTAGGAACGACCCTCTCTGTGGTTGGAATGCCTTTCTCTATATTCATGAGCACAGATCTTACCTCACCTGCACTCTGATATCTTTTATCCCTTTCTTTTTCCAGGCATCTTAGTATCACTCGGCTAAGATCCTCAGGAATTTGTGCATTAAGCACCCTGGGATCTTTCGGAATCTCACTCTTATGTTTCACTCCTATGGTGAAAGGTGTATCACCTTCAAACGGAACCCTTCCAGCCACCATTTCGTAAAGAATCACGCCTAATGTATAGATATCCGAACGCTGATCGACTTCTTTCCCTTCTACTTGCTCTGGCGACATATACTCTGGAGTTCCTATCATCACTCCTGCCCCTGTTATCCCTTTCGCCTTGAGCGAGCGAGCTATCCCAAAGTCCATGATCCGGGCATTCCCCTCTCTGTCTATCATTATATTGCTGGGTTTCAAATCACGGTGAACGACTCCTAATCTATGAGCTTCGGATAGCCCCTCGCAGACTTGCTTGGCAATATCAATGGCTGTCGCAACACTCAACTGTTTTGACATCCTAATCATGCTTTTTAAATCTTCCCCAGGAACATATTCCATTGTGATAAAGTGAGTTCCTTTATCTTCCATGAGTTCATACATTTTACACACATTTCTATGTGCAATCTTACGTGCCATCTTTAGCTCATTGCTGAAACGCTCGATGGTTTTCTTATCAGCGGCAATCTCTGGTTTTATGAGTTTTAAAGCCACTTCTTCTTGTATTTTTGTGTCTTCAGCCCTGTAAACTTTTCCCATGCCTCCTTTGCCAAGTTCTTCGATAATTTCATATCTACCCGCAAAAGTCGTTCCTCTAATCAATTCTTTTTTAGGTGTTTGGAGAGTCTCGGTGGGAGAAGGAGGGATTTCTTCGGTGATTATTAATTGA
>JABAOH010026737.1_pt1 | contig 10119 bp, 6 predicted proteins | sample 7062181 | NCBI WGS metagenome assembly JABAOH01 (sample SAMN14538630, study PRJNA623070) | marine sediment metagenome | biome: marine biome [ENVO:00000428]; feature: marine pelagic biome [ENVO:01000023]; material: deep marine sediment [ENVO:00002113]; isolation source: pool of 5 deep marine... | reverse complement strand
TTACTTTATCGCTTATGCCTCTGTCATCCCTGCCATGAGGGAAATTTCCTTTTTTATAGAAGGATTTTTGAAGAAGAAAAATCTTAACTTTTTTAGGCTAAAGGCCGGTCCGATTCTCCTGAAGCTTTGTACCTTTATAGGGATTCTTTTCATATTTTTAAGCCTCGCCTGGCCTTCCTTGTTTTTTCCTTTGGTCTGGCTCTGCTTTATTTTTCTTCTTGAGCCTTTGAATTTTTGGCTAAGAAATGAAACGTTTCTTTCTGATTTAGATAGAAAAGACTGGTCAAGGCTTTGGAGTTGGATCTTAGCTGGTCTTGTGGCAGGCTTTTTCTGGGAATTCTGGAATTTTTTAGCGGTTTCTCGCTGGGAATACTCTCTTCCTTATTTAAATTTTTGGAGAATATTTGAGATGCCTGTTTTTGGCTATACGGGATTCATGCCTTTTGCTCTTGAAATCTTTGGCTTTCACCAGCTCTTTTCTTGGATGTATAAAAAAATAGAAAAGAAATTTTTTCTCAAAATGATAATTTTTATCTTTTTGATCTTTTTCTATTGGGGTTGTTTTTATCTGATCGATGCTTTTACCCTTATTCGATGAAAAGCGCCAAAAATAAAAATAGGGACGGTTCTATTTTTTAATTTTTTCTCAGATAGGTGTTAATTTTTATAGAAAAAGAAGAATCGTCCCCTATTTCATTTCATTTGAACTTGGATTTCGCCTTAGGCAAGAAATCCTCAATCAGCCAAAATTCTGGACTGTCACCCTGGTACCCTGAAAAAACAAATCTATCTCCATCAGAGGACCAGTCAAGGTGATACATGTTGATATCTACAAGATCCGTCTCAATGTCAACAATACTTCCATCGTCTATTGAAATAATTCTGATATCTTCGCCATAACTAGAGTCGGGTGCATAGTTGAAAGCGACTCTTTTGCTATCTGGAGACCAGGCCAATTCGATGTTGACATGAACCATTTTTACTTTCGCTACTACACGCGAAACCCCATCATTTACCGAAAGAATTTTCAGTATCCCAGCCCTCAAATCCTCTTCGTCAGTAGAAAAATATGCAATCCATTTCCCATCAGGCGACCATGCTATTGGACGGAAGTCAACGCTGTCGGAATCCGATGTCAGAACTTTTGGATCTCCACCATTTACTGGGACGGTGAAGATGTTCACCTCACCAAATCCAGCCTTAATATCTCTGGCACGTACATAGGCGATGGTCTTTCCATCCGGCGACCAACGAGGGAATCCATTAAGAACGGATGCAGGCGTCTGGGTGAGCTGTTTTGGCTTTCCTCCATCAACGGGAAGTGTCCAGATTTGCCAGTGCCAGCTCGTATCTTTTTTTGACTGCCCCGAAAAAACAATCGTTTTTCCATCCGGAGATACATCATTTCCTCCACCCCATGCTGGTTTGATGATTTTCTCATCGAACTGAATGGGAACAGTTTTCACTTTGCCTCCCTCTGCAGGAACAACGGCCAGTGATAATCGTTCCCAATCACCACTCCCCTCATCTATTTCATTTGTATGAAATATTCTCTTTCCATCAGGAGACCATCTGGGTTGTCCCGGATATCCTCCATGTGAAACCAGCGCCGCTTTCCCACCTGTTGACGGTAAAGTGTAAAGGCCAAATTCCGTTTGCTCACGAAATACCGCTCCGATTTTATTATCAGGCGTCCATCCTGCTAAAAACATGATTCCTCCGCTTCCTTCAGGAACATCGATCTTAACTAACTCTCCGGAAGCTAATCCATCCTCTCCAACAGGGATTATACAAATTTGCTGACTCTTCAGATCCAGAAAAGCAATCATGTCACCCTCAGGCGACCAGGTGGGACTTGACGCATTCCCGGCATTGGCAACCAGTTGTGGAGTCCCGTTGGAAGCGGCTATCACCCAAAGACCTCCACCCGCTCTACCCAAATTTTTTGTGTCTACGTATGCGATCATCTTTCCGTCAGGAGAAAAGACCGGTTCTCTGGCTTGGGCATCAACCAATTGCTTCGGCAAACCCCCATCTACGGAGATCGTATGGATATGACACTCCTTATTGTCAACCGATGAAAAAGCCAGGACCTTCCCATCCGGAGACAAACTCATTTTATAGTTTACGATACGTACATCCCGGTAATTTTCATGCACTTTCTTTGGCTTTCCACCTTCGGCCGGGACAATATACATGCCTTGATTTCCCTCTTTCTCTTTCGATTTTTTACCATGTGCCTCTTCATTGAATGCTATCCATTTGCCATCACCAGACCAGGCAAGTCCGGACCAATCAACTTCCACACCGTCGGTATTCACTATGCTTGGAGCCCCGGGAAATTCAGAACCTAGTTTACCCGATAGGGGCATCATCCAGAGCTTCCTGTCTGATGGAGAAGCAAAGATCACTTTTTTTCCATCCGGAGATAACTGCATCACCCAAGAAAGCTTTGTTGGAACCTGAAGCTTTCGGAAAGTGGGTTTATGAGGAACATTTTCCAAGGCTTTGGATAGGGTGGCAATCCTTTCTTTGGCGATAGCAACTTCTTTCTGCTGATCAGGATAATTATCAACGACTTTTTGGAAGGCCTTTTGGGCGTGTTTTGCTTGTTTTAAACCTAATTTTTCGTAGCAGAGACCGATATAGAGTTGGGATTTTGCGGCATATTCTCTTTCATTCGGATATTTCTTGATGATTTCCTCAAAGAGCTTAATCGCTCCTTTGAGATCGCCCTTTGTTTCCATGGTGAATTTCGCCTTTTCGAAAAGTACCTTGTGTTCTGAGGAATTCTGAAGGCCGAAAGCCATGAGTATGGCTGCTGTAATTGCAATGAAAATAAAGATCTTTTTGGAACTCATGGTATTACCTCCTGCGAGTGACTTTTTCATCAAGCAGAAATGCCACTCTTTTCATTTCCCGTGTTGTCAAATAAAAATAAAAGAACATAAAAGATTGTCATAAAGTGAAGGAAGCCCACAACGCCTGATTTTCTCACTGGCTTCCTTTCTCTACTAAAGCTAGGAAATCCTCCATCAGCCAAAGCTCGTGGTCTCCTCCTTTCCAATGCGTGAAAGCTATCTTTTTACCATCAGGAGACCAGCCTATTTTAGATGCCTCTGGACTCATACCTGTTTTAACCTCTACAGGCTCTCCTCCATCAGGGTCAATAATCCAAATTTTTCCTTGGCAAGTATAAGCAAGCTTCTTGCCGTCAGGTGACCAGGCCATTTCAGCATGGTTGGATAATTTATCCACGTGGACAATGACTCTGGATTCTCCGCCTTCTGCGGGTATAATCTTAATAGTTTTGTCCATAGAAAAATAGGCAATCGATTTTCCGTCGGGAGACCAGTCTATGCATGCCCAAAAAACCTTATCTGATTCAGATGTGATCTGCCTCACTTCTCCGCCTTCTGCAGAGACTAGACAAATGTTCATTATGTAGGTTTTATCTTTTGGAGGATCAGAATAGCGTATAAAAGCTACCCGCTTCCCATCAGGAGACCAACAGGGGAAGCGATCCTGACCAGGACTTTTTGTAATTTTTACCGGCTCTCCCCCTTCTGCTGGCATAGTATAAATATCCACTTCGTAGCTTGTTATATTACCCTTTGTAACTCTTACAGCTCCAGAAAAAACAAGCTTTTTTCCGTCCGGGGAAATATCGTTTCCGCCTCCCGGTGCAGATTCAAAAACCCCTCTATCTGTGCGGAAAGGGACGACAGTAACTTCACCTCCTCCAGCAGGGACTGAGGAGATATTGGGTCCTTGTCCGTCCCTAAAGTCCCTAAAGTAAATTCTTTTCCCGTCAGGCGACCACCTCGGGTTTTCCGGCCATCCTGCTGGGGAGATCTGGACTGCCTTGCCGCCGGAGGCAGGCACTGTGTAAACGGCATTATGCTCAGGGTTTTTTAGCTGGAGTCCAATCTTGTTATCAGGTGTCCAGCCGGCAACCATATGAAGTGTCACGAGTGGAAGTTCTATTTTTGAAGGAGGCGCCAAGGGCTTGCCGTTCTCTGCTACAGGAACAATCCAAATCTCTTTGCTCATAGCATCGCGCTCGGGCTCAAAATTAAAGGCAATCATCTTGCCGTCAGGCGACCAGACAGGACCTCTGGCTCGCCCGGATGGACAATCGCTAACTTGAACAGGAGTTCCTCCTGAAGCAGGTATCACCCATACGTCGGTCTGAGTTTTCCTGGGTTCTGAAAGATATCTTTTTACATAAGCAATCTTTTTCCCATCAGGAGAGAAAGCAGGCTGAAAGGACATGGCCTTAGTCAGTTTCTTGGCAACACCTCCCTGCACAGGAATAGTATAAATGTAACTTTTTTGAGCAAAAATATTATTTTTTTTGCCTTTGTTTTGTTCTTCTTCCTCACGCGAAGAAAAAGCCAGCACTTTCCCATCGGGTGATAAGCTTAGACGAAAATCATAACCCCACCCCTTACGATCAATATCAGTATGGACTTTCTTTGGCTCACCACCCGATGAGGGGATTATATATATTTCCCTTTCCTCCTTTTCATTAAAAGCGATCCACTTTCCGTCAGCAGATAAGGCAAGCGTTCCAACCCTATCGTAGGCTCGCATTGTTTCAGTCGCCTCTGTCAACCTAACCGGTATCCCAGCAATATCAGGATCCACCTTGCCGTGGATGGGAACACTCCAGATACAACCTTCAGAGGCAAAGATGAGATTTTTACCATCAGGGGACAGCACTCCGCTACCTGGATTGGCAGGAATTCTAATTTTTCTAAAGGTAGGTTTGCGAGGAACTTTTTCCAGGACTTTGGCCATGCTGGCGAGTTTTTCCTTGGCAACGGCTACTTCTTGTTGCTGATCTGGATAGTTATCAACGACTTTCTGGAAAGCTTTTTGTGCTTCTCTCAAGCCTAATTTTTCATAGCAGAGACCGATATACAGCTGAGACTTAGCAGCATATTCTCTCTCATCTGGATATTTCTTGATGATCTGCTCAAAAAGCTTGATAGCTCCTTTAAGGTCGCCCTTTGTTTCCATGGTGAATTTCGCCTTCTCGAAAAGGACTTTATGTTCAGAAGAATTCTGGAAGCCAAAAGCCATGAATATGGCTACTATAAGTAAGGCTGCCGTAATGGAAATCGACATAAAAGTCTTTTTGGAACTCATGATATTACCTCCTGATAATAGGCCTCGCGAGTGAGTTTTTCATTCACCAACAATGTAAGTTTTTTAGTTTCCCAAGTTGTCAAACAAAAGTAAAAGAATGTAAAAGATTGTCATCAACCCATGAATCGATATCCTTCGCCGTAGACAGAGAGAATGTATTTGGGACGAGATGGATCTTCCTCGATTTTTTTCCTCAATTTGAGGATATGATTGTCAATGGTCCGGGTGGTAGGATAGCTTTCATAACCCCAGATTTTATCCAGCAATGTTGCCCTTGTCACAACTTTTCCCTTATGAGCAATAAAGTATTTCAGAATCTCCATCTCTAAGGAGGTGAGATTTAATTCGTTTCCCTTTCGTCTTACCTTAAAGTGGGCAAAATCAATTTCAACATCTCCAAAGCTGTATATTTCAGGCAGTTTTTCTCCCTCTCTTTTCTCACGCCGCAAGTGCGCTTTTATCCGCGCTAAAAGTTCCCGAATGCTGAATGGTTTAGTTATGTAATCGTCAGCTCCGATTTCCAGTCCTACCACTTTGTCAACCTCTTCGCCTTTGGCTGTCAGCATGATGATCGGTATGTTTAATTTTTTTTGACGGAGTTCCCGGCAGATATCCAGACCGTTCATCTTAGGCAGCATGATATCAAGGATAATCAGGTCGTATGCTTCATCCAAAGCTTTGCGCAGCCCTTCCTCTCCATCATAAGCCCAGTCCACTTCATATCCTTCCCCTGATAAGTTGAGCTTAATTCCTTTTACCAGGTCTTTCTCGTCTTCGATAATTAATATTTTTTCTTTCATTTTAATTTAGCCTAGATTTGGATTTGAAACAGGAAGGATTATAGAAAAGACGCTTCCTTTCCCCGGTTCGCTATCGACCTTGATCTTGCCGCCATGAGCCTCAGTGATATGTTTGACTAAAGTAAGACCCAATCCACTTCCTCTTGTATCCGAGATAATTTCATTCTTGGAGCGATAAAATCTCTTAAAGACCTTTGATATTTCTTTGGACGAAATGCCGATGCCTTTGTCGGCAACTTGAAGCACTGCATTACCCTTATCTTTGAAGAGTTTGACAAAAACTTCTTTTTTCTCAGGAGAAAATTTCATAGCATTGCTCAAGAGATTGATTAAAACACTAGCCATGGCTTCTCCATCGAAAATCATTTCTGGAAGATCTGCGACAATTTCCGTCTGAATAGCAAATCCTTTTTTCTCTAAATGATAACGGTAGGATTCCAAGGTATCACGAACGATCTGGGCTAAATCACCTTTTTTGAAATCGAATTCCTTTCTCCCCATATCAATTCTTGAGAAATCAAGAACATTGTTGATCAAGTGGGATAAGCGCTCGCTTTCTTTGGTGATGATCTCATATGATTCTTTTTTTTCTTCATCTGTGAGGTTTGCTTTGCGTTGGAGTGTTTCTCCGTAGAGTCGGATGAGAGTAAGAGGAGTCTTGAGTTCATGCGAGATATTGTGGACGAATTCTGTCTTGAGGCGGGTGGTTTCCGATTCGCGGGAAATATCGCGTACTATAAGAAAAGCCCCTAGAAGCATTAAGGCCACGATGAATGCTAAAAGTATCCCATAGAGGAAGATTTCTCGGCGTGCTGTCCGTTTTAGATCAGCCAATGCTGGCTGAGAGACAAGAAGTTTCCAGGGAAAAGGAAAACGTCTATAAGATAATCTTAGAGAGTCTTCTGGAATCGATTCATCTTTAGCAGTAAAAATATTTTTCCCTTTTTCATCGAGGATTCGAAGATCAAGTCCAGTCTCTTTAGAGACACTTCTTAGAATTCTGGGAAAAATTTCTTTTTTCAGAAAACTTTGATCCCAGCAAAAACCGCCATAGTGATTTTTTTCTGGCCGAAAGCCAGGAAGAATAGTGAAAGAGACAAGACAAAAATCATCTTTCTGAGCGGCTAGCAAACGTCTTGGTTGTGCTGTTCCACCCAACAGAGAGAGTGTAATCTTCTCTTTTATCTTTGGAATGGCGTCTCTCTTTAAAAAATCTGCAAAAAGTAGTGTCTGCAGATAAAGAGGTTCTTCGTTCTGGATGGTCTGATAGGATTCCTGAAGAGAAGTAAATTTATTATCCTTGAATTTATCCTCGAGGATGGATTCGATTTCGGAAATAAAGAAGTCATAAGCAGGTAGACTAATAGGCCAAAATCCACTCCTGATTTTGTCATAGAGGTCAATCAGAATTTCTAGACTTTCCGTTTCTCTGTTTCGGCGCTTCTCAATTTCAGACAACTGAAAGATTGCCAATATGCCATAGGGATGTCCTGCATTGTTTAGCAATTGCCCGTGTTTGGAAGAGAGGTTGCGATATGTATTATAAGCTTGGTTAAATTTTCCAGACGAAAGAAAACACCGTCCCAAACCTTCCAGAGCTAATGCTTCGTGTGGATTTGAGGGAGCATTCAAAGCACATTTTCGATACAGATCAGCGGCACGTGAGTAGTTCCTTTGAGAAAATTCAAAAATTTCTGCTTTTTTTAGATCGTCTACAAATTTGCTTTTGTCTACACTCGTTTCCAATGAATTGACTGAAAAGTCTTCACTCCCTGTAATGGGAAAGATTATTTGGAAATTATCATCGAGCAGGAAGAGCTTTCCAGCGATATCTTCTGAAAAAACAGAATAGTTANNGAAATTCTCTGGAATCAAAGCTTTTTTTTCAAGCTCGAGAAGTGCTTCTTCGAAAGATTTTAATGCCGCTTCACCTGAAATCCAACGGTTTGACTCGAGGATGTTTTTTACGGCTTCTCGCCTTCTGGAAAAAGTGCTTAAGCTTAAGTAACCTACGATGAGGGAGGGCAGCAGGATAGCCAAAAGAAAAACAAAGACGATTTTCCTCCTGGCCAGTAAGCCCTGAGCAAACATTCTCATGACTGAAATTTAACTGTGAATCTCTTTAGATAAACTCATTTAGATTGTATCAGAAGCAACGACCCAAATGTCAAAAAAATGTAAAAAATTGTCAACAAATGTAAAAGATGATCGAGCGTTTGGAACTATAATATTGGGAATAGAAGCGCGAATGGGAGAATTATGAGAAGTTTATAAAATAGGGGAGGGTTCTATTCTTTCCCCTACTGCTACATTAAGTGTGGAATTTTTCTTCCTTTTGCATCTATTTAATGAGGAAGGAAGATTTTTGCTTCTTACAAAAAGTCTAATCCCAATAAATGCTTCTATGCATATTATGTACGGAGTGAATAAGAAATAGAACCGTCCCTTGCGGTAGGCATAAAATGTTTTTCCAATCGAAAGCTTTACTCTAATACGCCTGCAGTTGTCGAGACATGAACGATATCGGAGGCGAAGACAGGATTGAGATTATATTTATCAACAAGGTGGATATTTTCTTTTAAGACTTTCAGTGTCTCTGCGGTCGGGTGGCAGATGCCTAAAGCCCATCCCTCTTTTTGAGCTCGCTGGAAAAGTTCGATCAATTTACCCTGTATGAAATCCTCATCATTCTCTGTATCCAAAAAAATCTTACGATAGCCTGAAGGAATACCCAAGGTTTGGGCCGTTTTATAAGCCACGGAATGATTTGTCGTTCGGCTATCGATAAAAAACAAATCCCTCTCTTTAAGCCGCTCCAGGATGATCCTCATCAAGATCTCATTGGATGTTATTTTCGACCCCATGTGGTTATTGACTCCGCTCGCATAGGGAACTTGGTCAAGGCTCTTATCCACGGTTTCAATCACTTCCTTCATACTCATCTTGGAATGGATTATGCCTTCTGTCTTGTTGTTTGCTTCTTGGTTATTGATGGCTTCTAGGGGAAGATGAAGGATGACTTCCAGTCCGTTTTGATGGGCAATCTGAGCCGTCTCCTTAGCTAAAGGGCTGAAGGGAAGGACAGCGATTGTCAGGGGTTTTCCTATCGCTGTTACCTCCTTGATGGCTCTAAGGCTGTAGCCCATGTCGTCGATAATAATGGCCACTTTGTTTTTTTCTTCTTCAGGAGTCGGTTTTTCTTCTTTCAGAGGCTTTTCTTTCAAGCAGGAGAAGAGAAGGATGAGTTTTTCCTTTTTCTTGCCTTCCACTTCCCAGAGGTAAAAGTCTCTCTCTTCTGTTTTTTGCTCCTCCCTCTTGGTTACGGCGGCTTTTGCTCTTTGGAATTCTTTCTCTAGCCGTAATTCAAGCTCCTTGTATTTTTCTTGGGCAAGGTCAATCAAGAAATGAAGAGCTCCCTCGCGGTCTTGGTATTGGTCGATGGAATCGGGTGATATCCCCAATTCAGATAAATTATCACGAACAATCCGGTGAAGAATTCCTTCGCCTCGGGAGATTTCTTTATCAATCTTACGGGCCCTAAAGATATATGATTTTTCTCCTTTTCTCGACGCAATGTAATCTAGGCCTAATGCGGAGAGGAAGGCAAGAAGAACGAAAAAGAGGACAATCAAGGTAGGATTTTGGGTGATATTCCCTGTTAAAGGGCCTCTTTTTTGCATGAATTACATTTTGGGCAGGAGCGGAATTGTTTTTTCAAGATAAGATGCATCATCCAGATCATCGCCTTCGATTTTAATATCAGGCTTTAATCCATTTTCCCATAATTTTTTTCCAGACTTAAGGGTAAAGATTCCAGAAGTAAGCACTAAAGCGCTTCCGTCATCTAAGGGAAAAAAGTCTTGGTAGCTGACAAGCCCNNTTTGAACTCCTTGACAGCAGCGGCGACCAATTCAGCAGGTCCGAAGGTGCCACGGTTTACCCAAACGACGATCGGTAATTTTCCGAGTTCTGGCTCCTCATTGCAGGAGAGAATCTCTTTTGTCCTTCCCTTCTTTTCGATATAGCCGATTTCTTCTGCTTTCAGAAATAGATTCACAAACTTCACCGCTTCTTTAAGCTCTCCTTCATGGCAATTTCTCAAATCCATAATCAGCGTCTTTTCTTGTTTTATAAGCAGTGGCAAGACTTCTTCTTTTATTTTGCT
>JABAOH010011093.1_pt1 | contig 10120 bp, 8 predicted proteins | sample 7062181 | NCBI WGS metagenome assembly JABAOH01 (sample SAMN14538630, study PRJNA623070) | marine sediment metagenome | biome: marine biome [ENVO:00000428]; feature: marine pelagic biome [ENVO:01000023]; material: deep marine sediment [ENVO:00002113]; isolation source: pool of 5 deep marine... | reverse complement strand
ATCCGCACATCAGCGGGGATGTCATCCGATTTGGTCTCGCCTACGATGGGGTGAAGCAAGAGACCATCTACCATCTCCATGGCGCACTTCTGGAGATACTCGTGGGCTCGGTGGACAGGGTTTCTCGTCTGAAAGGCCACCACCGTATTCCATCCCTTCTGCTTGAATAGATCCCTCGTTTGTGATGGGGTGAGGCTATATCGGGAAAACTGCGTCCACAGGCCCCCTTGCACGTATTGAATCGGTCCCCCCAGTAATACATCCCCCATTCCAAAGAGCCTCCTCACGCCGGGGTGTTCACGGTCTTCGGTTTTGTAAACCGACCTCGCCTCCTTTACCTTATCGAACTCGAACTTCTCCTCCAGGTCTAATACCGCCATCACTTTCCCATTGTCACCGACGAGGGCCACCTCACGGCCTTCCTTGAGAACCTTCGACTCCTCTCTATCGACCGATAGGGTAACGGGGATGGACCACAAGAGGCCATTTCCCAGCCGCATCTCCTCCACAACTCCCTCATAGTCCCTGCGGCCCATAAACCCCTTTAACGGGCTAAAGGCCCCCGTCGAGATCAAGTAGACATCGGAACGTTCCCAGTGGTCCAACCGAACCCTCTTCCACTCCCTGGCCCGGCGTATAAACTCTCTCTGCCGTTCTTCCGAAACCATCCGTTCCCCTAACCGTCCTCCATGAGGCTTCAATGACATGGAATCACCCTTTCCTCTCCGATAGATACTCCTAAATCTATTTCCATAAGGATTCCCTGAGACTTTTCGGAATCTCTTGAGAATTCCGGAACCACAATACCCACAATACCCTTGATTAACTGCATCACATCAGCACCTGCCTTCTCTCCACCCTCTAACCTCTAACTCCCAACTTCCTCTCCCCTGTTCAATCTTCCGTCTTAGCCTTAACCTCAACCTTTCCGGTCAACCGCAGCACTGTTAGCCTCATAGATACCCCAGGTTCCTTAACCTCCTTCTGATCTGCTCTATCTCCTCCCTGGTGAGCCGATCCCCTTCCCCTGTTGTCCCAACGGAGGCTATGTCCCTCATCACGTAAACGATGAACTCCGTCACCGAGTTGAAACCCGAATCCCCTATAATGTTGCGCAGATGATCGTAGAGCCTCCGGGGAATCTTTATGGTTACTTTATCCTCACTGGGCATACTTACACTCCTATAACACTCTAATTATAGTCAAATTAGAGTGTGTCATAACTTTTCCATTTGTCAAGGAAAAATTTTGAGAAACTGAAAAATTCGAGAGGAAAACGCCAAACTGGGATTATGGAATAGAACCTCGAAGCCGCACAAAACTCTGGGAAGGAACCGACTTCTCGGACGAATTGATTACTGGCTATTGGTTATTCATTAACGGTTACTCGCTATCCGTTATCCGTCATCCGCTATTGGCTCCTTAGCAGTGATGCCTCCTTCCTAACTCTCAATTCTTAACCTTAGCCTTAACCTCAACCTTCCAACTCTCAGCCTTAACTCTCAGCCTCTCTCCTCTTACCCCTAGGCTTTATTCCCGGTGGGAGTCCATCCTTTTGATCAGATCCGTGAGTTTATCCGCGGCCAGATCGATTATCTTTTCGCCTTTTTCCCGGCTCGCTTTGGAGGGGTCTCCCCATACGCCTCCGGGCCAGTATTTCCTCTTGTCCTTCACCAGTATTGGTCGGGGGAAAGCGGGGTATTCCTTCGATGCCCTCCCCTTCACAAGTTCCGGTCGTATGGAAAGCATCATGGAGGTCTCTACCTCGCCGGCATGGGAATCACCCTCCGTTTCCACTAAATCCCCCGTATCAGAAAAGAGCTCTATCGCCGAGACAATGGAGATACTGATCTCTCGGAGTTCCTCCAAAAGCTCTTCGCCCACCTCATTCAGGGCCGCTATGTGGATACCCCCAGCATGGCCCGATAAGATCACAAGAGAGCGAAATCCTTGAAGATAGAGGGATTTTACAATATCCCTTATCATCTCCCTTAGGGCACCTGTCGATACGCTGATTGTCCCGGGATGGCATCGGGTGCTTCGGCAGAAACCGTAATGCAAGGGAGGCGCGATGAAGACATTCATCCGTTGAGCAACCCGTTTGGCCAACTCCATCGCCTGTATGGTATCCGTTGAAAGGGGGAGATGAGATCCATGTTCTTCTACGGTTCCTATGGGTATGATTACTGTTCTCGTTTTTCCCAGTCCCTTCTCAAATTCGGTCATGGTCATCTCTTCCATAATCATCTCAACCCCCAAATTTTGGTGCTGCGGTTGCTTGGTGGCGCGGTCCTGCGGTTATTGAAATTCCAAGAAATTGAGTTTACAATAACCTTAGGTAAAGATGATATTCCTGTCAATAATCATTCCCTTTTCTACCCATTCCATAATCGATCGACGAAAAACTATCTTTTACTCCATCGATGGAGTTCACCATTGATGCTGAACGAGGAACAGCCTTATGGATATTAAAAGAGAGATAAAAAGATTGGCCAAGATCCCGGAAACTGACTATCCTTTCCTGAGCCTCTATCTCAACACCAAATGGGAAGATGAAAAACAGAGGAGAAGGGTCCGGCTCTTTGTGAAGAACGAGTTGAAAGAGGCCCAGAAATTGGTTAAGGAGGAGGAGAAGATCAGAAAAAGCTTGCGGAGAGATTCGGAGGAGGTCCAGCGGTACGTAGATGGGGTCATCCAGCGAGCATACGACGAAGGGGTCAATGGCATCGCCATATTTGCATGTTCCGCCACCGATGCCTTTAAAATCTTTCGATCCAACATTCCGTTTGATAACCAATTTACCATGTCCTCCAAGCCTTCGTTACGGCAGTTGGTCCAGATCTCAGATGAGTACAGCACCGCCATCGCCGTTATGGTAGATACGGACCGTGCCAAGATCTTCGAGATGAGCCTCGGAGAAATCCATTTAGAGTCCCAGATAGAGAGTTATGTTCCCGGGAGACATGAACAGGGAGGGTGGTCCCAGATGAGGTTTCAGAGACATATCCGCGAGCACATGCATCAACACCATAAGGGCGTGGCGGACCAGCTGATCAAGCTCTTTGACGAGGAAAGGTGCGAAAACATCGTTTTGATCGGCCAGGAACACATCCTGGCCACCTTCAAGCCCCTCCTCCCGGAAAGGGTGAGGGAAAAGCTCAAAGGGGAATTGTCGGCGGAGTTCGAAGAAGAACCATCCAGTTTGGCCCAGAAGGTCACCGAATATCTCCGCGGGGAGTATGTCAAGGAAGAGGAAGCCCTCATTGAGGAGATTATCGAGACCGCCCTGGCCAGAGGAACGGCTACGGTGGGATTACGGGATACTATCGAGGCCATCAATAGAGGTCAGGTCCATCGGCTCGTACTCGATAGGGAACTCAGAAGGCAGGGTTGGCAATGTATCAAATGTCTCGCCTTGGGCGAAATAACATCGTTACGTTGCCCCTTTTGCAATAGCGCCACCACAACCGCCGACCTGGCGGAGGAGATGATCCGATCCGTAATTAATAGGGATGGCGAAGTGGAACTCGTCAGAGATCATCCAAAACTCAATATATACGAAGGCGTGGGGGCTCTGTTGCGTTTCAAATGATGACATTTATCCCCGACAAGGAAGACGAAAGGGGGAACTTCACGAAAAAAGAGTTGAAAAATTGAAAATTTTCTGCTAAAGAAGAAACTGCTGAATTTCACGGAAAGGTGCCACATTTTTCAAAATCTCAATTTCCATTCTGACAATGAAGTGGAAAAAGCTTCCTCTATACTCCCTCAAGGGAAAAGTCGTCGCCAAATATAACGTACTCTGCCACATATACGACGTTTTCGGCCTCCTTATGGAATCGAAGGCCCGCCAGCGCGCCATCGAAATAGCCGGTATTAGGAATGGGGAAAACGTGCTCGAGGTGGCCGTGGGTACGGGATTGAACTTCGTCGAAATCCTCAAACGGAACCCCCATGGCTGGAACGAAGGTCTCGACATCTCCCCAATGATGGCGAAAAAAACCAAGAAGAGAGCCGAAAGGACGGGTTTTACCAACTACAACATCAAGGTGGGCGATTCCCATAACCTCCCCTACGCTAACGGTGTTTTCGATCTCATCATCAACGAATACATGTTCGATATATTCCCCGCCACCGAATACGATCACTTCCTTAAGGAGTTTAAGAGGATTTTGAAACCCAACGGCCGGCTGGTCTTAGTAAACACCACCAAGGGGGAGAAGTGGAGGGATTCCCTGTTCAACTGCCTATTCCATATCTACCCGGTCAACAAATGTCGGGGGGTTCTCATGAACTCGCACCTTGAGCGGTTTCATTTTCAGGATATCAGGAGGGAATATGTGGTGAATTATACGTTTCCCTCCGAAATCGTTTACTCAAGAAGGTCTTGAGCATTGAGCCTTTTCTTTAACCGCAGCACCAACTTCATACTCCCTACTGCTTACTGCCTACTATCTCTTTAATCTTAATTCTTCGCTCTTAATTCTTAGGCTTAGCCTCCCGCCTCTCACCTCGTACCTCCAACCTCTTACTCCTTTCTGCTTACTCCTCAACCTGAGCCTTAACCTCAACCTTCCAACTCTCAGCCTTAACTTGCGGTATGTAAACAGAGTGGCAACTCAGGCGAAAATCCCGTTGACAAATCCCACCCCATACTATAAAAAATGAATAGTTCCCTGGACTTTTTTCGTTTTTTCCACACATTTATCTGTGTCCTCTTGAGCCTTTAATTTTGATAACAAAGGTTTTCTTCAACGGATCCAGAGTAATCGGCAGCACTGCATAACTTCAAAACCGCAACACCAAATTTGACTTATTGATTTATTCGATCATAATTACATAGAGGTTTCCTTCAATCGCTATCCGAGGATATCAAAGCCCATAGAAAACCGGCTGGGCCACTTCACTCTCCATACACCAGTTATCAGGGGTTAAGATGGCAGGGGAAAACTCGAAGATCTTGGTTATCGATGCAGATAAAGCCTTTGCTGGAAAAATTGCCGAAATCTTAACCTCCAAGGGTTTTAATGCCATCCTCTCCCATAGCGGAAACGATGGCATCCAAAAGGCCTCACACACTTCCCCCGATATCGTCCTTCTCAACTATCAACTTCCTGATCTGGAAAGCAAAGAGGTATTAAATCGCCTCAAGGGAATCGATCGGACCATTCCCGTCATCATCGCCATGGCCGTCGGCGGCGAGAGGGCAACCGTCGATCTCCTTAACGCAGGGGCATCTGATTTCCTGGTCAAACCCATCAGGTCCAGAGATCTATCGGAGGCCATAAAAAGGGCCCAAAGGAAACGCATGGCGGACCTGGAAATTCAGTCCAAAAAGTTTCTCTCCCTGGGAAAACTCTTTCCCTTTTTGGCGCACGAAATCCGAAACCCATTACACGCAATCGGGGGCGCATTGGCTGTCCTTCAAAGACGGTGCAACTTGGAGGACGAGACCATAGCCCAATCCATAGAAATCATCCGGGAAGAGGTCCACCGGCTCAATCAATTTATCCAGGAGTGCCTTGATTTCTCTCGGCCGCCTGCGAGAAGGAGGTTTGCCAAAACCGACCTGAACGAAATTATCAGGTCATGCTTGAATACCATGGCACCGGTTATTGAAGCCCATCCCGACAAGATCCGGGTCATTACGAACCTGGATGATGCCCTCCCCAAAATTAAGGCAAATTTTACCGAGATCAAGCAGGTCTGCCTGAATATCCTGAAGAACGCCATCGAAGCCATGAAAAAGGGGGGCAAGCTGGAGATTCACAGCTCTACAAGCCCGCACGAACGGCCGAGGCATGTCATTATCAAAATCGTTGACACGGGAACGGGTATCGACAAGGAGAACCTCCCCTACGTATTCGATCCCTTCTTCTCGACTAAATCGAGGGGAACCGGTTTGGGATTGGCCCTTTGTAAGAAGATTGTCGTGGAAAACCATCGAGGACAGATAGATATAGAGAGCGAGAGGAATATCGGTACCACGGTTATCATCACCTTCCCTTTTTCCCCCTGACACGTTCACCGGTGGCCCTCTGCGGGAAAAGGGGTACCATATCTCATGTGTCTCCTTTTTGGGGAGAATGAAAATGCTTTTGGGTTCGCCGAGGTAACCTATTGAGGGGGCTTTGAAAGATGGAGGGAAAATCCATATTGGTGGTAGATGACGAACCCAATTCCCTCTTCGCTCTATCTCGGATCCTGGAGGATGAGGGATATCGGGTCATTACCGCTGAAAATGGAAAAAGCGCCCTGGGGAAATTGAAAAAAGACATGGTAAACGTCATCATCACCGATGAGCGAATGCCCGATTTGGGCGGAATGGAACTCCTCAAAGAGGTTAAACGAAGATACGAGTCAATCCCCGTAATCTTACTCACGGCCTTCGGCTCCGTCGATATGGCCGTGGAAGCCCTCAAGGAGGGGGCTTTCTATTTCTTCGAAAAGCCCGTGGCCGATAACCTGGAACGGTTCATCACCATCATCAATCAGGCCGTGAGGACGCAATCCCTTGAGGCCCAAATTTACCATCTCCGGAAGGAGGTTAGCGAGAAATATAGCTTCTCCAATATCGTGGGTAAAAGCCGTCACATGTTGGAGATATTTGAAATAATCGACCGGGTAGCCCCTACCGATAAGACGGTCCTCATCCAGGGGGAGAGCGGAACCGGGAAGGAACTCATCGCAAAGGCCGTCCATAGTAGGAGTTTGCGCAGTGGTAGACCCATGGTGACCGTAGCCTGCGGCGTCCTCACGGATAGCCTGCTCACGAGCGAGCTCTTCGGCCACAGCAAGGGCGCCTTCACCGGTGCGGTAAAGGATCAATTGGGGAGGGTCGAGCTGGCTCAGGGGGGAACACTGTTCTTGGATGAAATTGCCGAAATTCCCCTCAACCTCCAAAAGAGGCTGCTTCGGATCCTTCAGGAAAAGGAATTTCAGCGGGTTGGCAGTGGCAAAACCCTCAAGGCCGATGTAAGAATCATTGCCGTCACCAATAGAGACCTCCATGAGGAGGTGAGAAACAAACGGTTTCGCCAGGATCTTTACTATCGACTTTCCGTCGTGCCCATGAATATCCCTCCTTTGCGGGAGAGAAAAGAGGATATCCCCCTCTTAATCAAACATTTCCTCGACAAGTACCATGAAAAAAAGAGGTCGATCCGAATACTCCCCGAAGTGGTAGAGAAGATGAAGCGATACCCCTGGCCAGGAAACGTCCGGGAATTGGAGAACGTGGTGCAGCAGATGATCCTTTTCTGTGAAAATGAAACAATCACGACCAAGGATCTCCCCCTTCAGATCTTTTCGCCGGACTTCTCCGAAGACCCGCTTGAGGGGGAAAGGATCTCCCTCGTTGATATTGTGTCCGATATTGAAAAAAGGTGTATCCTCAGGAAATTGCATCAAACTAATTGGCACCTTCACAATACTGCAAAGGAGCTGGGAATCACGCGGAAGATGCTCGGCATTCGAATGGCTAAATACGGGATAAAACACCCTTCAAAAAGAGGCGGCTGCTGAGGGGCACCAGAGACCTGAGCACAGATCACACTGGACCGTATTGGCACTGAAATTGCAAAACATATTCTTCCAAGAGCGGGGAAGCGAAAGGATCACGCCGACGTAAGTGGAGGGAGATATGGTCAGGGAGCACATCCTGCTCATAGATGAAGACTCCAATCTGTTGACCTGTCTCAAAAGCCTGCTGGAAGGGAGAAACTTCGAAGTGGAAACGGCTCGAGACCGAAACCAGGCCTTGAGCTGCCTCTCCCGTAAATCCTTTTCTCTCGTAATCACGGAATACCTCCTCGAGCACACCGATACCCGCGACATCATCCACCGATTCAAGACCACGTCTCCGGAGACGCATATCATCGTGGTAACGGGGGCGGTCATCGACGATATCCTCCATGAAGAACTGGTCGATCTCGGAGTCAGCGACCTCCTCATCAAGCCCTACCCCATCGAGGGTATGGTCATTGCTGTTAAGAAGACATTGCGAACGAGGCAAATGGCCCTGGGGGTCAAAAGGCTCAGGAAACAACTTCACGCAACAAGGACCCGCTTTCGGGAAGCTTCGGGGGGGTATCTTCTAGACCGCCTCACTGGCTCGCCGGAATGCCAGATCTATAATGACCGATATCTGAGGGACCAGTTTGACCGGGAATTAAGAAGAGCTCGTCGACATAACCGAGACTTATCGCTCCTGCTCTTGAGCCTCTCATCATTGGAAAAAGCTAAGGGAGTGGACCTGAGGAAAACCGATCAGTATCTCATCGAGATGGCCAAGGTAGTGAGAAAAAACATTCGCGCGGAGGATACGGTCGCCCGACGCCACAAGGGGTTCGCCCTCATCTTGCCGGAGACCGAAAGCAAAGGGACCGAGTCCGTAAAGCAACGGCTTGAGGGTCTTATCACGGGCCACCTTCCTTTCCTGTCCGATCCTCAGTTCAAGAAGCTGAGCCGCCAATTGAGCTTTTCATCCTATACGTATCCTGAACAGATTGAAATCCCAACGTTCGACTAAAGCGAAGTGCTGCCGTGTTGTAGTGTTCCAGTTAGTTAGTGCTGGATTTGGAAGCTGCTTCTTCTCAACTTTCCCTTTATGTTCAGCCTCAACAGTAGTCTCCACACTGCTTACCGCCTGCTGCTAATCCCTCACCCTCTTTCCTTACTCCTTGCTCCTTATGATCTTCCCTTTCCTCAACCTCAACCTCAGCCTTAACCTCGACCTTAGCCTCAACCTAAAGCCTGCGGCTTTGTCCCTTTTGGAACATCTTTATCCTTTTTGGCACATTTCGGTATCCTCTTGAAATCATTGTTTATATGATGAGAATTCTCCCAGAACACCTCTTCTTTTGTCCCTTTTGGCACATTTTATCCCGGCACCCAATCCTCCCCTTGAATTAATACTCAAAAAATCTCTCCTAATTTCAATAGGTTACATCCTTACCCTTTCCTCATATGTCCTTGGTACAATTATTGCTCTTTAAATCCCACAAAGGGGCGACTGGACCACCATGTTTGTTTTCTTAACTTTGACCTTGACCTCAACCTTAACCTAAACACTGGTGGTGAACCGCCGTACCGTAGCACTGCACCACCACAATGCCGCACAACTGAGTTTAAAAGCTTATGTATACGAAATTTTATAACCTGAAGGAAAAGCCCTTCAACCTTACCCCAGATCCTAGATTTTTATATCTTGGTGAAAGCCACAGAGAGGCCCTGGCCCACTTGATTTATGCCGTAAGGGAGCGTAAGGGATTCATGGTCATGACAGGAGAGGTTGGCACGGGAAAGACCACCCTTATCCGTGCATTATTAAGAAAATTGGATACCAACACAAAAACGGTCTTCATCTTTAATCCCATATTGGATGTAAAAGACTTCTTTAGATTCGTATGTTTTGACCTGGGAATTCAAACCAAAGACCAAACAAAGGGGAATTGCTTATTGGAGATATATCAGTTCCTCATTGAATCGTACAGAAAAAATAGAACCGTTGTAATGATCATTGATGAAGCTCATAATCTGAACCCTTTCCTTCTGGAGGAAATCAGACTTCTTTCCAATTTTGAGACCTCTACGGACAAGCTCATTCAGATCATCCTGGTAGGACAGCCTGAACTGAACTCGACCCTCAACCAGTCCCATTATCATCCACTCAAGCAACGAATCAGCCTCTGGTTTTACATAAATCCTCTGAACCAGAAGGAGACGAATGAATATATTAGATCGAGGCTTTATAGAGCTGGTCTGGAAACTCCCTGCTTTACGGGAAAAGCGATCGATGAGATATTTCGATATTCCAAAGGGATACCGAGGCTCATCAACATCCTTTGCGATAATTCTTTAACTATCGGATACGCTATGGATAGGAAAAAGATCGATGAAAAGATCATTAGAGAAGCGATAGATGATATGGAAGCCGGCCAACACCGCATATCTGAGTCAGCGGGAAGTCCAATCTCAACGGGTCAGCCGCGGTCATCCCCGCCGGGGGAAAAACCGAAGACATCCTACCGCATAGGGATAAAACAAAAAGAAACGAGGAGATGGGGGCTCTCTTCTCTTATTTTCTGGGTTTATGTTTTTCTTCTTTCGGGGATTCTCT
>JABAOH010010823.1_pt1 | contig 10121 bp, 9 predicted proteins | sample 7062181 | NCBI WGS metagenome assembly JABAOH01 (sample SAMN14538630, study PRJNA623070) | marine sediment metagenome | biome: marine biome [ENVO:00000428]; feature: marine pelagic biome [ENVO:01000023]; material: deep marine sediment [ENVO:00002113]; isolation source: pool of 5 deep marine... | reverse complement strand
CTGACGACATTTTTGAAAGTTCGCTGATAAAGGAGATGACCAAGCAATTCAAGGAAGGCAGCGCAGACATAGTTCTTTCCTGCAAACCTGTTGAAGAAACATGGAAGTTCGGGATAATTCGCGTAGAGGACGACAAGGTAACAGATTTTGTTGAAAAGCCGCCGAGAGGTCAGGAACCAAGCAATCTGGCTGTGGTCGGCGTCTACATAATGACCAAACGAATCTTCGATTACTACAAAAAAATTCCAGTTTCAGACCACCAATACGAAGATGCGATACAGAAATTCATCCAAGACAAGAATGTTGTCAGAGCCGTCAGTTATGACGGATTTTTCGCGGGGTACAAATACCCTTGGGACCTTTTCACCATAAACAAGCATCTGATGGATACGCGCATAAAGAAACAGACAATCGAAGACGATGTGGAAATCTCGGAAAGGACGCAAGTTGAAGGAAATGTTTGGATACGACGGGGAACAAGAATTCTTGAAGGCGCCTGCATAAGAGGCCCCTGCTACATCGGGGCAAACAGTTTCATCGGAAACAACAGTTTGGTTTGGAATTACTCTTCCATCGGCAACAACTGTGTCGTGGGTTTCTCAACAGAAATAAAACATTCGCTGATCGGCGACGATTGCTGGTTTCACGTAAACTACATTGGCGACTCGATAATCTCTGACAACTGCCTCTTCGGCGCTGGAACCATAACCGCGAACTTCAGATTCGACGAGAAGAATGTTAAGTTGAGAATTGAAGGGAATAAGGTAGATTCCGGCACAGACAAGTTAGGTGCCATAGTAGGTGACAACTGCAAAACAGGCATCAACGCTTGTCTCTCACCAGGCGTAAAAATTGGTCCCCACAGCATTGTCGGCCCCAACGTGAACTTGCAAAACGATCTTAAACCAGGTAAAATCATTTTTGAGGATAAGAAAAGTTACGTGGTGGCAGAGAACAGGATAACAATTTCTTCCGAGAAGAAACGGCAACTGATGAAAAGGCTAATGAAATACGAAAAGTGAAAACAGGAACTTACTCACTATTGTTCTATAAAATTCTTCTATATGCCATTCGGCGACGCTTTTACGACGCCCTTATCGCTATGCACCAATAAGAATCGCGAGTTTACTTGGTTTCTTTCGAAATAGATAAGTTCTTAATTGCAATACAGTAGAGAGAAGGTGATAGATTGTCGATGGCGAAAAGGAAATTTTTTGGAGAGATAGCAGCACTGCTCGATAAAATGGTCATGGTCATTACGATGGATGGAAAAAAATACAGTGGAACCTTAGCTGGTATAAGCCCGGAGACGCTGAGCCTCTGTTTGTCTGAGGCAAAAGATGATAAAGGCACATACCTACACAGGGTGTTTTTGAATGGCAGCATCATCGCCCAAATTTTCACAGTGGAAAAGCCCTTTGATCTGAAGGCTTTGTCTGAACGTCTTGAGAAGGTGTTTCCAACCATGGTTAGGCTCTACGAAGATAAAGGTTTCATCTGGGTTATGGACAAGGTCAAGGTCACTGAGAAGGGTGTGGTGGAAGGGGCAGGCCCAGCAGCCGAGCGAGTTCAAAAAGTCTACGATTTGTTCATTAAAGAAGCCGGATCTAAATAAGCCAACGAAATTCCGGTTCCCGTTTTCTTTTTTCTATTGAAGGAGAAACTATGCCGAAAGATTTCAGTATGTTCTTGGTTGCTTCCGCAGCCTTGTTCAACCTACTTAGATTCACTTTTAGATGCAACATTCTGCAAACAGCTTTCAAGACCTCCCGCGCAGCCACCGCATCCGGATATAAGCCTGGAGTTTCGGCTAGAAGACAAAAACCTCTCATGTCTCTTAGTCTACCCAATCCGATTAGGAGGCCAGCCACACCAAAGATTTGTCCACCGATGATTTTGGCACCGAGATCTAAAGCGTCCTGTAGGGTTTCGCTGTCTGACGCTGCACAATAGAGTTCTGGCTTTTCAACCTGTTTTTCCCGTTTCAAGCCGCCGAGAGTCATGATATATCGGCATCTCAGCTGTTCGGCAACGTCTACGATGCGCCCACACAATTCGTACTGCCCAACGGTTGTCAAGGCTTGCGTGTTGCCGTAAAGAATGATAAGGTCACGTTCGCCATTTCTTCCTTCATGGTAATAGAGCTGGTTGACTGGAAAGTGTGTTTTTCCATTCTCCGCGGTTATGGCAAGGTCTTGGAAAAAAGAGGAACGAATTTCTGCGAATAGTTTTGCTTTTAACTCTTGGATAAGGTGTAACGCTACGATGTTCGCAACGAATCCGATGCCCGGTAATCCTTCGATCAAGACAGGATCTGTTAAGGCAGGTTTTTCGTATACTTGAACTTCGCAGACCATTCTCCAACCTTCGTTGACCAGCACAATTAAGAGAGGTCCTTGCAAATATAAGTGTGCCTTGGCGGTTGCGTCCATGTCCTTTGAGATACGAGACAGGGATTTACTTGCGAGGATAGGTAGATTTGAAACTAAGAGCGGAGTTGTCGAGACGCCTCTGCTGCTGCCAGTCATAAATCCTAACGTTCAACCACTCTTGCCAAAAACATTACAGAAGGAGTTTAATTGCAGAGCCCTCATAACCAACGCCTACATAATAAAAAAGAATTTCAAAGATGTTGCCGTCGAGAAGGGAATACACGGCTTCTTGGATTTCAGCGGCGTGATTATGACCGACTCCGGAGCCTACCAGATTCTTGTATACGGAGACGTGGACACTAATCCCGAAGAAATCCTGCGTTACCAAGAGGAAATTGACACAGACATCGCCACCATACTGGATATCCCAACGGGGTGGAGAGTCTCCAAAAGATACGCGAGACATACGGTGAATGAAACCTTAAACAGAGCGAAGAAATTGGCAGAAGTGAAAACCCGTGACGAAATAGCTTGGGTTGGGCCGGTTCAGGGAGGTCAACATCTCGATCTTGTCGCCCGATCAGCAAGAGAAATGGGAAAGTTGCCTTTTCTGATCTATGCTTTGGGCAGTCCAACCCCGGTTATGGAGCAATATCTCTTTGATATACTCGTTGACATGATTATTACTGCGAAAATGAATTTACCGCAGGATCGCCCTCTTCATCTTTTCGGAGCAGGTCACCCCTTCATGTTTGCTTTGGCAGTGGCCTTAGGGTGCGACTTTTTTGATTCTGCCGCCTACGCGATTTACGCTCGCGAAGACCGCTACATGACGGAGCATGGAACCACTAGGCTCGGTGAACTAAAGTATTTTCCATGCTCATGCCCGGTGTGCATAAAAAACGATCCAGATGGTGTGATGGCGGCGCCGAAAGTTGAGAGGCAGGAGATGCTTGCTAAACACAACCTTCATGTCAGCTTCTCTGAATTGAGGCGGATAAAACAGGCGATAACGGAGGGACGTCTGTGGGAACACCTAGAGTTGAGGGCTCATGGACACCCAATGCTTCTTCAGGCTTTGAAAAAACTGGATAACTATAGTGAGTATTTGGAAAAACAAAGCCCCGTGACGAAAAAGAGTGGTTTCTTCTTCTTCAGTTCCCTAGGGTTAGCTCGTCCCGAGGTTGTTCGCCATAGAACAAGGATTTTTGAAAGGTATTCTCCACCAAGAAAAGCGAAGGTTCTCGTTCTGCTGCCGCAAACTCGAAGGAAACCGTTTCACAAGTCGAAGGAGCATCGAAGAGTCTTGAAGAAAATTCAGCAGAGAATAGGTAACGAAGCAGATAAGGTTCATGTATGTACGTATGCGGCGCCCTTCGGAATAATACCCGTAGAACTTGACGAGGTTTATCCTCTGTCCCAGCACGAAATCGCAACTCCCCTTGACGCTGAAACAACAACCTACGTAGCGAAACAAGTTGCAAGCTACATTGAAACGACCAGTTATGAAAAGATAATCTTGCTTCAAGACGCTGAAACTTGGAAGGGAAAGATAGTAGCAGCGTGTAGGCGAACTTGTAAAAAGAAGAAAACTCCTTTCACAGTGTTACGAGGAAGAAAGCCGTGGGATGAAAGCACCCTAGAGAGTTTTCTGTCAGCAATACAAGATGCTGTAGAGCTTTAGTATGGATATGTTCAAAGCGCCACGTAGTGAAGATGCCCCCCTCGCAAACTACTCTCTTTTTTCATTTTGTGGCGCGCGCTGTCCTGAAATTAGGCTGTCTTGATAGAACGCTTTGAGAACCGCTGCATTACTGCTAGGGCTACGAAGGAAATGGTTGTCCAAAATAATGCGTCTAAGGCTAGATCAGCGAATCTGAAACTTGTAGTGTTGTTTACAGTAGTCATGGTCACTCTCCAGACAAGGGGATGACCATAATATGTGGCTCCAATTATGCTGGCTTCCGGGGGATTCTCAATGGCTCCAGTAGCCAATGAAATGAGAACTCCGCAGACTACAGCTCCAAATAATGGTTTCCACATTTTAGTTTCGAAGGTCAATTTCAAACCCCCAATTGTTGTTCTCGTCTTCTTCCAAACCTTCTCACATAGGGGTTTAGAGTAAAGAAAGACAAGTCCAAGAGTTGATAGAGCAAACATTGAGTAAAACGCTGGATCCGGTATACCCATCTTTCTTGCTCCTAGGAGAGGTTCGGGTCTAAAACCGCCGAATAAGATCCAGTGGCGTAGCCCTATCTGAGGAAAGAAAACATAAAAGGGAAGGTCGAGGATGCCGAAGAGACCTAAGACCTTCAGTGCAACCTTTGTGTTGTTTCCAAGATTTGTTTTGAATAGAATTAGGCCTATCAACCATGCGGCAATATTGGTTGTCACGGAACCGCCTAGAAGCATAAAACCGTATGCAAAATTGGTCGCTAGTCCATCGACGCTTGTTAATCCCAATTGGAATTGTGAGGTTATAGCGAGTCGAGGATAGATCTCTAGATAGGCTATCTTCATATAGGTAAGCCTTCCACCTACAGCAGTTCCCCACATGGCGTGACCTACCTCATGAACGAAATCCATGACAAGGCCGAGAGGAATTAACAAGACTAAAGGCGTTAATAGTGTCCTGTAATTAACGTCTATTCCCAACTTAGGAACTACAATTTCATTAAAGACGAATAAAGCAACTAACGAAACGATGATCCAAAATGCAATGTCTATAGCAAGGCTAGTTAAGACATATTCGGTAGGACCATTCAAATTAGTTACCCGCCAGACCAGAGGGTGACCATAATGGTTGATTTCAGGTATGCCTATTCCTTGTTCATTCATAACTAGTCCAGTAGCCAACGATACTAGAACTCCCAAAACTATCGTCGCAACTAGACACTTCTTTAACCTTGATGTTTGCAATATTAATCTCGCCTTTCACCAGCGCGCTACGCCTGAGAAGATGAGACTACCCATTGATAATACTATTTTTCAGAACACACTGTTCTAAAACATGGACGGCTGCAAGATCTTCCGAAAGCGAAAATAGTGTTGATTCGTTAAAAACAGTGTAGATACGTTTAAACCTTACCTAAAAAAACTTTAGTCATTAGAGCTGTAGAGGGTGAAAACTGGTCGGAGAACAGGAGACCTAAGAAATGAAGAGCTGCATAAAATGTAAATATTACTCTATGGCTACGGAGGAAGATAGAGGCAGAACGAGTTTCGATTTTTGTGAGAAGAAAGGAGATTTACCAACATCTGCCTTCTCTTTTAACGATGTGTGTTGTGGAAATGGAGCATGTTTTAACATTCGTGCCTTCTTCTGTTTGGAGGAAATGGCGGAGAAATGTGAATATTACAAGAGCAACAAGAAGAAAGAATGAACATCGCTCAATTGAGGACTGAACGAAATGTTATATATTGGTTTGCATACTTTGAAAACTCTAAATCCTTAAACGGTGATGGTTAATGGTAGGGATATTATCTTATGGAGCATACATTCCAACATGGAGATTAAGTAGAGACGAAATTGCGAGAGCATCGGGCATCCCGATTGTTATGCCTGGAGAGCGAGCGGTTGCAGCATGGGATGAAGACAGCTTAACAATGGCTACAGAGGCGGGACTCGATTGTCTGAACGGAATCGACCCGAAAGAGATTGATGGAATATTTTTTGCCACCACCACCTCTCCATTCAAAGAAAAACAGAGTTCTTCTCTAATTGCCTCCGCCCTCGATTTGAGAAAAGACATTCTCACCTCCGACTTCACTAATTCTCTGAGGGCTGGAACAATCGCAGTAAAAGCTGCAATGGATGCAGTAGAAGCAAAAACAGCGAGAAAAATTCTCGTCGTATCTGCGGACCGTAGAGTTGCAACACCAGCTTCTATCTATGAACAAATATTTGGTGACGGTGCTGCGGCTCTGCTTATCGGAGAGGATGGCATCGCAGAAATAGAAGATTTCTACACTGTAACGGACGCGATACCGGGTCCCTGGAGAAGAGATGTGGATGATTACCCAAAGGACTTTGAACCCAAGCTTGACTTAAAGTATGGATTTATGAAAAACCTGCCTGAGGCCATAGCAGGATTAATGAAGAAATGTAATTTAGCTCCGAAGGATATTTCTAAGATAGCTTTCTATGCACCGGATCCGAGAACGTATCTTCGATCTCCACAATTACTCGGTGTTGAAATGGAAAAAATACAGGACCCGCTCTTTTTGAGTGTGGGTATAACCGGCACACCGCATTGCTTGTTACTGCTGGTTTCCGCATTAGAAACTGCAAATCCTGATGAAAGAGTTTTGTGCGCGAGCTATGGCGATGGAAGCGACGCCTTTGTCGTGAGAACCACCGATAAGATAGAAGAAATAAAGGGGAAGAAAAAGGGCGTCACTGTAAATGTAAAATCGAGCAGAACGCTTCCAACGTATGAGAAGTATGCAGATTTCAGGAGAGTTCGTGAGACGACGTGGCCCAAATGGTCGAAAGTGGCTCACGTCATGTATTGGAGAGATGAAAAATCAATTCTGCCGCTTTACGGGATGAAGTGTAAGAATTGCGGAACATTGTCTTATCCTCTAGGTAGATGCTGTATGGTATGTGGCGCCAAAGATAATTATGAAGAAGTAAAGCTTGCAAGACGTGGCAAGGTTTTTACCTATACCTTAGATTACTTGATTGGTCCGGGAAACACTGAGGGAGATGGAATCAATCCGGGAGTAAGAGCCGTTGTTGACTTAGATGACGGATGCAGAATGTTCCTCGAGATAGTGGATTGCGAACCAAAGGACATACAGATAGACACACCTATTGAGCTAACATTTAGACTGTTGAACGAAAAATCAGATTTCAAACATTATGGTTGGAGAGGTAGACCGATAAGAGCATAAAAGGAGGTAACAAAATGGGAGGAATAAAAGACAAAGTTGCCATAATGGGCACCGGAGTTACAAAATTCGGGGAAATATGGGAGAAAGACGCAGAAGATCTCCTCGTGGAAGCAACCTACGAGGCATGCAAAGAGGCAAACGTTGACCTAAAAAAGGACATCGAAGCAGTTTGGTGNNCTTAAACTATTTGGCAAACCGGTTACAAGGGTAGAAAACTACTGTGCCACGGGAATGGACGCCGTTAGAAATGCAGCATACGCGGTGGCGTCTGGAGTATATGACATCGTTTTAGCTTGCGGTGTGGAGAAAATCTTGGATCAGGGGTCAAGGGGGCTACCCGGTATTGAAACGATGTTTCCCGACCCAACGCTAACAATGGCTTCAGCACCAGCTATGTTTGCGATGGCTGCAAACAGAGCATTTAAAGAATGGGGATGGACGAAAGAAGACCTTGCGAGAGTTGCAGTCAAGAATCACTATAATGGAGCAAGACACCCAAAGGCTCATTTCAGAAGAGAAATAACTATAGATAAAGCAATGAACGCACCAATCATTGCCTACCCACTTGGCTTGTTCGATTGTTGCGCGATGTCTGATGGATCAGCGGCAGTGGTTTTGACGAGACCGGAAATTGCAAGGGAATATGTGGGAGACGAATATGCAACGATAAAAGCCTCGGGTATGGCTGTTGAAACTCTCTTTCCATGGCTCAGACCAACTGAAACCTTTTTGAGTTTTCCAGCAAACGTAAAGGCGGCGGAAGCGGCTTACAAAGAAGCTGGAATAAAAGATCCTCGAAAAGAGATTGATTTCGGTATAGTTCACGACTGCTTCACAATCACGGAACTCATAAATTACCAAGACATGAAATTATGCAAAGCTGGCGAAGGTGCAAGCTTGATAAAAGAGGGCGTTACCGCAATAGACGGCGATTTTCCGATAAACCCAGATGGGGGATTGAAATGCTTTGGGCATCCAATAGGTGCCACCGGATGCAGAATGGTTGTGGAGCTTACTAGACAAGTGTTGGGTAAAGCCGAAGGATTACAGGTGAAGGACGCAGAGACGGGATTTGCTCATAACCTGGGAGGCCCGTTCTCTGTCGGTGCCGTCACCATCGTTGGAAGACCATAAAAAAATATTTATGAGCCTCTACGCTGGCAAAATTCAAATCTACAATTAAGTCAAGAGATATGACGCTCTGACTATAGATGAAATGCCTCTTATTGAACTTAATGTTGACGCCGTTCTGAGGTTGGTAAGAAAGAGGTTGGTAAGGGCAGCGTCAGAGAATTGCGAGAAAGGTTACTATTTAAATGTTAGAATACACCTAAACCAGTTCAAGACTACCGCAACAGGTTTGGAAAAAAGCGGAGTGTGAACACGATCCCGATGAAAACGAAGTTCCTCGGAGGGGCAAGAGAGGTTGGGAGAGCAGCGATTGCCGTCAAAACTGAGAAGACTCAGCTGCTGCTCGACTACGGCGTTATGATAAATCATGAACCGGGGTTTCCGATGCACGTTCCACCCAAGGAGGTGGATGCCATCATTTTAACTCACTGTCACCTGGATCATTCGGGTGCAATTCCTATTTTTCACATTCAAGAGAAAAAAACCGTGTATGGAACGCAGTTAACCTTTGATTTGGTTAAAACGTTGATTTCTGATTTCATACATCTATCGGGTTACTATCTCCCCTTCGAGTACCTTGAGTTGCGATCCATGTTGAATAGCTGTGTCAATCTTGATTTTAGAAAAAAACAAACCGTAGGAGACATGCAATTCCAGATTTTAGACTCGGGACACTTGCCTGGGGGCGCCCAAGCTTTGGTGGAGGCGGATGGGAAGAAGCTTGTCTACACGAGCGATTATAATACTACAGACACACGTCTTCTCCGTGGCGCGGATAGAGACTACGGCAATCTTGACGCCCTAATAATGGAAAGCACATATGCTGATGAAGACCATACCGACAGAAAAACTCTAGAAAAAGAATTTGTGGAAAACGTCACCGAAGTGGTGGAGAACGGAGGAACAGTCCTGATCCCAGCCTTCGGNNATGGCTCGTGAGGTCAATCGAATAATGATGAATCACACAGCATACATGCAGGACCCCCAGTTGTTCATGAACGCCATTCACGCCGCGACTTGGGTGGAGGGATGGAGGGACCGTAGAACAGCGGCGAAAAAGGCAGGGGCGATCATATCTCCAGCAGGCATGCTAAAGGGGGGACCAGCCGCCTTCTACATACAGAAAGTGGGGAAAAAGCGGCAAAACGCTGTTTTCCTCGTAGGCTATCAGATTCCTGGGACGCCGGGACGGGAGTTGCTTGACGAGGGAAAATGCGTGATAGACGGGAAGATGCGTAAAATAAAGGCTCAGGTCAAAAGCTTCGATTTTTCATCCCACAGCGGAGCCAGCGAACTTAAAGAGACTGTGAAAGAGGTTGAGGGAAACCCAACGGTTTACGTGGTGCATGGAGCTGAGGGAAACTGTGAAAAGTTCGCCGAATGGATAAAGAAGGAAGTTGGACTCAAGGCTGTGGCGCCGAAGGCGGGAGACGTTTTCACAGTTTGAGGGAAAGGAAGCGCATAGCGATCCTGCGCATAGGATCGGTGGACATGGACGTTTTGGAAAGCATACGAAAAAGTTTATGCGCCGTCTTTCCCGGAGCCAGTTGCGAGATTCTGGAACCTACAATGCCGATACCTGAAAAGGCGTATGACCCGTNNCATTCCAGTAATGTTCTGGCTAAAATTCGGGATTACGTTGAAAAATCGGGGGCAGATCGAATTTTAGGAGTAACCGAAGTGGACCTCTACGTCCCGCGCCTCAATTTCGTTTTTGGAGAA
>JABAOH010056287.1_pt4 | contig 10122 bp, 9 predicted proteins | sample 7062181 | NCBI WGS metagenome assembly JABAOH01 (sample SAMN14538630, study PRJNA623070) | marine sediment metagenome | biome: marine biome [ENVO:00000428]; feature: marine pelagic biome [ENVO:01000023]; material: deep marine sediment [ENVO:00002113]; isolation source: pool of 5 deep marine... | reverse complement strand
CGGTCCCACTCATCCCGCACCGCGTCGGGCAGCGGGAAGCTCGTGGTGTAGTTGATCACGGTACCGCCGCCGAGGCAGCTCCCGGCGAGGATCGGCATGGACCCGCTCTGGGTCATGAGGAGGCCGCCGTCGAGGTAGAGCGATCCCAGCATCTCCCCTTCGACCTGGGTCATGTCCCGCGACCCCGGATTGGGCCCCTTCTCCAGCACCACCACGCTGCGTCCCGCCGCGGCGAGTACCCCCGCCACCACACCGCCTCCCGCCCCTGAGCCGGCGACCACCACGTCGCACTCCAGCGTGGTGTCACGCTCAACGGCGAGCGTGGGAAGGGGGTCGATCACCTTTTCCGGTTGCGGCAGCGGTCCCGGATGGCCCACGTGGCGCCACGCCGGATGTGAGCCGTCGGCCAGGGGCCAGCCGTAGAACGCAACGTGCGCCAGCCGCTTCAGAGCCTGGAAGCCCGCGCGTCTGNNGTCGCCTCGCGCGCTGCCGGATCCAGGCGCACGAGCGACGCGGGCCGACCACTCAGCACCAGGTTGGCGAGCGGGGAGCCCAACGCGTCGAGCAGGGTGCGCAGCTTTTTCTGATCGCCCGGATCGGGGAGCGAGGCGATCAGACCCTCCACCCGCTCGGCGGTGCCGGCCGCCGCCGCACCGGTGGCGAAGAACCCCTCCGGGTCGTCATCGTGGCGGATTTTGGGCAACAGCGTCTCGCACACGGCGGCGAGGACGGCTCGCTGTCGGTCGGTCAGCCGGGAGTCGCTCGGCGGGAGACCCATGGTGCGCCAAATGTGCCAGCCGCGGCGACCCCCGGGCAAGCTCATGCCATCGCCGCGCCCAACGTGCGGCGCAAGCGACCTGTCTCTAGGGCACGAGGGGACCTGCGATGGGGAGCAGTGCCCAGGGGTCGCCGCCCGGGTTCCACACCCCCAGCCCCATGCCGCTGCCCCAGCAGCGGGGCCGTCCGTCGGGCGGCACCCCGCAGGCGTGAACCAGCCCTACGGCCAGCGAGCCGAAGGTGAATCCGCCCGGCACGGGTTGCGGGGCCCACCACTCCTCCCACGGGACGCCCCAGCAGTACGCCTCGCCGCTGGGCGCGAGCCCGCACGTGAACCCCCCGGCGTCCAAGGCATCGAGCACGGGGGCGCCCACCACAGGCTCCGGCGTCGGGTGGGCCGTGCTATCGGCGGATCCCAGCCCGAGCTGGCCGAGCTCGTTGCGGCCCCAGCAGTAGGCCCCGCCGGCGGCGGTGAGCCCGCAGGTGTGCACCGCGCCCGCGGAGATCGACTGGAAGACCAGATCGCCCGCGACCGGGACGGGAGCGCTCACCGAGAGCGTGTCGCCGCTGCCCAGCTGGCCCCACGCGTTGTCTCCCCAGCAATAGCCCCGGCCCTCGGCGGTCAGCCCGCAGGCAAAGCCGCCCCCGGCGTCCACGCTGGCGAACCGCAGACTGCCGGCCACCGGGATGGGCACGCGGCTGCAGGGGAACTCATGGCCTAACCGCGCGCACACGTCGGGCGCCGCATCGCTGCCGAGCTGGCCGCAATCGTTGCCGCCCCAGCAGTAGGCCTCGCCCGCGCGCGTCACCGCGCAGGCAAACGCGAGCGGGGTCCCTCCCAGGGTGGACCAATCCCAATCCTCGCGATCCCGGCCGATGCTCGCGCTGATCGATTGGAACTCGCCGTCGCCCACGCGCACGGGTGTCTCACTAGAGCCCACCTCCATCCCACTCCCCCAGCAGAAAGCGGCGCCGGCGGCGGTGAGTCCGCACACGCTCGCCACACCCACGCTCAGTGACGTGAACGTGAGCGCGGTGGCCACCGGTACCGGGAGGCGGTCACGGAGGTAGCCGCCCCAGCAGTACGCGGCGCCCTGCGCGTNNCACGGAGGTAGCCGCCCCAGCAGTACGCGGCGCCCTGCGCGTCGAGCGCGCACGTGCCGCCCAGCATGTAGGGCTGGCTGGCGAGGAACGACACCGTGGTCCAGCCCCCTGCAGCAACCGTCTCGAGGGCCAGAAAGCTCTCGGCCACGGTGACCTGCGCGCTGTCGGCGCGGTGGGTGGTGGCGGCGGTGATGGTGGCCACTCCGGGAGCCACGGCGCTCACGAGCCCGTCCTCTACCGTCGCCACCGCAGAGTCGGACGACGACCACACGATCACCACAGGTACGCGGCGATACGTACAACCGATGAAGCAACTTTCCGCCACCCAGGCCGTGGCCTTGAAGCGCACGGTGTCGCCGACTAGCAGGTTGTAGCGGGCGGGGGTGAGCGTGACGTAGTCGACGTGGGGCTCGCCGGGGTTGCGCCAGTCGTCGTCGGCCGGAACGTCCCAGTCCCAAGGCTCGGTCAGCGGCTCGCACGCGAAGCAGCATAGGGCCAACGGCCAGAGGACGCGGGCGACGGCTACCCATCGTCCGCGGCATTCCGCCCCCCAAGCTCGCGCCTGTCGCGGCGGTTCACGGCGGCGGGGCATCGCGGTCTCCTACATGCTGGATGCCTGGGTTGACGACCCCAGACTTGCCGCCTCCCGTCAAGCAGCCGTCAAGCGGCGTGGCGGCCCCAACGGTGCTGGATTGGAGCCCGCGTCTGGCCGCCTCCTCCGGGCATCACCCACGCTGAACTTGACCGGTCTCCTCACCGCTTGGTAAGAATTAAGAAGACGGTCGGCGCCTCCTGCAGCCGGGATGCCGCACGAGTTGCGGGTTGTCGAGTCGGTGGTTGGGGAGGAATCCGGTGCCCATCGGGCGACCATCGATGAAGAGCCACTTCGCGGCCGTTGCGCCGCAGTATCGCCAGCTTCGCGACCTGGACATGGGGGCGGTGCGTCGCGTCGCCGGCATCCTCAGGGACTTCGCTGCACCTGCTCCACACCTCAGGCTCATCGATGTCGGGACCGGAACCGGCCGGTACATCGAGGCCGTGCTCGAGGAGCTCAAGACCGACGGGGTCCCGTCCCCGCGGGTCACGGCCGTCGATGCCACCTCGGAAATGCTCGGCTCGTGGAGCGCACGGCGCGTGGAGTACGGCTGCCACATCAGGCTCGTGATCGGGCTGGCGGAGGCCCTGCCGTGCGCGAGCCGGTGCTTCGACGCGCTGCTCTCGTTCAATGCAGTGCATCTGTTCGACCTCCACCCCTTCGTCACGGAGGCGGGGCGCGTGCTCCACCCAGGTGGCAAGCTACTCCTCTACACGCGGACGCCCGAGCAGAACCGGCGCACCATCTGGGGGCAGCACTTCCCCGAGTTCGCAGACCGCGAGACCCGGCTGCACCGAGAGCGCGCCCTCCATCTGGCCTTGATGGGGACTGATGCGTTTCGCGGAGCGCGGCTCCTCCCCCTGCCCTGGGTAATACGCACCAGCCTCGCTCGTCTCATCGAGCAGGCACGGAGCAAGAGTTACTCAACATTCGAGTTCTACACCCAGCGTGAATTCGAGGCTGCTCTCAGCGCGTTCGAGCGGCGCGTCCGCGCGCACTACCGCGAACACGGATCCATCACGGCACGCAACGATCACCTGTTGGTCGTCGCCACACGCCGCTAGAGACGCACCGATCGGCAGCGGTGCGGGGCTCTCATGCGGGTCAAGTGGCCCTCGGCATGGTAGATTGGAGCATGCAGCTCTCCGCCTCCGACATCTACACCTTTCACCGCCCCTCCCGCTGCGAGCTGCGGGTGTACCTACGGCACCGGGGGGAGCTCGAGTCGGAGCCGGGGGAGTACGATCTGGTGTTGCAGCGGCTGGGGAAGCGCCACGAGAAGGCCCACCTGGCCTCCCTCGGGCCCGTGGTGATGCTCGACAGCGGGACGCGGGAGGAGCGCGAGCGCCTCACGCGTCAGGCCGTGGCCGACGAGCAGGAGATCATCTATCAGCCGGCCTTTCGCTCTGCAGTAGAGATCGACGGCCAGCGGTGGGAGGTGGTCGGCGACCCCGATCTCCTGATCAAGTGGGGTGACGGGTACATCATCCGCGACTGCAAGATCTCCCAGCGCATCACCCATCGCGATCACCCCGAGATCCACTACCAGCTCGAGCTATATGGGTGGCTATTCGAGCGGACTTTCGGGCAGCCGCCCATGGCGCTGGAGGTGTACAACGGGGCGGGTGAGATCACCCAGCTGGCATACAAGGGGGGCACGAGCGCCCTACAAGAGCTGGAGCTCATAGCCCAAGTGAAGCGGGCGAAGCGGGCACCTTACAGCCCCGTGGGCTGGACCAAGTGCCAGCCGTGTCCCTTCCGCTACCGGTGTTGGCCGGAGGCCGAGGAGCGCAAGGACGTATCGCTGGTGTACGGAGTGGATCAGTGGATGACACACGAGCTGCGCAAGGAAGGGGTCGAGACCTACGCGGCCCTCGTGGAGAACTACACGGAGGAGCGCCTGGCGCGGCTCACAAAGCCAGCAGCGACCCAAACGTGGAAGGTCGGCAAGCGAGCCCCGTCCATTCTCCGCATGGCGCGGGCGCTCAGCTCCGGCGAGGAGATCCTGATCCAGCCACCCGACATACCGGAGCACGCCAACTACGTGATGTTCGACCTGGAGGGGATGCCGCCGCAGCTGCAGGAGCCAGCGAAGATCTACCTCTGGGGGCTCCAAGTATACGGCGAGCGGCCGGACGAGTTCCGGTACGCGCTGGCCGACTTCGGACCGGAAGGTGACCGCAACGGATGGCTGGGGTTCTTGGAGCGGGCACGGGAGGTGTTCGACCGCTACGGTGACCTGCCCTTCGTACACTGGTACTCGTACGAGAAGACGAACATCGAGATGTACGTGGAGCGGCACGGGGACCCCGACGGCACCGCCGCTCGCGTGCTCGACAACCTGCTCGACCTGCTGCCCATCACCCAGGAGTCGATCGCGCTGCCGCTTCCCAGCTACAGCCTCAAGGTGGTGGAGAGGCACATCGGCTACGGGCGTAGACTGCCCGACACCGGCGGTGACTGGGCGATGGCACGGTACGTAGAGGCGGTCGAGACCGAGGATGAACTGGAGCGTCAGGCGCTGATGAACATGATCATCGCCTACAACCAGGAGGACCTGGAGGCGATGTGGGCTGTGATGCAGTGGCTCAAGGAAAAGACCGCACCCGCCGCATCGCTCAAGCTCGTGGAGTGACGGCGTTGCGCTACGGGCGAGACGTGACAACCGGTACGGAGATCCCTACATGAGGCGTGCTTGGCGTTCGGCGCTGTGCCTCGCGCTCACGCTCTGGTCCTGCTCGACCTCGGCGCAGCAGCCAGGAGGGCAGCTCGAGCTCACTTTCCTAGACGTCGGGCAGGGCGACGCCATCCTGATCCGCTCGCCCGAGGGCAAGCTGGCTCTGGTGGATGCAGGCAGGACCTTCCCCGGACCGGCGCTGCGCCGCCACGGCGTTGACTCTCTCGACCTGGCCGTTGCCACGCACCCCCACGCGGACCACATCGGCGGGATGGTCGGCGTGCTGCGCTACTTTCCCGCCCGCTTCTATCTGGACAACGGCGTACCGCACGTAACGTCGACCTACACCCACCTCATGGCGTACATCGAGCGGTCGGATATCACGTATCTGGAGCCAGTCGACCGACGCCTCGAGCTGGGCAGTGTCACACTACGTGTGTTACCGCCGCCCGCACAGGGCGCGAGCCTGAACGATCAATCCGTCGGGCTCATCGTAGAGTACGGGGAGTTCACGGCGCTGCTCACCGGTGACGCCCAGGTCCCGGAGCTCGAGCACTTCCTCCGGCTTGGCGTGCCCGACGTCACCGTGCTCAAGGCATCACACCACGGCGCGGAGGACGGAGTGAGCCCGGCGTGGCTCGGCGCCACACGGCCCGAGATAGTGGTCATCTCGTGCGGACGCGACAACCAGCACGGTCATCCCGACGCGGGGGCGCTAGGCCTGTACGAGGCCGCGGCGCAGGCGATCTACCGCACCGACCTGCACGGCGACGTGACGATCCGTGGGGCGCGCGATGGCAGCTACGAGATCGTCACTGGACGGCCCGTCGCGAGCGGCGGCGACCGCACGACTCGGTTGGCTCCGGCCGCCGTCTCGGTGTGGGTCTTTCCCGACGCCCCAGGCGACGACCATCAGAACCGCAACGGTGAGTACGCGGTGGTGCGCAACCACACCGCCGAGCCCCTCCCGGTGGGAGGTTGGGTCCTGTGCGACGCCGTGAGACACTGCTTCCGCTTCCCCGAGTCGGCGACGATCTCGGGGAGCGACAGCGCAATCGTGTTCACCGGCTCCGGGACGAGCGACGGCCGTCGCTTCTACATGGGCTCCCCCCAGGCGGTATGGAACAACCGCGGCGATTGGGCCATCCTATGGGATAGCCGGGGACAGGTGGTGGCGCGCTATGAGTACTGAGCAGCACTACGCGGTGGATCGCATCCGGCACCGGACCGCCCTGCTGGTCGACGACGAGGGCCATCAGATCCTTGTCCCAACCCTCCGACTCCCCCACGATCTCGCCGAGGGACAGGTGCTGCGCGTGCCCGTGGACGAGGCCGGCACACGCGATTGGGGCCGGGCACGGATCGACGAACCAGAGACCCAGCGCCGAAAGGCGCGGGCGGAGCAGCGCCTCGAGGAGCTGCGCAAGAGAGACCCCGAGGGCGACATCGAGCTGTAAGACGAAAAGCGACCGTCCGGTCGGTCGCTTGGGCCCCGACTTCCCGAGCCAAAGGACTACGGCACAGACCCGGCGAGCCTCACTCCCTCCCGTATCAACCTAGCTACCTCGGATCCCTGATCTCCCAGCAGCTGCCGAAACCGCGGGTGCTGCCTCAGCGTGTCCGGGAACGGGGCCACCTGCAGGTACGGCATCGACATCATGGACGGGGTGGCGAGCAACGCCTCCAGGTGATCGAGGGCGGCATCCTCTTCGCCCAGCATCGCATACGTCCACACCAGCGCCTCCCGCACCGCCATGTCACGCAGTGCGTCAGCCGACTCGCCGACCGCCCGCTCCAGCAGTGCCACCTGTCCCATGGCGTCCTCGCGGCGCCCCAATCCAGCATAGGCGCGGGCGAGCAGCGTCATCAGCGTTGGATCGCCGACCCGGGCACGCGCCGCTCCTTGGACCGCGGTCCGGAGCGAGTCGTAATAGGCACGAGCACGAGGCAGCTGGTCACGCAACCGGTAGAACTCGGCCTTGAGGTAGTAATAGTCGAACGGGAGCGGGCCGCTCACCGACGCCGGCGTGAGGGGCTCGAAGATCGAATCGTACGCTCCCCCGACTACCAGGCTGGGGGCGCCCTCGATCAGCCCCAGCGCCACCTCACCCGGCGTCGTGCGCTGCTGCATCTCTCGCACCGCAGCATGGGCACGGGCCGTGTCGCCGCGCCAGCGGAGGTAGAGCGCGATCCGGATCCTGTGCGCCTCTGCCAAGTCAGGCGCGATACCGAGCGCCATGCCCACGTAGCGCTCGGCGTCGGCGTAGCGCCGCACCAGGAAATTGAACCCTCCGGCGGCGATCGCCCAATCGGGCTCCCGGGGATCTAGCTCCGCTGCCAGCGCCGCGTTCTCCACCGCCTCATCCCACTCACCCCTTGCAGCCTGTAGCACTGCGAGCAGGGTGCGGGCATAGGCGTTGTTGGGCTCGCGCTCGACGACGTGTTCGAATTCCCGCGCCGCCATCTCGGCATCGGCCTCTCCGCCCCAGTAGTAGTACAGCCCCAATGCCAAGTGCGCGCCGGGAAGCTCCGGATCCAGGGCCAGGGCCGTGTCCACCGCGGCCTTGGCTTGTTGCAGACGCGCGTCGCTGGGGTCCACGAAGTAGCGGTACAGCCAGATGTGGGCGGTGGAGAGCTCGGCCCACGCCAACGCGAAGCCGGGATCCAGATCGAGCGCCTGCTCGAAGAAGTCGATCGCGATGCGCCGCGCGTTGGCGTCGCCGGCTCCCAGCGCGCCAGCTAGGTAGTCGTGGCCCCGCAGGTACAGCTCGTAGGCAAGTAGGTCCTCGGTGGGCGGGGGAGCGGGCGCCTCCTCCTCACCCTCCAGCAGGGCGACATCCATCGCCCGAGCCACACGCTCTGCTATCTCGGACTGGACCCGGAACACCTCCGTCATGTCCTCGTCGTACACGCTGGCCCACACGTGCGTGTCGTCCGACGCGCGAATGAGCTGCGGAATGATGCGTACCCTGCTCGTGGGATCCTGCGGTCGCTCGCGCTGGATCGTGCCCTCGAGCACGTAATCGGCCCCCAATTGGGCTCCGATGTCCCGCGGCGAGAGATCGCTTTCCCGGTACTGCATCGCGCTGGTGCGGGATATCACCCCCAAGCCAAGGTGCCGAGCGTCGCCAGGCGCGCGGTGATCGCATCCGTGATCCCGTTGGCGAAGAAGTCGTCCTCGGCCGGGCCGAGGTTGTCGAATGGGAGGACCACCACCACGGGGCGATCGGGTGTGCCCGCCGGCCCGGGCGCTCGCAGCAGCAGGACCGCGACGAGCGCCAGGATCAACCCGAGAACCGCGATGGCGGCGACGAGCCCGCGGCGGCCTGCCAGCAACGGCGCCGCAAAGGGCCCCCCGGGCACCCGCTCGAGCCCGCCGCTGGGCGTGATGACGCGGCGGTCGAGCTCCCGCACCACTTCGTCAGCCGTCTGCCACCGCGCGGCAGGGTCCTTCGCGAGACACTTCATCACCAACCCGGCGAGTTCGGGTGGCAGGTCTGGGCGGTGCACCAGCACGTGGTCCGGGTCCTGAGTGACGTGGGCGGTGAGCACGGCCTGCGGCGATGCACCCCGGAACGGGGTTCTCCCCGTGAGCATCTCGTACGCCAGCACCCCAACCGCGTAGATGTCGGCCCGGTGATCAATGTTGGGATCGGCAGTTGCTTGCTCCGGCGCCATGTAGGCCGGGGTGCCCAGCACGAGCCCCGCCGTGTCGACCTCGTGCCCCTCCACGGCCAGCGCCAGCGCCTTAGCCACACCGAAATCCGTCACCAAGGCATGGCGCCCGGACAGCATCACGTTGCCCGGTTTGATATCCCTGTGCACCACGCCCCGCTGGTGCGCGTAGTGCAGGGCATCGAACACGTCATGCAACAGTGCCACGGCCTCGGGTAGGGGCATCGGCCCCCCGGCGAGACGCTCGCGCAACGACTCGCCCTCCACCTCCGGCATCACGTAGTAGAGGAATCCCTCGGCCTCGCCGGAGTCGTGGACCGGGAGGATGTGGGGGTGGGTCAGCTTTGCCGCGATCTTGATCTCGCGCAGGAACCGATCCGGACCCAACGTGGCCGCGAGGTCGGGCCGCAGCACCTTGAGCGCGACCTTGCGGTCGTGTTTCAGGTCCTCTGCCAGATAGATCACGGCCGCCCCACCCCGGCCCAACTCCCGGAGCAGGCGGTACCGCCCCGCCAGGGCCCCACTCAGGCTGCTATGCAGGTTCTGCATCGCGCAGAAAGATGAGCTAATGGCGGGTGGGGCGCGAGCATGGGTCCCCGGGGACGAGACGGGAGGGGTCCTCGACCAGCTGTCATGGTTCGGTCATGGCACGCGCTCGCGGAACGCCGGTGCAGGGCGACAACCGGTGTTGTGCCTACCGTACGGCAACCCGACGCAAAAGTTCCCCGTTATAGGTCTGGGAGGTCCCCCGGGGAACCTCTGGGGTATAGAGGGGCGGCGGCCATGGGTGGTGTGACACCGCCGGCTGACTTTAGATTGGCCGGAGCGCCCGAAGCCCTCGGGCTAGTTAGTTAAGGAGGTTCGATGATCGCTGCCAGCGTGGGCTTCGTACTCGCCCTCATCCCGGCGCTCGGCGACCTGTCGGGGCATCTTGTGATGGTGCCGGTTGGACCGGACACATCCTGCATCGTGATGGACATGCCGACTGAGGGGAGGCTGAGCCCGCTGGACTCCCTGACCTTCACGGTGGGAGACCGCAGCGTGAAGATCTGCTATGGCCGGCCGTCGGCCCGGGGACGCACCATGATCGGCGGGCAGGACGTGCCCTACGGCAAGCTGTGGCGCACCGGCGCAAACGAGCCCACCATGATCCACACCACCGGCTCCATCAGTGTGGCCGGTATCGAGGTCGAGCGGGGGAGCTACTCCCTCTACACGGTCCCGGGCGAGGACGAGTGGGTCGTCATTGTGAACCGCTCGATCACGCAGTGGGGCCACATCGCGCAGTACAACT
>JABAOH010152734.1_pt1 | contig 10123 bp, 8 predicted proteins | sample 7062181 | NCBI WGS metagenome assembly JABAOH01 (sample SAMN14538630, study PRJNA623070) | marine sediment metagenome | biome: marine biome [ENVO:00000428]; feature: marine pelagic biome [ENVO:01000023]; material: deep marine sediment [ENVO:00002113]; isolation source: pool of 5 deep marine... | reverse complement strand
GCCCGGCGCACCGCCGAGTGTGAAGAACACGTGCGCGGCCATGGCCGTGGAGAACATGATTCCGGCAAAGTTGAACACGGAGCGGATGACCTTGGGACGCCGCCGCCGGATGACCAGCGTGGAAATCAGTCCGGCCACGGCGATCACCAACGCGGCCGGGGCACCGAGCACCGCCAGACCGCAGATGATCGTCGAGTGCGTCGCCGTGATCTCGTTGCCCTTGCCAACGAAGCGAACCGGCCGGGCGCCGGCGATGATGGACAGCAGGGCCAACAGGGACAGGGCGACCAGGTCCGCAGGCATACCCTCCGTCGGAAGCAGCGCAACGGCTATTCCGGCGGCGGCGACGATGGCTGCGACGTACAGCCTGAGGACGGTGGCTCGCATGGTTCTCGTTTCGGCTTCCTTCCCTACTCGCCGATCACGACGGCGTCGGACCAGATCGTGGAATCACCCCAGATGGTCGTGTCACCCCAGATCGTGGTATCGCCCCAAATCGTGGTGTCGCCCCAGATGGTCGTGTCGGACCACAGGGTCGTATCGCTCCACAGTGTCGTGGCGTCCCAGATGGGACCCCAGACCCCGGACAGGTCCTCGACGAGCAGCTCGCAGCACACCGGCGCCCGGAGCACCCTGGGCGAGCGCGCGGAGTTCGTCGTCGAGCCGTCGAGGATCGCGGCCGCGATGTCGATCCTGCCGGCGCCGTGCTCGAGCGCGTTGCCCGGCAGGTCATCGGCGGTCAACATCAGCCGGGCCTTGACTTCATCCGGTTTCAACGATTCGTTCTCGAGCATCAGCGCCGCCGCGGCCGCCACGATCGGTGTCGCCATGCTGGTACCGGACATCTCGAGATAGTCCGTCCCGAACACCGCACCCAGCGGTGCCAGCAATTGATCCAATGCGGATCCCGGGGCGCGCGTCGAGACGATGCGATTGCCTGGAGCAACGAGGTCGGGCTTCAGGTAGGCGTCGATCAGGGTGGGAGAGATCGAGGAATAGCTCGACTTCAGGTCGTCCGGCAGCACCATCGAGTTCCAGTCCGTGAGCGCGCCGGCGGTGATGATCTTCGGCGAATTGCCCGGCCGCGTGATGGTGAAGTGGCCGTAGGTCCCGAGATTGCCCGCGGACGCGACGACCACGATGTCGTCGTCCCAGGCGCGCTCCACGGCCTTGACCAACGGGTCATCCGTCGCCGGGACGAAGAAAGGCCCGCCGAGCGACAGGCTGATGATGTCGATGTTGTGTTTCCCACGATTCTCGATCGCCCAGTCGATTCCCGTGATCACGTCGGCGACGTTGCCCATGCCCTCGTGGTCCAGGACGCGGATCGAAATGACCTCGGCGCCGGGAGCGATCCCGAGGTAAAGCCCGTTGGACGCGGAGCCGTCGCCGATCAGGATGCCCGCGATGTGCGTGCCGTGACCGAAGGGATCGCTGAAGTCCGTGCAGGGGACCGGATCACCGGCCAGTTCCGCGGTCGACTGATACGGATCCTGCGGGTTCGTCAACGGGTTGCGCAGGTCGACACAACCGATGACGTTGCCGAGATCCGGATGCGTACGCACACCGGAGTCGATCAGCGCGATGGTCACGCCGTTGCCCCGGAGATCCTCCGGCAGTGTCCCGGTGACCGATGAGGCGCCGTCGGAGGTCACCCCCTCGATTCCGTCCAGCGGGTCGATCCTTCCACCGCTGCCGGGTGAGGTGACGGGTACCTGCGCCGCGGTCCGCGCCACGTCCATGCTGAAGCCCATCGGCGCGTTCCAGTCGATCTGGGCGACCTTGGCGTTGGCCAACAGCTCGTCCGCCTTATCCGCCGGGAGGCGCACGGAACAACCGTTGATCGAGCTGAAAACCTGGACCACCTCGCCGCCCAGATCCTCCAGTTCGGACCACATCGAGGTGTCGAGGATTCCGTTGTAGTCGAGCGTCAGCTCGACCATCTGGCTCGGATCGTTTTCCGCGATCCGCTCGATCTCTTCGATCACGGCTTCCGTGACCCGATCGTCCGCATCCAGGAGCGCGATCGTCTCCTCGATTTCCGTCGTCGAGGGGCTCAACGGAGACAGGACCCGCCACGGGCGGCGGCGTGAATCGTTGGTGTAGTCTTCGTCACCGCGCTGTCGGATCTCGACCTGAGCGTGCGCCGCGGGAGCGGCGAGCGCGCAGGCCAGCCCGCAGCAGAGGATCGCGTGGAGTGTTCGTCGCGTCGTGTTGTTCATATTCATTCCCTGTGATCGTGCGTTTGCCGCTTCTTTAAAGAGCAAGCCGGATGCCAGTTTGGGCACTCCAAAACCTTGCGTGGCGATGCCGGTGTCACCGGCCGGTGTCGCGTTCATCGACGCGGATCCGACGGGGGTGTTCGAAAAGGAGCCGTGTCTCGGGCGTATCGCGTGTTTCGCGGGATCCGCCGCTGTGTCGCGGGACGCGACACGACGGATGTCGGTTTTGATGCCTCTCAGTGGAAGTCGTGGCTGCCGCCGGAGGCGACCTCCACACGTACTTTCGGGATCCAGAAGGACTCGGCGATGACGTGGGTGACGCCATCCCGGCTCTGGATCTTCCCGGTCACGCCGATGAAGCTGGTGGTCTTGATCAGCACCGAGTACTCGCGAAAGATCTTGTCCCAGACGACCAGGTTGACGAAGCCGGTTTCGTCCTCGAGGGTCATGAAACAGACGCCCGAGGCGGTGCCGGGACGCTGGCGGCAGATCACCATCCCGGCGTAGCGCACACGCTTTCCGTCACGCATCCGTTCGACCGAGGCGGCATCGGGTAAGCGCATGCCGCGGAGTTGCTCGCGCAGAGGTCCGAGCGGGTGCCCACGCGGGCTGTGTCCCGCGGTGCGGTAGTCCCAGTTGATCGTCTCGAGCGCGCCGAGCGGCTCGAAACCCGGCAGCCGCTCTCGCTCGGTGACCCCGATCGCCGTGGAGCCGACACGCGCTTCGCCGCGCACGCGCCAGATCGCCGAGCGCCGGTCCGTGTCGAAGCTGCCGAAACCGCCCACCTCGGCGAGGCGCATCAACGAGCCCTCGTCGAGCCGCGTACGTTCGACAAAACGCTCGATCGATTCGTAGGGCTTGCAGGCGCGCTCGGTGCAGATCTTCTCGCCGTTGGCCTCGGCGAGCCCCCGCACGTAACGCAAACCCATGCGGATCGCCAGCGGCTCGCTCGCGGGGACTCCGGGCTGTGGCTCGAGCGTGCAGTGCCAGTCGCTGTGGGCGACATCGATCGGGAGCACGGTCACGCCGTGGCGCTTGGCGTCCTCGACGATCGTCGACGTGGAGTAGAAGCCCATCGGCTGGGCGTTGAGCAGCGCGCAGGTGAAGACCTCGGGGTGGTGGCACTTCAGCCACGCCGTGGCGTAGGCGATCAGCGCGAAGCTCGCGGCGTGGCTCTCGGGAAAGCCGTACTCGCCGAAGCCGCGGATCTGCTCGAAGACGCGCTCGGCGAACTCCTCGCGCGATGCCCTTGGCGGTCATGCGCCGGACCAGCCGCTCGCGGTGCCGCTCGATGCGGCCGCTGCGGCGCCAGGCCGCCATGTCGCGGCGCAGCTGGTCGGCCTCGCCGGGGGTGTAGTCGGCGGCGACCATCGCCAGGCGGATCACCTGCTCCTGGAACAGCGGCACGCCGAGCGTCTTCTCCAGCACCGGCTCGAGACACTCGTGGGGGTACTCGACCGGCTCCTCGCCGGAGCGCCGGCGCAGGTAGGGGTGCACCATGCCGCCGGTGATCGGGCCCGGGCGGACGATGCTGACCTCGATCACCAGGTCGTAGTAGGTGCGCGGCTTGAGGCGCGGCAGCATCGCCATCTGGGCGCGGCTCTCGATCTGGAACACGCCGACCGTGTCGGCCTTGCAGATCATGTCGTAGGTCGGCTCGTCGCCCTGGGGCAGGGTGGCCATGCTCCAGTGCTGGTCGCGATGCCGCTCCAGCAGGTCGAAGCCGAGGTGCAGCTGGTGCAGCGCGCCGAGGCCCAGCAGGTCGACCTTGAACAGCCCCAGCTCCTCGAGGCAGTCCTTGTCCCACTGGATGACCGTGCGGTCGGGCATCGAGGCGTTCTCGATCGGCACGAGGTCGTGGACCGGCTCGTGGCCGAGCAGGAAGCCGCCGGGGTGGATCGAGAGGTGCCGCGGGAAGTCGAGGATCTCCGAGGCCAGCCGCAACAGGTGTCGGTGTACGGGGTGATCGGGGTCGAGCCCGGCCTGGCGCATCCATTCGACGTCCAGCGAGCCGTGATGCGAGAGTAGCTTCGAGAAGCGGTCCAGCGCGGTCTCGGCGATCCCGAGCACCTTGCCCACGTCGCGCACCGCCGAGCGCGCGCGGTAGCGGATGAAGTTGCAGACCATCGCGGCGTGGTTGCGGCCGTACTTGGCGTAGACGTGCTGGATCACCTCCTCGCGGCGCTCGTGCTCGATGTCGAGGTCGATGTCGGGCGGCTCGGCGCGCTCGCGCGAGAGGAAGCGCTCGAACAGCAGCCCCATGCGCACCGGGTCGACCGCGGTGATGCCCAGGCAGTAGCAGACGGCCGAGTTGGCGGCGGAACCGCGACCCTGGCAGAGGATCGACTGCTCGCGGCAGTAACGCACGATCTCCCACATCGTCAGGAAGTAGCCGCAGTAGTCGAGCTCGTCGATCAGCTCGAGCTCCTTGTCGATCTGAGCCAGCACCTCGGACGAGGGGTTGCCGCCGTAGCGCTCATTCGCGCCCCGCAGGGTCAGCTCGCGTAGCCAGCTCGACGAGGTCTGGCCGTCGGGCAGGGTCTCGGAAGGGTAGACGTAACGCAACGCGTCGAGACCGAAATTGCAACGCTCGGCGATGTCGAGCGTGGCGGCCACCGCGGCGGGCAGGTCGTGGAACAGCGCGTTGAAGGCGTGCGGCGTCTTCAGCGCGTGCTCGGCGTTGGGCTGGGTGCGCCGGCCCGCCTCGGACAGCGTGACGCCGTGGCGGATGCAGGTCAGCACGTCCTGCAGCTCGCGCCGCGCCGGCTTGTGGTAGAGCACCTCGGTCGCGGCGACCAGCGGCAGGCGGTAGCGTTTGGCGCGGGCGCGGAGCCGCGCTTCCCGGGCCGTTTCGTCGGAGCGCCGGTGGCGCGCGATCATCGCGTAGAGCCGGTCGCCGAAAGCATCCCGCAGATCGCTGACGACGAACACGGGATCGGCCTGGTGGACGAGCAGGCTTTGGCGGCCGCCCCAGAGCGCGATGAGTCCCTCCGCATGGGCGCAGACCTCGTCCCAGCGTACCCTGCTCTCGCCCTTTTCCGAGCGCAGCCGGCCGTGCGTGAGCAGACGGCAGAGGTTCTTCCAGCCCTCGCGATTCATCGCCAGCAGCGTGATCGTGGACTCGTCGTCGAGGGTGACCTCGGAGCCGAGGATCAGCTGGACGCCGAGCTCGCGCGCCTTGACGTGGGCCTCGACCACGCCGTAGACGCCGTCGCGGTCGGTCAGCGCGAAGGCCGGGAGTCCGAGGTTGGCAGCGGCCTCGACGAGCTCTTCGGGATGGCTGGCGCCCTCCAGAAAGGAATAGTTGCTCTTGCACCACAGGGGTGCGTAGTCGCCCATGCCGGGACCTCGGTCGGGGGGGCCGGGGGCCCGTGAACCCCCCGGAAAAGCCGATCCAAAATGACACGAAAGTAAAACGAAAGCAAGAATTAAGTTTCGCGACTTTTTATGAGACAATTCGGGCAACCAAGCAGAACGACACAGGAGGACGCTATGCGAAATCCAGCGCGACCGATCGTCATGCTGGCCCTCGTCCTCGCCTGCGGTTGCGCGCAGCGCGTCTACTCGGTCGGCACCAAGAACCTCGAAAGGCCGGAACCCGTCACCGGTGCGATGGTTCAGGTCCTTCGGGAACCGACGAGCGACGCAACCGAGTTCGACGAGGGGTTCGAGCGCAAGTTGCGCCGAATGCTGCGTGACAAGGGTTACGAGGTCGTCAAGGCACCCGCTTCGAAATACGTTCTCTACTACGACCTGAGTTCGTACGCGATGATGGGCAAGATGAACCTCGAACTGTTCAGCGGCAGGCGCAAGGGGATGGAGACCACCCGCAGGGAGGGGCCGTACGTTTTTTCGTTACGGCTGACCCTTGTCGAGACCGGTGCCGGATCCGAGATTACCGGGGACCGTGCAATCGTCTGGCAGGGCGGTGCAGTGATGAGTGGCGCGACCCAAAGCCGGAGGTTCCACGATCTGTTGATCGTCGCGGCGGTCGATCAACTGGGAAAGACGACCGAGGATACCGTGGTCGCTCGAATGAATCTGAATCACAGTCGGGCCAAGCGGCTCCGTAACTAGGCGGCATCACTCCACGCGGCCGTGCATGAACCACCGCCGCCGGATGCGGTCGTAGTAGACCCAGAGCAGCTCGCCCTTCTGGGTCTCGGCGAAGTGGTACTCGCGGTGCACCGGGCGGTGCCACCAGCCGCCGGAGACGATGTACGGGCCCTGGGTGCGGATGACGGGGCCGTGTTGCAGCCCGCGCAGCATCCAGCCGTCGGGCTCGTTGCGCGCGCGTGAAGGCAGGGGCACCGGTTTGCCGAACAACCGCCGTACCAGCACGTTGTCGCCGGCCTCTCCGGGACGTGCCGCCTGGACGTGAGCGATCTGCTCCCAGATGAAACGGGCTTCGGGGAGGTGCGCGTCGCGCAGCCGGGCTCGTACGACGGAGGCATCGCCGAGCTCGGCGCGCAACCTGGCGAGTGCACGGTCGGCGGCGGCTGGGTCGCGACGCTTGCGGCCCTCGAACAGACGAAGCTGTTCCTCCGTCGCAGGCAAGCTGTCGGCGGCGAGCGTGAAAGCCGTGACCCCATCGGGCAATCTGCGCACCGCTTCGAGACGCAGGCGGATCAGCTCGACCAGTTGTTTGACGTCGAGGGTCGGCGCGGCGGGGCGGATGCGTTCGACGTGTTGCGGCAGCTTCTCGAAACGCAACCCGAGATGAACCCGGGTGAGGGCATGGCCGCGATCGACCAGCGTCTGGAGTAGCAGGGGAAGCTCGCGTTCGATGGCGTGGACCAGGCGGGGGATCGAGGTCTCGACCCCGTCGAGATCGAGGTGGCGCAACGCCGGAGGCACCGGGCGTTGCGGTTGCAACGGCAGGTTCGACGTGCCGGTGGCCAGCCGGTGCAGCTGCAGGACCTCGGGTCCGAAGCGTTTGGCGATGCCCTCGGCGGGCAGGTCCATGAAACCGCCGACGGTGCGGACCCCGAGGCGATCCAGCGTGTCGCGGGTCTTGGTTTCGAAGTTGAGCCGGTCGAGCGGGACGCGGCGGCTGGCGGCGCGTTCGTCGGCCGGGGTTTTCAACACGATCAACGTGCGGCGCGAACGCGCCAGCGCGTAACTACCGAAACGCGTGAAGCCGACGACCAGCGAGGCCGTGAAGTGTTGTTGCTCGAGATCGGAACGGATCAACGACGCCCAGTCGTGGAGCGACGGAAACAGCCGCTCGAGCCCGCCGGCATCGAGCCAGAAGCTGCCGGGATCACCGACGGCCGGTTCGACGTCGGGGGTGAAGCGGCGCAGCCGGCGGGCGACCTGAGAGACGGCCTTGTCGATGCGTCGTTGCGGGACCTCGGCGGCGCGCAACCGTCCGGTCAGCGAGAGACCTTCCGCATAACGCATGCCCGGCAACACACGGAAGCGTCGTGTGTGCTCGTTGACCCACAGCAGTACGCCTTGAGGATGATCGCGGTCGACCACGGCCACCGGAGCGTCGTGCCAGTCCGGGTGGTCTTGCAGCAACAGCTGCAGGGGGAAGGCGGGGAGGTCAACGCAGGCCGTCCGGTCCACGGAACACCTCCTTGTGTTGCCAGCCGGGGCCCCGGCGTTTGTCCTTGAGGATGTGTGCCCGGCAGGTGTAGCGGTCGTCGCGATCGCGCTGGCGCAGCGCCTCCGCGCGGATCGAGACCAGCGCGCCGATCGAAGGGCGTTGGGCGTCTTTTTCGGTGAGACAGATCAGGGCGGCCTGGTGTTTCTTGGCCAGACCGACCAGGCGCGATTGCATCGGCGCGCTGAGCCCACGCGTGTCGGCACCGAGGTCGAGCACGACGAGACCGAAGCCGCCGCTACGCAGCAGGGCGTCGGCCGCACGCGCGGAGCGCCGGTTGTCGGGGGCGCGCACGACGATCAGCGCGTCGAGATCGATCGCGGCCTCGGCGGCGTCGGGCGGGTAGAACGCGCTGGCGTGTCCGGTGATCCAGACGGCGGGCTCGTTACGACGTTGGGCTTCGAGTACGAGCTGGAAGGCGAGGCTCAGCGCGGCGCTGGCGCGTTGCGCGGAGATCTCACCGAAACGTCCGGCGAAGGCCGCGTAGTTCCAGACCGTGGGGCTGTCCGCATCGGGGAGTCCCTGTTGGAGTCCCCGGGGAACGACGAACGATTTCGTCAGCGCGGCTTCGTTGGGCATCAGACGTCCAGCGTGCGGCGCACTTCGACGACCTTGCCGAGGATGCGCACCTCGTGCGGGTCGGGGAGCAGGATCGGGAAACGCGGGTTGGCGGGGTGCAATTCGATGCGGTTGCGACGCTTGCGCAGGGTCTTGACCGTGGCCTCGTCCTCGACGAGCGCGACGACGATCTGCCCCGAATCGGCATCGTCCTGTTTGCGCACGATGACCAGGTCGCCGGGAAGGATGCCCGCGTCGAGCATGCTCTCGCCCTTGACGCGCAGGCCGAACAGCTTGCCCGGCGAGCGGCGCGACTGGAACGGCACGTAGCCGTCGAGGTCCTCGACGGCGGCCTCGAGCGAGCCCGCGGGCACGCGCCCGAGCACCGGCACCAGCACCGTCGGCGTCCCGCCGCGGCGGGGCAGGCGATAGCCCCGGGCCTTGCCCGGCTCCTTGGCCAGCCGGCCCTCCTCGACCAGCGCCTCGAGGTGCGCCCGCGCCGACTGGACGGCCCTGAACCCGAACGCCTGCTGGACCTCTCGCGTGGTCGGCGGCCGGCCGGCGAGCAGCCGCTCGCGCACGAAGCCGAAGATCCGCTCACGGGTTTCGCCTGCCGGGGTGCGTCCCATGGGGCCTCCTTTCCGGGTTTTTGGGGTTCGAACAGTATACCAGACATTTGTCTGTTTTGGTACTCTGTTCTTCCCCGATGAACAGGGCCATGAAACTCGCCATCATCGCCGTCTCGATTCCCGCTGTCGTCTACGCCGGCCTCTGCCTGCTGCTCTACGCCAAGCAGCGCTCGCTGCTCTACTACCCGACGCCCCCGACCGAGACCGAGGACGCCGTGCGGATCCGGATCGAGAGCGGCGGCGAGACGTTGAACGTCTGGCAGACGAACCCGGGGAGGTCGAGGGCGATCCTCTACTTCGGCGGCAACGGTGAAAACGTGGTCTTCCAGGTGCCGGTTCTCNNAGGTGCCGGTTCTCGGTCGATTGTTTCCCGATCACACCGTCTACTTCGTTCACTACCGAGGCTACGGGGGAAGCACCGGATCCCCCTCGGAAGAGGGTTTCTTCCTGGACGCGGTCAATACCTACGATCGTGTTCGCGAGGAGCACGACGGCGTTGCGGTGATCGGCCGCAGCCTCGGCAGCGGTGTCGCGATTCACCTGGCATCGAGACGCGAAATCGAGAAACTGGTCCTCGTCACCCCATTCGACAGCATCGAGAGGGTGGCTCGGGAAGCCGTGCCGTTCTTTCCCGTCAAGCTCCTGCTCAAGGACAAGTACCGGTCCATCGGTGCCGCTCCCGGGATCGAGGTCCCGACGTTGGTGCTGGTCGCTGAAAACGATGAAGTCATCCCGCGGCGCAGCAGCGATCGGTTGATCGCCGCCTTCGATGCGTCCCGTGTCCGGTCGCTCGTCGTCCCGGGAGCAACCCACAACACGATCGGCGAACACCGACTCTACGTGGCCGGCTTGCGAGAGTTCATCAACGACTGGTAAATAGATCCCAATGACCCGACCGTCTCGCGACACCCTCGAGGCAGGCCTCGACGAGATCCTGAAGTCCCCGAAGGACGAGGGGCGCCTGGAACTGATCGTCGTCCGTCCCGTCCAGGGCGAACGGCTGACGCTCGAGAGTGGAGAGCTGGACCTCGACGAGGGGCTCGTCGGCGACAACTGGAAATCCCGGGGTAGCGGTCGCACCTCCGACGGGACGGCGCATCCGGAGA
>JABAOH010019934.1_pt2 | contig 10123 bp, 11 predicted proteins | sample 7062181 | NCBI WGS metagenome assembly JABAOH01 (sample SAMN14538630, study PRJNA623070) | marine sediment metagenome | biome: marine biome [ENVO:00000428]; feature: marine pelagic biome [ENVO:01000023]; material: deep marine sediment [ENVO:00002113]; isolation source: pool of 5 deep marine... | reverse complement strand
CGAGCCGAAGCAGTGGAAGCCGGAGGATGAGGGCGAGGAGGAGACCCAAGAGGAGGAAGCTCTCGATGCCGCCGCCGAGCGTGAGAAGCAGGACCTCGAGAACCGCTATGCCAACCCAGGGCGACTGGCCACGGCGGGGGTGACCTTTGCCCTCACGAGCGGCGGGGGCGAGGCCGACATCCGGGAGGGAGTCCGCAAGGCCATCGAGTACGGCCTGAGTGAGGACGCCGCCCTACGAGCCGTCACGACGGCACCCGCGGCGCTGCTGGATGTCGACCACATCGCTCAGGTCCGGGCAGGCATGGCAGCGACGTTCATCGTCACTGACGGCTCGCTGTTCGGCGAGGACACGAAGATTCTCTACACGTTCGTGGAGGGCGAGCTCCAGGAGGGCACGGAGCCGGATGAAAACGGTGAGCCTTCGAGCGGCACCGGGACGGGAGGAGTGAGATGAGACGCGCGGTTCGACTGCTGACAGCCCTGCTCGCCCACTCGGTCTGGCTCTCTCCGATGGCGGCCGGGCAGCAGGTCAGGCCCCAGATCGAGGAGGGCGCCGTCGCGGTGCCCAAGGGCGACCTGTTTATCCGTAACCTCGACGCGGTGTGGACGGCGAACGACACAGTCTACCACAACGTCTCGATCCTCATCCGTGACGGAGAGATCCGACGCATCGGGCCCGACCTCGCGCCCCCGGGCGGCGTGTCGGTCATCGAGGGCCTGGGCTATACCGCCATTCCCGGTCTGGTGGACGAGCACTCGCACGTCGCCATGCGCGCGGTGAACGAGTGCACCGCCCCGATCGTGCCGGAGATCCGCGTGCTCGATGCCCTCGATCACGAGAGCTTCTCGATCTACCGCGCCCTATCCGGCGGCGTCACGACGGCTCAGATCTTCCACGGGAGCTGTAACCCCATCGGTGCCCAGAGCGCGATCATCAAGACCCGCTGGGGCATGGAGGACGTGCGGCAGATCCTGCTCCAGGGTGCGCCCCAGACGGTGAAGTTCGCCCTGGGCGAGAACGTGACCCGCAAGAACTGGCAGACCGATGGACGGCGGCGCTATCCCTACTCGCGCGAGGGGGTCGAGGCCGCCTACGTGGCTGCCTTCACAGCCGCGCAGGAGTACCAGGCGGCGTGGGACGCGTATCGCCGCAACCCCAGGGCCCACCGGGTGCCGCCGCGCCGCGACCTGCGGCTGGAGGCCCTGGTGGACATCATGCAGGGGCGGATTCGGGTGCACGCGCACTCCTACCGCAGCGACGAAATCCTGATGTTGATGCGCGTGGCCGAGCGCTTCGGCTTCAAGATCGCCGCCTTCACGCACGTGCTGGAGGGCTACAAGGTCGCCGACGAGATGGCGGCCCACGGAGCGGGCGGCTCCACCTTCGCCGACTGGTGGATGTACAAGCTGGAGGCGTACGACGCGACTCCTTACAACGCGGCCATCATGCACCGCCACGGAGTCAAGACCACTCTCAACTCCGACAGCCAGCTGCTGCAGGCGTTCTTCGTATACGAGTTGAACAAGCCGGTGAAGTACGGAGGCGTCTCCCGCGAGGAAGCGCTCCGCATGCTCACCCGTTACCCGGCGGAGCTGCTGCTGATTGAGGACAAGGTTGGAACCATCGAGGTGGGCAAGCACGGCGACATCGCGATCCTCTCCGGCGATCCGTTCGACGTGTACACCCGGGTGGAGAAGACCATTGTAGACGGCATCGTCTACTACGACCGGGAACGCGAGGCCGAGCTGCGGGGCGAGCCGGTGCGCTCCCTGCCGCAGTTCGATCTGGTACCCGAGGTAGCCGACGCCACGTACCAGGGGCCGGTCGCCCGCCCCGTCTCCTTCACACCGCCACCCCAGGGGCCGGTGACCGCCCTGGTGGGCGCTACGGTGCATCCCGTCTCCCGCCCGGCCGTTGCGGACGGCGTGGTGCTCATCGCTGACGGACGGATCGCCGCGGTGGGAACCGCCGCAGAGGTCCAGGTGCCGGCTGACGCTGCGGTGATCAACCTGGCCGGGAAGCACGTCTACCCGGGAATGATCGACCCGTTTACCCGGCTGGGCATGGTGGAGATCGGCCAGGTTCCGGAGAGCCGCGACGACCGGGAGGTGGGTCGCTACAACCCCCACATCCGGGCGCTGACCGGCGTGCACCCGCACAGTGAGGCGATCCCGGTCGCGCGGGCCAACGGGATTACTACGGCGCTCACCGGGCCGGCTACCGGGGTCATCCGGGGAACGGCGTCGGTCATCCAACTGAAGGGCGACACACCCGAGCGCATGGCGGTGGAGGATCGCGCCGCGCTGCTGATCGAGTTCCCGACGCCCGAGGGCGAGCCGTGGGAGGAGCCGAGCCTGGAGGGCGACCGTATCGAGGAGCTGGTGGCGCTGTTCGAGCGCGCCGTGCTCTATGCCGCGGGGCCGGTCAGCAGCGACGACCCAACGGCACCCTTCGGGCCCAATGTCGTGAACCGCGACAGGCTGATGCTCGAGGCCCTGGTGCCGGCGGTCACGGGCGAGATGCCGGTCTTGTTCGAGGCGCGGCGCGAGCGCGACATCCGGTCTCTATTCCTGTTTCTGGACATGTTCCCCGATGTCGACGCGGTCGTGGTACGCGGTGACCAGGCGTTCCGTGTGGCCGGCGAGCTGGCCGAACGTGAGATCCCGGTCATCGTGGGTTCGGGGATCGAGCTGACCCTGGATCGGGAGGATCCGGTTACCGCGGCGTGGGAGAACGCGGGCATCCTGCACGCGGCCGGGGTGCAGGTCGCCTTCACCACCGATGACGTCGCCCTGGTGCGGAACCTGCCCTATCATGCGGCGCGCTCTGCGGCCCACGGGCTTCCCCAGGAGGCGGCGCTGCGTGGGGTCACCCTCACGACCGCCGAGATCCTCGGGCTGGAGGAGGATCTGGGGAGCATCGACCCCGGCAAGCGTGCCGACCTCATCGTTACCACAGGCGATCCGCTCCAGATAGTCACCCAGGTCGAGCGGGCGTTCATCGCCGGCGAGGAGGTCTCGCTGGAGAGCAAGCACACGCGGCTCTGGAGGGCGTTCCGGGACCGACGCTGATATGGTGAACGGGGCGACCGCTCGGTGAGCGGCCGCCCCGTCGACGCTATGTGCTGCTCGGCCCTGAACCTAGGGCTGCTGGATGATTCCCGCTCTCTCCTCTGCCTGCTGCGCCACCATACCGCGCAGCTCCTTCGATGGCTTGAATACGGGGACCGGGNNCCACCGGCTCGCCCGTCCGCGGGTTGCGCGCCATGCGCGTCTTGCGCATGCGGATCTTGAAGGTCCCGAATCCCCGGATCTCGATGTTGCTCTGGTCCGAGAGCGACTCCTTGATCGCCTCGAGGAAGGCATCAACGACCCGTGCGCAGTCCTTCTTCGAGATCATCGGGCCCGCTGTTCGGGCGATCGCGGCCGTGACTTTCTCGACGAGATCCGCCTTGGTCATTGGTCCTCGCTTGCGTGGGCCCCGGATGGCGGAAATAGCACCCCCTCACGGGGGTGCTTGGGCCGTCATAAATATGGGCTTACCTGTTGACTGTCAAGGGCTTGGACGAATTGCCTGAAGTGGCCCCTGGCATCGTGGGGGCCCGGAGAGGCCTCCGGATGGTACTGCACCGCGAACAGGGGCAGCTCCCGGTGCCTTAGGCCTTCTACGGTGTCATCATTGAGGTTACGGTGTGTCACCTCAAGTGATTTGGCACCTGAGACGGCCTTACTCGTTCCCCTGACGGCAAATCCGTGATTCTGGCTGGTGATCAGAACCCGCCCGGAATCCAGGTCCCGGACGGGGTGATTACCGCCCCGGTGGCCGTAGGGGAGCTTGTCGGTCGCCCCGCCGAAGGCCAGGGCCAGGAGCTGGTGCCCCAGGCAGATGCCGAAGGTGGGCAGGCCCGCCCCCGCGAGGTCCCGGATCTCGGGCAGGACGTATTCCACGGCCGCCGGATCCCCCGGCCCGTTGGAGAGGAACAGGCCGTCGGGCTGGAGCTCGCGCACGCGGGCCGCCGGAGTGTCGGCCGGGACCACCGTGACGCGGCAGCCCAGCGACGTGAGGATGCGGACGATGTTCAGCTTCATGCCGAAGTCGTATGCCACCACGTGGCGGGCAGCTGCGGGATCGCCCGCCTCCCGCTCGGCGCTGATGGTAGCCCGGGATGCGAGGTCGAGTCCCTCCATTCGCGGGCTCGCGTCCAGAGCGGCACGGGATTCCTCCGAGGGGGCTTCGCCCAGCGCCACGATTCCCCGCATGGCTCCGGCCGAGCGGATGTGCCGTGCGAGCTTGCGGGTGTCCACGCCCTCGATCACGGGAATGCCCCGCCCCGCCAGCCACTCCTCCAGCGCCCCGCTCGCGCGCCAGTTGGAGTACTCCCGGGCGAGCTCTCGCACCACCACCCCGGTGACCTGCGGCTTCTCGGATTCCAGGTCCTCCTCGTTGATCCCGTAGTTGCCGATCATGGGCGCCGTCATGACCACGATCTGGCCCAGGTAGGAGGGATCGGTGAACACCTCCTGGTAGCCAGTGAGGTTCGTGGTGAACACCACCTCCCCCGGCGTGGTGGCAAACGAACGGCGCGCCGTTCCGGGGAACCACGCGCCGTCTTCGAGCAGAACGTATGCTGGCTGGGAGGTCTTCACTCGCTAGTCGGGCTCCGGGGTTTGCTGCTGGCGCTGCGGCTCCACGTCGAGCGGCAGCTGCCGCTGTGGGGCCACGGGGGTGGGCGCCATCTGCTCGCTCTCCAGAACGGACCGCGGGGCGGCCGTCTGGGTGGACAGGCCCGCCAAGATCAGGCAGATGCCGAGGAAGATCCCTCCCATCCACCAGGTGGCCTTCGTGAGGATCGTCGCCGCCTGGCGGCCCCCGAGGAATGTATCGGTCGAGGCCCCACCGCCCATGGCGGCGAGGCCACCTCCGGTCCCCGCCTGCATGAGCACGCCGCTCACGAGCAGGAAGCAGAGTATCACCAGCAGCATCAACAGAACAAAGAACATCGGTCTCCTCGAACGGGGCGGAAGATACCCGGTCCCCGGCGCGCAAGTCAATCGAGGGGAACTCGCACCATCGCGCCCCACGCCACGGGGTCCAGCGAGGCGCCACCCACTAGAACACCGTCGATCTGAGGCTCGGCAACTAGGGCTCGGATGTTGTCGGGCTTCACGCTGCCGCCATACAGCACCCGCACCTCGGCGGGGTGGACGCCGCGCTCGCCAAGCCAGTCGCGGATCGCCGCGTGGACCTCGGCCGCGTCGTGTGGGGTGGCGGTCTTCCCGGTGCCGATGGCCCACACCGGCTCGTAAGCGATCGGGACCCGTGTGAGGGCGGCGCCGTCGAGCCCCTCCAGCACGGCGAGCTGGCGACGCACCACCGCGAGCGTCTCGCCCGCCTCGCGCTGCTCGATCTTCTCGCCCACGCACAGGAGGGGGATGAGACCGCCCTCCAACAGGGCGCGAACCTTCCTGCCCGTCTCCTCGTCGGTCTCGCGGAACACGTGACGCCCCGCTCTGAGTGCCCCACGAGCGCCGCACTGGCACCGGCTTCCCGCGCCATCGAGATCGCCAGCTCCCCGGTGAAGGCGCCTTTGGGCTCCCAGTGAACGTTCTGGGCTCCCACGCTGATGTCGTCGTGGTGTGCGACCAGGCGGCTCACGGTCTCCAGCGCCACGGCGGAGGGGAAGAACCACACCTCACGGTCGCCCGCGGGCTCGTGCCCCGCGAGAAACGTCTGGAAGAACTCCCGGGCAGCTTCTGGTCCCAGGTGCATCTTCCAGTTGGCGGCGAAAATCGCTTTGCTCATAGATCGTCCAGGGCGGCCACCCCGGGGAGCACCTTGCCCTCGAGCAGCTCGAGGGAGGCCCCTCCGCCGGTGGAAACGTGGGATACCTTCGCGGCGAGGCCGGCCTTGGCCACGGCGGCCGCCGAATCGCCACCGCCCACGATGGTGGTGGCGCCACCTGCGGTCGCGGCCGCCAGCCCGCGTGCGATCGCCACGGTCCCGGCGTCGAACGGCGGTGTCTCGCAGACCCCCATGGGGCCGTTCCACACCACGGTTCGAGCCGCCGTTATGCGGGTTGTGAAGTAGGCCGACGCATTCTCGTCGATGTCGTAGACCGCCCACTCCGGTCCGATCTCGTCGGGCCGCACGTGCTTGATCGCTGCGTCGGAAGAGAGCTCCTGGGCTACCGTGACTCCGCAGGGCAGCACCAGCTTGTCGCCAGCCCGCTCCAGCAGATCCCGCGCCATGTCGAGACGGTCGGACTCCACCAGCGACTTCCCCATCTCCAGGCCCCGGGCGGCGAAGAAGGTGCACGCCATGGCCCCGCCGATGAGGATCTCGTCGACCTTGGGGAGGAGTGCCTCGATCACGTCGATCTTGCCCGAGATCTTGGCTCCTCCGAGGACCGCCACGAAGGGCCGGGCGGGGTCGGCCAGCGCGCTCTCGAGGAACTCCAGCTCCTTGGCCATGAGGAAGCCAGCGGCAGCAGGCTTGAGCAGCCGCGCCACGCCCTCAGTGGAGGCATGCGCCCGGTGAGCGGTGCCGAACGCGTCGTTCACATAGAAGTCCCCCAGCCGCGCGAAGGCCTCTGCTAGCTGGGGGTCGTTCTGCTCCTCCCCCGGGTGGAACCTTGTGTTCTCCAGCAGCATGACCTCGCCGCGGCGGAGCTGGCGGGTGCGGTGCGGCGCGTCATCGGAGAGCGGATCCTCGAGGAACCGCACGGGGGATCCCAGCTCCCGCTCTAGCGCGGCGATCACGGGGCGCAGCGAGTACTCCTGCTTCGGCTGGCCCTTGGGCCGGCCCAGGTGCGAGGCGAGCAGCACGCGACAGCCCCGCTCGGTGAGCCAGCGAATGGTCGGTAGGGTGGCAACGATGCGGGTGGCATCGGCCACCTTACCGTGCTCGAGTGGCACGTTGAAGTCGACCCGCACGAAGGCGCGCTGACCTTCCAGGGGCTGTCCTTCGAGCGACTCCAGGGTGCGCTTCATCAGAGGCGCTCGGCCATGAGCCGCATCAGGTCCACACAGCGCGCAGAGTATCCCATCTCGTTGTCGTACCACGACGACACGTGCACCAGCGTCCCATCGATCACGTTGGTGGAGAGCGCGTCTACGGTGCTGGAGTATGGGTCGCCGTTGTAGTCGATGGATACCAGTGGCTCGTCGCTCACTGCCAGGACGCCCTTGAGCGGGCCGCTAGCGGCACGGCGGAAGGCGTCGTTCACCTCCTCCGCGCTCGTCGACTTTTCGACCACGCACGTGAGGTCCACGAGCGACACGTTGGCCGTCGGCACCCGGAGCGCCACCCCGTCGATCTTGCCCTTGAGCTCCGGGATCACCAGGGCCGTGGCCTTCGCGGCGCCGGTGGTCGTCGGGATGATGCTCATCGCCGCGGCGCGGGCGCGCCGCAGATCCTTGTGCGGCAGGTCCAGGATGCGCTGGTCGTTGGTGTAGGCGTGAATCGTCGTCATGAACCCGCGCTCGAAGCCGAAGGACTCGAGCAGCACCTTGACCACGGGCACCAGGCAGTTCGTGGTGCACGAGGCGTTGGAGATCACGTGATGCTTCGCGGGGTCGTACTGGTCGTGGTTCACGCCCATCACGATGGTGAGGTCCTCGTTCTTGCCGGGGGCGCTGATCACGACCTTCTTGGCGCCCGCGTCGAGGTGCTTGCCCGCGGTGTCGCGGCTGCGGAAGATGCCCGTGGACTCCAGCACGATGTCCACGCCAAGGTCCTTCCACGGCAGCTTGGCAGGGTCCTTCTCTGACAGGACCTGCACTCTCTTGCCGTCCGTCACGAAGCCGTCGCCACTCGTGTCTACGGTCCCCGGGAAGCGGCCATGCACCGAGTCGTACTTCAGGAGGTGCGCCAGGGTCTTGGCGTCGGTGATGTCGTTGACGGCGACGATCTCGAGGTCCGCCCCGCTCTGCAGCGTCGCGCGCAGCACGAGGCGCCCGATCCGCCCAAATCCGTTGATCCCAACCTTGGTAGTCATTGTCACCTCTCGTTCACATTCCCCAATCCCGTGTCCGCCCGTGCCCCGCCGAGCCGTCTACACGTAGCTCGTACGGGAGCGCCCGAGCGAACGTGATCGCGCCCACCTCGCTCCATCCCGCGGCTGCGAGCGCCGCCGCCGCCGCGGCCAACGTCGCACCGGTAGTGAGCACGTCGTCCACCAATATAACCGCCGCACCGCCCCCCTCCCCGAAGCCGCGCGTCGGGGGGCGCGCCGAGAATGCTCCGTCCACATTGACGCGCCGTTCGTCGGGAGTGAGCGCGGTCTGCGAGCGGGTATCCCGGCTGCGACGCAGCAGCTGCTCGGTCACCGGCAGGTGCCACAGGCCGCCGAGGGCACGAGCAATGACGGCCGCCTGGTTGTAGCCGCGCTCCCGCTGGCGGCGGGGCCCGAGCGGCACCGGAGCCAGGAAGGCGCGTTCCGGTCGCGGCACGGCCCGGGCGACCAGCTCGGCGACGCTACGGCCCAGGGCAGTGTATCCCTCGTACTTGAGATGGTGGATAACCTCCCGCGCCTCCGACCCGAGCCACGCGGCGCTCCGGGCCCAGCGCAACGTCGGCGGCCACTCGGCGCAGAAGCGGCACGGCCCCACCGGTGGGGTGGGCTGCTGGCAGCGGGGGCAGCCCCGAGCGGGTGCGCGGAGGCGGGCGCGACAAACGCCGCAGAGCAGTTCGTCCGGTGTGTGCCGCTCCACCGGGCGGTCGCACGCCACACAGACGTTGGGGAGGAGGAGTCGCTCCAGCGCCCGGAGGGCGCCTGCCGTCATGTCTCGAGGGCGCGCTCTGCGGCCGCGGCCATCACGGCACGGGGAGCGGCCCGGCCGGGAAAGAAGTGCTCGAAGGCCCGCGCCCCCTGAGCTACGAGCATGGTGCGACCGTCGTCGGCACGCAGCCCGCGGGCGCGGCAGGCGCGGATCCATGGCGTGAGCCCGGGTGCGTAGACGAGGTCCAGGGCGGCCGTGCGCCGATCGAGTCGATCGGTGGGCACGGCCGGCCCGTCCCCGGCTTCGAGCCCGAGTGGCGTCGCGTTGACGGCTGCGCCGATGGAGCGCCCGTCGTCCACGTGGACTTGGTCGAGGCCAAGCTCCCCGGCCCACTCCACGAACTGGCGCGCCCGATCCGGGTCCCGCGAGCGCACGAGCAGCGGGACATCCCGCTCGCGGGCTGCTGCCGCCACAGCCCGGGCAGCTCCGCCCGTGCCTGCGACGAGCCAGGGACCGTCGGCCTCGAGCGCGTCGAGCGCGTCCAGCACGCCTCCGACATCAGTGTTGTGTCCCATGAGCCGCTCTCCCTCGGGCCAGAACGTGTTCACCGCCTGGAGCTCGCTCGCGAGAGGCGTGAGCCGGATCAGGAGCCGGGCGACGTCGACCTTGTGCGGCAGGGTCACGTTGCCGGCGATACCCACTGTCTCGAAGGCGCGGATCACATGCGCCACTCCCGCTGCGCGGACGCGCAGGGCGACGTAGACGGCGTCCAACCCGAGTGCCGTGATCGCGGCATTGTGCATGGCCGGGGAGAGGGAGTGGGCGACCGGGTCGCCGATGACGGCGAGGAGGCGGCTACTGGCCGCGATCCGCATCCACCTGCTCCTGGATGATACGGTCTGCCGCCTGCTCCATCAGGGTTTCCAGCTCCTCGAACGTTTCCCGATAGACGTCCAGGTCGCTGCCGAACGGATCGGCCACTTCGGCGGCCGGGCCGGTGCGTCCCACGTACTCCCCCAGCACCTGCACCCGTCCCTGACCGCCCAGCTCGGTAACCCGGGCCCGATGATGTCGGGCCATCGTGAGGATCAGGTCAGAGTCCCGTACCACGTCCCGCGTGAGGAGCCGGGCGCGGTGGTCGGAAAGATCCAGCCCGTGCTCCAGGGCGATGAGATACGCGCCCTCCGAGGCCGGCGCCCCTTCCCACGCCCCAGTGCCGGCGGACGAGACCTCTATCCCGTCGGTGCCGCGCAGCGCGAGCTCTCGCTGGAGCAGCGCCTCGGCGAGCGGGCTGCGGCAGATGTTGCCGGTGCACACGAGGAGGACGCGGGTCATGGCTCGATGCTTCCCACCGCGGCGCGCAGCTCCGCCCGCGGGATGGCTCCCTCCCTCACGAGTCTTG
>JABAOH010060518.1_pt1 | contig 10124 bp, 5 predicted proteins | sample 7062181 | NCBI WGS metagenome assembly JABAOH01 (sample SAMN14538630, study PRJNA623070) | marine sediment metagenome | biome: marine biome [ENVO:00000428]; feature: marine pelagic biome [ENVO:01000023]; material: deep marine sediment [ENVO:00002113]; isolation source: pool of 5 deep marine... | reverse complement strand
CTGCGCCCGTTTTCATTGATAAACCTCAACAGTGTGGGACGTCGCCCCGGACCCCGGCGATATCTTTTAACCTCATGGCAAAAGAGAAGAGCGAGACCGCCGCGCCTGTCGAGCCTCAGACCGCCGAGGGCAGCGTCGAGGACACCTCAGTAACCACCCAGAACGGCGGCAACGATACCGCAACAGAAGGCGAGGCGGTCCACGCGGCCGCGAGCAGATCCGAGCCACAAATCGTCACCGAACGCATCGAGGAAGCCGGACCCCGCCAGGGGTTGAGACGCGGGCTCTTCGAGGAGGAAGAGTACTCCTCTGAAGAGTACGAGGAGATGCTCTCGATGTACGAGGACACCCTCAAGAACATCGAGGAGGGTGAAATCGTCAAAGCGACGGTGCTTCGTGTCACCGACTCGGCGGCGATCCTCGACCTGGGCTTCAAGTCGGAGGGCTCGGTGCCCCTGGACGAGTTCCGCGCGCCAACCGAGGTCGAGCCGGGTCAGGAGGTCGATGTCTTTCTCGAGCGACTCGAAGATCAAGAGGGCGTGGTCGTCCTCTCGAAGAAGAAAGCGGACTTCCTTCGGGTGTGGGAGAAGATCAAGCACGCGTACGATAATGACGAGGCGATTCGCGGCTCGATCAAGAAGAAAGTCAAAGGTGGTGTGACCGTCGACATCATGGGCGTCGATGCATTCCTCCCCGGCTCCCAGGTCGCGCTGCGGCGCGTCCCCAATATCGACGATCTCGTCGGTCAAGAGTTCGACTTCAAGATCCTCAAGCTCAACAAGCGGCGTCGCAACATCGTCGTCTCGCGCCGTGTGATCCTGGAACAGGAGCGCAGCGAGAAGCGTGAGGAGCTGAAGACGCAACTCGAGGTCGGCCAGATCCGCAAAGGCGTGGTCAAGAACATCACCGACTTCGGCGCCTTCATCGACCTGGGCGGCATCGACGGGCTGCTCCACATCACCGACATGTCGTGGGGCCGCGTGGGCCACCCCAGCGAGATCTGCCAGATCGGCGACGAGATCGAGATCAAGATCCTCGACATCGATTGGGACCGCGAGCGGATCTCTCTCGGTCTCAAGCAACTGGAGCCCCACCCCTGGAAAGGGGTCGAGGAGAAGTACCCTGTCGGCGCCCGGGTCCGTGGCCGGGTGGTTTCGATCACCAACTACGGCGCCTTTGTCGAGCTCGAGCGCGGTGTCGAAGGGCTCGTGCACATCTCCGAGATGAGCTGGACCCGCAACATCCGGCACCCGTCTCAGCTGGTCAGCATCGGCGAAGAGATCGAGGCGGTGGTGCTGCGCGTCGATCCGGACGAAGAGAAGATCTCCCTCGGGATGAAGCAGGCGGAGGAGGATCCTTGGCTGACCCTGCCGGAGAAGTATCCTCCGGGAACGCGGATCCGCGGCAAGGTCCGCAACCTCACCTCCTTCGGCGCCTTCGTCGAGGTCGAGCCGGGGATCGACGGCCTGGTCCACGTGTCCGACATGAGCTGGACGAAGCGGATCCAGCACCCATCCGAAGTCCTGAAGAAAGGCGACGAGGTCGAGGTCGTCGCCCTGAGCATCGACGTCGACAACAAGCGCATCTCTCTGGGCCTCAAGCAGACCGAGGACGACCCCTGGTACAACCTGGCGCAAACGTTCGCGCCCGGGACCGAGACCCAGGGCACGGTGGTGCGCCTGCTCGACAAGGGCGTCGTCGTCGACCTTGGCGACGACGTCGAGGGGTTCGTTCCGGTGTCGCAGATCGTCGAGGACCGCGAGATCGGCAGCCCGAACGAGGTGCTTCGCGACGGCGATCAGTTACAGCTCAAGGTGATGGAGTCCGACCCGATCAACCGTCGGATCGTGCTTCAGGTTCTGGCGCTGCCGGAACGGCGTCCTGAAGACGAGGCGGCAGCCCCCGAAGCTGCGGCGCCCGAGTCCGAGCCGACTTCGGAGGTCGTGACCGACGAAGCGACGGACGAGTCCGAGGCCGAGGCGGAGGCGGAGGAGAGCCCGCAGGCCAAAGCCGAGGACGAGCCGGCGGACGAAGCGCCCGACGAGGAGGACGCCGAAGGCAAGGATTAGGCGGAGCGCCGCCGTGCGTGCGCGCATCGCTGAGAGGGGGCGGAGGTTTTCCGCCCCCTCTCTTCTTTTTCACCCGAGGCGCCGGGCCCCGATCCGGGCGGCGCGATCGCACTTTCCGCCGGGCGGCGGTTGATCTAAGATTTCGAGTTATGACAGGGTCGAGGATGGTCAAGTGGAGTTGGCGACTCGCGGCCACGGTGGTGCTGGTGGGGACGGGTCTGGGTCTCTCTTGCGCGGGGGTGCGAGGCCCCGGCCCCGCGCCCGGCGCTCCGGCGCCGGCGACGCCCGAGGCCCGGGCGCGGGATCGGGAGGCGGCACGGATCTACCGGCGCGCCGAGGAGCAGTACGAGGAGGCGAATTTTGCGGTCGCCGAATCGCTTACGGCGGTGCTGGCCGGTGAGTATGACGATACGAGCTGGTACGGACCCGGGCTGTTGCTCTCGGCGCGTGCCTCCATGGAGCTGGATCGTGCGGCCGAGGCGCGCGCGAAGGCGGCGCGCTACCTGACGCTGTATCGGGCCTCCGATCCGCAGCGCGCCGCGGGTCTGCTGCTGGTGGCGCGAACGCTGAATTTGGCGGGAGCGGTCCGTGAGGCGGCGGACAGCCTGCTGGCGATGCCGCTGGAGATGGGCGACCAGCGTGAGGATGCGGCCCAGCTGGCGCGGCAGCTGGTCTCAGAGCTGGGCCTGGGCGAGATCGACTCGCTGACGGCCCGCTGGCCGGCGGGCCACCCGCTGCGGTCGGTCTTCGAGGTAGAGCGAGCCTCCTTGCTGCTGGCCGCCGGACGGAACGATGAGGGGCGCGCGGCGGCGGAGAGCGTGCTGACGCTCGATCCACTCGAGCCGGAGCGCGAGCGCGCCCGAAGCATCGCCGCGGGCGAATTGGAGACCGAGCAATGGCGCCCGATCATCGGAGCCATCCTTCCGTTGAGCGGGCCGTTGGCGGCGTACGGTCGGATGGCCGAGGAAGGTATCCGCCTGGCGGTCGACGAGTACAACCGCCGGCACCTCGACGAGATCACCCTCATCGTTCGCGACGACTCTGACCGATTCGATCGCGACGGCGAGCTGACGCGGGAGCTGGAGCGGCTGGGGGCCGTGGCGATCGTCGGGCCGCTTCGCAGTGAGGGCCTTGAGGCCGCCGCCCGCGGCCGCCGCGATCGCAACCTGCTCATCGTGAGCCCGACGGCGCCGGAGAACTTCAGCTTCGAGCGGAACACGTTCTCGCTGTGGAGCACGACGGAGAGGGTAACACGGGGGGCTCGGGCGCTGGCCTCCTTCGCCGTCCGCGACCTGCAGCTGTACCGTTTTGGCGTCCTGTACCCGAACACGCAGGAGGGCCGCGTACAGCTCGCCGCCTTCGCCGACGCGGTTCGCGCCTGGGGGGGAGAGATCGCTGCCTCGGTCGCCTACGAGGACACGGCGACGACGTTCGAGGCGCCACTCGTTTTCTTGCAGACGGCGCGTCCGCAGGCGATCTTCGCGCCCGCCAGCACGCCGGACAACGTAATCCAGCTGGCGCCCCAGTTCTCCTACTACGGGTTGCGCGGCGTACAGGTTCTCGGCGATGCCGAGTGGTCCGAGCCGAAAGTGCTGCGGCTGGTGGAGCCGCGCTTCATCAACGGCACCATCATCTCGACGTTCCTCTACCGCTCGAGCCCCACCGTCCGCTGGCCGGAGTTCGTCGAGCTGTACGAGCGCAGCTACCGCAAAGGGCTGCAAGACAGCCTGGTCCCGGCCCTCGCCTATGACGCCACGCGTCTGATCGTCGCGGCGCTGCCCTGGGGGTACCCGCGGCGCTCGGCCGTGGCCCGGTCGTTCCGCGAGATCCGCAGCCTGCCCGGTGCCACGGGTGTCTTCTCGGTGGAGGACGGAGCCATCATCCGGCGCCCCTTCCTGCTTCAGTTCAAGGACCGCGAGCTCGTTCCTGCCTACCAGGAGCTGCCCGGGCAACGGATGTCGTTCGAGAGAGAGCCGGGACGATGACAATGGATGAGAAGCTGCGGCGGCTGGCCGAGCTGCGAGCGCAGGCCGAGCTGGGTGGCGGTGAGGAGCGGATCGCGGCCCAGCACGGGAAGGGGAAGCTGACGGCCCGCGAACGTCTCGACCTTCTGGTCGACGAAGGCTCGTTCCGGGAGTTCGACCGCTTCGTCACGCATCGAACCAGCGAGTTCGGCCTGGCCGAAAAGAAATTCCTCGGCGACGGTGTGGTCACCGGGCACGGCCGGATCCACGGCCGCGATGTCTTCGTGTTTTCGCAGGACTTCACGGTGTTCGGTGGCTCGCTCTCCGAGGCGCACGCAGAGAAGATCTGCAAGGTGATGGATCTGGCCCTAAAGGCCGGCTGTCCGATCATCGGGCTAAACGATTCGGGGGGTGCGCGGATTCAGGAAGGGGTGACGTCGCTGGGCGGGTACGCCGAGATCTTCTGGCGGAACACACAGGCCTCGGGCGTCGTGCCGCAGATCAGTGCGGTGTTGGGCCCGTGTGCGGGCGGTGCGGTGTACTCGCCGGCGATCACGGATTTCATTTACATGGTCGATGGCACGTCCTACATGTTCGTGACGGGGCCGGAGGTGGTGAAGACGGTCACGCACGAAGAGATCGACTTCGAGGGATTGGGCGGCGCTCAGGTTCACGCGGGGACGTCCGGCGTGGCCCACTTCGTTTCCGAATCCGAGCCGGCTTGCCTGGAAAAGATCCGTGACCTCTTTCACTACATCCCTCAGCACAACATGGAAGCCCCTCCGCGCGGCAGCGGCGATGATCCTGCCGATCGCACGGAGGAACAGCTTCTCTCCATCGTGCCCGATAGTCCGAACAAGCCGTACGACGTTCACGAAGTGATCTCCCGCGTGGTCGATCAGGGAAGCTTCTACGAGGTTCATGCGCACTACGCGAAGAACATCGTGGTCGGCTTCGCGCACTTGGGCGGAGACACGGTGGGCATCGTGGCGAACCAGCCAGCGGTGCTGGCCGGTGTGCTGGACATCGATAGCTCGCTCAAAGGTGCCCGCTTCGTGCGCTTCTGCGACGCCTTCAACATCCCGCTGATCACCTTCGAGGACGTGCCGGGCTTTTTACCCGGCGTCGCGCAAGAGCACGGTGGAATCATCAAGCACGGCGCGAAGCTGCTCTACGCCTACTCCGAGGCGACCGTGCCCAAGCTCACGGTGATCCTGCGCAAGGCGTACGGCGGTGCCTACGACGTGATGAGCTCCAAGCACATTCGCGGCGACTTCAACTTCGCCTGGCCGACCGCCGAGATCGCCGTCATGGGGCCCAAGGGCGCCGTCGAGATCCTATTTCGAGGACGCATCGCCAAGGCGAAGGACCGGGATGCCGAGACCGAGAAGCTGATCGCCGAGTACCAGGAGCAGTTCGCGCACCCGTACATCGCCGCGTCACGCGGCTACCTCGACGACGTGATCGACCCGCGCGAGACGCGACAGCGGTTGATCGAAGCGCTGCGCCTCGCCCGCAACAAGCGCGAGCCGGGACCTCCGCGCAAGCACGGCAATATTCCACTCTGATGCTGAAGAAAGTGCTGGTCGCCAACCGGGGCGAGATCGCCGTGCGGATCATCCGCGCCTGCCGAGAGGTGGGGATCTCGAGCGTCGCTGTGTACTCCGAAGCCGACCGGCTGGCTCCGCACGTGTGGCACGCCGACGAGGCGTATCCCATCGGACCGGCGCGGGCGGCCGAAAGCTATCTGTCGATCGTGCGTCTGCTCAATGCGGCCAAGCGTTCGGGCTGCGATGCCGTGCACCCCGGTTACGGCTTTCTGGCCGAGAACGCCGACTTCGCCGGCGCGTGCGAGGCGGCGGGCTTGATCTTCATCGGGCCGACGTCCGAGACGATCGCGTTGATGGGGGACAAGACCGAGGCGCGCCGCGCCATGGAGCGCGCGGGCGTGCCCGTCGTCCCGGGCAACACCGAGGCGCTCAAGGACCTGGACCAGGTGCGGGCTGTGGCCCGCGACATCGGCTTCCCCGTGCTGCTGAAGGCGGCGGCCGGCGGGGGCGGGAAGGGGATGCGCCGTGTCGATGACGACTCGGGCCTGAAGTCGGCCTGGAGCGCAGCCCAGCGGGAAGCGCAGGCGGCGTTCTCGGACTCCCGCGTCTACCTCGAAAAGTACCTGAGCCGGCCGCGACACGTGGAGATTCAGATCCTGGCCGACAGCCACGGCGACGTCATTCATCTCGGCGAGCGCGAGTGCTCGATCCAGCGGCGGCACCAGAAGCTCATCGAAGAATCCCCGTCTCCCGTCGTGACCCCCGAGCTTCGCGCCCGCATGGGCGAGCAGGCGATCGCCGCGGCGCGGTCAGCCAAATACCGCGGTGCCGGCACGGTCGAATTCATGGTGGCCGACGATCAGTTCTACTTCCTGGAGATGAACACACGACTGCAGGTCGAGCACCCGGTGACCGAGCTGGTCACCGGGATCGACCTCGTTCACGCCCAGCTGCGGATCGCGGCGGGTGAGCCGTTGGCGCTCGAATCGCTCGAACCGCGAGGCCACGCCATCGAGTGCCGGATCAACGCCGAGGACCCGTTCAGCGATTTCTTGCCCGCTACCGGCCGCGTCGAGCAGCTGAGGGCGCCGTCGGGCCCGGGCGTCCGGTGGGACTCGGGGATCGACCGGGGCACCGAGATCACCCTGTACTACGATCCGCTGATCGCCAAGCTGATCGTTCACGCTCAGAGCCGGACGGCCGCCATCAGCCGTATGGCTCGGGCGCTCGACGAGCTGATCATCGATGGCGTGGCGACGATCGCTCCCTTCCACCGGCGCGTTATGGATGAGCCCGACTTTCGCGCCGGCCGTTTCCATACCGGATACCTCGAGGAACATCCCGGACTGATCGACGGCGGTGGCGAACCCGGCCAACAGGAAGCCATCGCCCTGGCCGCCGCCTTGCTCGAGGACGAGGGTAGACAGCGCGTTCGTCTCGCAGAAGACAAAGCGGAACCCAGCCAAAGCCCCTGGCGCTGGCCGACGGGCGGATGGTCGGGCCGTGGCCGAGGACTTCGCGGCTAGGCCGCTGGACACCCGCTCGGCCGGATGACCCTAACGCCGGGTCCCAATCAACCCTCTCCTCCCGAGCGGCTCGAGATCGAGCGGATCGTGGCAGGCGGCGACGGCCTCGCACGAAGGCCGGAGGGACCGATCGTTTTCGTTCCGCGCACAGCCCCTGGCGAACGGGTCGAGGTCGAGGTTGTCGAGCGGCGCCGCCAGTGGGCGCGAGCTCGGCTGCTTCAGGTTCTTCAAGCCGCGCCTCAGCGGCGACAGGCTCCCTGCCCCCACTACGACGCGTGCGGTGGCTGCCAGCTCCAGCACCTGGAGTACAGCGCCCAGCTCACCGCCAAAGCGGGCATCGTCGCCGAGAACCTGCGCCGACTCGGAGGTATCGACGTCGATCGCCCTGAGGTCGCCCCATCTCCCGCCCAGCTCGAGTACCGCAACCGTGTGACCTTCGTGCTGCGACGCGCCGGTGCCACGCTGGCGGCCGGGTTCCACGCCTTCGAATCCCCAGCTGACGTCGTCGACATACCGAGCTGCCCGCTCGCCGAGCCGCCGATCAACCGGGCGTGGAGTGCGTTGCGTTCGGCCTGGGGGCCGAACGCATCACGGCTGCCGGCGGGAGTGGAGCTCAGGCTGACCTTACGTGCGACGTCGGCCGGTGGCGTCGGTCTGGCGATCGAAGGGGGCTCGGGGCGTGGCGAGCCTGAGGCTCTGCTCGAGGATGTCGAGCCGCTGGATGCGGTTTGGGCTATCGATCGGGCCGGCGGCGTCGAGTGGTTCGCCGGTCGACCGGCGCTGGAGGAGCGCTGGGGCAACCACCGGGTGCCCCTGGCCGGACTGGCGTTCCTTCAGGTCAACCGTGGGATGGCGTCGGTGCTCGAGGCGTATGTCCACGAGCGCGGCGGCGATCTCGGAGGACGGCGGGTTGTAGATGCGTACTGCGGCTTCGGGCTCCGGGCGCTGGAGCTGGCGCAGCACGGGGCGCGGGTGGTGGGCATCGATTCGGACGCCGAGGCCATCGGGTACGCGCAGCGGGGTGCCGTCGCCGCCGGACTAGCGGCGCGGTTCGTGGCGATGCAGGTGGAGCGTGCGTTGGCTGGGGAGCTGCCCGCCGACTTGGTGGTCCTGAACCCACCGCGGCGCGGGATCGCCGCTCCCGTGATCGGCGCGCTGCTCGCCCAGCCGCCGTCGCGCATCATCTATGTGAGCTGCGACCCGGCAACGCTCTCACGCGATCTCAAGGCGCTCGACTCGGCTTTCGAGCCGATCGACGTCCGCGCCTTCGACATGTTTCCACAGACCGCGCAGGTCGAAGTCGTGGCGAGCCTCGCAGTCCGAGCGTAGGGTCTGAGGGCCTGCTGGCCCGCGCGCCAACGCGCTTCCTCGGATCGTGTGGGGGCCCGGCGTGTCCGCGGGCCCCCAATCGTGCTCAACCGATCTGCTGCAGGAGCGCCTGGTAGCGCTCCGGGCTCAGCGGCACGTAGCCGACTTGCGGCACGAGCACGTTCGCGCTCTCCAGGTAGAACTCGACGAACGCACGGACTTCCGGTCGTGCGAGCGCCTGGTCCTTCAAGTAGATGAATAAGGAACGCGAGAGCGGGCTGTACTCGCCGCTCTGAACCGTCTCAGGGGTCGGCTCCACGCAGCCGTTCCCACCGTCCACGGCGACGACCTTGAGACGGTCGGTATTCTCGGCGTAGTAGGCGTAGCCGAAGTAGCCGAGGGCGTAGCGGTCACCGGTCACGCCCTGGACCAGCACGTTGTCGTCCTCGCTGGCCGTGAAGTCGGGGCGGCTGGCGTCCTCTTCGCCGACGACCGCCTCGGTGAAGTAGTCGAAGGTGCCCGAATCGGTGCCCGGTCCGTAGAGCTTGATCTCTTCGGCCGGCCACTCGGCCCGAACGTCCTTCCAGGTCTTGACCGTGCTTCCGGGCTGCCAGATCCGCTTCAGCTCGTCCACGGTCATGCAGGAAGCGAAACTGTTCTGCGGGTTCACCAGCACGGCGAGTCCGTCGATGGCGACGGGGATCTGGATCGGCTCGATGCCGTTGGCGCGGCACGCCTCCAGCTCACTCTCCTTGATCCCACGCGACGCGTCGGAGATGTCCGTCTCGCCGGAACAGAACTTCTTGAAGCCGCCGCCCGTCCCCGAGATCCCGACCGTCACCCGCGTCCTCCGATTCTCGAGCTGAAACTCCTCTGCGACGGCCTCGGTGATCGGAAACACCGTGCTGGACCCGTCGATGCGGACGGTGCCTCTCAATCCGGCCTCGCTCTCGATGCGGCCTTCGCCGCCACCACAAGCGAGCACGGCCATCGCCGTGGCCAGGACCGCTGCGCCGGCGAAGAATCTGAATGCACCCGTCATGCCTTTTCTCCTCTTGGCTGCTTCAGTTACTAGCTGCCTCGTGCTCTAGAAGTGCAGGTACGACTGAACCTTGATCGACAGTTCGGTGTCCCCCTGACTCGGCGACCAGATGTCGGCGTTGATCGCCAGTTTGTTGCGGCCGCCGAAGTACGCCACCAACCCCGGGGTGAACAGGATGCCCTGGTCATCGTCCGTGTCGGTGTCGGGATCTCCCCAGCTGACGCGAGTGACGGGCTCGATCGCCTCGAGGTAGCGCGGGTTCGACAGGGGCACTTTGTAAGCCACGATCGCTTGAGCCGTCAGGAACGTCGTCGGATCCCCGGACGCGTCGAGGTTCAACCAGTTGTCACCGGCGGTGATTCCGGCCTGCACGTGCAGCCCGCTCGTGTAATTCCCGTACTCGATGTCGCCCCCGAAGGCGATCGCGTACTCGTTCTCCATCTCGCCAAGGGCGTTCTCACGCTCGTAGTCGTGGGCGCCCACGTTGCCCGCGATCGTCAGATCGGGCGTCGCCGCCACCGCGAGCCGGCCGGTGTACGACTTGGTTCCGTTCTCCTCTTCGGTGTTGGCGCCGGTGCCGTTGGTCACCGAAGCCGAATACTCGAAGCGACTGCCAAGGTCGCCTTCCACCATCACACCGATGTCACGGTCCGAGTAACCCAGCT
>JABAOH010009224.1_pt1 | contig 10124 bp, 9 predicted proteins | sample 7062181 | NCBI WGS metagenome assembly JABAOH01 (sample SAMN14538630, study PRJNA623070) | marine sediment metagenome | biome: marine biome [ENVO:00000428]; feature: marine pelagic biome [ENVO:01000023]; material: deep marine sediment [ENVO:00002113]; isolation source: pool of 5 deep marine... | reverse complement strand
AACCATTTGAATTAATGCTCGAGTTCTACAGGCTCTATGAGAAATGGGACAGGGTCGATCTGGATTAGCAGATCCTTCTTCCCTGCGTTGTCAATACCTCATTCTTCACGAAAACAGGGGAATCGAAACGGACAGCGATCGCTATCGCATCGCTCGGTCTCGAATCCAGGTTGAGGATCCTGTTTCCCTGCTGGAGGAGGAGCTTCGCGTAGTATGTCTGATCCCTGAAATCATCGATCTTCACCATTAACACCCGTATATCATACAGTTCGAACATGTCCTTCATGAGATCGTGCGTTCCCGGCCTCGCATCCGTGGTATTCTGGATACCCCTCGCTATCGAATAAGTCTGCAGCTCGTTCGTGACCATCGCCAGCTGGTGGCATCCGGAGGTCAGGTATATGTTTTTTTCGTCCACGTTCACGAAAACCTGGGAGAAACCATCGGTTGAGAAATAAGGGGATCTTTCTATTATCCTTCCTGTTATGGAGTTTATGTAGGAAAAGGTCGTGTAGAAGATAGAGACGGCGAGAAAAATAAGGACAAGTCCTAAAATCAGGTTTTTCATATATTAAAAATGAAAACAATATTTTTATTATTATAATGTTCTGAGGGTCGGGATGAAATACGTTGATCTTAAATACAGGCCGGGAAAAAATGAAGTCATTGCGGAATATTTTGTGGAGCCGAACAAGATCTCTCTGGAAAAGGCCTGCGAACACCTCGCTGGCGAGAGCTCGATAGGGACGTGGACCAGCGTGGGAACGATGAAGCCGAGGATCTCTCTGATGAGACCACATGTTTTCTCGATAAACAAAAAAGAGCGGGTGTTTAAGATTGCCTACCCTCCCGAACTGTTCGAGCCCGGGAACGTCCCCCAGCTGATGAGCTCGATAGGGGGGAATGTTTTCGGGATGAAGGCCGTTAAGAACCTCCGCCTGCTGGACATCCGCCTCCCTGAAAGATACGTAAGGAGTTTCAGGGGTCCTAAGTTCGGGATAGAGGGCGTCCGCAAGAAGCTCCGCGTAAGGAAACGCCCTTTACTGGGAACGATAGTGAAACCGAAACTCGGTCTCAATGAAAGGGAACACGCGAAATCCGCTTATGAATCCTGGGTGGGAGGGATGGATATCGTGAAGGATGACGAGAATCTGACGAGCATGAGCTTCAATAAGTTCGAAAGGAGGGTGGAGGAAACGTTACGAATGCGGGAGAAGGCGGAGGACAAGACGGGCGAGGGGAAATTCTACATGCCCAACGTCACCGGCGAAACCCACGAGATGATGAGGAGGGCGAACTTCGTCCGTAAGCACAGAGGGGAGTACGTGATGATAGACATCCTGACAACGGGCTGGTCAGGACTTCAGACCCTGCGAAATTATAACGATCATTTCTCCCTCATAATTCACGCACACCGGGCTGGGCACGGAGCGCTCACGAAGAATCCGAAACACGGGATCTCCATGGTCGTGNNNGGGACGGCGAAGGTCGGGAAGATGGGGGATTTCGAGACCCCTGAAGTGGAGGATGAGGTCGAGAGCAGATTCGTGACAGAGGGGAAACACGTTCTCGAACAGTTCTGGTTCGATGTAAAGCCTGTTTTCGCCGTGGCCTCCGGAGGACTCCACCCCGGGAGCATTCCGAAACTCTTGAAAAGGATGGGAACCAATATTATCATACAGGCCGGTGGTGGCGTGCACGGACATCCGAAGGGGAGCGAGGCGGGAGCGAAATCGATGAGGCAGTCCCTGGAGGCTGTGATGAAAGGGATCCCGCTCAGAGAGTACGCGAAAAACAACAAAGAGCTTTCCGAGGCTATAGACAAGTGGGGGGTCGTTTAGAATGTTACTGAGGGCGAAATTTCTTGAACTCGAGGCCGACAAACCGATCGTGATACTCAACAGGGATGATGCGGACGACCTAGGGGTGAAACCCCTGGAAAGGGTCGAACTGTCCTTCAAGAGGAAAAAAATCGTGGCGATAGTTAACGTGGCTGAAAAAATCGTCAGGGAGGGCGAGATAGGCCTTTACGAGGAAATACAGGAAGTTTTGGATATAAAGCCCGACGAGAATGTTTCTGTCGAAACAGCAGAGCCTCCCAAGTCCCTGGCGTTCATAAAAAAGAAACTTAACGGGCAGATACTGAAGGAAAGGGAGATCTATTCAATAATCGAAGACACGGTGAATCACAAGCTCTCTGACATTGAAATCACCGCTTTCGTGACGTCCCTTTACAAGCAGGGCATGAACATGAACGAGACCGCGAGCTTGTCCAGGGCGATAACCAAAACTGGCAGAACCCTTAAGTTGAGGACGAAGGAGGTCTATGACAAACATTCGATCGGGGGCTGCCCTGGAGACAAGACCTCGATAGTTTTCGTCCCCATTGTTGCGGCCGCTGGTTTAACGATCCCCAAGACCTCTTCCCGCGCGATCACTTCCCCTGCAGGGACCGCGGACCGTTTCGAATGCCTGGCTCCAGTGGAGCTCACGCTAGATGAGGTCAGGAGAGTTGTGAACAAAACGAACGGGTGTCTGGTATGGGGAGGTTCGGTTGACCTCGCCCCGGCGGACGACATCTTTATACAGATAGAGTATCCTCTTTCGATAGATCCCTTCCTTCTCCCCTCTGTTATGTCAAAGAAGAAGGCGGTGAACGCGAAGTACGTGGTGATAGACGTACCGACCGGAAGGGAATCAAAGGTCTCGACCAAGGAGGAGTTCGAAATTCTGGCGAGTCAGTTTGTTGAGCTGGGGGAAAAACTGGGAATAAAGATGAACTGCGTCTCCACACTGGGCGAGCAGCCCATAGGGCACGCGATCGGACCGGTACTTGAGGCGAGGGAGGCATTACAAACGGTTATGAACCACAGGAAGGGGGCTAAAGACCTGATAGACAAGGCAACGACCCTGGCAGGGGTGTTGCTCGAGTTCTCCGGCGTGAAGAACGGGAAGAAGGAAGCCTTAAAAATAATAAGAACGGGAAAGGCCTACAAAAAACTGAGAGAGATTATCGAGGCGCAGGGAGGGAATCCTGATATCAAACCTTCCGATCTCGTCCCGGGCAAGAAAGTCGCTGAATTCAAATCAGCCTGTTCAGGGAATGTCCTCTGGGTGAGCAACAAGTCAGTGGATATCATAGCAAGGGATGCGGGAGCTCCCAAAGACAAGGGAGCCGGTATGCTCGTAAGGAAAAAACTCGGGGACAAGGTTAAAAGGGGGGACGTTCTCTTTGAGATATACGCAGAGAAGTCCAACAAGTTTAACCGGGCCCTGAGACTTGTGGAGGGACTGGACATAATGAAGATAGGGAAGGAAAGAAAGATGGAACTCGAGAAGTTTCCGGCCGGGAGAGAGGAGGAGAAGTATTTCATACTGGAAAGGTAATTTAGCGGAAAGTAATAGTATAAACATATAAATTTTTCCCTGAATTTTTGGCGTTTTTAATAAACAGTTCAGGCTCCTCCACGAAGAAAACGGGTGTTTTAAAATTCTTTTTATAGTACGGGGGTATAAAATAAATGATGAAAATTTTGCTCATCGTTCTCGACGGGGCAGCGGATCTCGGAGAGCGAACTCCCTACCAGACAGCGAAAAAACCCACCATGGATTCTCTGGCCAAAAACGGGATTTGCGGGCTGCTGGACATAGGATACAGGGGGACGCCGCAATCAGAGTTCGGTTACCTCAACATCCTTGGTTTCTATTCCGAGGTTTCATACCCGGGCAGGGGTTACCTGGAAGCCCTTGGACTCGGTGTGGAGGATGTAGGGGAGAACGATGTCTGCATTAGGGGGAACTTCGCGACCCTCGCTCCCAACGGGAATATCCTTGACAGGAGGGCTGGAAGGGACGAGAAGGGACTGGAAGAACTCACGGAGAAACTGGACGGCATGGAGATAGACGGAGTTCACTTTGAAGTTAAAAAGTCCGCAGGTCACAGGGTGGTTATAATCATGAAACCTCTCGATGAGAAGATACGGATTTCAGACCAGGTGGTTTCGAATGATCCGGAGAGGACAAGCGTCCCTGTCATGCAGATAAAACCTAAAAAACCTGAGGCGAAATTCACCGCGAGCGTTCTGAACAAGTTCGTTTCTAAATCCACCAAGATACTTTCTCAGGAGCGGGTGAACAGAGAGAGGAAATTCCCGGCGAACCTCCTCCTTCTTAGGGGATTCGGAAGGAGGAGATCGGTCGAAACCTTCAAGGACAAATACGGGATGAGTTCATGCTGCGTTGCGGGCATACCAATCGTTAAGGGTGTGGCTTCCTTTCTCGGGATGGATATAATAACCGTCCACGGGGCGACCGGATATCCGGATACAGATCTCGGGGCGATGTTCAGGGAGACCCTCGAATCACTCCAAAAATACGACTTCGTCCTCCTCCACATAAACGGGGCTGACATCCTTTCGCATGATAGCAGGAGGGAGGAGAAGGCAGGGTTCATTGAAAAGATCGATAAAGGTCTGGGAGAGGTCCTTTCGAAAATTAACATGAAAGAAACTGTTGTTATAATAACGAGCGATCACAGAACAGCGAGCGATCCTTCCTACCCGCATTACAGGCACACGAGAGACCCTGTCCCGACCCTTATCTCAGGGGGCGGGATAAAACCTGACAGGATCGAAAAATTCGATGAGGTTTCTTGTGCTGGAGGTTTTTTCGTAAAGGGTAACGGCCTGATTCCCTTCATTCTCAAACTGGTTAAATAATAAGCTTTTAAACCAAATAATAACTATGGAGAAATCCGAGATAACCTCGCTCGATCTGAGGTTCCTGGCGCGCGAACTCCGGGATTCCCTGGTTAACGGAATCTTCCGGAAGATCTACCAGTACAAGAGCCGGCTCGAGGACCAGACCACTCACCAGTTCCTCCTGGAGGTCTTCGTCCCGAACAAGGGGAATTACTGGCTCTACGTGGACAGGAACAAGGTTTTCCTTACAACCTACAAGAAACCCTTCCCCGTCGAGCCTCCGAGTTTCTGTTTGTTCCTTCGCAAACACCTGAACAACAAAAAGATTATCGATATCCAGCAGTACGATTTTGACAGGGTTCTCGAGATACGAACGAATGAGAACATCCTGATATTCGAACTCTTCTCGGACGGGAACGCCGTCCTCTGCGATAGCGAGTACGAAATAATCATGCCCCTCTATATACAGAAGTGGAAGGACAGGGATCTGAAACCGAAGATAAAATACAAGCACCCTCCCGGCAAGGTAGACCCCTTCTCCGTGAACTTCGATTACTTCCGGAACTCCATGAAGGGTTCGGAAAAGAAACTGATCGCGTTCTTTGCCAGAGAGATAGGTCTGGGCCCTGTATACGCGAAGGAGGTTTGTTCGAGATCAAGGATAGATGACCAGATGGAGGCGAGCAAGGTCGGCCTGAACGAATCAATCTACCTCTTCAAAACCATCCAGTCCCTCGAAAGCATAAAGGCCAAGCCGACCATCCACGGGGATTTCGTTTCCCCCTTCCCCCTGGAAAGCCTTAAAACCACTGTTAAGGGAGAGAAGGAAAAATTCTCGGAAGCCCTTGACGAGTTCTTCTCCGAACAGCAGATACAAAAAGTCGAAAGGATCGAGGAGGCAATAAAGGAGGAACACAGGGAAAAGATGGAGAGCATCCTCGAAAGGCAGGAGGAGGCTAAGGAGAAATGGACAGAGAAGAAGGAGGAGAAGCGGACGAAGGCGGATCTTATTTATTCCCATTACGGGACGGTGGAATCCATCCTTGACGCCCTCAACCGCGCGAGATCCTCGGGAATTTCCTGGGAGGAGATAAAGTCCCGCGTGCGTTCCGAATCCACCCCGGAGGCGGAAGCGATAAGGGAGATAAGGGAGCATGAAGGAGTCGTGGTTGTGGAGCTCGGAGGGGAGGAGATCGAACTCGATTTCAGAAAGTCTCTTGAGGAGAACGCGGAGGATTACTATGAGGGATCGAAACACGCCAGAAAAAAGACAGAGGGCGTTTCCCGGGCGATCGAGGAGCAGAAACAAAAAATCGAGGAAACCCCCGAGGTCAGCCTGGAAAAGGAAAAGCCCGTCAAGATCGTGAAGAAGAGGGGGAAGTGGTTCGAGAAGTTCAGGTGGTTCAGCTCGAGCGACGGGTTCCTGATAGTGGGCGGGAAAGACCAGATCTCCAACGAGGTCCTGATCAAGAAATACACCGAACCCAGGGATCTCGTTTTCCATTCGGAAATTCAGGGAGCTCCCTTCGTGGTTATAAAATCGAGCGAAAAGGAAATCTCCGAGGACGCGAAGAAGGAAGCCGCGGAATTCGCCGCTGCCTATTCAAAGGCCTGGAGCTCGGGTCTAGCGACTGTTGACGTCTACTCCATCAAGCCCGATCAGGTCTCCAAGCAGCCCCCGACCGGAGAATACCTCCCGAAGGGGGCGTTCATGGTCTACGGAAAGAGGGAGTGGTTTCGGGACGTGGAATTAAAGGTAGCGATAGGGGTCAAAATGGAGAACGAGAGTTTCGATGTGCTGGCAGGGCCTGTGATGCCCATAAGGAAGCAGACGAATTACTTCGTGACCGTGAAGCCCGGGGATAAGGAAACCCAGGATCTCGCCACGGAGATGAAGAACAAGATCCTGATAAAGGCAACCCCGGAGGACAAGATCTGGATCGAGAAGATTCCCCTTGACGAGTTCCAGAAGTTCATCCCCGGAGGGAAAGGCGAAATAATCGAATACGGGGTCTAAGATTTTTTAAGATCCATTAAAATTTCTTCTGCCAATATTTCCGCTCTTTCGTACATTTTAACTTCTTCATTGGCTTCTTCTATCCTAGACATGTATTTCCTTAAATCATTTAAGCTGTATTCTTTACCAAATTCTAATTCAGGTAATTTTTTAATCGAAAAATCATCCCATATTTTAGTTGCTTTGTAGGATTCAGTTTCAGGATTACTGCATTGCTTTTTGTGTTCACACTCTGTACAAATTGAATCAATACCTTCAACGTATTTGAATTTTAAATCTGGATTATCGTAAAGTGCTCTAAACGTATCCCGCAAATGAAATACTAATTTATCAGAATGGACATACCCTTGCCCCTTTCTAAACCATTCAAGATATTTTTCATCAGGTAAACTGAGCAACCCACCTTCTTCTTCCTCAGCTATTACATGGGCTATATAACTCAAAACATGATGCGGCCTTAGCCTTATCTTCCCCTCAGCTTCACTCATAATATCAAATATATAACTACTTAATAATAGTAATTTATTATATATAAAGGTTTTTTGCACCTAAAAATAACTCCAGCGAATTCTGTACAATAAGCTTAAATAATTTCGCATACATATTCTAGTTTAAAAAACCAGTAGATGGAGAGATATTATGGATGGTTGCCCGACAAAATGTCCGAATTTCAAGAAATATATTGACAGCCTAAAGACTATCGCAACAAGTCAAGAAGCCCTTGATTACATCAATCAGCTCGCAACAAGTCCGGATTTTGCCAAGGGTGTTAAATTATACAGCGATGGAAATGGCGTTTATTCCGATGCGAAAGGATCCCCATATCAGCTTTTAGGTTCATTAATGGACTGGCCATTAATAGACAAAAAAGTTGAAAGCGTGGACAAGGCAAAATTGCTTCTTGGATATTCTCTGAGAAGGATTGCAGAGACAGGAGAATGTGGCCTTTCAAATACAATGTTGGAGGCAGCCAGAAAATCCGGAATGTTCGAAGATGAGATTGGGCTTGAACTTCTCGAAGAAATAAAGGGATACTCCAGTCAGATTGGTTTGAAATTGAGTGAGTGTATCTAATATCTAACATCAAAACTATCGAACTCGTTCGAAGGCTTTTCCCATTTTATCTCGAGATTTTCAACCCTCGATCCCGGAGGACCCTTCCTGCAGAACTCGATCATCCTTTCGACCTTTTCTTTCTCCCCCTCGATCACGCATTCTACACTCCCGTCCGGGAGGTTTATTACGTAGCCCTTCACTCCCAGACCGTTGGCGAAATCTCTCGTATTTGCCCGGAAGAAAACGCCCTGGACCTCCCCGGAAATGAGCAGGTGAACCCGAACTTTCATAATTAATCCTTGATCTCGGATTTTTTAAATTTCCTCTTCCCGATCCCCAACCGCAGGGCGTAGTTTATGGACGGGATATCCTCGGGCTTTTTGTTTTTGAGCCCGGGGTCGAACTTCTTCAGGATCTCCAGCCCGAAGCAATCGAGCGCGACGGGGTCCTTCCCCGCGAACATGAGACCCACGTGTTTCTGGATTCCCCCGTGACGGACCTCGTTCGCCTTTATCAGGGTGTCCACCATGTCCACTATGAACAGATCGGGCTTGCGTATACGGTTGAGCTCAGCGATAGCGAGGTTGATCTCCTTCTTCCTCTTTGCCAGCCTTTTCAGAATGCTCACCGGCCGGACGGAGGATGCATGAAGGAGGACCCGCTCCTTCGCAGCGAGCAGGCCGAAGTTGTTCTTGAGCGCGCCCGTGATCCCGATTTTTTTCATGCAGTGCGTCTTCATGATCGGGAGGGAAATCATGTAATCGCATTCGAAAGCGAGTTTCGAGACGTTAAGATCGAATCCTGATTTCGTCTGGACCTTTTTGAACCCGAGGTCGTAGAGATTTTGAAGTTCCAGATCCAGCTGCCTGCAGACCTTCGCCAGCGGATGATTCTTTACCACGTCCCCCTTCCCGAACCCTTTTGTGACGGGGGAGTCAGGGACAGGGGCGTCCGCCACTATAATCTCAGAGGACTGGGGCAGGTTCTTGAGGACGTAGCGCAGAACATCCGGGTGCGTGGTCGTCGGGTAGAGCTCGCTGGAAACGATGTTCGGCTTCACGAATATTTTCTTTCGGGATTTTATCTCTTTCATGAATTTCAGGATGATATTCTCTGCGAAGCGCATCCGGTTTTCCGTGATCTGGTAGAAAATCTCCGAAACCATATTTAATGTTAATTTCTTATTTTATAACTATGAATCCGATTGTTTCCCAGGTTCTTTCGAAATCCGGGATTTCGGAATTGAACCCCGTCCAGAAGAAGGCGATAAAGGCGGGGATTCTGGAAGGGGAGAGCCTCGTTTTGGCAGCGCCAACAGCGAGCGGAAAGACCCTTGTCGCTGAGTTCGCAGCCCTGAACACGATCGAGAAGGGGAAGAAGGTGGTGTACATCGTTCCTTTACGGGCGCTGGCGAGCGAGAAGTATCACGAGTTCAGGGAGAAGTACGAGTCCATGGGAATAAGGATCGCCCTGAGTATAGGGGATCTAGATTCGAGCGATTCCTGGCTCGCGAGGTTCGATCTCATAATCGTAACCTCTGAGAAGTTCGACTCGCTGTTGAGGCACGGAATTCCCTGGATAGACCAGATCGGGCTGGTCGTGGCCGATGAAATCCATCTGCTCAACGATCCGGGGAGAGGCCCCACCCTGGAGGTAACGATCACGAAACTCAAAACCCTCGTGAACCCTCAGATTCTTGCGTTATCCGCCACCATAAAGAATTACGAAGAGATAGCGGAGTGGCTGGGAGCGAAACCCGTCTTTTCTGATTACCGTCCGGTGAAGCTTTACAGGGGGGTGTGTTTCGACAGGGAGATACACTACACCCCTAAAAAATGGGTAAAGAAAATAGGTCAGGAATATCCCCCTGATTTCGAGATAACTAAGGACACGGTAAAGAAGGGAAAACAGACTCTAATATTCGTTTCCACCAGGAGGAATACGGAATCCCTTGCAGGGAATCTGGGAAAGATCGTGAAGAGTGATCTGGATCATGTGGAGAGAGTGAAACTCAAGGGAATATCCAAAAACGTTCTGAGATCGATCGAGAAACCAACTCTCCAGTGTGAGAAGCTTTCGAACCAGGTTCTTGACGGCGTCGCTTTCCATCACGCGGGATTGACCAACAAGCAGAGGAAAACCATAGAGGACGGTTTCAAGGAAGGAATGATAAAGGTCATCACCGCAACACCCACGCTTGCCTGGGGCGTGAACCTCCCCGCGTACAGGGTCGTTGTCAGGGATCTCAAACGTTTCTCCGCGAGATACGGGAGCGATTACATCCCCGTCCTGGAGATACAGCAGATGATGGGCCGCGCTGGACGACCCAAATACGACAGGGAAGGGGAGGC
>JABAOH010000631.1_pt1 | contig 10124 bp, 12 predicted proteins | sample 7062181 | NCBI WGS metagenome assembly JABAOH01 (sample SAMN14538630, study PRJNA623070) | marine sediment metagenome | biome: marine biome [ENVO:00000428]; feature: marine pelagic biome [ENVO:01000023]; material: deep marine sediment [ENVO:00002113]; isolation source: pool of 5 deep marine... | reverse complement strand
GTGTTAGAGTAGTGAAGAAAACTGTCACATTGATTCTTTATCGCGTTGACAACCTTGTGATGGTTGTGCCCTACGTTTAGGCATGCTAGGCCGGAGTTGAAGTCTATGTATTCGTTTCCATCCACGTCTTTTACAATACAGTTATTTCCCGTTTCTATGACAAGCGGGTAAAAACGAACATAAGAAGGGGAAATCGAAGCTTCATCTCTCCTGACTAACTCTCTTGCCTTTGGACCAGGCGGGCGAACAACTATACGCGGATAGCTCTTCATATGCTTCACCAAGAATATTTCAATATGGCGCGGCATTTTTTATAACTATCTGAGACAACCGAAGGGCCTTTTTAATAATCAAGATTGGAAGAGAGAGAAATATCTCAACAAAGAATAGATTGCAGCAAACGAGACTGAAAAATGGGGTTGCCTGTAGAGAAGCTACTTGGACCGAATTTCCCTCACTGTTATTCCAATTGACGAAAAGTTTGATTTTTGACCTTCATCTCTAATCAGTTCTTCATTTCCGACGGCAATATTTTCTATTTCCAAATTCTTAACAAAGGCATGGCAGAGCAATTCGACAGTATCAACTGCTCTGCTGATGCAAACATGCTCTTGATGCAAGTAACCTGCCATCCCGGTTTGCGATGTTAAGAAGCACTTTTGGTTTTTTAGGCAAACTAATTCATTCGGAAAAGGATGACAGGTATAGTTAAATAGATACTCAGCCGATCGAAGGGTGACTGACTTCTAATAACATGAATTAAGGGGTTTTATCCTCCCGGGGCACCGTGGAATGGGACGTTTTTCCAAAGAACGTCCCACCAATCTTCTTCTGTTATTGTTTCTCCTCGAACGAGAATTTCTAGGACATCCTTTAAGAGTTTATGATGTCTTTTCTCATCCAATAATATTGCGTTTAAGAGAAGCAAAACCTTCTTGTTTTCAATGCTCGGGATTGTCTCACTGATTCTTTCAATGAGTTCTGCCTCTATACGTATATGCTCTTTCACGAGTTCTATTTGTTTGTCTAGGTGTTCTTGTGTAAGGGCTTGGGAAACACTGGTCAACAGTTTAATAGCTGCAGTATACATTTCTGAATGCTTCACAGAATCTAAAGATATTCCTTTCAAAACTCCCTTAACGGTTGGGTTTCCTATTTCCTTTAAGCTATTATTTAACGATTCCACAATCGTGTCTTCAATTTTAATTTGTTTCTTAAGAAAAGTTACTAGTTCATCTTTTGAATTCAAAATATTGCCTCCTTATGTAGGACATCTCATTTTGAAGCATAAGTTTTTCGGCAATTTTGCATTCTCTTCAGAAAATGGTATATGTGGGTTTTTTCAATTAGGTTGAAAAGGCTTAACGGTGAAAAACGTCTTGAAAAAAATTTTGGAGGTTAGGTGGCACGGCAGAGGCGGTCAAGGAGCATGGACCGCCAGCGAATTCCTCGCCCGTGCAGCAATCAAGGAAGGAAAATATATCCAATCATTCCCAGAATTCGGTCCAGAAAGAATGGGGGCACCAATACGTGCCTTCACGAGAATTAGTGATGAACCAATCCAAATGCACTGCGCAGTTTACAATCCAGATGTAGTAGCTGTTTTAGACCCATCATTATTAAAGGCTGTTCCAGTAACAGAAGGACTAGACAACGAGGGAATCCTCGTTGTTAATTCTAAAGAAACACCAGCAAAAATACGCGAAATGCTTAAAATAGAAAAAAGAAGAATTTGGACAGTTCCAGCCACGAAAATTGCTATCAAGGTCCTAAACAGACCCATCACTAACACGGCCATGTTGGCAGCTGTGGCCCGAGTAACTGGGATAGTTGGTTTAGAAAGCCTTGAAAAAGTTGTTTCGAAACGTTTCAGCGGAAGTATTGCAGAAAAGAATGTGGGGGTCATAAAAGAAGCCTACAAGGAGGTAAAACCAGAGTGACAACTTCAGGAAAAGGTTGGAAAGAAATTCCATTAGCCGGTGTCTGCTGGAAACCTAGTACCCAATATTTGACGGGAGACTGGAAAACCTACAAGCCAATACGAGATTTGGAAAAATGCACCAGATGTGTATTATGCGTGCTTTTGTGTCCAGATGGAGCAATATATTGGAAACCAGAGAAAGAGGACATAAAGTTTGATTATGATTTCTGTAAAGGCTGTGGAATATGCGCTAACGAATGCCCAGTAGACGCCATTGAAATGAAGCTTGAAGAGGAGACGTAAGAAAATGGCAACCGTTAAACAGAAAATGTTAGCTTTAAACGGAGACGAGGCTGTTGCCTATGCTGCAAAACAATCAGATGTAGACGTTGTAGCAGCATACCCAATAACTCCTCAGACAATAATTGTGGAACGATTCAGCGAATACGTAGCCGATGGAGAACTTGAAACCGAATTTGTCTGCGTCGAATCCGAACATAGCGCCTTGACCGCATGTTTGACGGCAGCAGCCACAGGTGCAAGATCTTTTACAGCAACTGCTTCTGCTGGGTTAGCTTTGATGCATGAAATTTTGCACATAACCTCAGGATGCCGGGCACCTGTAGTAATGTCGGTTGTTAACAGAGCCTTATCAGCACCGATAAACATTCACTGCGACCATTCAGACAGCATGGTTGAGCGAGACTGTGGTTGGATACAAATTTATGTGGAAAACTCTCAAGAAGCATACGATTCTGTAATTCAAGCTTTTAAAATCGCTGAAAATCCCGAACTCTTGTTACCGGTGATGGTGGGGTTAGATGGGTTCACACTAAGCCACACATTAGAAAACGTGCAAACACTGCCAGATGATTTCGTGAAAAAATTTGTTGGAACGCGTCAGTTTCCGCTTGTAACTAGCCACGAAGGAAAGGCAATTCCATTCAAACTTGACCCAAAAACTCCCGGGACAATTGGGCCTTTAGACCTACATGATTACTATTTCGAGCATAAGAGACAACAAGAAGAAGCAATGCGGATTGCTCCCAGAATCATCCAACAAGTACATGAAGAGTATGCTAAGATAAGCGAAAGACGTTACGGAGATGGATTAATTGAGCAATACCGCCTTGAAGATGCTGAAATGGCGATAGTGTGTGTGGGTTCAACCTCTGGAACAGTTAAAACCGTCATAAACGAGCTTAGATCAAAGGGAATGAAAGTAGGTTTGCTTAGACTTCGCACTTTCAGACCATTACCAGCGAAAGAAATAGCTAAAGCCCTAGAAAATGTGAAGGCAGTAGCTGTTATGGATAGGAGCCTAAGTTTTGGAGGCCATGGTGGCGCAGTATTCCATGAAATACGCCACGTGTTATACGATACGTTTACGCATCCTTATGTGGTGAACTACGTTTACGGACTCGGTGGAAGAGACACAAATCCAAACCTTATACACAAGATCTACCGAGACCTGCAGCGAATACTAGAGACTCAACGGGTTGAAGAATCAGTGCAATTTATCGGATTAAGGGAGTGAAAGGAGGAATAGAAATGTTTTCTGAATGGAAATTCACTGCAAAAGACATAGCTGAAAAACCTGATTTGTTTATGTCGGGACACAGAGCATGTGCAGGCTGTGCACCTGCAACAGTTCTTAGACTAGTAATGAAGGCTTTAAGGGGACCGACAATAGCGACTTTTGCAACCGGATGCATGGAAGTGGTTTCAACTATTTATCCCTACACTTCGTGGAAAATTCCGTATATACACACTGCCTTTGAAAATGTAGCAGCAAACGCTTCTGGGATCGAAACTGCATTAAAGATATTGAAGAAGAAGGGGCGAATACCACAAGAGCCGGTTGATGTCATAGCCTTCGCCGGTGATGGTGGTACATACGACATTGGCATTCAAGCCCTCTCAGGAGCAGTTGAAAGAGGACACGACTTCCTCTATGTATTATACGATAACGAAGCATACATGAATACAGGCATCCAAAGAAGCGGGAGTACACCTCATGGCGCTTCGACAACCACTTCTCCAGCTGGTAAGATCATACCCGGAAAACTAGAATACAAGAAGCCAATAGGGGACATAATGGTTGCCCACGATATACCTTACGCTGCAACGGCGGCTCCACATTATTGGAAAGATCTGGTAAGAAAAGCCCGAAAAGGAATTGAAGTAAATGGGCCAGCCTTTTTGCACGTATTCGCACCTTGTCCGAGGGGCTGGCGAAGCGACATAAGCAAATCAATTGAGATTTCACGTCTAGCCGTGGAAACTTGCATTTTTCCGTTGTGGGAGGCTGTTGACGGCGAATACCAGTTATCCGCACCAAGCAAAGCGATTGCCTTGAGACCAGAAAGAAAGAGGTCAGTAAGAGACTATCTGAAACTGCAAGGACGCTTTAGACATTTGTTTACCCCTAAATTCGAAAAGTTAATCGATGAAATCCAACGCGCAACAGATGAACGATGGCGACGCCTACTAAAGAAATGTGATACTGCTTGAATTGAGATAATCCCTTGCTAAAGAACCATGAAAAGAAAGATTAGAAAAGCACTGGACACTGAGAACAGGTACATAGCAAGTCTTTTGGCTTGTTTCGTTGTCCCATCGGCCAAGACTGACAGCTCAGCTATCCTTTTCTCCCCAATAACGTTGATATTAGGTATTATTTTTGTTTGCCACGACACCCCTGCCGGCTCCAGATTGCCTAACGCCTTTATTGCAGCCTGTCTAACATATCTAATCAGCTTTGACTGATCAATAACCTCGCCTACAGGATGATAACCACGAGCTGTTCGTACGACACCGCACACAGTGTGAGTGTCGGTGGTAAGAACTTCACCGTTAAGAATGCCGATTTTTGTAAGTTCCGAAAGAATCTTTTCTCTCAGTCCGGATATCATATTGTTTCCGTCGATGGTAACATAAGCTGCTTTCTGGTCACCAACCTTTGTCACAATCACGCTTATCCCCCCTGCTCCCATACCCTCTTTCACGGTGAACTCGTTTGGAACAATCGTTGACGCTCCTATTCCAAAGGAGGAACGTTCATATTTCAGAGCTTTTTTTAGGCTAGCTACAGAGGCCTTTCTGAGGGAGATAACAGCCTCGTTAACATTAAAGGCACCTTCGATACTATTGTGAGCGTCGATGACAAGGGCGGAAAACCCTAGCTTCTCAGACTCTTTGACAATAAAAGAATCCAATTCTTGTGGAAGGTCTTCCATAGATTTTGGAGCGGTAGTCAATGTAAGAAGAGCGCAGTCTCCAAACATCTGGCAGCTTGCAGTAGCATCGTTTTTTCTGGTTCGCACGAAAGGAGTAGCCGTAGAATAGCTGATAGAAGAGTCCGTAAAGCCAAGTATGGCTTCGACAACTCTATGATTTTGAGTCTGGGAAGATAGGTCGAGTTCGTGCCCAACTAATCCATGGGGGACAGAAACTACGCATTTAAGTTTGTTTTCCAGTGTGGTTTGAATCAAAGAGGGAAGGCTACTGCTTCCAAGATTTTTGAACGGGCCCGGATGCAAAGCTGGAACAATAATTATCGCCTTTATACCTTTCTTGGCTCTGAAGGTCAACATTGAAACCCTTACAGTTTGCTCGCTTCCAAGCTTCTCAAAGAAGGTTTCAAGAGGCGCGTTCAGACCTTCTGTCCAATTAGCGAAAAAAGCCTTAAAAAGAGAGGAAGAAGCTATTCCGAGGGTTCTTTTACCCTCGCGATCTATCAAGTAGTTGAAAAGAAACACTGTCAACACGGCTGTGAGGATTGAAACTAGGAGAAGGATTAGAAACTGTGCGTCTAGGCTATATTCAACTACGGACCCAATAAAAAGGATGGAAATGGTGCACAATGCTGGTTGTAACAGAGAGGAGAAAAGCATTCTTTTTAGGTCAGCGAAGGAGGTTGTAGAAAACACCAACAGACGAAGTATTAGCGCTCCGTAAAAACCTAAAAAGAAAAATTTGACCCAAAGATTTGAGGTTTCAAGAAAGGCACTGATTAAACTGCCAAGAATTATAACACCAAACCATATTAGAGAGGAGAAGAGGGAAAGTGCAGAGCAACGTCTTAAATTAAAAAGAGGGTCTACTTTCATAGAACTGCGACTAATTACAATGTCGGCCGTCAAGGTGAAGAAAAGAAAGAGTCCACCAAACGTTATGCTTAGAATGAACCCGTTGGTAGAAGGTTGTAACGGCAGGATTGCTATAATTCCGCCGAGTAGGCATAAGGCGCCGAGTAGGATAGCGATTGCAACGTGAGAAGGAAGCGTAAAGAGTAACGAGTAGCGCTTTACAGCTTTACTAATGTATTCATCTGTTGAACTATAGGACAATCAAATGTTCCTCGCCTATATCCTTCTAGAAGATAGTTCAAAAATCTTGAGGTTACTTGAATCCAGTGCCGGAGAATTATAAGAAAGAATTTACATAATTCGGAAGATATGAGGCAGTTGCCTCCATTGCTTTTATCAAAAAATGGCGAAAAAGAAGGGGATACTACCAAGAACAGCTCTAAGATGTTGTTCAGGCAACTTGGAAAGAAAGGATAAAAGCTTTTATGCTTTAGTTAGAGTACCATCTTGTAGAGGATTATGTCTAAGGCTGGTCCGCCTCCTACTGTCTTGCATATTCTCGAGCGTAACATAGGTCGAAGAATGGTGGCTATATTAGATCCATCATATGGGTTCGAAGGAACCTTGACTGCTGTTACACTGGAACCTCCGGGCATTTGGCTTTCTGAAGCTGAGATTGTGACGTTGAGGTCAACTATAGCCCAGCCAGTGCCGCAGGTGGTGAGTAGGGAAAACAGAAGTGAAGTCTTTATTAACCTAAGTTCGGTTCAGCGCATCGAAGTTTTGCATGAGAGTTGAGGTTGATTAGAAGAAGACTTGTGCCAAAATACAGACTATTATTAATGCCACTGCTAGGAATACAGCAAGTTCGGGTTTCACCTTTATGCCCCTAGTTTCTTCTTCAAAGAATCTGAGTAGCCCAGCGCTTTGGGCTGGCATAGGTGATTTTCTTTCACTCTTCTTTCTTTTTTTCTTGCTCATGATGGGCCTCTTTCATGATTTTCTTGAGGCAAGTTAATTAAGGTTGTGGGGCTGGTTACTTATTGCGTGTTTTTCTTCAGTTCTAGTTCTATTAGGTAGAGGAGGTGTGCTATATAAAATTAGCATGTTCAATAACCAAACCCAAGAATGCATATTGCTTCCGATCATCCAAAGGTGAAAAGCGATGTAAGGGAAGATGGAAAAAGGCTTTCAAAGGGGATGAATTCTTGCTTCAAAGGAGCAAGAATAATATTGTACACTATAGGGCATAGTGGCAAGTCTATTGAATAATTTTTGGTTTTGCTCAAGACTCACAAAATCGAGACCTTAATTGACGTCTGTAGTTTTCTCACGTCTAAAATTGAGCAATTCAAGATGGAAGAGATGAAAAGATGCTTGCCAAAGGATTAAATCGAATACGTTTTGCTTGGTAAAGAACTAGATAGACGTAGTTGATGTGGATAAGACGTTCATATGAAAACCGAGTTGTTTAGAGAAGGCGTAAAGAAGCTTCTTTAGTTTGCTCGACGAAGACAGGGTGCGTTATGTGTATGGAGAAGACTCCGAAATACTGCCACCGTCGTTTTCTCACATCTTACGTGAAAAGAAAGGATGTTGAAGTGACATATAACTTGGGAAATAGCTCACATGAGATTCAAAGATATAATAGTTGAATGCAGGTCTTAGATCTATTAATTGTTATGAGAGGGAGAAGATATGCATGTCCATGAGTTTCAGGATATGATGCGGCGGATTTATTTTCATCGTGATTCTGAGCGGGCAGTTGTTAGAACATTCAATTGGCTTGTGGAGGAAGTAGAGGAGCTGAGAGAGGCTTTGAAAGAAAAGGATAATGAAGCTATTGGAGACGAGTTTGCCGATGTTTTCGCTTGGTTGGCTTCTCTAGCAAATGTTGTAAATATAGATTTGGAGAAGGCCGCAATAAGAAAATACAATGGCAGGTGCCCCAAGTGCGGGCAAACGCTATGTAAATGCCCCTTTTAAGAAACCGAAAATTGGTTGCACCTAAGCAGAAACAAGAAAGGTTATGAAATCACTTTTATACGCGAACCTACGAAAACAATTTTTCGGAGGTATAAAGTTGCCTTACTGTTGGAAGTGTGGAGCTGAAATGAAAGATGACGCAAGGTTTTGCCCCACGTGTGGCGCTTCGGTTAGCGGGCGGGTCAGAAGAGAGAAAGAACGTGAATGGTGGGAATGACATATGGTTTATTGCACAAAGTGTGGCACCAAAAATGAAGATGATGCAGTAGCCTGTACCAAATGTGGAGCAAGTTTAGGCACTCGTCCATCTTGGAGACACGAACGCAGGCGAACAGAAGAACAATGTTTTGGACTACCTCACGGCGGAGCAATCGTAGGACTAATCATTGGTGTAATGATCATAATTGCAGGTATCTCATGGTTAGCTGGAATAAATTTGGAGAGACACTTCTGGCCATTTGTAGCAATCGTCTTTGGTATACTGATTGTTGCTGGTGCCTTGTATGGCTATAGCCGTAGGAGCTAACATACTCCTTCTTTTTTTACCGCCGCTGAGCTAGTTCGCTCCCTTTTTCTCACTCGCAGATGCACAAGTAGCAACTTCGCAAGAAGCACAAATTCTTTGATGGTCCCACTGCGAGAGCGATATTCGTGTAAACAGCCAGAAAAGAGTTAAAGCAATCAAAAACAGATCAACCATTACGCTGTGAACCAAATTATCGACTCCGATCACGATAAGAAAGGTTCCAAAAACGAAAAAGATGTTCAAAAGTGAACGTACAAAGCTTCGAGATTTAAATTGGAACAATCCAAAACCGACTCCCAGAACTCCAACGTAGACTATTGCGAAGCTGTTCGTTTCCACATGCCAGTTCACTAGAAAATATAGAAAGGTTCCAGCGATAGCCAAAAGCCCTCCCAAAACTAGTCCTGTGCATGCAGCGCAAAATGTCTTGTCGCCAATTCGAAACACGTGACGAGAGAAGCTTCCGCAATCAGGATGATGCCCACGCAGAGTAGACGAAGTTCCGTGAGAAGAAAACTTGCCGAGGTGTGAACCGCTGGGCTTCTTTTTTCCGAGATTAAATATTCTTGAACACACCCTTGGGAAAAAAGCCGCAAGAATTCCAAAAATACAGATCAACCCGAAAATTGAACCAATCAATGGTTTTCGCCAAAGAAGGTATTCATGTACTCTTGGCGGATAAATCGTGAGCATTACCACGATAAATAATCCTAGAAATGACAGTAGGATCAAATATGTCATGCCGAAGTTGCGAGATAAGTTCTGAGACATTACTGATCGCTACTCAAAACAACTTTCTAAACTGGTTTACAATACCTCGCTCAGCCATGTACCAATAGGTTCTTCGCTTTAGCTCTTTTCTTGCAAAAAGTCCCCGGACCCTTCTACTCCAAGAACCGAAAAAGCTTCGATAGCAATGGTAAAGTTCTTCTTGCACTTCTTCTCTCGACAGAGTCTCCGTAGGCATGATTGCATGAACCATATCATAGTTCGCCCAATTCAAATCTTCAATCCACCCGTTCCGCTTAGCCTTCTCAAAAATCTCAGTCCCAGGAAAAGGAGTAAGAATCGCAAAAATCGCTAAGTCAGGGTCTAAATCATTTGCAAACTCCCTTAAACTCTCTATAGACTCAGCCGAATCTTTCCGTTCCCCAATAATGAACATTCCTTGCGCAAATATGTCGTTTTTTCTTAACAATTCAACTGTCTCCCTAGCCTGTTCTGGATTCGTTTTTTTGTTAAAAGTCTTGAGAGTGGATGGTCTGTGGCTTTCTACTCCTAAGAGAACCCAGCGGAGGCCAGATTTTCTCAGCTTCGGCAAAAGGTTACGATGCTTTACAACATCGTCACATCTGACCTGCATAAACCACATCATGTCATCTGAAAAGCCTCGCCGAATAAGCTCATCACTTAGAGTCCTCGCACGTTCGCCCAAACCGAAATTATCGTCAGTTAGCCATAGAAATCTGCTCCCATAATTTTCATAGCAAAACTCAAATTCGTCAGCGATCCGATTTGGCGACTTTGCCCTACATTTTCCTCCCCAGTGCCTCCATTGAGTGCAGAAGGTGCAACGGTGTGGACAACCCCTCGATCCCTC
>JABAOH010007127.1_pt7 | contig 10126 bp, 7 predicted proteins | sample 7062181 | NCBI WGS metagenome assembly JABAOH01 (sample SAMN14538630, study PRJNA623070) | marine sediment metagenome | biome: marine biome [ENVO:00000428]; feature: marine pelagic biome [ENVO:01000023]; material: deep marine sediment [ENVO:00002113]; isolation source: pool of 5 deep marine... | reverse complement strand
AATGGGAATGTCGCTGTTTCTCCGATTCCGAGGCCTCGCCGATGAGGTAATGGTGGGCGATGAAACCATGTTTGATGGCAATCCGATATAGGGAACCCGAATCTCCCCCTGCAACGATCATCGTCGTCACCCATCTCCGTATGTCAGTATGACCCCTATGGTTTTTTCGGGGCTCTGGTCAAGTAGTTCGTAAGCTGTTGCCGCCTCACGGACGGAAAGGCGGTGAGTCACCAGTCGAGCGGGCTGAAATTTTTGAAGCATCTGCAAGGCCGTTTGCCAGCGGCGAGCTTTACTCCAGCGGCTTTCCAATCCCGGGGAAATAGTACTGACTTGGCTACTGATGAGAGATATACGGCTTCGGTGGAACCGGCCCCCCAAATAGGGAGATGTCTGCTTCTTTCCGTACCACGAGCCGATCACAACACGTCCGTTGAACCCGGTGACGGCTATGGCTTGGTCCAAAGCCGCTGGGTTGCCCGAAAGTTCGTATGTGAGATCCGCCCCTCTGTAGGGTCGCCCTTGCCGTAATGCCTCACGCAACCGGGAAAGGGCTTCGGGTACGGTAGGGTCCAAGGCCTCATGGGCACCAAGGGATAGGGATGTCTCTCGCCGAAGGGGTATTGGGTCGAGGGTAACGAGGCTAGCTAAAGGGAATTCAGCCAACAAGGCGGTTGTTAACAAGCCCACAACTCCCTGGCCGAAAACTGCTACCTGTTCACCAACAAGGGGACGGCCGTCCATGAGGAAATTGATTGCGGTTTCCATGGTGGGAAGCAGGGTTCCCTCTTCCGGTGACACCATCGAGGGAAGAGGAATCAGCTCCTCCGGAGGGGAAATGAAATGGCTCTCGTGCGGGTTGTATGCGAACACACATNNCGCGTAACCGTATTTTAGGGGGTAGTTGAATGTGCCAGCAAGGGCAGGAATCGTCTCGTCCATGGGAATATTGGTTGGAGCTTGCCCCCGGTAAATGAGGAGCTCAGTTCCAGGGCTGATGGCAGAGGCAAGCGTTTCGACCAAAACCCGGTTTCGTTCAAGGGGCGGAAGGGGTTCTTCCTTCACGATAACCTGGTAAGGTGCTTCGAAATAGACGNNCCCTTCCTTGTAAAAAGCAAAACCTTTAATGTGCCGCATAGATATGAAACCAATTCCCGCGGCAGAAGCTATGGAGGTATGTCGAAGCAGAAATCCCCTGGTCGCCAGAAATGGGAAAAGGGTTAGCTCTTCTGTCTAACCCTTTCCTTTTATTGGTGGAGGCGGCGGGAATCGAACCCGCGTCCGAAGGCATTCCTCTGGAGCATCTACATGCTTATCCCGTGTTTTGAATTCACACCTCAAAACTCCCACGAGCAGGATCTTCGAGGTGCTAGCTTATGAGAGTTCGCCCCTCCCCCTATAAGCGTCGGAGGAGAAACTATCCTGTTAAGTTGACATCCCTTTCGGTCCCACAGGAGAAAACCGAGGGGACGCTACGCCTCAGTTAGGCGTAGGCGTAACCGTAGTCAGTTCCGGTTATTTGAGTCCCCATCTGTTTAACGAGCAGACAGGACCTCGGCATGCCATTCCAGCCTCAATTACCTCCGTCGAACCCTTTTCGCCCCCCTTTCTTATTTGTCTATTATCTCTAACCTTTAGCCCCAAACACCCTATCTTATCCTCTTCCCCTTGAAGCTTCGCTCCATCTCCCTTTCCATGTCCTTCCTTTTGAGATCCTCCCTCTTATCGTGGAGCTTCTTGCCCTTACCGAGTCCGATTTCCACTTTGGCCTTCCCGTCCTTGAAATAGATCTTTAGGGGAACGAGGGTATACCCCCGTTCCCTGGTTTTGCCATAGAGCTTTCTAATTTCCCTCTTGTGCATCAGAAGCTTCCTGATCCGTTCGGCCTCATGATTCAATTGATTTCCATGACTGTAAGGACTAATATGAGTATCCACCAAAAAGATTTCGCCGTCTTTTATGCGCGCGTAACTATCCTTCAGGTGGGCCTTCCCCTGCCTCAGGGCCTTCACTTCCGTGCCCATCAACACCATACCGGCCTCATAGGTTTCATCAATGGCATAGTTTCGGCGGGCCTTTTTATTGGTGCATACGAGCCTTTCCATATAAGATCTCCGAAATCACGGGGCAATACTGTCGGCCCCCTTTTATCCCCTTAGCCCATATCCTCATCAAAAAGAAGCTCAGGGAAAAGAAGATGAGTCCTAAGATCACTGATAAAAGGTCTGAGTTTGCCCCTGGGTAGAGAGAAGGACCCAGAGTAGCCCCAAGCAGCGCGCCCAGAATCAGGGCGGTTACCGGAACCATGTAAACCAAAAAAGAAGCCGTCAAAAAGGTCTTGGAAGCTATTGTCACCCGGACCTCATCTCCCACCTTGGCACCCGCTTCATTTCTCGCCGCCACCTCCATATCCGAGTCCCCTCCCAAAGCCTTACAGAATCCACCAGAGTGACAACCTTCACACATGGAACTCCGTTGGGTCTTAACGACGGCCAATTCCCCTTCAACCTTTAGGACTACCCCGATTTCTTCCAACATCCCCCTTGAACCCTCCCCTTTACCTTGGACTCCCACCCAGCTTCGAGGGGAGCTTAGCCGGAAGGCTGTCTATTTAAGTATAGCACAAAAATGGTATCCTATCTATTTGATTTTTCAGTGGTTTAAATGGTTCCCAGGTGAAGCCCTGGTTATGCCCTCACCGGCAATTCAATAATGAATTTGGTCCCCTTGGGCAGGTTATCCTTTACCCTGATGTATCCATTATGATCCGATATGATGGTGTTCACAATGGCAAGTCCCAGGCCCGTACCGGATTTTTTCGTCGAAAAGTAGGGCTCGAACAACCTCGATTTGTCCCCCTCCGGTATACCACAGCCAGTATCGCTGACCTCGGTGGTGACCATTTGAAGCTCATCATTGTAGGAGGTTCTCACTACCACCTCTCCTCCATTGCCGGCGGTCTCTATTGCGGAAACTGCGTTCTGGAAGAGGTTGATCATTACCCGTTTTATCTGATCCCGATCCAAATTCATGATGGGAATCCCATCCTCACAGGTATGTTCGAACCTAACGTCCTTGTGGGCCTGTTTGAAGAGGGGCAAAACCTCATTGATAATCTCTCTCAAATCATTGGGAGCGGGCTTTGCCGCCGGCATTCTGGCAAAATTGGAAAACTCATTGACCAGTTCTTTAAGCTCACCGGTCTGTTTCATGATCGTTTTGGTGCATTCATCGAATACAGCTCCATCCACCGATAACTGGTCTGCGTACCGTTTTCTCAACCGTTGAGCCGAAAGTTGAATGGGAGTTAGGGGGTTTTTGATTTCATGAGCGATTCTTCGGGCAACTTCCCTCCAGGCAGCTACCCTTTGGGCCTTTACCAATTGCGTTAGATCATCGAAGATGGCCACTATCCCCATGAAGCTCCCCGTTTCACTTCTCAGGACTGTGATGTGAACCAGCAGGGTAAGGGTTTGCCCCCTAGAGCTGACCGTAACCTGCTTTTCTATCGTATCCTTCCGGGTGGAGTTGATCTCGCGAATCCACTCCTTGGCTACCTCCCGATACTCGGGCTCCAAAACCTCTCGGTACCGTTTTCCCAAAACCTTATCCCCCTCGATGCCCAGCATCCGCTCTGCCGATTTATTGATAGTGCTGATACTTCCTTCCTTATCGATGGAGATTACCCCTGCGGCAATGCTTTTTAAGATAATCTCCATGTACTCCTTTCGCCGCTCCAGGTCGATATTGGTCCGTTCCAGCTGTTCCTTGCTTGCCTTCAGGTCATGGGTCATCTTATTGAAGGAATTGACGAGCATTCCAATTTCGTCCTTCGCAGCGATATCGATGTGAACATCGAGATCACCACTGGCCACCTTCTCCGTTCCCTCCGCTAACTCTTGAATGGGAATCGTTATCCCCTTGGCTAAATAGAACCCAAACCAGGTAGCCGAAAAGATGATCAGCAAGGTGACCATCAACAGGGCAACCAGGTAACTCGATTTAATGGGTTTCCTGAGGATTTTCAGATGCTTATAATCTCTAAAAGCCTTGGAAATCTCTACCATTTTGGCCGCCAGGCTCCTGGGAACGTAGAAGTTGGTGACAACGGCCCCAATGATTTTCCCCTTCCCGGAAGGGGAGGCATAAATGGGAACCACACCCGTTATGAGCTCGCCGCTTCCCAGGACTCGGGTCTTTGAGACCTCTTTCCCCTTAAGGGTCTCTTCAAGAAGCTCGCTGCTCAATGCGGGAAGAGGGTTATCCGGGATGTTGGCATCAGTAACCATGACAACCTGCTTCAAGTCTTTGGAAAAGAGCTCAATAGTTCCCAAGTTATATTCGATTCTCTGCCTCTCCATGAATTTCTTCAGCCCATCGGTTTTCTTACTATCAACGAGATCTCCCTGAGAAATGCCACCGCTGATCTGCCTCCCGTAATGAATGGCATTCTTGGCGAAATCGCGGTAATACGTTTGGGCAACCTCCAAAGATCCCTGGAGGGAATGCTCAACCTGGACGCTGAACCATTTCTCCATGCTGCTTGTAATAAATCCAACGGCCACAAGAAACAGCAATAGCGTAGGAACCAGGGAAAGACTCACGAACGCCGCCACCAATTTCGTCCTCAGTTTCGCTCCCAAAATCCTCTGTTTTCTTTCGAAGATCAGCTTGACCAAGTTCCGGATGACTAAGAAGATGAGAAGGAGTAAGAGGATAATATTGATGTTGATGAAGGTGAAGACGATGATGTTATAGGCGATGGGAATATTCCCGCCTATCTCGGGAACGCGCATCGCGAAATACGTAAAGGTAACGATGAGCAGGGAAATGATCATGATGATATAGAATTCATTTCTCCGCTTCTTGGACTCCCTTTCTCCATAAAGATCTCGGTCTAGCATGCCTCCTCCCCACTGAAAGGCCCTACGCCATGAAAGGACTTAATAACCCAATGACGCTCTAATAGGTAAACTCATATCTGACCCAATCCGTCTCGACGTCCCAAAAAGAGAGGAAGAAGAAGATATGTTGCAGGCCGAAGGGCAATCGAACAGGATCGATCTCCGCCTTAACATCGAGGTAATATTTTCGACCCTTTTTGAGTCGATCTGTCGGCAAGAGCTTTGCCTCGGTTACCTTAGCCATGATCTCCTTGGCCTTCTTGAAGTCCTTAACGGAAAGGCTATGATCGCTCTCCTTGAAATGGAGCTGGTACTCCTTTTTTATATTGTCATATTTGATGCTGTGCTTGAATGCAAGGGAAGCCATCTTTTTGTCCGGCCAGAAACTCCTCACGCGGTATACTTTAACCCGGAAAGTTAACGTTGTAGGAACGCCACTTTGGATCGCCTCTTCCATCTTTTCTGGACAGCAATTTGTTACGGAGAAACTCACCTCCATCTGCCCGTTCAACGCTACGGTCAGGCCTTCGATGGAAGCCTCCTGTGAAAGGGCAGCCTCCCCGCCTAAAAGACATGCTGCTATTAACACCACAAGAATAAAACTCCTTTTCATCCTTCGCCTCGGAGCCCTCCAATGGTCACTCAAGAAGGAAAACTCGCCAGGACCTTCATGATAGATAATTTTATTTGAAAAAGCAAGCTAAATTGAACTGAAGGTTCCGCCGTACTTGAGCGTAATCTGCTGGAAAAGTTGAAAACCCACAGAGGGTGAATAGTGAGGGAAAGTCTCATACATGGTTACCCCTCAACCTCCTAACTCTCAGCCTTGACCTGCTGAGGGGCAATGGGCACTGAAGCATAGGGCGAAGGGACAAGGGAATTCCCTATTGAAAAATCAACTGTTTAATAACATTAAAGAGTTACAAAAATATTTCCCCTGAAAGGCAAGTGACTCCAGAAATTGACGCTCGTAGGACGTAAAATAGAGCGAGAATGTTGAGAAAAATCAATGATGGTGATACCCTAGAGTCAGCCGGTTGGGATAGAGGGACATTTCCGAAACTAATGGGGATCGATGGGCCTGAGGAGGCGTTCATGAAGCTCAAGGGAAAAGTTGCCCTTGTCACGGGAGCAGGACAGGGAATAGGCAAGTCTATAGCCCTCAAATTCGCCACAGAAGGGGCCGATCTCGCTCTATTCGATATCAATAGGGAAACCTGCATGGAAACCGGAGAGGAGTCCGAGACCCTCGGCGTGAGGTCAACGCTCTATGTTGTCGATGTCGCAAACAGAGAGCAGGTCCAAGGAGCATGTGAAGAGGTGTTGACCACCTTCGGAAGGGTCGATATCTTGGTCAACAACGCTGGCTTCGATAGGGCAGCGACTCTTCTCAGAGTGACGGAAGAGGATTGGGAGGCCGTTTTGGACGTCCATCTCAAGGGGACATTGAATTGCATTCAGGCCCTGGCCCCAATGATGATCAGGAGAAGGTATGGGAAGATCATCAACATCTCTTCCATTTATGGCAAGTCCGGGGGGATTGCCGCCATCAGCTACAGCGCAGCAAAGGGTGGAATAATAGGCCTAACCAAGAGCATCGCAAAGGAATTAGGTAAGAACAATATCACTGTCAACGCCGTTCTCCCGGGTTTAACCGATACGCCCACCATCAGGAAGATGCCAGAAAAGTACAAGAAGATGATCATCGATGCGACGCCGTTGAGGCGAATGGCGAGACCAGAGGAAATCGCCGATGTAGTGGCCTTTCTCGCCTCTGATGAATCGAGCTACATCACTGGGGCGACCATCGAGGTGACGGGGGGGTGGATGATGTAGTATCGGAGGAATCCCCTGAAAGGGGATGGCAATTCTTGTCGTTTAAAACCGCAGCGTCTATAAACTTGAAATCTTGAAATAGAGATCTCAATGATTAGATTTTGGGTGTAAGGGAATATATCGTCTCAATAAAGGGCTCGTGCAGGAGGAAATTGGATGAATATTAACAGAATGACGGAAAAAACCCAGGAGGCCCTGCAATCCTCCCAGATGATCGCGGGACGATATGGTCATCAACAGATCGACCCGGAACACCTTCTTCTCGCCCTTCTGGAACAGCCTGAGGGACTTATTCCGAAGATACTGACAGCCACGAACATCCCAGTTCAGCAGGTAAGGACTCCCATAGAAAATCACCTTGCGGACCTTCCCAAGGTTTCAGGGACCGGGGCCGGCCAAATGTATATGAGCCAGAGGCTGAGCCGACTCCTGGATGCGGCGGAAAGAGAAGCGAGGAATCTGAAGGATGAATACGTGAGCGTAGAACATGTCCTGATGGCCATGGTGGAGGAGGGAGGTTCGAGCCCCGCAGGCCAGATCCTCTCCCGGGCCGGGGTCTCACGGGACAACCTGATGAGGGTCCTGGCATCCATTCGCGGCCACCAACGGGTGACTAGTCAGACCCCCGAAGAGACCTATCAACCCTTGGAACGCTATGGACGCGACCTAACCCAGATGGCCTCCCACGGCAAACTCGACCCCGTTATTGGCAGGGACGAGGAGATCCGACGGGTCATCCAGATCCTCTCGCGAAGGACGAAGAACAATCCCGTTCTCATAGGAGATCCAGGTGTAGGAAAAACGGCCATCGTGGAGGGATTAGCCCTCCGAATGATCAGGGGCGATGTTCCTGAGGGCTTGAAGAATCGCCGCCTCATCGCCCTTGATATGGGGGCTTTGATTGCGGGGGCCAAGTATCGCGGAGAGTTTGAGGAGAGGCTGAAGGCCGTTCTCAAGGAAATTCAGGAAGCGGAAGGCCAGATCATCCTTTTCATAGATGAGCTTCACACCGTAGTCGGTGCTGGTGCCGCTGAAGGTGCCATGGATGCCAGTAACATCCTGAAGCCCATGTTGGCACGGGGGGAACTTCACTGTATTGGAGCTACAACTCTGAACGAATATCGGAAGCACGTCGAAAAGGATAAGGCCCTGGAGCGGAGGTTTCAGACGGTACTAGTCGATCAGCCCGATGTTGCTGAAACCATCTCTATTCTGCGAGGGCTTAAGGAGCGTTATGAAGTACACCATGGCGTCCGCATCAAGGACTCTGCACTGGTAGCTGCTGCTTCCCTGAGCAGCCGCTACATTTCAGACCGATTCCTGCCCGACAAGGCCATTGACTTGGTGGATGAAGCAGCAGCAAAGCTCAGAACCGAAATCGATAGCATGCCCTCGCAGCTGGATGAAATTACCCGAAGAGTGATGCAGCTTGAAATTGAGCGGGAAGCCCTCAAAAAGGAGAAAGACGCACCTTCCAGGGAGAGGCTACAAAAACTGGAAAAGGAGTTGGCCGACCTCAAGTCCCAAGCTGATTCCCTCAAGGCCCAATGGGAAATTGAGAAGCAAGCCATCTCCAGTATTCGGTCTCTTAAAAAAGAGATCGAACAGGTGAAGATCCAGATCGAGCAGGCCGAAAGGAACTATGATCTCAACCGCGCAGCCGAATTGAAGTACGGAAAGTTGGTCGGTCTCGAGCAAGAGCTGAAGGAGCAAGAGACAGGCCTTGAGGAAAGAAGGGGACAAAAGGCTTTGCTCAAAGAAGAAGTTGATGACGAGGATATTGGCGAGGTGGTGAGCCGTTGGACAGGAATTCCGGTCAGCAAACTCATGGAAGGGGAGCGGGAGAAGCTTCTGAAACTGGAGGATGAAATTCATAAACGCGTGGTGGACCAAGACGAGGCAGTGCGGATGGTAAGCGATGCAATACTCCGAGCCCGCTCAGGCATCAAGGATCCCAATCGTCCCATTGGGAGCTTCATCTTCCTCGGACCCACGGGAGTGGGCAAAACGGAATTGGCCAGAGCCCTGGCCGAGTGTCTCTTTGATGATGAGCAGGCCATGGTTAGGATCGATATGTCCGAGTATATGGAAAAACATACCGTGGCCCGCCTCATCGGGGCACCACCTGGCTATGTTGGCTATGAGGAAGGCGGCCAACTCACCGAGGCCATACGGAGAAAGCCTTTCTCAGTAATCCTCTTCGATGAGACGGAAAAGGCCCATCACGATGTCTTCAATGTGCTCCTTCAAATCCTCGACGACGGGAGGCTAACCGATTCCCATGGCAGAACCGTTGACTTCAAGAACACCGTGGTAATCATGACCTCCAACATTGGGAGCCAATTCATCCTTGATATGGGAAGCGATGAGAAATCTTATCAAACGATGAAGCAGAAGGTTTTGGAGGCCCTCCGGCACCATTTTCGGCCGGAGTTTTTGAACCGGGTAGATGAAATCATGGTTTTCAGAGCGCTCACCAAGGAACAGCTTGAGGCCATTGTCGAAATCCAGGTTGATCGGTTGAGAGAGAGACTTGACGAAAAAGGGATAACCCTGGAGATGACTGAACAGGTTCAAAGGCATTTGGCTCAGATTGGCTATGATCCTGTCTATGGTGCCCGACCTTTGAAGCGAGTCATTCAGAGGGAGCTGGAGACACCTATCGCCAAGGAGATGCTGAGGGGAACCATCCATGAGGGGGACCACGTGGTCACGGAGATGGAAGGGGGCCAAATCGGTTTTCGCGCTAAAACCCGCGGAAAAGAGAAAAAATCCCTTAAGGCGGCAGCCACCGTCAATTAGTGCTTGGAGTAACGATAAAAGAGGGCATGGATTCGTGGGTTCGGACCTCAAGCCAATGACCGATGGAAATGGTGATCTGGCGAGCGAAAACGGCGAAAATCATTGATATTCCGAAAATTGATGGAATAAGGATCTATTGGACCCCGTTCTTTAAAGAGGGTTGTGAAAACTGGAAAAAGAGCTCTGAGCGCGAATCTATCCCGTAGCCAAATCGTAATGTCCACAGTCTAACCTGATGACTGCAACACTGCGGAACTTAAACTGCAACGTTTGACCAGCCAAGAATGCCTTTTCCAGAAATCTCTGCAAAAGGCAAAATGAAGTAGGGCTGAAGCAGACAATAAGCCGAATTCTGTCCCCCATGGGGATTGCTCCCCACGGGGCGGTGATCATTCATCTGGGCCATCCATTGCTGAATGGCTCGAGCGACCTACCCGGGAGGCTCTGGCGGGCCACCATTTTCAGTTTTGAGATCGAGAGTTGAGATGTGAGGAGAAAACCTCCCATGCTCACCCTCACATCTCTCATCTGAATCCTCCCCTATTTGGTCTTGCTCCGGGTGGGGTTTGCCGAGCTACCCCAGTCAC
>JABAOH010027940.1_pt1 | contig 10129 bp, 6 predicted proteins | sample 7062181 | NCBI WGS metagenome assembly JABAOH01 (sample SAMN14538630, study PRJNA623070) | marine sediment metagenome | biome: marine biome [ENVO:00000428]; feature: marine pelagic biome [ENVO:01000023]; material: deep marine sediment [ENVO:00002113]; isolation source: pool of 5 deep marine... | reverse complement strand
CCGGGAGACGGCTTACTCCTTGGTTTTATCACTTTGGGACTGGGCCTCTCGTTTTTTCTGGTGTGCGGCCTCGATCATCTCGGCGATGTCATAGCCCAGCGGCTTGCCCTCGTCGTACTTGCGGCGGGCGGAGACGAGGGCCTCCTCCACGCCGGCTGGCAGGGCCCGGTCCGCGCCGGCCTTTTCCGGCGGCAGCCACCAGTTCATCCGCTCGCTGTAGCACCAGACGTACTCGTCCGTCGTGCTCAGCGCGTAGTAGACGTTGTGCTCGAAGAACTTGAGCTGTTGCTCCGGGCCGAGGTAGTGGCTGGTCGTCTGGACGGTGCGTTTTCCCAGAGCCTGGTCGATATACAGGGCCATGCCGGCCTGGACCTGAGCGTTGTATTTCGGCCGCAGAGGTTCGGGGATGAGCGTCTGCGCACGCTGGCGGATCAAGTGGTAGGCTCGGTAGTATTCCTCCGGGTTTTCATAGTAGTACGCCGATTCGTTGCCGTCGATCAGAATGGTGTCCGGCGACGCGTCTTCGAGGATACCGACATAGAATGCCGGGAGTAGAACCATCCAGAGCTTCAACAGTTTCTGCTCTCGGACTTTGGGGTCGGGCTCATCGACGACATCACGGAACAGGCCAAACTGGAAGAAGCTCAGGACCTTGAGCTCGGGCATGTGCTCCTGCAAGGCCGTAATGAATTCTCGGCCGCGACGACGCACCTGTGCCGTGACTTCGTCGAACGACTTGTCCTTGTACCGGCCCGGATAGACCCAGGGGTCCTCGCCATAGGGTTCCGGGTCGAAGCACACTCCCACGCAATTACCCGTGCGGACGGCCAGCGAAAGGAGTTTCATGTTCTCCGTGATGGTCTTCCAGTGGTCGTCATTGAACCAGTCCATGTTTTGCCTATTAGCGGCGTAGAGAGTCAGGAAGTTGTCCGTGAACTTCTGCCACTGAATCTGCCTCAGTGCATCCAGTTGGGGCTGCAAGGCGTTCTTGTCCCAGGGACGCGTGTCGAAGGCGTGGTTGAATTCGTTGGTGCGGAAGATGATGCCCTCGAACGGTCGTTTCTCCATCGCGCGGATGTTATCCCGAACGAAGTCCGGATAGGGCACGTCCCATCCGTACTCGACGATTTTCTTAGTCGGCCGTGCCTCGGCGAGCAGGCTATCCGACAAGAGAAAGGACCATGTGACCAGCGGCAGGACAACGGGCAGGCTATGTCTCTTCAACATAGGTAGATTCCCCATTTAGGGCGACTGCATGATCGGAATGTGACGCTGCACCATAGTAATGTCCGGGGCACTCCAGCCTTTCTGATCCATCAGCTCGATAAACGCCCGGCGAAAGATCAGCGTGATCTCGACCGTGCCCGCGCCATCGGCCGGGGCCTCGAAGGTATGCGTGGACGTGTCGGTGACAAAGGGCGCCAGGCGGTTGTCGCTGAGCACGCGCGTCGGGTTCCAATAGGCGCCGCTCGGCGAGACGCCGGTCCACAGTTCCTCCAGTATCCTGGCGAACCCCTTGCCCGGGAGGCCGGCATAGTATCCCTGATTCGGATCGCCGATGCCGCCCCAGGGCGGGACCGTGGATCCATCCAGTTGCCGCAAGGCGCGGCCTTGGGCATCGATGGCCCGGACCAGCAGTATGAGCTGGCGCAGGGGCGAGTCCGTCGGGACATAGTGGCCGGTCTTGTCGTTGGTGATGGCGACCGTCACAACCGCGGTGCCGGCCTCGATGTGGGCCGAGGCGGCCAGCGTGACCGCGTCCTGCAGAAGCCGCTCGTCCATGGCACCGGGCATGCGGTGGTTGTGCACGTGTCCGGGCGGGCGCTCGTATCCGCCCTCCTCGGGCAAAACGATGGTGAGGGCTTGGGTGGCGGGCATGTGGCAGTTCTGGCAGGTCTGGCCGGTGTTCGGATCGCTGTAGGGGCTGTCCAGCCACTCGCCGAAAGAGTTGTAGACGACCGTATCCCAGAAGACGCCGAAATGGCAGGGCGCGCAGAAGGCGCTTTCCTTCTCCAGCGGCAGGTAACTGACCCGGCGCGTCACGTCATCGAGCGTTCCGAAAAAGAGTTGTTGTCCCTCTTCCGGCCGGTACAGTCGCATGGAGAGGACGCCGGGCATGTTGTGAGGGGGCAGGCCGGTGACCGGATTGAGCGTCACCTCACCAACCTTGTGGCAGAACTCGCAGAACACGCCTTCCGCCTCGACTCCCGCGACTTCGTTGGGGTCCACGGCGTAGGCCCGGCCCGGCTTGGCGGCGGCGGCCGGGACGTGGCAGGTCGCGCAATTACCGGCGGTTTGGGGGAAGTCCAGCTTGTATCCGGGGCCGTAGTAAGGCTCGTTAGGATCTGGCCGCAGGGGGAATCGGCCGTAGTCCCGGCTGTGAGCGTACCGCGTGAGGGGGCTGCGGTTGCCCAGGACATCGGTGCCCTGATACATGGTCAGGAAATGCGGGTTGACAGCCGATTGCGAATGGGCGTCCTTCTGCCATTGGTCGTAAAGGTCCGGCATGCACTTGCTGCAGCTCCTGGACCCGGCAACTCCCTCATCGGAAAACCAGTCGTAGTCGGCGTTGTCGGTCGTATAGTGCGGCTTCAAGACGATGGTGACAGTTTCCCCGCCGGCCGTCGCCTCCGTCCAGCCGACGTAATAGCCCGGGGCCCAGGCGGTGACCGTCACCCGGGCGCCAGGCGCCAGACCCGCCAGGAAGAAGCTGCCATCAGCACCGGATTTCGTGCTGTTGTCGGTAGCCTGTACTCGAACGGAGGCGCCGGCCACCGGACCGTTTGCGTCGAGCACGGTTCCCCACACGGTATCCGGTCCGGTCACCGGCGTCGGAGCGGAGGAAAGGGGGACCAGGCGTATGGCGAATACCGCCAGAGCCGTGGCCGCAAGCAGTGCCGTGCCTTTGCGTCTCATGGTCCGGCCCTCGAATCGCTGGACGCAAAACGGTTCATGGATAGTGATGCGGATGCATTGGCGCTCGCGGGTGCCTCGCCCGTCAAATCCAGGCGAAAGACGCCTTCCCCTTCGGTCGCGGCATACAGATGGCCCTCGTTCGAGGAGATGGCCAGCGCATTGACGGACCGCACGCGCAAACCGTCGTTGATGGCCGTCCAGGTCGTTCCGCTGTCGGTCGAGCGATACACGCCGCCCAATCGATCTGACACATAAATGACTTGGGCATTTGTTGGGTCGAAGACGATATCGGTGATGCTTGCCTCGGGATTCAGGCCCGCCGGCAGGGGCTGCCAGATCTGGCCGCTGTTATGGCTGCGATACAGCCCGGCACGGTCCAGGCCGGCATAGACGGTGCTTCTCATCGTGGGGTGAACTGTTACCGACAGGGCTGTCGGTGACTGCGGCAGTCCCTGATTGATGGCCAGCCACGTTTGACCACCATCGAGGGTCTTGAGGAGCCCGTGATTTCCCGTGGCCGCGTAGACTATCCGGGCGTCAACCGTATCCACGGCCAGGTCCATAACGTTGGTATTGCGGGAGACTGCGTCATTGGCCTGGGTCCACGTACCGCCGTGATCGCTCGAGACGTAGATTCCTCCGGCGGCCATCCGATTGTCGAAGGTCCCGGCGGAAACGAAGGCCGACGTGCCCGCATACACCAAGGCCGGGTCCGAGGGCGCGAAGGCAATGGCTCGCCAACTCATGTCTTCGCTGGGACGCCCGCTTACCGCCAGGAACGTGCGTGCCCCATCGGTACTGCGGAGGATGCGGCCGTCCCAGTTGTTGGACGCCAGCACGTGCTGGGGGTCGGCGGGGTCAATCGCCACGACGTACCACTCCAATGAGTTGAACGGAGGGTAACACAGGCCGGCCCAGTCGCCCCCCGCGTCGGTGCTGGTGAACAGGCCGCTGCGTGCCGCGGCAAAGACCACCGCTGGGTTCGCGGGGTCCACGGCGATATCCCGGACTTGGGCACCGGTGTAGCCTTTGCTCGCGACCGTCCAGGTCCGGCCGCCGTCGGTGCTCAGGAAGTTGCCGCCGCCGTAGTTATTCGTGAACAGCCGGTTGGGATCATCTGGGTCCACCTGAAAATCGATGGGAAAGCCGGCCCGGACACCGGGCGGTCCCCAACCCTGCTCGCCGCCGCACATCCGTCGCCACGTTCGGCCGCCGTCGGCACTGCGATATACGGCGCCGGCGCTTCCGGCGTAGGCAATCCTTGGATCGGACAGAGCAAACTCGACCGCATTGATGTTGTCATCAGCCAGCGTCTTGTTCCAGGAGGAGCCGCCGTCGAGCGACAGGTACGCACCCGCCTCCCGGTAGTACTGATTGTTGCCGGTTCCGGCCAACAGAATACGGGGGTCTTGGGGGTGCATGAACAAGGTGCCCACGTACAGGTTCGCCAAGCCGCTGTTGGCCGGGGTCCAGGTCCGGCCGCCATCGAGGCTCTTGATAATGCCTACGCCGCCGGAGACGCCGGTCGCCGGGACCGAATTCGCCGCCTCGCGGTCAAAGATGCCGGTGGACACGTAGACCACGTCAGGGTTGCCGGGGTCAATCCAGATGTACCGGGCGAGGTTGTCGCCGCGCCAGACCGCGGTCCAGTTCTGTCCGCCGTCGGTGGTCTTGTACACGACGCCCTTGACCATATCGAATTCCCGGCCGTTGCGCGGCGCGCCGGCCCAGGCCCAGCTTGACAACTCCGCGGCGGCGTACACGATATTGGAGGACCGCGGATCCACCGTGAAACCGCGAAACGTGATGCCCATCGACTCGATCACGCCGTGGTCCATCTCCATCCAGGTGCGGCCGCCATCCGTCGATTTGAATATGCCGCGGATATCCTGCGTGCCGATCCAGATCGTGTCGAAGTCGTGCGGATCGATCGTGAGGCAAAAGACGGGAATCGTGTCGCCGGATTCGCCCGCGCGCGTGGTGATGCCCTGATTGGAGGGGAACCAGGTTCGGCCGCCGTCCGTGCTCATGTGCATGCCCGCCTGGGCGTCCGTGACGTACATCACGTTGGGATCGTCGGGCCGCATACGCACGTCGTAACCGAGGCCGCCCAGCGGTCCGCCCGTTCGCACCCAGGACGGGCGCGCGCCGGGGGCGGGGCCGTATACGACGATATCATCGATGCGTGCCATGCTCTCATCGAGGGTCTCGAAAGCAAATCCGCCCTGGAGCAGCGGCTCGGGGTCCGTGAATTCCCATTCCATAACGCCATCGACGAAGAATCGGATGCGGGGTCCCTGCCCGGCAATCTCGATCCGGTACCAGCGATCCAACCTGTGTGGCACTTCGCTGCGGGCCAGATCAGGTAGAAATGTGTCGGGCCAATACTGTTTGTGCAGGTACGAGCCGTGTTGATGGAAGCCGATGAAGTAGCGCCCTGCGTCGTTGAGGCGGTACACCAGATGGATGATTCCCTGGATGAGATTGAGACGGAATTCGAGCCGGAAGTCCTGCCAGGGCCCGACCTCGGGACGCGCCCACTGGTGTCCCTGGCCTTGAAGCATCTGCTCGACCACGGCCCAGCCGCTCTCCAACTCCCAGCCGCGAGGCCGGGCGTCTTCGAAGCTCTCTGCGTAGAGTACGGCCTGGTTCTCACGGGCTGCCGCCGGCAGTGGGCCTGCCGTCGCCGCAAGCCCGACGGCCGTCGCAACGGATGTCAGTACGAACTGCCTGAACCTTTCTGCATTTGCGGCCATCGGCCTTCCTCCTCGGATTTGCCATCTGCGTCACTGTGCTCGTTCCTCCCATCACACCGACCGGAGTTGGTCTCTGTTCTCATAAACCTTCTCGATGGCGTCGGCGATTTCGGCCATATCCTCTTTGGTCCCGAGCAGCGGGCCGGAGGCCCAGATCATGGCTATCTCCTCGCAGACACGGTCGCAGTTGGGGCACTGGCACTGGTCCCGGTATGTCCGCAATCGCTCGCCGGAGAACATCGCCTTATAGACCTTCGAGCTTAGGATGTTGTCGATCCAGGGTTCCTTGTGCAGCCCTTGCCGGATGTACGGGCTGAGGCTGACCCCCTCGGCGCTGAGGGCCTTGAGAAAGGTCGCCCGCTCCACGTCGTTGANNGAGAAAGGTCGCCCGCTCCACGTCGTTGAAGTGCTCCTTGTGGTAGGACATGGCATAGAGATAGAAGGAACCGCTCTCCGTGCCCTCGTACAACTTCTGGGGGACGAGGCCCGGGATGTCCTTCATCCTCGAGGTCAGATAGGCGGCGTTTTCATTGCGGCGGAGGTAGCGTTCCACCGCGCCGGGCAACTGGCCCAGCAGCACGGCCGCCTCGAATTCGTTCATCCGGTACTTCGGTCCTATCGTCTCGGTCCGGCCCCGGCGCGAGGTGCCGTGATTGTGCACGGTGTAGCACTTGTCCATCAGCTCCTCGTCGTTGCCGATGATCCCACCGCCCTCGCCGCAGGCGATGGTCTTGCTCGACTGGAAGCTGAAGCAGCCGACGTCGCCGATAGTCCCCAGTTTCCTGCCTCTGTGTTCGGCCAGGTGCGCCTGACAAGCGTCCTCGATAACCTTGAGGTTGTGCTTCCTGGCAATGGCCATGATGCTGTCCATGTCGCACGGCTGTCCCATCATGTGGACGGGCATGAGGGCCTTCGTGTTCTCCGTGATCTTTCTTTCCACGTCATCGGGATCGAGCTGATACGATTCGCGGTCGATATCCGCCAGCACGGGCAGGGCGCGGGCGGAGAGAATCGAGGCGATGGTCCCCGGGTCCGTGTAAGGAGACGTGATGACCTCGTCGCCCGGGCCAATCCCCAGTGCCTCCACGCAGGTGTGCAGCGATTGTGTCCCGGAGCCGGTGGCCACGCAGAACCGCGCTCCGGTCAGTTTGGCAAACTCCTTTTCGAAGGTCGGGACAGTGCCCGAGCTGGACTGGATTCGGCACCAGATCCTGCTGCGGGTTGTCTTCAGTACGGACTCGATGACTTTGTCATCCCAATACGGCCACCCGGGCCAGGCCTTTTTCTTCCGGACGGGCTCCCCGCCCAGGACTGCCAGTTTCCCCGCCTTTTTCACTACATTCCCATAGGCGGGAATCGTGCTTGAAGCCGCCGCCGCGAGAGAGCTTGCCGAGGCCGCCGCTATGAATTGTCGTCGTGTCAAATCGCCGCTGGCCATTTTTTCGCCCCTTTCGTACAGTAGGATGTCTTCCGCTGTCCTTTATAGTATAGTGCCCGCCGTGCCTGCAACCATAATCCGGACGCCACGGACTGGTCGTGGCCGCGAGGTCAAGCTACAATGGGCGGCCAAAAGCTCGGAAATCCGAAGAAGAAGGGAATGCACGGCCATGAGAACCAGCAGCACACCCGGATCTGCCACCTCGGTTCTTATCGTTTTGCTGTTTACCCATATCATCTGTGGTGTCGGCCAGGGGGCACTCAAAGGCGGCTGCGCGAAGGTCAACATCACGCCGCCGCTGGGGGTCACTCTCATCGGGTCCAAGGGTCAGCCGAGCGATGCCGTGCTGGACGAGCTCTACGCCAAAGCGATGGTTCTCAACGACGGGCACGACACTCTGGCAATTATCTCGGCCGACCTGTTGTACACACCCTTGGAGGAGATTGCCGGACCCGTGCGCGACATTCTGAACGAGAAGACCGGTATTCCCAAACAGAACATCATGGTGTGCGCGACTCATACGCATTCCGGGCCGGAGGTCTTCACGAGATCGAAACTCCCCTCGGAAAACCGGCTTCCTGCCGCGGACATCGATCAGGCGTATCTGGCAACGCTGGTGCGCAAAATGGCCGACGCGGTGCTGATCGCCCATCAGAACATGCGGGACGTGAAAATCGGTGCGGCGTTCGGCGAACTGCCCGAAGTGCACTACAACCGCAGGCCGATCGCCAAAGACGGCCGGGCGAAGATGATGTTCACTTTGCCTGCCGAGATTGCGGGGACGAGGAAGACGGAAACCTCTGCCGAAGGCGACGTGCGAGTGACGTTTACTCTCCCGCCGAGGGACCCCCCGTTGCGTTTTGGCCCTGTCGATCCCGCGGTCTTCACCATGCGGATGGAAGATGTGAATGGCGAGGTCATCGGCTCTGTGGTCGGTTTCGGCTGTCATCCGGTCTGCGTCTATCCGTATCTGAGCACGACGGTATCGGCCGACTATCCCGCGTATGCTACGCGCGTCGTGGAACAGGCAGAAGGAGGAATCGGCCTTTTCCTGCTCGGTCTCGCCGGGAATACGGTTCCCCTGCAGCGCGGCGTCAGGCCCTGCGAGCAGATCGGAACGGCGCTGGGAGGTGAGGCGCTGTGCAGGCTCTCGCTGACTGCTACCACCGACGAGGTTGCCCTGAAGGCGCTTACCAAAGAGGTTGTGTTCCCCGCAAAAGAGACGTTGGATCGCATAACTACCGAGATTCAGGTCCTGAAGCTGGGGGACATTCACCTTTTGGGTCTGCCGGGAGAAGTCCTCGTGGAGGTGGGGCTGGAGATCAAGAGGAAGGCGAACCTGCAGAAGCTCTTCATCGTCACATTAGCCAATGACGGCATCGGGTACGTCTGCCACAGCCGGGCCTACGACGAGGGCGGATACGAGCCCCAGTCGGGGACCCACCTCGCCAAGGGGGCCGGGGAAATCATGGTAGGGCAGGCGCTGGCCCTTCTCGAGGAAATCAAACAGGTCGATAGCAGTGAGGAGTAAAACGAATGCAACATGCTCTTGCCGCAGAACGAATCGCGAGACGATCTATCCCTGTGCTTTTCGCCTTCTTATTCATATGGACGGCGCAGGTTGCCGGGCAGGAAGCTGCTCCTTCGGATTGCCTGAATGTGCGTCAATTTGGTGCGGCAGGCGATGGGAAGACGGATGATACGGCGGCATTCCAAAAGGCCCTTGACGCCGCAGGGGAGGCTGGCGGCGGCATCGTCTATGCCCCGCGCGGCAACTACTTCTTTGCCGGTCATTTGAATGCGCCGAACGCGGTCACGCTGCTCGGCATTTGGCAATCAGTCCCGGCGCACAATGGGATACGCGACCGGGGATTGCCCAAGCCGACCGATGACGGCACGACGTTTCTCGTGACCGAAGGCACGGGGAGCGAGGAGGGACCGGCGTTCATCACCTTGAATACGAACAGCACCTTGAAAGGGGTTGTCCTGTACTATCCCGAGCAGAACGTGGATGCCGAGCCCAAGCCGTATCCGTGGGCCGTGGCCCTGCGCGGCAAGAATCCGGCCGTCCTGGCGGTGGAGCTGCTCAATCCCTACAACGGAATCGACGCGACACGGAACGAGCGGCACTTGATTCGTGACGTGCAGGGCCAGCCGCTTCGCCGGGGGATCCTGGTCGATGCCATCTACGACATCGGACGGATTGAAAACGTCCACTTCAATCCCTGGTGGAGCATGAAGCCGAAGCTGTTCCAGTGGCAGATGGAGAACGGCGAAGCCTTCATCTTCGGCCGTTCCGACTGGCAGTATGTCTATAACACGTTCTGCTTCGGGTACAACGCCGGCTACAAGTTCATCAAGAGCCGGGCCGGCGTGTGCAACGGCAACTTCCTCGGTATCGGGGCCGACGATTGTCACACGGCCCTTGTGGTGGAGGAATGTGCGCCGTACGGGCTTCTTATCACCAATGGCGAATTCGTGTCATTTCACGGTCCCGACCCGACGATGATCGAAGTCAAAGAGACCAACAAGGGCAGCGTTCGCTTTGTGAACTGCGCCTATTGGGGACCCTGCAATCAGATCGCCAGGATTGCCGGCAGTGGCACGGTCGGGTTCTCGGATTGCACGTTCGTGCAATGGGGTGGCAAAGAGGGGGACCGCCCGGCGCTCCAGGCGCAGAGCGGCACGATTCTCATTCGGGGTTGCGAATTCCGGCAGGATCGGCCGCAGGTCCGGCTCGGNNGCAGGTCCGGCTCGGAAAAGATGTCCGCCGTGCCGTCATCGCCGAGAATATATTCACCGGCCCGCAACGAATTGACAATCAGTCCGAGGGCAACGTGGAAATGGCATTGAACGTCAGCGACTGACTCGAGTATGCCCCTCACGACTCTCATTCCTGCGATAGAAAGGCTCGGTGGGCGGCCGAGGCCCGGATCAGTTGTTCTCTCGATTGGAATGGCAGGTACATCGCGCGCATGACGAAGTGGTAGCTCTTGCCGACCTCGTATAGCGGGATGAA
>JABAOH010006816.1_pt1 | contig 10130 bp, 6 predicted proteins | sample 7062181 | NCBI WGS metagenome assembly JABAOH01 (sample SAMN14538630, study PRJNA623070) | marine sediment metagenome | biome: marine biome [ENVO:00000428]; feature: marine pelagic biome [ENVO:01000023]; material: deep marine sediment [ENVO:00002113]; isolation source: pool of 5 deep marine... | reverse complement strand
TCCGTCAAGTGGAAGGAATAACACCCTTTTCTAATTTCCACAATCAAGTATATATGGCCCAAATTGTGTCGACAGTAAAAGCCAGGCCTAGGGTTTCTTAGATGCTAGCTGATACAGAGTCTCAAATTGCTTAAGCTATCGAAGCTTTTTAAGACGGCTTAAGGAAATTGAGGCTTTCTTGAATGAGGTTTGAAGCCTTCAATTCTATTCCTTAAAGACCTCGATTTTAGCTGTCTATAAACTACAGCTCTCATTTCATAGAACTCAGTTGGAATTCTTCACCTTGCCCCCGCCTTGAAGCCCCGAGGAGGCAACCATCGATTTCCGCATTTGCAGGTTGATATAAAGTTCCTTGGCCATTTGGCCGATTATATTAGTTGGGAATATAGTTCCTGCTCTGTCTTATTGGAACGGGACGAAGCAATGCTATCTATTCAGAAACAGGAGGAGTGATTCGAACGTGGGGATCTGGGCCCTCCAGTCGCTCGCAACCGCCATACTAAGTCTTACAGTTGGAATCCACATCCTTAGCAGAGGCCGAAGGAGGGATATTAACAAACTGTTTTCGCTGTTCGCATTTTCGTTGGCGGTTTGGGGGTTCTCTGAATTCGGACACAGATTTACCAACAGAGCCGAATCTGCCAAACTGTGGATGGACATCGGGGGTTTTGGGTGGTGTTTCATGGTTGGTCTTTATCCCCATTTCACATTCGTATTCACGAGACAAGGAAAATTAATACGCAGTTGGTTAACGCATGTATTCCTTTATCTACCACCAAGTGCTTTTCTCTATTTGTTTTTGACAACAGACCATTTGTACAAGCATGAGTTGGTTAAGGAGAGTTGGGGGTACACATATCCACCTGGTGACATGTGGTGGGTCTTTGGAATCTATTCTTTTGCGATGTACTGTCTGACGATCTATCTTCTTATTCAATTTATGAGAAAAAAGACCTCATTAGAAAAGAAACAAGTCAAACCGATCATGATAGGTACCTCCGTTTTCCTGGTAATGAGCTCAACAACGAATCTTGCGTTCCCAGCTCTAAAACTTGCTGTTCCTGAAACGGGAACACTCATGAGCATAGTCTGGATGCTGTTTACGCTCTATGCTATTCGAAAGCACAAACTATTCATAACTGTCCCATCATCAGAACAAATCAAGAGGAGAAAACCTAACCGTAGTCTGAAGTTGAGGGGGATGCATTTCATTAAGGAGGAGGGAGTGGAGAAAAGCTATGAGATTTTCAAGGATCAACTCGAGTCTGGTGCCCTTGGCTTAGCCTTTAGCAAATTCGGTTCTCAGAGGATAAGAGAAAAGTGCAATTTGCGAAGTACGCCTATTATTCCGGTTAACTTCAACGGTAATGGTGAGAATACCGTGTCACCAAAGGATATGGATTCCATGGAATCGGCGATTCATATGTTTTTCGACAGAACTGAGAGGGTCGTAGTTCTGATAGATTGTTTTACTGAAATGAGATTGACAAACGGTTTCGAAAAAGCAAAAGCTTGGTTGGAACGAATTGAGAAAAGTCTTCATGACAAAAACTCGGTTCTGCTCATCACCGCAAATCCTGTCTTCTTCGAATCCGAGGAGTTACAAGAACTGAGAGACATCAGCCACAATCAGATATGAAATGGACAAAATGATGCCCTTCATCAATTTGGGTTTGACCCTTTGCATGTTATCTGGTGTTCTTTGTCTCTATTCCTGTCTCCGACTTCGTCAGCTTTTCAGAGGAAGGATACACATTGAGCTGTTAGTCATAGGATCAATTATCTTCTTAGCTACTGTCATCACATTAATCGTAGATGCTTTTGGTTTTGAAGACACACACCTCCGTGTCGTGTCACAAATTCTCTGGTTTCTAGCCTTTATCTGCTTGGTATCAGGGGTTCTCATGAGAGGCTTCAACACTTCCAAGACCTATTCCATCTCTCTATTCAGGTCAGTCTTCTTGATTCCCCCAGATAGATTCTTCTATGCTGGGGTAACCATTCTGGCGTTCATCGGACTACCTTCGATAATGCATTACACACCTTTCAGAAACCTCAGTCTGAGTCTATCACACCCTATTCATCTGATGGGTTCGAGCTTCGGCTATTTGTGTGTAGCATTTGGTGCACAAAGGTTTCTGAAAAAGACAGTATATCGATCCTCAAGGGTAGAAACTGTTTCTGATCTGCTGCTAAAGGAAGATGCTATTATTGGGAAAATGCTTGGGACATTTACCAATACGTTTTTGTCAAACATGAGACAATCAACTGGGGCTAAACTGATCATCGATGTTGTGACAGAGCATCTCGAGAACAATCCTATGCTATTTGAGGGATGTGAAATCAGAAGAGACATGTCTGTATCCTGGGACCGCATATTGAAGAATATTGAGAGAATCCATAAGGATGAAAGAATAAGAGCGGTTCACAGAGCCTTCTTAAGTCTCAACTCCGAACTAATCGAGAAATGGAGCAAAATCACATCAGCCAGTTTTGTCAATGAGCAGTTGAGACATAGCTACTTCTCAACCCAAGAGCACCACGGAAATACTTCGAACGTCATTTACATCGTAAGGAGCGTACCAAAGGACTTTTTGGAGGAGCAGAGGCTAGCCCTATCGACCAAGGAAGAGTTAGAAACACAAGTAAGGGAAAGGACCAAAGAATTAGAAGAGAGTGAGCATCGCTATCGCACGTTGGTGCAAAACCTGCCCATTGCGATCTACAGGACTACACCAGATCCCAAAGGTCAATTCCTGATGGCCAATCCTGCATTCCTGAATATGTTCGGCTTCGATCCGGAGCAAGAACTCAAGAATGGCGCCGTTGCTACATTATACACGAAACCTTCCGATAGAAAGATAGTCTCAGACAGCCTTATGAAGCTCGGAAGCATTGAGGGCATGGAGATACCGCTTAGGAAAAAGGATGGTACTCCTATTTGGGGTTCAGTTACCGCAACATCTGTTAGAGATGAGAATGGGGAGATTACCTGGTTCGATTGTGCGGTTTTGGACATCACAGCTCAAAAAAAGGCCGAGGAGGAGAAGGAAAGACTTGAAGTGCAGCTCCGGCACGCCCACAAGATGGAGGCTATAGGCACGCTGGCTGGTGGTGTTGCCCATGATTTCAACAATCTGCTCATGGGAATCCAGGGGAATGCTTCATTGATGCTTCTGAAGGTCGACAGGAAACACCCCCATTACGAGAAGCTGAGACGCATCGAGGAGCTGGTTGAGAGCGGAACTAAGCTTACCCGCCAGCTCCTTGGCTACGCAAGAAAAGGGAAATACGAGGTTAACCCTATTAATCTGAATCAGGTCGTGTCGCAGACCTTAGAGACATTCAAGCGAACAAGAAAGGACATCGTGGTGAATCTGGAACTCTGCCAGGACCTATTCACCATAGAGGCTGATAAGAGCCAGATCGAGCAAGTTCTATTTAATCTGTATGTGAATGCAGCAGATGCAATGCGCAGTGGTGGAAATTTGACAGTGACGACCAGCAATGCGTCCCATGAAGATCTACCTTATAAAATCAAGCCCGGAAAGTATGCCAAATTAACTGTGGCAGATACAGGCATCGGTATCGACAGCGAGACGATGGAGCGCCTATTTGAACCCTTTTTTACGACAAAGGAAATGGGCAGGGGCACAGGGCTTGGCCTGGCTTCTGCTTATGGAATAGTGAAGGCCCATGGTGGATACATAGATGTTGAGTCCGAGATGGGTAGAGGGAGTATCTTCAGTGTTTACCTGCCAGGAGTAGGGCAAAAGACCCAGGAGGAGGTAGCCATGGATGGCCAAGAACTTGTCAACGGTAACGAAACAATCCTCTTAGTGGACGATGAAAAACAAGTCTTAGATGTGGGTCTGGAGCTGCTCAACGCACTCGGATACAAGGTGTTGGGAGCCAAGAGCGGCAACGAAGCGGTAAAACTGTATGAATCGCAGAAGGACAAGATCGATCTTGTCATCCTAGACATGGTCATGCCTGGCAAGGGGGGTGGAGAGACATACGACCACTTGAGGAAGATCAATCCTGGGGTAATGGTCCTTCTCTCTAGTGGTTACAGTATTGATGGTGAGGCCAGAGAGATAATGAACCATGGCTGCTGTGGCTTTCTTCAGAAACCCTTCACCTTGAACGAGCTGTCAGTTAAAATTAGCGAAATCCTGCATGGGAAGACCTCAGCTGGCACACAGAAGGCATAAAGGGGCACAATTTTCTTAGTTGAACGCGTTCCTCCTCTTTGCCTCGAATCTGGGATGAGGCTGGGAGAAATCCTCTCCGTCGCCTGGAGGGGTGTGGATTTTTTTTCTGTCAGCGGGAATGTAAAAATTACCCCTTATGGGAAGTGAAAAATTACCCCCCTCGATGAGAAAAGGGGGACAAAAATGGGTCGACAATCAGTATCTTTCCTCCCAATGATCATTCCAATGCTCAGCACAATCACCTTTTCTCAGGCATCAAACTCACTCATTTTGCCTTCCGCCTTTCACGTTTCCCCGGCCAGACCGGCCCACATTTCCTAGGGAGGATTTCGGGCTTGATGAGACAAGCTAGACCACTGGGCAAAGCCCACAGCCTCACCTCAAAAAGCTTAAATAGCATCCCAAACAGCCTCCGATTAAATTCCCTCCTATTACAATCCCATTTGATTCGCATGTCTGAAAAAAAGCCTGAGGACGAAAAAAGGCTCAATCTCTCCGAGACTGTAGGCGGAACCCTTGACAATAAAATCAGGATTCTTCTCGAAGCCATAGAGGAGATAGAAACCGAAATCGAGAGGCGAAGGATTCTGAGCGGAACCATCAATGACAGGATCAACAGCAACTCCCTAGAGGTCCAGAGAAAACTCAACCGAATAGAGAATTGGCAGCTCGGCAACAACCAGAGCATCGAGATGAGGAGACTCGGCCTTGAAAGAGAGCTTCTTTCGCTGCGGAAGCAGAAAAGAGCCGAGATCGTCAAGGCGTGGCAGGACACCGAGCAGCTCATAAAGAGGAGAAGGGATCTTATCATGGAGTACCAGAGCCTGTTGAAGACGAAAGAGGCCCTCAGAAAGGCAGGAGGGAATGAATGAAAATCGAGGAAGTGTTCCAGAAGCTGAAGCCGATCGGAGGCCCGGGGATAGACCGGCTCTGGATTGAGTACGTGCTGGCTGACTCGAAAACACAGAAGACCATGGAGGACGCCCTGAGGGTGATGCTGGCCGAGGCCCTTGAAGAGGGATTTGAGGGAAAGCAGATCCTTCTCCCTCCCCCACCAAGAGAGAGGGCAGAGGGGGATTATCCGATTGGGAGCGTCTTCTATGGAGAGAATCCTATGGGTTACTCCTTCAGCTTGAGAAAAGATGAAATGGTGAGACACCTTGCGCTTTACGGGATTTCCGGGGCGGGGAAGAGCCTCACCGCCATGAACCTCGCCCTGAGGGTGATGGACGGCATCCCCATTCTTATTCTCGACTGGAAAAGAAACTGGCGGGACCTCCTGTCAATATGCGACAAGGAGATCCTTGTCTTCTCAATAGGTGGCAAAATCCCTTTCTTTTTCAATCCCCTTATTCCGCCTGATGGAACGCCTCCCAATACCTGGATGAAAAAGCTCGTTGAGGTCATGGGCCACGCCTATTATCTGGGGTTTGGCGTCTTTGACATCATGGAGGAAGCGATCGACCGCCTGTATACGGATTACGGGATTTATTCTGGGAAAACGCACTCCTATCCCACCATGAGAGACGTTTACGGATACCTGAAGGACGTGAAGCTCAAGGGAAGGCGTGCGGACTGGATGGACTCCACCATGAGGGCCATCCGAAAGCTTTGCTTCGGGGACGTGGCGAGAACCTTCAACTACAGAAAGCCCTTTCCACTGGAGGAGCTGCTCAGGAGAAACGTCATCCTCGAGCTGGACTCCCTTACGGATGCGGACAAGGTTTTCCTGATCGAGGCCCTCCTCCTCTGGATTCACCGATACCGATTGGCGGAACAGGGAGAGCGGGAAGCCCTGAAGCACGTCATCGTCCTTGAGGAAGCCCATCACGCCCTCTCAAAGCAGAAGACCCTGGCCACGGGGACAGAATCGATCACGGATGTCATCTTCAGGGAGATCCGAGAGTACGGGGAGAGCCTCTGGGTGATCGACCAGGAGCCCGCCCTGGTGTCCATACCCGCCATGAACAACACGTATTGCACCATCGGGATGAACATGAAGCACCAGAAAAACCTCGAGGCGCTGGGCGCAGCCATGCTCATGGACACGAGGCAGAGGAAATACCTTGGGCGGCTTGAGACCGGGTGGGGAATCGTGAAGCTCCAGGGCCGATGGCCAGAGCCGTTTCTGGTCAAATTCCCACACGTAGGGATAAGGAAGGGAGAGATCACGGATCAGATTCTACACGAGAGATTGGAACGACTCATGAAACGCGATCAAAGGCTTTTTCGCGTTCAAGAGAGTGAAATAGAGCCTGATGAGGCGGGAGGGGACGTTCTTAGGGTTTTTCGGGGTTCGGGAAAAGAGCCGATGGCAAAGGCGAAAACCCTGCAGGGGCTTGAGGGGCTGGCGGGGTCGGAGATATCTCTGTTACGGGACATCGCCGGGAACCGATTCTCTGGCATCAGCGAGCGGTACCTGAGGCTCGGCCTCAACGCCTATCAGGGCAACAAGGCCAAGGCTGGCTTGCTAGAGAGGGACATGGCCAGGGAGAGGGACATTGCCACGCCCACGGGTCGGATCAGGCTCCTGGAACTCACGGATCGGGGAAAGAATGCCCTTGGAATGAAGGAGAGTTCGAAGGGCCATAGGAAAGGAGGTTTTGAGCACGAGTTCTGGCGGGCCAGGCTGGCCATGGCCTTCAAAAAACAAGGCTTCGAGGTCCGTGAGGAGGTGGCCATAGGTCAGGGAAAGACCGTGGACCTGGTGGGAGAAAAGAATGGAGAAAGGTTGGCTCTGGAGATAGAGACCGGAAAATCCGAGGCCGTCTACAACATCAGGAAAGACATAGAAGCCGGATTTGACGGGGTAATCAGCGTATCCCTGAGCCAGGAGGTTCGAAGAAAAATAGAGAACCAGCTGAGGATTGCAGGTTTAGAGGCAGAGAAGCGAGTGGCTGTTGTAACCCCGGCTTCGATCTCAAAAGGGCATAGTTTGCAGAGTCTGTTAGCCAGCTTTATAAAGCCTGATTTGAAGACTGGTTCATGAACCAAGAAAACGATATCATCGCGGCCCCGGATATCTTTGAGGAGGATTACGTCCCCGAACAGCTGCCTGGCAGAGAGGCCCATCTCAAGGAAATCCAGTTCTGCATCTCTCCTCTTCTCAGGAACAGGAAGCCCATAAACCTATTTCTATATGGAAGGCCCGGTACAGGCAAGACCTCTGCTGCACGGTTAATCCTCAATAAGCTTGAAAAGGAAAGCAGGGCAACGGGGATTTACCTTAATTGCTGGGAACGCGGAACGCTTTACTCCGTCCTTGATAAGCTCGTGGAAGAGCTGAGAATCCTGGGAGCTGAAAAGCCTGATGCAAGCCTCAAGCTGAGACGGATAGAGAGGGTGGCGGAGAAAACTCCCCTGGTGGTTGTTTTGGATGAGATCGACCAGCTCTCACCGAAGGAGAGGAATTCCATACTTTACAATCTGGGCCTCCTGAAGAACGTCTGTCTAATTTGCATATGCAATACCCGCTATTTCCTCTTCAGCCTGGACGGGAGAATAAAGTCAAGGTTGAGCCCAAAGCAGCTCGCCTTTTCACGATACTCAGCAGATGATCTCGCCTACATACTGACCCAGAGGGCAGAGCTTTCCCTTCTGCCTCAGGCATGGAGCCCGAGAATCTTGAAGAGAATTGCAGAACTAGCAGATGGAGACGTGAGGGTCGCAATTCAGACGCTCAAGAACGCAGCCTATTACGCTGAAAATGAGCCCAGCCCAAAGATAAGCGAGAATCACGTGAAGAGAGGATGGAATGACGCGCGGGTTATCAAAAAGACCTACCTCCTTAATAAGCTCACGGATCATCACAGGATACTCTACAAAATGATTAAGAAAGAAAGGGAGACGACTTCTCGGAAACTCTGGGATTGCTACCTTGCATACTGCGAGCTGAAGAAGTTAAAGCCCATAGCCCCAAGGACTTATTCGGAGTACATCAATAAGCTCAGAGATTTAGGCCTCATTAGAATTGACCGGGCAAGGGTCAAAGGTAAGGTCAGGGCCTTGAAGATTGCGGGGGATTAGAATGGAAAAGAAAGAGTCCCATCCAAAAAGCAATCCTCTTCCGGAGTGGGTCCTTCTGGTTGAAAAACTCTACGAAGAAGCTCGGAGCGAGTTCAAGTTGCGAAAATCACGCGATCCTGCGGGATGATTCTTGTGTATTCTCAATCACTATTTAAGCCCGAAGACTAATTATCTGTGAGGTGGTTGTGCGCGGCCACGACACAGTGCTCGTTTCAAAAACTAACCTCAGGTACTTCGATTGAGGAGTTGAGATGAGTAAGCATTTAATACTCACCCATGCCGACCGAGTTGCATCTCAATGACAACCCAGGGGTCTTCAGCAAGCAAATCCGGCCGCATATGCCACCTTTAAAAAATCCTAAGAAAAGGTGGTGTCATGAAAAGCCGTGCGGACTATGTCCAAATGTGTTTGTCAAAAATAAAGAGGGAGATACCCGAGCCAAACAGGTCTCTCCTTCTCGAGTTCTACAAGAGCATGAAGGTGGACCGACTAACGGACGGTCGGATACTCGAGTACATGCGGTGCCTTTATGAAATAGCCGGGATGAGGAAGAAGCCCTTCAGGGAATACACGCAAAAAGACGTTATGAATGTCCTTTTCAGGTATGAAAATGCGAGATACAGCAGGAATGGAACCTCCAGGCCATACTCCTACAATACCATTCTGGGGGTAAAGATAAGCCTAAAGAAACTCTTCAAATGGTTGAACGGTGACGGAACCTACCCCGATTGCGTGAAGCATATGGTTTGTTCAAGCAATAGAGCCCCAAAGATTAGACCCGAGGACGTTCTGACCCCCGTGGATATCAAGAGAATGGCGGATGCCTGCGATCAACTCCGTGACAAGGCCCTGATTCAGGTGTTTTACGAGTCCGGATGCAGGAGCATTGAGATCTGGAACCTGAGAAGGAAAAACATAGACTTCGACAAATTCGGCGCAATAATAACCGTCAAGAGCGCCAAAACCAGGGACGAATACAGACGGGTAAGAGTGGTCTTCTCAGCACCGGATCTTGCGAACTGGTTGAGAGTGCTTCCCCAAAAGTCTCCCGAGGCGCATGTATGGGTAGGGATTGGTACGAGAAATCGAGGAAGGCTGATAACCCAGGGAGAGATCAGCCACGTTCTCAAAGTGGCGGCCAGAAAGGCAGGGGTGCAAAAAAGGGTTTGGCCCCATCTCATGCGACACTCCCGCGCAACGGCCATGGCCAGCAGAACGACCGAAACCATGATGCGTAAGTACTTTGGCTGGTCCAGAACGAGCGATATGCCATCCCATTACTCCCACCTTTCCGGGAAACAGGTGGATGACGCAATCCTCGAGATGTACGGGATAAGGAAGCCTGAGAATGAGGGAGATAACCTTGTGGCCGTCGTCTGCCCAAGGTGCTCTGTTCAAAACTCGCCTGCCAACTTCTGCGCAAGGTGCGGATTCCCGTTGAACGAAAAAGCGGCCGACTGGGCAGACATGAGAGTGGAGTCAGCCGCGCATTTCGTCAAAGAGATGCTGACGGACGAGAAGATCCAACGGGTTCTCAAGCAGAAGATGATGGAGTTTTTTGCCTCCAATCCACAAGGGCCTCCCGCCAATTTATCTCTTCCTCCCCCTTCCCGTCAAATGCATGATTCCCAAGCTGTTTGAGTCACCCTCAAATACCCCTATACCAATCTTCTCCAGGTCACTCTATCAGGGGACCTGTAACGACCGAGATTTGAACTGACACTCGGTGGAGTAGATTTAAGAGCTGTTCTGATAAAGGGAGAGCCCCGGGGGTTATTATTTCTGACGGAAATAAACAGTTTTTGGTCACATTCTCGCTTGCGATTTCATCTTAAACACCTCTTCTATTGGTCCCAAAGCACTGGCAGTTGATACCTTCATTGCATTCC
>JABAOH010005453.1_pt1 | contig 10131 bp, 10 predicted proteins | sample 7062181 | NCBI WGS metagenome assembly JABAOH01 (sample SAMN14538630, study PRJNA623070) | marine sediment metagenome | biome: marine biome [ENVO:00000428]; feature: marine pelagic biome [ENVO:01000023]; material: deep marine sediment [ENVO:00002113]; isolation source: pool of 5 deep marine... | reverse complement strand
CTTTTAGAGATGGCGGGGATTATGTGGAACCACTCCCTCTCCATGAGCGAGATGATGAGGGAGGCCAGGATGGTCGTCCCCCAATTTACGAGTGAGGAGATGTCCAGCATCATCGCCTACCTCTACTATGTCAATTATTTCGACGAACCAGGAGATCCGGAAAGGGGTGAGATCCTCTTCTCCGAGAAGGGATGCCTCACCTGCCATCCGGTACAGGGAAAGGGGAAGGAAATCGGGCCTCCCTTGAAGGAGTTTCGAAGGGACCTTTCTCCGGTGTCGATGGCCCAGGTGATGTGGAACCATGGTCCAAAGATGATCGAATCCATGGAAGAAATGTCCATCCCCTGGTTGGAATTCAAACAAAACGAGATGATGGACATGCTGGAATATATCAGAGGAACGGCTAAGGGACAAGCGGGGGAAACGGCATACTTGCTTCCGGGAAATCCGAGGGTAGGGGAAAGCCTCTTCGACCAGAAGGGGTGCTCCAAGTGCCACGGGGTCAGGGGGACAGGCGGTAAAACCGGGCCAGACCTTTCCGAACGGGCGAGTGAGCTGTCTCGCAGCCTGACCCAAGTTGTGGCGACCATGTGGAACCATGGCCGGAGCATGATCCTCAGGATGAGGGAGATGGGGATAGAACCCCCTACCTTCTCCCAGAGGGAGATGGCCGATATCGTCGCCTACCTCTATTTCCTCAATTACTTCGGTGGACCCGGGGACATCGACAGGGGGGAGAGGATCTTTGTGGAAAAGGGTTGCGCTCGTTGCCACTCCCCCAAGGCGGAGAGGGGAGATATGGGTCCCTATCTGGCCAAAGTGGGGAGACACACATCCCCCGTGGGTCTGGCCACAAGCATGTGGAATCATGCCCCGGAGATGGCAAAGAGGATGAGGATGAAGAAGATCCCCTGGCCGAACTTCAGAAAGGGGGAAATGGCCGATCTTATCGAATACATCCGCTCGGAGAGGTATTCCATTCAGGCATACCTGCTCCCAGGAGACGCCAAGGAGGGATGGAGGGTCTTTTTTGACAAGAGCTGTATCAAATGCCATGGGGTTTGGGGAGAGGGAGGTAAGGAGGCCCCCGATTTGAGTCGAATGCCCATGGTATCCATCACCGGGGGCGAGTTGGTGGCATCGATGTGGAATCACGCCCCCCAGATGTTCGAAAAGATAAGCGCCAAGGGGATCTCCCCTGAGAAGATCGACAGGACGGAAATGGCGGATCTGATCGCCTTCTTGTACTTCGTCCGGTACATGGACCAACCCGGAGACCCCGTAAAGGGTGAAGAGATCCTGGCCACCAAAGGGTGTACGAGATGCCACGCCCTTAAAGGAAAGGGGGAACACATAGGCGCCGATCTGAGCCGATGGGGAATGTACATAAACCCCATTCTGTGGGCTCAAATGATGTGGAATCACAGCCCCCAGATGAAGGAGGAAATGGAGAAGAAGGGACTCCCATGGACGGAGTTTAGGGAGAACGAGATGGTGGACCTCATCGCCTATATCCGAAGCGTCTCACCGAAGGCAGCTAAGGTCTATCTCTCGCCGGGTGACCCTCAGGTGGGAAAGACCCTCTTCTCCAAGAAAGGCTGCACGGGCTGCCATTCGGTAACGGGGCAGAAGAATAAACCTGGCCCAGACTTGGGGCGGAGGGAGGCATTCCCTAGAACTCTGGTCCAGGTGGCGGGTTCGATGTGGAACCATTCCCCCCAGATGTGGGAGAGGATAAAGGAGAAAGGAATTGAGTACCTCTCCCTATCCGCCCAGGAGATGACCGACTTGATAGCCTACCTCTTTTCCGTCCGATACTTCGATGAACCCGGGGATTATCAAAGCGGAAAGAAGGTCTTTGCGGGGAAACAATGTATCCTCTGCCATGACATCGGGAGCGGGAGGAGGCCCGAGAAGATACCTCTGGAAAAGTACAAGGGGCACATCTCCCCTATCATGATGGCCCAAGTCATGTGGAATCACGGCCCCGAAATGGTGAGCCAGATTAAGGCTAAAGGGCTTACGTGGCAGGAGATCAATGGGAAAGAAATGGTCGACCTGATGGAATACATCAATACGGGAGAGGAGGGGTAGAATGGTGGTTCGGAGCCGAGCTAGGTTTTTATGGGTTTTCTCTCTCCTATTATTGGCCCTGCTGGTGGGTAACGGGCCCGGGCTGACCCAAGCCAAGGCGGAGTTCCCCTACGAGAAGAGCGAGGCATGCGGGACGTGCCATAAGGATATTTATACTATGTGGAATAGGGCCATGCACTCCAACGCTTATAACGACCCCATCTTCATGTCCAGCTTTTTACAGGCCTTTTTCCAGACGAACGGAGCGGCCACGCGGTTCTGCCTGAGCTGCCACGATCCAACCAGCGCCATCGGCCCAGAATTCAATGTGGAGAGTGATATCAAGGGCCAGGGGGTAACCTGTGATTTTTGTCATACTATCCGGGAGGTAAAGCTGGACCACCCGGAGGGCCCCTTTATCAGAACCCCTGGCAGGATGAAGACGGGCCCATACTCCAACGCTAAATCCCCGGCCCATACTACCGAGCAAAAGGCGTTCTTCAAGAAATCCGAATTGTGCGGCGGATGTCACCGGCTCAAGGCGAAGACCGGGGTTCTCATTATCGGAACTTATGAGGAGTGGAAGGAGAGCACCTACGCTTCCTCAGGCATTCAGTGCCAGGATTGCCACATGCCCGTCCAAAAGGGCAAGAGGATCGTCTCCCCGGAGTTGAAGGTGCCGAAGCGGGATGTCAACCTTCATAACCTTGCGGGAGGCCATTCCATTGAACAGGTCAAAACGGCCCTGAGGGTAAAGATCAAGGAGGTGAAAAGGGAGGAGAGCAGCCTCCGGGTGGGTGTGGAGGTGGCCAATGTGGGATCGGGCCATAAGATCCCAACGGGCACCCCTTCCAGGAAGCTCTTATTGAAGGTAATAGTGAGGGATAAATCGGGGAGACTCTACTTGGAAGACGAGAAGGTATTCGAGAAGGTCTTGATGGATGAGAATAAGAAGATTCTGAGGGAAGACCATGAAATCTTCTTGAGGGCCGCCCGGATATACTACGATAACCGGATCTCCCCCAAAGAGGTCAGGGAGGTATGGTACTCCTTCCATATTCCTTACAAGGATTTAATACGGGACTATCAGAAGAAGCTTTTCATCGAAGCCAAGGCCATGTATCACTATTTGCCCTGGGTACTGGGGCCCCGTCGGATGGAGATCGAGGTGGCAAGCGATGTGAAGCGGCCCCAGTAAAATGACGGGGTTATTCCTTCGGAGGAAAAGATGACCCAGGCCCATATCTTGAAGGAAGTGGAACTTTTTAGAGATTTAACGGAAACACAATTGGAGAAAATTGTCCGGAATGCCCAGGAGAAGGTTTACGAGTCGGAGGAGATTATCTTTTTACACGGCGACGAGGCCAAAGCCCTCTTTGTACTCCTGGAAGGCACGGTGGACTTGAAGATTAAGGCCTTCGAGGATNNAAGGCCTTCGAGGATATCGATTTGATGACCTCTAAACTGACGAGGAAAGGGGATGTATTCGGGACAGCCTCCCTCATGATGCCCCAACTCTATAATGTCACGGCGAGATGTTTGGAAAATACAAGGGTCTTGGCCATCGATGCGTACGCCCTGCGAAGTCTGATCGATGATGATCCCAAACTCGGCCTGGAGATCATGAGGCAGTTGGCGCAACTCTATTTCGGCCGGCTCAACGAGACGAGAGAGGGAATAACCAACCTGTTTCAGGTCTTCAGGCTTCAAAGGCCCTGAGGGGGAAGATGAAACCTGAGCGGTTTCGGGTGAAATTGCCCGACAAAGAGTGGTTTGAGGAGAACATCGGGTGCGAGAATGCCTGCCCTGTCAATACCAATGCCCCGGCCTATATCGCCGCTATCATGGGGGGAGATTTTGATAAGGCCTTCGAGATTAACAGGGGGGATAATCTCTTCCCCGCGATCCTTGGACGGATCTGCGTTCACCCCTGCGAGGAAAAGTGCAGGAGGGGAATTCAGTTTGACCGTCCCATCTCTATCTGTTCATTGAAACGCGCCAGCGCTGACTTCAGGATTCAACCAACGAAAAGACGTGAGCTGGATGAGATCCGGAGGAAAAAGAAGAAGGACCAGAAGGTTGCCATCATAGGGGCTGGACCGTCCGGGCTTGCCGCGGCTAACGATCTGGCCCGAATGGGATACCGCGTGACCGTCTATGAGTCCCTTCCCGTGAAGGGGGGAATGCTCATCGCCGGGATCCCTCCTTACCGACTCCCACGCCAGGTAGTGGAGGAGGCATTCGAGGAGCTCAAGTATCTGGGGGTTGACATTCGGATGGGAACCCCCATCGGGCAGGAAATAAAGCTGGAAGACCTGCGGAGGGATTGCGATGCCGTGTACATCGCTGCCGGTGCTCACAAGGCGGAGAAACTGGGAATACGGGGTGAGGAGCATGATGGGGTCATTCACGGTGTCACCTTCATGCGCAAGGTCAACCTGGAGGAGAGGGATCTCAAAACGGGGAAACGAGTCGCCGTCATTGGCGGCGGAAATACGGCCATTGACACGGCGAGGTCATCCCTTCGATTGGGTGCCGAAGAGGTTCATATCTTCTACCGGAGAACCAGAGCGGAGATGCCCGTTGATGAACGGGAGCTCGAGGAGGCCGAGATCGAAGGCATTAAGATCAACTACCTTACTTCTCCCGTCGAGGTTTTGGCCGCCGACGGCAAGAAGGTGGTCGGTATCCGGTGCATCAGAAACAGGCTGGGGGAACCTGACGATTCAGGTCGAAGGCGACCCATCCCCATTGAGGGATCGGAATTTGAGATCCCCTGTGATGTGGTCATCCCTGCCGTCAGCCAATCCCCTGATATCTCATTTCTCCCCGAGGAGGTCGGCCTCGAGGTGTCCAAATGGGATCGATTGGTCGTCGACCCCGACACGTTTCAGACCAACGTGCCCGGGATCTTCGCCGGTGGGGATTTCGTGACGGGGCCCAGGGACGTGATCAGGGTAATAGCAGATGGCAGGAGGGCCGCCGTCTCCATCGATCTCTACCTTTCGAGGGGTAAGGAACCTCGAAAGAGGGAGGCTTTCTTCACCCCGGTGGGAGATATTTCCCTAGAACGGAATCTCGAGAAGATCCCGAGGCATAGGATGCCTACCCTCCCGCCGGGAAGAAGGGATTCCCTCCACGAGGAGGTTGATCTCGGATTCTCCCGTGACGAAGCTGTTGGAGAGGCCAAACGGTGCTTCCAATGTTACATTTTTACGATATCTTCGATCGAAAGAAATGTATCCTCTGCGGGGGATGCGTGGACGTTTGCCCGCGATACTGCTTCAGGATGGTCAAGCTCGATGAGATAGAGGGAGACGAACATCTTCAAGGGCTGGTTGAACGCCTTTTCGGGGTTCCCCTTGAAAGGATACGGGAGGAAAGGGGTGAAATGCTTGAATTGGGCACCGCCATGATCAAGGAGGAATCCCGGTGTATCCAGTGCGGCCTCTGCGCCAAGAGATGCCCCACAGGCGCCATATCTTTGGAACTATTTCATCGAGCGACGACCCTCTACGAAGATGAGGAATCAGGGGCTTCGCCGCAATTCGAGTAGCGAAAGAACGGAAAGTTGGAATGTTGGAACGATGGGTGAGAGGAAGGAAAGAGCTAAGTTCACTGCGTTCACAATCTAAACCGAATAAACGGAATGACAGAATGAACCACATAGACCAAATAGACCCAAGTGGTGGAATAATCGGTTAAAGGATGGATATCCCTCCGATAGGGGCTGGAGGAGCATCCATCTACGGCGGACTTGAGGCCAAAGGATAAGAATCTTTTGTCTTCTGCCTCAGCGAAGTGCTCCTAGACCATAGGAAACGCCTTTTCCGCTTTTACTCCCCACTATTCATTATTCCAACGCTCGATCATTCTGTGTCCATAGCATAAATCTATCATGATAACAATCCCTATGATGCTAAGGAATGATAGAAATTCCGAGACCTAACTTACAAGACCTTTGAGGGTCCCACTATTTTCCGGTTAGGAGGCACCCCTGGCCGAAGGGGGAAAAAATGATTGAGAGGTTAATCCAATCCAAATTTTGTAAATCGATCTTCAGGAGCGGGCTCCCCGATACCCCGTTAAAGAAATCGATGGTAATGTTTAATAACTTCTTCCTCCATATCTTCCCCGTGAAGATCAAAAGGCATGGGATCAAATTCACCTTTACGTACTGCCTGGGGGGCATCTCCTGTCTGCTCTTTGTCATCCTCACCATTACAGGGGTCCTCTTGATGTTCCTCTACGCCCCGACTGTCGAGAGGGCTTACCACGATATGAAATTTCTATCCACAGGCGTTTACAACGGCCAGATTCTGAGGAATCTTCACCGATGGGCGGCCCATGCCATGGTCATAATGGTCTTTCTCCACATGATCCGGGTATTCTACACCCGCTCTTACCGCCCTCCCAGGGAGTTCAACTGGGTTGTCGGGGTCATCCTCTTCGTCTTGACGCTGGGGTTGAGTTACACCGGTTACCTCCTCCCGTGGGACCAATTGGCGTACTGGGGGATTACCGTCGGCACAACCATTGCGGGCTACACTCCCCTCGTTGGAGATAAAATCCGCTTCTTTATGCTGGGGGCGGATGAGGTGGGACAACAGGCCCTGCTCAGGTTCTATGTNNATGGCGATCCATTTTTGGAGAATCCGAAAAGACGGGGGAATCTCGGACCCGTTATAAATTTGATGATATCGTAAAAAGTCAAAATTCGATGGCAAAGTAAAAAACTCCAAATTCAAGGCGCGCAAATCCTGAGGAATGAGGCGTACTTACAGTACGATGCAGTGACGAAGGATGCAGCGCAACGGAGAAGTTGGACTTTTTACGAAGCCATCAAATGTGGGAGACAACTATGGCCGAAGAAACAAGGGCAAAAGAAGAGGGGGTCTTTGAGAAAGCCCCTGACAAGACCTATGGGTTGATGGAACTGGTTGAAGGGACATCCCCGATGGTAGAGAAGAAACCCGAAGACCTGGTTGACACCTGGCCCCACTATATCGTTCCCATGACCCTCTGTATTCTTGCCGCAACATTGTGTCTGCTCATTTTTTCCTGGCTTTTCAACGCTCCCTTGGAGGAGATGGCAAATCCGCTGGTAACCCCCAATCCGGGGAAAGCCCCGTGGTACTTTACCGGGATTCAGGAACTCATCCATTTCCGATGGGCTCCTCCCGCTGTAATGGGGGTGATCATTCCAGTCATCATCGTCATTTGGCTCGCCCTTATCCCCTATATCGATACTGGAAAGAAGAGAACCGTTCTGGCTATCCTCTTTATCCTCTTCGTCTTCGGGGCCATTGTGTTGACCGTTATTGGCTCCTTATTCCNNCTCCTTATTCCGGGGTGAGAATTGGGGGTTCGTGGTGCCGTGGGGATAGTGGCCAAGTGCCAGTTGTATCGCTGAAGAAATCATAGAATAGTACGAGGGAAAGAATGACTGAAGAAGAAAGAGGGATTTCCAGAAGAAAGATTATCGGTTACGGGTGGATTGCGGCAACTGTCATCGTCGTGGGGGAGTTGATTGGAGGAACCCTCGCCTTTCTCTGGCCCAAAGTCAAGGGAAAAAGGGCAGAAAAGATATTTCCTGCAGGGAAAGTCGATGATTTTCAAGTGGGAAAGATCGTCTCTTTTCGGAAGGAAAAGGTCTTCATCAACAGGACGAATAAAGGGTTCCTAGCGTTGTCGTCGATATGCACGCATCTTCGCTGTGTCGTTCGGTGGACCGAGCCGAAGAAGATGTTTGAATGTCCCTGCCATGGGGCCAAGTTCAACGACGTGGGGGAGGTCCTAGAGGGCCCGCCGCCCAGGCCAATGGATATTTACCCAATTGAGATCGTAGAAGACAAGATCGTCGTGGATACAAGCAAGGTCATCCAACGAAAGAAATTCCATCGGTCTCAACTGGTGTCGGCGTAGGGAGAGGAATTATGGATAGACAGATTACCTGGTGCTTCGTGCTTACTGTGGCCATCGTCATATTTTTGACCTTTTACTGGATTCTTGAGCCATCTCGACTCAAGGCCACGGCCGAAAAAATGCGATTGGAGGCGGTGGAAAGGGGAAGGCCCCTCTATCTAACCCATTGTGCCGATTGTCATGGGAAAGATGGCGAAGGTCTTAAGGGCGTTTCCCCTTTAAACTCGAAACGATTCCTCGAGGAGGTGGACGATGAGATTATGTATAAGATAATCGAGAGGGGAATTCCGAGAACTGGAATGGCCCCCCTGGGCGACACTGAAGGAGGCCCCCTCAATAAGGACCATATCGAAAATCTGGTGACCTTTATTCGGAATTGGGAAAAGACGGCCCCCCTTTTGGAAGAAGCCCCTCGGGAAAAAGCCGAGCGAGAAGAGGCGGCCTACGTTGGATCTCAAGAATGCATCGACTGCCACGAAGGGATGAATGAAGAATACATAAAAGCCTGGAGGGATTCTCCCATGGCGACCATGGCGTATCTCAGGATTAAGGATGATCCCAACAAGGAGAAGTGCTACTCATGCCATACTACCGGCTACGACCCAGTAACAAAGGTCTTTGTTGAGAGGAACATCGGGTGCGAGGCATGCCATGGGCCCGGGGAAAAATACCAAACCATGATGATGGGAGCCGAAGCCGAAAAGGGAGGGGAGATCGCCAACGAGAACGCACGGAAATCATGCGGAAAGTGCCATAACCCCCACATTCCCACGAAGATCCATGCCGAATTAGCCCGAAAGGGTTAACGCAAAGGAGACTGTTCGGCGAGCAGAATCCAGGACCCTTGAATGTGCTACCTTTAACCCACTTTTCTCTGGAACTTTCAGCGTGCCTGAGCAGGGGCAAATGGGCCCGCGAGCAGGGAACCCATTCGCCCCTTAGAATCGCTTTTTTTAAATCATTTTAATGTCTGGGCGTACGACAGGATATCGATTGTCCCTGCATCTGAAAGCTTATCATCCACGATAGCGGATGGCATACGGGTTCCCGGATGTCCCCATCGTATCTTATGGAGAGTCTCCTGCGGATTGTCCTTGGCGAGCCATCCCACTCCCTGGATTCCTCCCTTTTTCTTGTCGAAGTCCGCCTTATTGCCATCCACGCCGTGACACGCCGCATCCGCACACGATGATTGAAATAACGACTTTCCTTTATTGGGGTTGCCCTTGGTAGAACCGTCAGCATTGATAGCGGTCCCAATATCGATAAGCCCTTCACGAATGAGCCGCACCAGTGCCCAAATATCACTGTCCGTGAGATAACCCGAGAAATCGTGCTTCATCTTGGCGTTCTTTAAGGCACCATAGAGCTCTTCAGGGCTTTTCGTTCTCGCATCATAAACGCCTTTGATCCCGGTGTAATGCGACCCTTTCTTGTAACGCCCATCTTTCCCGATGTAGTCCCAACCGTGACATTCCTTGCACCTCCACGTAGTCGCTCCCCTCTTTTTCCCTATGGCAGGATACGCCGGGTGGTTGCCGCTTACCTTGACCTTCTTGATCTTGGGCCAATTATCATACAGCAATCCCCCAAGCTTGATGTCAGCTTTCTGGTAACCTTCGGGTAGTGTGCTTTCCCTTGGTTTCTCCATTGCACAACTCGACAACGCCATAACTGTCAAAACCGCAATAGCAGACAAAAACATTCGGCTCAGATCCCTCTTCATGCTCGTTACCTCCTCCATGATATGTTTCCTCCGTGAACTTCCACCTTCCAATTCCTGGTTCTGACCAATAACTGTTCATCTCTTAGATGAAAAAAAGGTTCTATCCAAGCATCACCTCCTTTCCGTTCGTTCACCGATGAGCCATCCAAGAAAAATTTTTATATACCCCAACGTGGTAATTATTTCAAGTAACTTTCTTAAATTTCTTGCCCAAGTCCATAAATAATCAATACAGACCCAAATGCCAAGATGTTTACCGACGACGGCAAGTTTGCCAAGGGGTACCTCACCGTGGAATACGCATGCCTTTACTGCCATCCCGTGGAGACAAAAGAGTGGGCATTGAAGTATTCAAAGGGTGTTCACATCTTCGGCAAGAAGTAAAAGCAAAATCAAGGTCTTACGGA
>JABAOH010002918.1_pt1 | contig 10133 bp, 12 predicted proteins | sample 7062181 | NCBI WGS metagenome assembly JABAOH01 (sample SAMN14538630, study PRJNA623070) | marine sediment metagenome | biome: marine biome [ENVO:00000428]; feature: marine pelagic biome [ENVO:01000023]; material: deep marine sediment [ENVO:00002113]; isolation source: pool of 5 deep marine... | reverse complement strand
CTCATCCAGCTCAATCACAACGGGCAGGCCATCCTCCTCATCACCCACGACGACAAGCTCGTCTGTCGCTACGCCGGGCGGATCATCCTGCTGGCAGAAGGGCGCATCGTCGCCGAACATCACAACGGACAACGGGCCCAAGCTCAGCAGATAAGGGATTTCGAATTTCATGATTCGCTGATTCGCTGATTCGCTGATTCGCTGATTCGCAGATTCGCAAGGAGGAACAGTGAAGACATTCACCACACGAGACTGGGTCTACATTGCTGTCTTTGGCGCTCTCTGGGGGGCCATTGAGATCACCCTGGGGGCTTATCTGCACGTCATCTTCCCCCCGCTGGCCGACACCTTTCTGGTGGGAGTGATCATGGCCGGGCTGGGGGGCGTCATCGCTCTGACGGGACGTCACTTTGTGCCCTACACAGGCAGCGTGCTCATGATCGGCATAGTGACCGCCCTGCTGAAGGCCCTCAGCCTGGGCGGAGTAAAGATCGGACCGATGGTGGCCATCCTGGCCGAGAGCTTGCTGATAGAAGCAGGGCTTCTCTTGACCCGCCGGCCAACGCGCTGGGCTTTCGCCCTGGCCGGGGCGCTGGCCGTCAGTTGGAACTTTTTCCACAAGTTCGTGATGATGCGCCTGCTCTTCGGCAGGGGAGCCTCCGAGGTGGCCGTACAGATGGTCAAGGACGGCAGCAAATTGCTGGGCCTCGATGTCCGCTACAGCATCGCCATCCTGGTGGTATTGTTTGTCATCAGGCTCGTCGTCGGGGCAGCGGCTGGCTGGCTGGCCTGGGACCTGGGTGGGGCCGTGCGGCGGCGGCTGGCGAGAGAGGGATGACGAGATTCGGGATTCGAGCTTTGAGATTTGAGAATCTGAGCCCCTGGGGCTATCTTGTCTTCCTGCTCTGGACGCTGCTCCTGGTCGGCCTGCTGCCAGACCAGCGGGTGGCGCTGTTGCTGGGCAGCGTGCTCCTCTTCGCCCTCCTCACCGGCAGCGATGGATTGCGCCCTCTGCGTCGGCTCCGCTTCTGGACCCTGATCCTCTCAGCGCTGGCTCTCGGCCCCCTGGTGCTGGGTGAAAAAGACCTGGCCTGGGGTTGGCTGCACCTCTCACGGGACGGGTTCTGGATGGGGTTATGGATGGCTTTGCGGGCCCTCTGCCTGACCGTGGCTTTCAGCGTGGCCCTCAGCGCCCTCTCTGTTTCGGAGATGGCCCGGCTTTTCGAAACGGTGGGTTTGAAAGGACTCGGCTTCGCCCTGGGGGTGGCTCTGAACCTGCTGCCCACCCTACAGGAGAACGCTACGGCGGCCTACCACACTTTGCGCCTGCGGGGTGGGTTCCGCCGCCGCCCCTGGCAGGCTCTGAAGCTGTTTCTGGTCACCGTCATCGCCAACGCCCTGCGGCACAGCGACGACGTGATCAACGCCGCCGCTGCCCGCGCCTTTGAGCCCACGGTGCGACGGGGGGAGCCAGTACGCTTTCAATGGGCCGATGGCTTGCTGGCGGTCGCGTTGTTGGGCCTGGGGTTCGGGTTGGCCCTCTGGCCGTTGTGAGGTGGCGTGATGACCTATCGTGGCTACATCTCCGACCTGGACGGGACCATCTATCGCGGAGAGGAGGTCATCCCCGGCGCCCCGCAGACGATCGCCGAGCTGAGGCAGCGGGGCTGCGGTGTGGTCTTTCTCTCCAACAAGCCTCTGGAGCGGCGGCAGGCTTACGCCGAGAAGCTGACCCGCCTGGGCATCCCCACCTCCCCGGACGAAGTAATCAACTCATCCCTGGTCCTGGCCCGCTACCTGGCCAACAGCCAACATGGACTGGCCGGGGCCACAGTCTTTGCCATCGGCGAGCCGCCCTTGTTGGAGGAGCTGACCGCCGCCGGTCTTAGCCTCAGCCATACACCAGAAGAGATCGAGGTGGTCATTGCCAGCTTTGACCGCACCTTCGACTATCACAAGCTGAACATCGGCTTCCAGGCTCTACGCCGAGGGGCGCGTTTCCTGGCCACCAACGCCGACCGCACCTGCCCCGTTGAAGGGGGCGAAATCCCAGACGCGGGCGCCATCATCGGCGCGTTGGAGGGATGTAGCAATCGTCAAGTAGAACTGGTGGTCGGGAAGCCATCGCCCTTGATCATGGAAATGGCTCTCCAACGGCTGGGGCTACCGGCCGACGCCTGTCTGATGGTGGGCGACCGCCTGGAAACCGACATCGTGATGGGCCGCCGCGCTGGCATGTCTACGGCGCTGGTGCTCAGCGGCGTCACCCGGCGAGAGGACCTTGCTCGTTCATCTATTCAGCCGGACTATGTGCTGGAAAGCATCGCCGACTTGCGAGACCCTAAGGGTTTCGGAAACCCTTAGGGTCTGGATTGACGACAGGCACAGCCTCAATGAGTTGGACCACGCCCAGGGCGTACCGTTCGCTGCGGGTGATGGTGAAACCGGCCGAGGCCACCGTGGCCTCGGTCTCCCGGTTCAGGTGACAGCTCCGGCTCCAGGCGTGCCAGGGCAGGTCCAAAAGGTCCGTCAGGCGGGCTACCCAGGGATGGGCACCGCGTACATGCTCCAGCAGGAGCAGCCGGCCGCCGGGACGCAGCACACGGCGCACCTCTTGCAGGACGCTCGGGGGATCGGTCACATTGCAGAAAAGGAAAGAGCCAACCACCCCATCAAAGGTGGCATCGGGAAAGGCCAGGTGGTGGACGTCAACCTGGCCCAACTTTACCACAGCGCGCGTCCGACGGCGGCGGGCTGCCGCCAGCATCTCAGCGCTGGCGTCCACCGCCACCACGCGGCTGCCGGCCGGGTAGAAAGGTAGATTGGCCCCCGTCCCCACTCCCACCTCCAGCAACAAACGCGGAAACGCGGAGGGGCGGAAGGCGCGGAAAGCTCGCTGGCGCANNATGAAGAGGTCATAGCCCGAAGCCAAAGCGTCGAAGGGTGCCATCTCACCCTTTCAGCCGCTCCAATTCTTCTTCCAACTCTTCCAGCCTCATCAACATCGCCGGTGGCACAGCCTGCACCGCAACAGTGGTGAGTGTTTAGGCCACCGGGCTTTGAGATCGGCCATTTCTCGCTCCAGTTCCTGCCTGCGGGCCTCCCGTCTTTTCTCCTCTTGCGACATTCAGGCTCTCCTTCAGCGCCGGAGGGTGGCCACCAGCCGTTGGGGATGCAGCAGCAAATCCAGTGCCGCGCCGATGTCGGGCACGATCAGGTCGGCGTTCTGCCATCCAACAAGGGCCAGCCCCTCCGGCCCCAACACGGCGACCCCCAGAGCCGCCACGGCCAGCATCTCCCCATCGTTGGCCCCGTTCCCCACAGCAGCCACCTTCTCCGCTCCCAGCGATTCGACAAAGGCCCGTTTCTGAGCCGCTTCGTCACCTGGCGTCAGGCGATGCAGACGGATACCCAGAGCGGCAGCCGTGGCCGCCCCTCGCCCCCGGGTGTCAGCCGTCAACAGGTGGATCTGCAAATGGGGCGACAGGGCCGCCAGCCGTTCGGCCACGCCGGGCAGGACCTCCCCATCCAGAGCCAGGGTGCCGTTCAAGTCCAGTGCCAGGTGCTCCAGCACCAATCGGTCATAGCCGGGAATCTCGACGGTCAGCATCGGCCCACCTGCGTCGGCTGCAGCATCCATCAGAAAGCTTCTTTGCTTCGCGCCAGGTTAAAGACATAACACTCCTCCCTCGCATTTGAATTGAATTCATTGTATTCCACCTCATCCCCTTTGTCAACCTGGGTAATAATCGGGCCTGCGCAGCAGATCGGGGAGTGTGAGGGGTATCCCTCCACAACTCCCCTCCAAAGGAGGAACAACACGCAAGAGAGTGACCACCCTTTCGTGCTGAAGATGAAATTAGTGGCCGATTGGTGACGCCAAGTTCTGTATGCGCTCAATCGAACCTCTTTCGGTACTTGGCGGTATATAAAAAGACCGCTTTTGCCCCGACCAGGGTAGTTATCGGGACGTGGGCGTCCAGTGCTACAATGGGAATGCACCTCGATAGCTATTTGCATTTCCTACATTTCGCACCCATGAAATTCCTCCGGGTCCTTTGGAGTCGAGGCTTTAGCCGGTTCTCTGACCCAAAAACCCGCCTGAAGGCTCTACTCCAACCCTCAAAAACGCTTTTGGAGACGGATAGGATAGCGGAGGGTGCGAAAAACAGGGTATTTAGGAGGATACCAATGACGAAAAGGCTGTGTTGGATCGCTTCACTGCTGCTGTTCCTGAGCTCGTGTGCACCGTCTGCCGGCACCCCAAGCGCCGACCCAACTTCAACCCAGCAGAGTGATCCGGTAACGCTCCAGATCCTCTTCATTGGCAACAGCCACATGTACACCAACAACCTTCCCAGGATGTTCGCTAGACTGGCTGAAGCGGGTGGTCACAAGGCCAACGTGGACATGGCAGCCAAGACCGGGTACTCGCTGGAAGATCACGTCACCGATAGCGACACGTTAGAAAAGATTGATAGCGCCAAGTGGGATATCGTGGTCTTGCAGGAAAACATGTTCATTCCAGGGGTAGAGTCCAAGCGGAACGAGCACATGTTTCCAGCAGCTCGCTTCTTGGACCAAAAGATCAGAAACAATGGGGCGCAGACCATCTTCTTCATGACCTGGGCCAGTGCCTGGCACATTGCCGATAACAGATTGGCTGACTTTGTTGACGACCAAGCGCGGATCTCTGTAGGGTACCAGACCATTGCCCAAGAGCTAGACGCTCCTGTGGCTCCAGTTGGTATTGCCTTTGAAAAGTCCTTGCAGCAGAGGCCAGACCTATTCCTCTGGAAAGGGGATGACTACCTCCATGCCAATGGCATGGGCACCTACCTGGCTGCCTGTGTTCTCTATGCCTTTATCTACCGAGAGAGCCCAGAAGGCTTGAGCTACATGCCCAGACCAGAGGATACCGCTCGGTTCTTGCAGTCCATCGCCGCCCAAACAGTCCTAACCGATTCCACACCCTAAGGAGAGACTCGTGCAGCCAACCGTTAACACCCTTCCCACCAAGGCGCTACCCCCTGAACGGTTACCTGGTGACAACCACCGCGCCCCCCAACAACACCTCTCAGGGCAACCCTCAGGCAAAAAAAGGTTGAAAAAGCACCATCCAATCATCCCCATACTCTATCTGCTATGCATGACCGCCCTCCTCAGTGCATGTGGCCCGATTCACACCACGCCCACACCCACACAGATGCCCCATTTCGAAGGTCAAGAGGTCAGCTTCACCACCGAGGACGGCCTCAAGATTTACGGCAAAATCTATAGAGGCGGCCCAGACCTCGCCGTCATACTGGCCCATCAGCGAGACAAAATGGCTACCCAAAAAAGCTGGCAGTTCTTTGCCGAGCTCCTCGCCACCCAAGGATATACTGCCCTAACCTACAACTTCCGCGGCATCGGCCGATCTGAAGGCGATATTAACTATATGGAAAGCGAGATTGTCAAAGATACCAGCGCCGCCATCGAATTCCTCCAGAGCCAGGGCTTTACCCGTATAGTCTGCATTGGCGCCAGCATGGGCGGGACCTCCTGCATGGAGGCCGCCCTGCATCATGACCTGCAAGGGCTAGTCGTCATCGCCGCCCCAATGAGCCTGGGCGAACCGACCAAAATAACCATGGATGATCTCAAGGCACTCACCCTGCCCAAACTCTTCATCTGCACCGAGAACGACAGATTTGGGCGCATCCCCAAGCACACCCAATTAATGTATGACAATTCTCCCCAACCAAAGCAACTCAAATTCTTTACCGGAAACGCCCATGGCACCGAGCTGTTCTACACATCACACAAAGAAGAGTTCCGGCAGCTTTTGCTCGATTTCCTCGAGGATTTGCGGTGAAGTGAACAACCTCTCCATGGCACAGATAATTGAATGTAAGGTAACGAAAAGGCCGACACCACTCATGTGGTACGGCCTTTTTTTCGTCTGTGCCAATCGGCGACGACAGTCAGCCCCTGATCGTGTTGCCGCCTATTCCATCCTTCTTCGCAGACTGGCTCTCATCGTCTGACATAGCGCCGAAACCGCGGATAAAGTCTAACATCCCATCCAAGTTAAGGAACGCGGCGCTCTTGCTACTCTGTACGTGCTCAATGCGGCCGCGCCAGCGTGGCCCGGCGGCCGACCACTCCCGCCAAAAGCGCACGACGAAGGTGCTGATTGGTGGAACTGGGGGCGACTCGGTCATGCAGTGTCCCTCTCGGCTAGACCCTTCGGGTTTCCAAAACCCGAAGGGTCTTTAGGACGCCCGCCGCAGACTCAGGCCCAGGGCCAGGAGCAGCAACCCGCCAGCCCCCAGCCACAGCGGCAGCGTCCCGCCTGGGCTGGTTCCACCCGTCTCCGGCAGGGCCTTGGCCAGTGCCGCTTCGACCGTAAAGTTCACCACCAGATCGTACGTTCCGGCCTCGGTCACGTGAAAGCCATCGTCCACTTGCTGGCTGAGGTGCAGCACGCTGCGCAGGGTGTGCGCGCCGGCCGTTGGATTCCCGACCACCACATCCCAACTGCGGAGCTTGGTGATCACTTCCTCGTTTGGATCGTGACCAGGCAGCCCCGTCTGGGGCATGTCGGCGTCATAGGTGCCAAAGGCATTCAGCTCTACTTGTCGGCCGTCGAGATACAACTCCCAGGTCATGGCCTGCCAGTTCGAGTTACGCAGGGCCTCGTCCGCTGAGAACCAGCCGTGTCCTATGGCCAACTCGGGCAGGGGTGGGACGTTACATTCCGTGGTCGTGACGCCGGGGTTGAGAACGGCACCGCGAAAGATCAATGCGTCTACAACGGGGAAGCCACGGCCGCTTGGGTAAGCGCCCTCGGCCAGGAGTCGTCGCGCCCGGTCGGGATCGTGCGGCAGGGCGATCCCGGCTGAGTGCCCCGGCATCCCCGGGGGCACGAACCCGCCCGTGCCCGGGAACACGGAGCCTCGCATGACCATGTCTGCCAGCGTCTCCCTGTCTATCGTGTGTACAAAAGCCCGACGCACCCGAGGGTCGTCGAAGGGCGGCCGGCTGGCGTCGAACCCCACGAAGATCGTGGCCAGCCACGGCGACGAGACATAGTCCGCGGCGTGCCGCTGCCGGGCGTGGTCCAAGGCGGGCGGCGGGACATGCCACAAGTCCCACACGTCCAGGCCATCGGCCTCGTACAGTTCCAGTGCAGCGGACCACTCCAATGCGAACAGTTCTACCCGCTGCACGTTCCCTGTGAACGGGCCCCGGTACTCGGGGTTACGCACCAGGGCCAGCGACTCGCTCCGCTTCCAGGCCTCCAGCTTGAAAGGACCGTTGGTGACGATATTCTCTGCGTCCATCCACGCCGCGCCGTGTGCTTCCACCACGTGTCGGGGTACGGGATAGCTAGGATGGCCGACCAGCAGGTGGGGGAAATAGCCGGTTGGTCCTTCCAGTTCCACCACCAGGGTGACCTCGTCGAGAGCCCGCACCCGCGCCTGTAAAGGAGAATCCCGCCCCGAGGGGCGGGATTCTCCTTGTCGCGAACCCTATAGCAAATGGCAAGCAGCGATGATCGGAGCAAACAGAGAAGATGCCAGAGACATCACGGTAATCAGCGTGTTGAGGGAGGGGCCGGCCGTATCTTTGAACGGATCGCCGACGGTGTCGCCGACGACGCTGGCCTTGTGCGCATCAGAGCGAGGGCCGCCGAACCCCCCCGATTCAATGAACTTTTTAGCGTTATCCCACAGCCCCCCGGCATTGGACATCAGCAGCGCGAAAATGACCCCGGTGAAGATGCTGCCCCCCAGGAACCCACCCAGAGCCTCGGGGCCAAGAATGAAGCCAACCAGGACAGGCAGAACAATGGCCAGCAAGGCCGGTACAACCAGAGACGTGAGTGCACCCTGGGCCGCCAGACCCACACAGGCTGCATAGTCGGGCTTTTCCGTGCCCGCCAGGATGCCAGGGCGTTCGCGGAATTGCCGGCGGACTTCCTCAATCATATCGAAGGCATTGTGCGTAACGGATAACATAGTGAGGGCGCTGAACAACGGCGGGGTTATCGCGCCCAATAGGACACCCGCGACGACAATGGGCTGTCGCAGGCTGATGGTCAGTTCCACACCCCTTGCTCCCACTACCTCCGCATAGGCCGCAAAGAGCGCCAGGACGGTCAGTGCTGCGGCGCTGACCGCAAAGCCTTTGGTGATGGCCTTAGCCGTGTTGCCGGCCGCATCGAGCACGTCAGTCGTATCAATGACTTCCTGTGACATCCCGGCCATCTCGGCGATGCCCCGCGCGTTGTCCACGATAGGCCCGTAAGCGTCAGAGGAAACAATCATGCCACTGACGGCCAACATTCCTACCGCGCTTATGCCGACCCCGTAGATGCCGCTTATGCCAGACAATTCTGTCAGGTAGTAGGAAAACAGCGTTGCCATAACAATGCCAATGATCGAGGGAACGATGCTGACCAACCCATAGCTGTAGCCGGTGATGATGTTAATGGCCGCGCCAGAACCGGAGACGCGGGCTGTCTCCATCACCGGGTGGAAATCTGATGAAGTGTAGTAATCGGAAGTAAAACCGATGACGACGCCGGTAATGAGCCCGGCCAGCGTGGCCCACAGCACGCCGAGGTTATAGCTGCCCAACAACACGGTGGCAGCAGCCAGCACGCCAAAGATTGCGCAGGTGATGATCGTCCCGCTGTTGAGAGCCCTGCCTGGCTTGCCGCTCTTGCCGACGCGCACAAACTGGATACCGATGAGCGAAGCGACGATGCCCAGCGTGCACAAAACCAGGGGAAACAGAGTGTACCTAGCCTGCAGCAGGCTATCACTGGCAAAGAGTGACGTTCCCAAAAGCATGGCAGCCACAGTACTGGCCACGTAGCTATCAAAAATATCTGCTCCCATGCCGGCCACATCGCCCACGTTATCACCGACGTTATCGGCGACCACGGCTGGGTTGCGGGGGTCATCCTCAGGGATGCCAATCTCGACCTTGCCCACCAGATCGGCCGCGATGTCGGCCGTCTTGGTGTAGATCCCACCGCCCGCTTTGGCCAACAAGGCCAACGCCGACGCTCCAAAGCTGAAGCCGAGAATGATCTCGGGATCGCCAGTAACAAGGTACACGACACTCATACCAATGATCGCCAAGCCCACCATAGCCAGACCCATCACTGAACCGGCATAGAAGGCCACCTTGAAAGCACGGTTGATGCTCTCATTGGCCGCTGCTGCGCTTCGCACATTGGCAGACACAGCGACGGTCATACCCATATACCCGGCGATGGCAGAACATACCGCGCCGGCCACAAAGGCCAGCGCCGTCGTGATGCCCCGTGACGGATTGACGGCTACCGCCCCCATGCCCACATGCTCAATGTCGAAGCTGAACACGATGGCGATAATGACACCCAGCGCGACCGCGACAAGGGTCAGTGCCCGATAGAGACGACGCAGATAGGTTCTCGCCCCCTCTCGAATCCAGGACGCGACTTCCTGAGCCTGCTCGGATCCGGCGTCTTGCCGGTTGACCCAGATGTATAGCCAGATCGCTACTCCGAGAGAAACGGCACCTGCTATGATGGCTGCAAAGATCCAAGGCTGAGATATGGACATGGTTATTCCACCTGCTACACGGTCGGTTTAGATGAGTGTGGCTAACATTTGTAGTGCCTATAAGGTCTTAATCCAGCAACCACCCCGGCGACGAGGCCGGGCCTTTGAGCATTTTAGACCTACGAGCCGACGACTTGTCTGCGTAGAGCTGCCAGGGACAGCGCTTCAGGCTCATATGTTGGCAGAGCGCCACCAACGATAATGTTTGGCACGCAGTTCCTCCTGCGAGGGCAGAGGGAAATATAGGAGCCCTTCTTCATTCCCCACAAAGATCCCGCTCTTTATCGTGCGGTATGGGAACGAAGCCGGCTGGATACGGTTGACCATTTTGGAGTGGACGGTCTTGGTCCTTAGGTCCACAAGACATTGGCGCAGATGACCGATGTTGGAGTAGGGCAGATCGCGCACAGCGCCGCGTTCAGGGTCCTCGGCCAATTCATCCAGCCGTAGCTCTACGAAACAGATTGCTGGCAGGGAGAGAAGGCTAGCCGGAGTCTTGACAATAAGCTCATAAAACTCGCGGGGGCCTAG
>JABAOH010019018.1_pt2 | contig 10134 bp, 10 predicted proteins | sample 7062181 | NCBI WGS metagenome assembly JABAOH01 (sample SAMN14538630, study PRJNA623070) | marine sediment metagenome | biome: marine biome [ENVO:00000428]; feature: marine pelagic biome [ENVO:01000023]; material: deep marine sediment [ENVO:00002113]; isolation source: pool of 5 deep marine... | reverse complement strand
GACATAGAGAACTTGTGAGTGCATAACTAGTAGGTGCGGTGATAGGGTCTCAAGAGTTCTTCGAATATGGAGAGCATGGTCGGCATTTTGGTCACGATGTCAGTGAGTGTGACAATACCGACAAGTTTCTGCTTTTTCATAACTGGAAGCTTTTTGATTTTTCTCTTCGCCATCAACTTGGCCGCTTCGTCGATGCTCGTCGTTTCCCTTATGGTTAACACTGGGCTCGTCATAACTTGCCTGGCAGTCAGTGTTTCTGGGGCTAAGCACGGCTCCACTATCCTTCTAAGTATGTCTCGTTCAGTTATGATTCCTATTGGTCTGTTGCTCTGGACTACTATTATCGATCCTATGTTGAACTTGTTCATGGTGGCTACCACTTCTTTGACGCTAGAATCTGGTCGTACTACCCTCACATCTTTTGACATAATGTCTCTAACAAGGACTATGCCTGCCATTCTACTCTTGTCTCCAACCCACGCTTAACCATTCTAAGTCACAATCCTTTATGTATTTTGATCACGTGTGCGCATATTTGAAAAAGATGATGAAGTAATCATTCGTTTTTTGAGTGCCCCGTCGACTAGATGAGTTTTGCACAAAATAAGCGAGTTTGCAATTGATGTAATCGCTTTTTGATCTATACATTTGACGCGGCTTAAAGAACACATCAAATGCTAAAATATATCGATTTTGGGAAGATGATATTTATAGAAAAAACCTATCATTGCATTCATGGTGAAGGTAATGCAGTCTGTCAAAATTCCAAGGTTTCAAAGATTACGTGGCGAAGAAGCCATAAAAGCTCTTAATGAATTCATAGCTGAACTTGAAGAACAAAGAGGCAAGGAGTTGACCGACAAACAGACCAACGCTTTGATCAAGCTTGCAAAGGGACTGATGGCATCTATAAAAACAGAAATGTGGTCAATCACCTCACGCAAAGAGATCGCAGAGGCGCATGAGATGAGTTCGAAAGACCTACTTCTGTGGAAAGGTTATTCGGTCCGAAAGAGGCAATTTCTTTAGAAGATTCCTAGTCTTTTCTTCTTCTCTGGCTCCTCTGGTGCTTCGTCGCCTTCAAGCGTCGGTTCATCCTTTTCCTCGATTGACTCTGAAATTTCTTCTTTTTCCTCCAGCTTGTCTTCTTGGTCTTCGATTTCTGCTCTAAATTTTAGGACGGCTTCTGACACAGCCAACTTGTTTGGTTCTTTCAATTGGTCCTCCAGTTCCTTTTTTTCAATACGCAGAGCAGCAAGTGAATCGCCTTTTTCTTTCATCTTTCTCTCCAACTCCCGCACCACCAGTTTTTCTCGAAGAAGCTTCACGTTTTCCTCAACATTCTCTTGCTCATCCTCAATCTTTGCCAGTCTACTCTCCAGTTCGTTTCTCAGTTTCTGAAGCCTTTCCAGTTCCTGAGATACGTCAGCCATTCTTTTTTCCTCATTCTTGGTCTGTAGACAAGGAACAAAAAATAGGTTATGACGCCGAAATCTGTACTGCAAATTTCTCTTTCAGATACATTCGCGCTTCTCGCATCGTCCATAAAGTCGCGAGTTCTTGTGACAATAGAGCAATAAGAAGAAAACAGATTTTTTCGTCTAAACAGAAAAAAGATGCACGGTGTACTCTTTGACCGCACAAACATTCGACTTCAGGAGCCCCTACTTGGTTGCCTTGAGCTCGAATCGTATCCGCATACAACCATTGTGCCAACACAATAATTTTAAAGATAGAGACTTTGATAAATACGTTGAAGGAGTTGAAATGTTGAGTAATGCCAAAAACTATTACGAAACGGTCTTTCAACTACTGAAAAAGCATCACGCTTGGTTTAAACAGACAATTCCTTTGATAGCGAGTGAAAACGTTCCAAGTCCAGCTGTTCGTGAAGCAATAATAGCAGATTTCGGGAATAGGTACGCCGAAGGCTGGCCTGGAAAAAGAGTTTATGCCGGCTGTACATACATCGATCAAGTCGAATTGATTTGCATAGAACTAGCTAAAAAACTGTTTGACGCCGAATTTGTTGACGTCAGACCAATCTCAGGCGTTGCAGCAAACCTTTCTGTTTATACAGCTTTTACCGATCCAGGAGACTACATGCTTGCCCTGTCAATCCCATCTGGCGGCCACATTTCCATGGGGAAGAAAAAATTTGGAGGAACCGCGGGAGCCGTCCATGGACTCAATGTGGAATATCTCGTATTGGATCATCACGAGCTAAATGTTGACGTTGACAAAACTATTGAAAGAGTTGGAGAACTGACGAAAACGGAGAAAACTCCAAAGCTCGTTATGTTCGGTGGCAGTGTTCTTCCATTCCCACATCCGGTTAAGGAAATGGAAGAATATTTCCACAACCTCGGAGCCACCGTTGCCTACGACGCAGCGCATGTGGCGGGATTGATTGCCGGAAAGACTTTTCAAGATCCCCTGAGGGAAGGAGCAGACGTCGTAACATTAAGCACACATAAAACGTTGCCAGGCCCACAGCACGGAATGATCTTATCTTGGGAGAAACATGCCGAGAACATAAAGAAAGCGACGTTTCCAGGCGTCGTAAGCAATCATCATCTACATAACGTCGCAGGAGTGGCTGTTGCCCTCGCAGAGATGATGGAATTCGGAAAAACATATTCCCAACAGATTATTAGAAACGCGAAGGCGCTGGGACAGGCGCTTCATGAGAGAGGCTTCAAGGTTCTGGGGGAACATAAAGGGTTCACACAGTCTCACGTCTTACTTGTTGACGTAACTGAATTGGGAGATGGAGGTAACATCGAAAACGAGCTTGAAAAGGCAAACATCATTATTAATCGCAACCTTTTGCCGTGGGACATTCGGGAAGGAAGACACTACATGAACCCTGGAGGAATTCGACTGGGGACCTCTGAAATAACCAGGTTAGGTATGGAAGAACAAGAGATGGAGGTAATAGCGGAGTTTATCAAGCGAGTGATCAGAGACAAGGAACCTCCAAAGAAGGTAAGAGAAGACGTTACGAACTTCAGAAAGGACTTTCAGAAAGTACATTTCTGTTTCGAAAAACTGAGAGATGCCTATGAATACATAGAGATCAAGTAAACAACTCCTCCGGTGCGCACATCTCCGCACGCATGCGCAATGAAAGTTTGCCGCAGGTCTTATGCTTCGAGAAAGCAGTCAGGTTTTTCTACGCTTCCAACCGTACCTTTCTGTGTCGTAGAACGGCATTTCGACGATTTCTGCGCGTCCTAAAGATTTTCTAATTCTTATATTTATGTGGGTCCCCACCGCTGAATGTTCATGAGGAACATAACCCATGCCGACGCCGCGTTGCAACAACGGAGAGAAAGTCCCACTTGTTACATGACCAATTTTCTTGCCTCCAAGAAAGACTTCATATCCTTGACGGGGGATTCCTCGTTCCAACATGCGAAGTCCAACGCGCACTCGCTTGGGAGATTCAACTCTCTGACGTAAGAGCGCATCCTTGCCAATGAACTTATCCTTCTCAAAACGCACAGTGAATGTCAGCTTCGCCTCCAGAGGCGTTGTGTCCTCGTCAATATCGTTGCCGTACAGACACATACCGGCCTCCAGGCGCAAGGTATCTCTCGCACCCAAGCCGCATGGTTTAATACCATATTCTTCGCCTGCTTTGAGGAGAGCTTGCCACAATCTTTCCGCTTTCTCAGGCTTTTCCAACGGAGTGTTCCAGAGATATACTTCAAATCCATCTTCGCCTGTATATCCAGTTCTTGTGAGCAGCACATCGAGATTGCCTAAGGCTATCCAGCGTCCCCAATAGCGGCGGATATCAGAGAGGTCTACAGTTGAGAGTTTTTGCAACGTAGCAAGGGCTTGAGGACCTTGTACAGCAAACAGCGTAACCTCATCTGAGACATCTCTGGTCTGTACATGGAAATCTGCAGCATGAGACTGTATCCATTGGAAATCTTTTTCTCGATTGCTCGCATTGTACACCAGAAAAAAGAGGTCTTCTTTCAAACGGAAAACAACGAGATCATCGATGATTCCACCGTGATCGTTACACATGACTGTGTAATGCCCCTGGTTTACTTCCATCGGAGAAATATCACGTGTCAAAAGATAATCGAGCAGAGCCGCCGCTTTGACACCTTCTACGGTGCATCGTCCCATGTGAGCCACATCAAACAGTCCAACAGCGTTCCTAACTGCAAGATGTTCCGGAATTACTCCTTCATACCACAATGCATGTTCAAATCCCGCGAATGTCGTGAGATGCCCAAACCGCTGATGAAAATTATGCAGGTGCGTTCTCTTCAAGTCCAAAGCTTTTTCCTCAGAGAATCAAGTTAGGCCTAGTTAATTTAAGGTTTGACTACGCCTGGTTCCATTTTTCGAAGCTTTGTAAAGACGTATTTGCTCTCAAACCGGAAAGCCCAGCCGCCAGCGTGCGTCTGATCAAAATTCTATGGCACACACTCAAATTTTGCGAAGAAACTTGTTCACTCGAGGAGACCTGCTCCCTGAAAAGCATTCCAACCTTTCCGACAACGTTCGACTTGGCGCTGCCAAAACAAGATCCTTGTGCTACTTTTTTTTCTGGCTCACATGTAATCTATTTTAAGTATGTAATGGGAATCTAATGTAGGGTGCCAGAATGGGCTTTCCTATCGCAAATCCCACAATGGAGCTTGAGATCAAGCTTGAAGAAATTGAAAAGCTACATCTCTCTGAGGATTTTATTCCGAGGATTCTCAAACAGTTAAGCCGTAAAATCAAACAAGGCATTTGCAGGCACCCAATCATTGTCGACAAAGAAAACCATGTTGTTTTGGATGGGACGCATAGAGTAGCCGCCCTTAAGCATCTCGGCTACAAGCTAGCCCCTGCCTGTCTGGTTGACTATGGCAACCCGAGCATACAGGTGGAAAGCTGGTTCAGAACGGTAGAAAACAAAGAAAAAACAAGTGAAAACCTAAGAAAAAATTTGGAAGAGACGGGTTACAGGCTTCAAGAGACTACGGATAATGAACTGAAGAGAAAAATGTGCAATAAAGAGATCATAATAGGAATAGTCACGTCCCGGAAACACTATGGCATATCTAAGAATGTCGAGAGCACAAGGAAAATCTATGAATACCTCAAGCTGCTTGAAAAGAACCTTGAGTCGATTGGTTACAAGATCAGTTACGAAACAAGAGACGACTCCGTGGACAAGGTCACTTCAGGCAGAGCAATAGCTGCGATTTTTGCACCACGAATCAGCAAAAGCGATGTCGTCACCGCAGCTCTCTCGGGCGAGGTGTTTGTGCATAAATCAACACGCCACATTATCCCAGCCCGCCCTCTCTTCGTGAACGTTCCCATAGAATGGCTCAACATGGACGCAAGAGAAGCAAACAAGCTTCTTCTTCAACACCTCTCAAAGAAAAAAATTCGGCATCTCCCACCTGGGCAAACGATTGATCGGCGATATGAAGAAGAACTTTACATTTTCAGTGATACATAACCAAGTCTTAGTGGATTCTAGTAATTCGCATGAGCAATACCTTATTTGCGTACGTGACTTCTCCGCCTCCGCGCAACTGCCATGATCTATCCCTTCTCCGGTGTCCAGCTCAAGCGTAACCTCAGCCCGTTTGATCATCTTCAAAACTTTGCGTCCAGAACATCCGATGAACTTGTGTTAATTGCATCTCGAACATCATCAGCGGAAACGCTAGGCAAACGGCTCTGGCCCCGAAAGAACGGAGAAAGAAGGCTGATTTAAGGTATTTTGGTCGAAAAAACCGTGTAGGAATAACCCTTTTGAAATTACTTGGTCAAGAAACCGAGATGTTAGGCGCGCTTAGACACGTGTTGCGCCCGCGTCTTGGAATGTGAGAACATTATGTTGACAATGTTCCAGAGATTTTGCGCTCAAGTAGATTGAATGTGCGCATATACGGGTGGTCTAATAGAATTCTGGAAGAAACATCAGAACTGAGTACACATAACAGAAAAAAGGGCAGATTAGGAAGTTTGTCATTTTATGAGGTCTTTTGCATGCATAATAACTATTTGGGTACTCCGCCTGGGTATACGTTCTGTAGAACAACAGGTACTAGACCCCAAGTTTCAACGATAGCAGCGTCTTCACCGTGGAAAATTATCCGATGAGTATAGCCGTAATACCAGAAGACATCCTTGCCATTGTCATATACGAACCTACTGGGGGCAGTGAATGCTCCTTTTTCTACAGATGGAGCTCCATAATAAGTAGTCCACACTCCCGTTTCATCCTGAGCTGTACGAAAATTCCAGTACTCTCCTGGTTCTTCGATAGTGTACTCTGAGAGCCGACCGCACATATCCAGATTGAGCTCATCAAGCTCTCTGGCATAGGCAACAGCATCAAATGTCTCCGCAGTGGTGGACAAGGGCAACACCATGAGAACCATCAAAATTGCAAGAAACAGTATTGGGATTGTTGGGATTGGTTTTGTCTTCGTTCTATCACTCTCCTTCTAATCATTGGTATATTTATTCAGCCCCACCTCGGCTGTTATGGCGTGATACACCGAAAAAAGAACACGCCATGGATCACCAGTATGCTCGTCTTTCAAATAAAAAGCTTATGAAAGATTTTTATAGAAGTTACACATTCGCATTACGTTTGTATCAAATACAAATATTTGCAAAAATATGTATAACAATAATGTTTCTTCACAAACACCGTCAATTCTTCCAGTTACACATAATGCATAAAACGATATGCGCGCGCGCATCAATGCGCACAATACATGCATGCATTTTTTCTGTACGCGTATTTGACCTTTGATACGCTGTCTGCAATCAATATTGGGCAGTCTAATTGACTTTCTGGGCACTCGCTCGTTTATTGTTTTCACTCGAGACTTGCCAAGACTTCTCTGAGCGCTTCTAGCATGAATTTTATGTCCTCAAATCTGATGTAGCCCATATTTCCGATTCTAAAGGTGGCGTCTTTTATGTTTCCGTAACCCTTTGCAAGTTCGAATCCTTTTTCGCGCATTTTTTGGTATATTTCAAGTCCACTCTTGTTGCTCGGTGCGTTTATGCAGGTTACTGTTGGGCTTTCATAATCTTTCTTAGGAAACAAAGTCAACCCTAGTTTCTGTATTCCTTCCCTAATCCTTCTGTTCCTTTCTCCATAGAGAGCAAAGTAGTCTTCTCTGCCTCCCCAGCCGTCTATTAGCTTCAAGATTCTGTTTAAGCCAGCTATCTGAGGTATCACTGAGGTCACAGGTGTACCCGCCGTTTTTTGATATTTTTCCCATAGCTTGAAATCAAAATACCAGCCTTTCTTCTCTGCAACTTCCGATTTTTTCAAGGCCTCCTCGCTTACGCTTCCCATACTGAGACCAGGAGGAACCCCGAAGCATTTCTGTGTCCCCGCGAAACAAACATCAAGACTCCATTCATCAACCTTTATCTCAGTTCCACCCATCGAGCTTACCGCGTCAACAAATAACAGTTTACCGTGCTTTTTTACAACCTCAGCAAGTTCTTGCAAAGGGTTTATCAAGCCCACGCTGGTTTCATTGTGAGTGATTGCAACAGCTTCAACATCTGAGCATTTCGACAGTTTCTCATCCAGCAAATCTGGTGTGACAGGTTCTCCTAAAGGAGGCTCAATTGTCTCCACTATTTTTCCATTTGAGAAAGCTACCTCTGCAAATCTCTTGCCGAAGCTGCCGTTAACGCAACAGAGCATCTTTTTTTCTACGCAATTTCTTACCGAAGCTTCCATGAAACCTGTGCCTGTGCTTGAAAACAAGAAGACTTGGTTTTTCGTCTCCAAGAAACTCTGCAGCATTTCCACGGTTTCCCTATGCAGTTTTTTGTATTCTTCGCTTCGATGACTGAACATTTGACGTTTCATCTCGTCTAGAACTTCGGGGTAACAAGCAACTGGGCCCACAGTGAACAATTTCATAGGGCACACCTCTCTAACGGGGCGCTCCGAGTTTCATTCTCCAGCTCAAGCAAAGAGTTTTGGGATGAGACGCCTTCACCTCGTTGATTCTGCCAACAGAAGTATTGTAGGGCGCTCCAAGAACCTTCTTTGGTTCATGATACGCTTCTTTTATTATCTTCGACATGACTTTGACCAAGTTGTCAAGTTCTCGCTTCGGCTCGCTCTCTGTTGGTTCAACCATGAGAGCTTCATCAATTATCAAGGGAAAATAGGTTATGGGTGCATGGACACCGTGGTCGAGGAATCTTTTCGCCGTATCTAGGGCTCTCACTCCTGTATCTTTGGCCAATTGTGAGAGGCTCAAAACAAATTCGTGTTTATGGGGTTCTCCGGAATCGAAGGGAAGAGCAACACCTTTAAGCTTTCTAAGCTTGCTAAGCAGGTAGTTCGCTCCCAACACACTCGCTTCAGCAGCCAGCTTTAATCCCTCGGCTCCCATCATCAAGATATACGCGTAGGTTTTTACATAGACAGCAAAATTGCCGTAGAACATCTTCATTTTGCTGACTGCCTTTGGCCTGTTGTAGTCAAGATAATAAGAATTGGTTGCGGATTTGTATTCAACTGTGGGTGCGGGCAAGAACTTTTGAAGTTCTTTTGTGACTCCTACGGGGCCTGCTCCAGGTCCTCCTCCTCCGTGAGGGGTTGAAAATGTTTTGTGAACGTTCAGATGAACGATGTCAAACCCCATATCGCCTGGTCGGGCCTTCCCCATAATTGCGTTCAGGTTTGCTCCATCATAGTATAAAAGACCGCCTGCGTCATGGATTATTTGGACAATTTCCTCAATGTTTCTCTCAAAAATACCTAGCGTGTTTGGATTTGTAAGCATCAGACCAGCGGTTTCTTCTGTCGCGATCTTCTCTAATTCTTCAATGTCTACGCATCCTGTCTCATCACTTTTGACCACGTCCACTTGGAAGCCCGCCATCTCCGCACTGGCAGGGTTTGTTCCATGAGCGGAGTCAGGAACAATCATTTTTCTCCTTTGCTCTCCTTGTTCTTTATGATATGCTTTCATTATGAGACATCCGAGGAACTCGCCTTGGGCACCAGCTGCTGGAATGAAGGAAAACTTGTGCATACCCGTTATTTCGCAGAGACTTTTTTCGAGCCTATACAGCAGTTCGAGGCTTCCCTGTACAGTTCTTTGATCTTGAAGAGGATGAACATTTTGTACCTTTTCTAAAGAGGCAAGTCTTTCGTTAGCAACTGGATTATATTTCATCGTGCAGCTTCCCAGCGGATAGGTACCGAGACTTATACCATAGTTCATTTGACTGAGCCTGGTGAAATGTCGAACAACTTCCACTTCACTTGCCTCAGGCAGATTTAACTTCGCTCGGAGCAGTTGTTTCGGTATTTCGTTTGTCGCCTCCTTTAATTGGGCGGATATTTCCTTTTCCAGCTTAGGAAGTACGTGACCCACTGCACCTTCACGACTGATTTCAAAGATTAGTGGTTCATTCCATCTACTTTGTCGGTACATTCTTTTCACCCCAGAATTTTGTCAAGCGTCTCAACGTAGTTGTCAATCTGTTGTTTGCTATGCAGCTCGGTAACGCATGCCAGCACTGACTCTCCTAGCTCTGGAAATTCTGGTGCAAGTGATTTGCCCCCGCAAATCTGATGATTCAACAGTTCTCTCAAAACGCCATCGGCATGTCTATGTTTGAGACCGAGTGTGAATTCTTTGAAATGGGGTGCGTTGAATAACGGCGCTTCAACGGCACTTATTGCACTGAAACGTCCAATGGCATATTTTGTCTTAGCCAAGATGTGTTTGCTTAGCTCTTGGACCCCGTTTTTTCCAAGAAGTGAAAGATATACAGCCGAAGCAAGGGCGCATAAGGCATTGTTAGTGCAAATGTTCGAAGTTGCTTCTCCTCGGCGAATGTGTTGTTCCCGAGTTTGCAGGCTCATGACAAACGCTCTCTGCGTCTCATCAACAGTGGTCGTCATACCTATGATTCGCCCAGGCATCGCTCTGATCATCTTCAAGTCGTTTCTGCATGCCAAAATTCCAAGTAGGGGACCGCCAAAATTCACGGGATTTCCAAATGGTTGTCCCTCACCTACCACGATGTCAGCTCCATAGTCGCCTGGAGGCCTTATTATTCCCAAGGATGTCGGATCAACTCCCACAACGAATAGGGCACCAG
>JABAOH010003650.1_pt14 | contig 10135 bp, 11 predicted proteins | sample 7062181 | NCBI WGS metagenome assembly JABAOH01 (sample SAMN14538630, study PRJNA623070) | marine sediment metagenome | biome: marine biome [ENVO:00000428]; feature: marine pelagic biome [ENVO:01000023]; material: deep marine sediment [ENVO:00002113]; isolation source: pool of 5 deep marine... | reverse complement strand
GAGTCCACGGCGGCGGTGGCGTCCTGAAACGCCTTGACCAGCGCCGCCTTGCCGTCGGTCACCAGCGGGTCGGTCTTCTCCGGTATGCCGAGGATCTCCGAGGAGACCGTGTAGCTGCGCAGGTGGCAGGCGCCGCGGTTGGCGGTGGCGTAGGTGAGGCCCATGCCCTGGATGCCGCGGGGATCGTAGGCAGGGAACTCCTGTCCCTTGACGCTCATGGACAGGTCCGGATGGCCGTATTTCTCGCAAAGCCGCTTCGAGCCGAGTCCCAGGTCCTTACCGAATCCCTCACCGGTCGCCACCAGCTCCGCCGCGCGGGCAAGGGCTTCGGCCGAGCCGAACTTGAGCTCGAGCCCGCCGGTGGTCTTGCTGTCGATGGCGCCCATCTCGTAGAGCTCCATGGCCGCGGCAACCGTGGCGCCGAAGCTGATGGGATCCATACCGTCCTCGTTGCAGATGAAGTTAACGTAGGTCACCGCATCGAGGTCGCCGACACCGGTGTCGGTGCCCATGGCCCACGCGGCCTCGTACTCGAGGCCGCCCGAGTTGCCCCAGTACTCGGGCTTGTTCTCCACCGTGAAGTGGCCCTTGTCGACGGTGGAGATGCGTCCGCACGCAATCGTGCAGCCAAAGCAGGCGGCGTTGGTGGTGAGGTTGGCCTTGCCGTCGCTCTTTCGCGGCTCGTGCATCGCCTCGCCGGAAATCTTGCTGGCGTCCTCGAACTGAACGTCGCGCGCGTTGCGGGTCGGCAGTGCGCCGACCTCGTTGATGACGTTCATCAGCACCTGCGTCCCGTAGGTCGGCAGGCCCTGGCCGGTGACGGCGTTGTCGGCAAGCACCTGCTTCTGCTCGGCTGTCGTCTTCATAAAGCGCGCCGGGTCCTTGATGTTGCCGACGCCGCGGGTGCCGCGGATGGCCACCGCCTTGAGATTCTTCGAGGCCATCACGGTGCCCACGCCCGAGCGGCCCGCCGCGCGGTGCAGATCGTTGATGACGCCGGCATACAGGCAGCCCGCCTCCGCGGAGCGGCCGACCGCGGCAATTCTCAGCAGCGGGTCCTGATGTTTCTTGTGGATCAGCTCGTCTACTGCCCAGACGGATTTCCCCCACAGGTCGTCCGCCGGCAGCAGCTCGGCGTGCTCGTTCTCCACGTACAGATAAACGGGCGACGGCGCTTTGCCCTCGAATATGATCATGTCCCATCCGGCGTTTTTCATCTCGGCGCCGATGAAGCCGCCCGAGTTCGAGCAGGCGACGGTGCCGGTCAACGGACTCTTGGTGATCACCGAATAACGCCCGCCCGTGGAGGCTGTGGTTCCGGTCAGCGGTCCGGTTGCCATGATCAGCTTGTTTTCGCTTCCAAGGGGATCGCACTTGGGATCGATCTCCTCGACCAGGTATCGCGTCGCCAGCCCTCGCTGCCCCAGATACTCTTGCGCCCACTCCATGTTGAGCGGCTCGGAGGCGATTTTCCCCTCGCTGAGATCGACGCGCAGAATTTTCTTAGTCCAAGCCATGATGTCTCCTCCGAATTCTATGCGCTGGCACGGTTACCGCTGTCGGTCTTTTCGGCCCAGGCGCGCATTCGATCGAGGCCGGTGGCGCCCGCGTCGATATAGGTGATGGCCTGGGTCGGACATGCCTCGGCGCACTTCGGATCACCACCGCACAGGTCGCATTTGATCACTTTGCCGGTATCGGCGTTGTAGTTGATGGTGCCGAACGGGCAGGCGATGGTGCACACTTTGCAACCCACGCACACCGAGTCCAGCACGTCTTTGGAGCCGGTGGCGGCGTTCAGCACGATGGCGTCTACCGGGCAGGCCTGCAGGCACCACGCTTCGTCGCACTGGGTGCAGGTATACGGGACGTAGCGTCCCTCGTGATGGAAGGTGAAGACCTTGATACGGGACTTGGCGGGATTGAAAAGCCCCTCGTTCTCGTACGAGCAGGCCATCTCACACTGCAGACAGCCCGTGCACTTGCCTGGATCTATGTGTAGCGATCTCTGCATCGACACTCCTCCTCGGTATCCGCGACGGGCAGGTTATTCGTTGTCTTCGTCTTGCCCGAGAGGCTGCGGCCAACCCGCCGGCGCAAAGGCCTAGCCGGCGCGACTTCTGAGCCTCGGGACCGACGCGGAGCGGCCGCGGCTGCCTCGCCGCGCCGGCCCCCGCGAGGGGGAGTGCCCGACCTTCCCCAGGCCGTATCTTAATATGACCAGGGGAGCGTTGGCACGCGGTTCCGGGTTTTCCGCAGCGGCGCGGGGGTCAGACCATCGCCGGCGCCCGCTGCTCAGCGCGCAAATCGGGTCAGATCACCGGAGAGCCGTAACCCCGGCTGAAGGGGACCGGCCCGGAGAACGACAAGACGTCGCCCTCGCGAAGCGCGCGCTCGGTCTCGATGCCCGAGCCGGGGCCGAATCCGCGCATGACGTTATGTCCGTTGAGCGTCAGCAGAAATATCTCTCCCTCGGGAACCGCCAGGTGGCGCAGCGCGTCGCCGATGGTCGATCCCTCCGGCAGGGTCAACGGCAGCGGATTGCCGTTTTCCGCGTAGCGCGCGAGACTGTTGAAAAGACGGACCTCCAGCCTGATCATGTGCCGTTGCTCTGCGAATCTCCGGCCTGCGCCACTTTGCCAGCGCCGGCGCAGGCCGGCGCTTGGATAAGGTTAACCGCTGCCACTGCCGGCGCATTGATTCTTGTCAAAACGCCTCGCTGCGCCAGATTACCCGGGGGCAGGGCGCCCGGAGGTTCGCCGAGCGATGGTGCCACGCAGGCGATGGCGGGTCATGTGCGGACTCAGCATGGGTACGCCATCGGTGATGGAGTAAAAGGGTATGTATAACTTCGAGTACCGGCAGGTGTCTTCCGTGGCGGAGGCCGTCGAAGCGCTGTCCCGCGCCGAGGATGGCAAGGTCCTAGCGGGAGGTCAGTCACTGATACCGGTGATGAAGCAGCGCCTGGCGCAGCCTTCCGATGTCATCGACATCTCCACCATCGCCGAGCTGAGCGGCGTGCGTCGCGACGGCGACGCGCTCGTCATCGGCGCGACCACGCCCCACGCCTCGGTGGCCGGCTCCGAAGTGGTGCGCGCGGCCATCCCGGCGCTCGCCTATCTGGCCGGTAGCATCGGCGATCCCCAGGTGCGACATCGCGGCACGCTGGGTGGCTCCATCGCCAACGCCGATCCGGCAGCGGACTATCCCGCTGCCGTGGTGGGGTTGGGCGCGCGCGTCGAGACCAACGCCCGCAGCATCGCCGGCGACGACTTCTTCACGGGGATGTTCGAAACGGCGCTCGACGACGGCGAGCTCATCACGTCCGTGCGTTTTCCGATTCCGGTGCGCGCCGGTTACGCGAAGTTTCCGAATCCGGCATCGCGTTACGCCGTCGTCGGCGTGCTGGTGAGCGAGGCTTCCGATGGCGTGCGGGTGGCGGTGACCGGCGCGGGACCAAGCGTCTTCCGTGTGGCCGAGATGGAGACGGCGCTGGCCTCGAACTTTGCGCCCGAAGCGGTTGCGGGCATTTCGGTGCCGGCTTCCGGGCTCAACGCCGACATCCACGCCAGCGACGAGTATCGCGCGCACCTGGTCACGGTAATGGCCAAGCGGGCTGTCGCGGCAGCCATCGGCTGATGGGCCAGCGGCCGGCGCGCCGGGCCTCGTCGATGCCGGACGCGCCGCGGTTTCTGCCTTGCCTCTCGTCATGATGGCCTGCCGCCGGCGGGGTATCATTTATCGATGATGCTGCCGAGCAACGTCGAGGAAACCCATGCCCTGCTCAGGCGCGGTGACTACGTGGCGGACCGCAGCCTGGCGACGGCGGTGTTTCTCTCCCTGACGCTTCACCGGCCGCTGTTCGTCGAAGGCGAAGCGGGGGTCGGCAAGACCGAGATCGCCAAGGTGCTGGCGGCGACGCTCGGGCGGCGTCTCCTGCGCCTGCAGTGCTACGAGGGCCTCGACGTGGCATCGGCGGTCTACGAGTGGAACTACGCGCGCCAGATGATCGAGATTCGGCTCGCCGAGGCCGAGGGGCGCACCAGCCGCGAGCGACTCGGCGAGGACGTGTTCTCGCGGCGTTTCGTTATCGAGCGTCCGCTGCTGCAGGCGCTCGAGCCTCATGACGGAGGTCCGCCGGTGCTGCTCATCGACGAGCTGGATCGGGCCGACGAGCCCTTCGAGGCATACCTCCTCGAGCTGCTCTCCGACTACCAGATCACCATCCCCGAGATCGGTCCCATTCGCGCGCAGCAGCCACCGCTCACGGTGATTACCTCGAACCGCACGCGTGAGATTCACGACGCCCTCAAGCGCCGCTGCTTCTACTACTGGATCGACTATCCGAGCGCCGAGCGCGAGCGCGAGATCGTCGCGCTCAAGGCGCCGGACGCCGACGCCGCGCTGAGACGCCAGGTGGTCGCGTTCGTGCAGCGCTTGCGCGGGATGGATCTGTTCAAGCTGCCGGGCATCGCCGAGACCATCGACTGGGCGCAGGCGCTGACGCAGCTCGACGTGATCGAACTCGACGCTACGCTCATCGATGACACCCTGGGCGCGTTGCTCAAGTACCAGGACGATATCGCCCGGGTGCGCGGCAGCGAGGCGGCGCGCATCCTCGACGAGATCAACGCCGCCCTCGCGGCGGAGCGCGCCGGTGACTGAATCCGGCGCGTCCGGTTCCCAGGGCGGTCGGCTGCTCGCGAACATCGTGCATTTCGCGCGGGTGCTGAGGACCGCGGGCGTACCCATCGGCCCGGGCACGGTCATCGATGCCGTCAACGCGGTGCGCGCCGTGGGCATCGATGACCCCGAGGACTTCTACTGGACCCTGCACGCGGTGTTCGTGAATCGATCCCGTCATCGCGAGCTCTTCGACCAGGCTTTCCATGTCCTCTGGCGCGATCCGCGGCTGATCGAACGCATGCTGTCGATGAGCCTGCCGGGCTTCGTGTCGCCGCCCGGCGCGCCGGCGCAGGCTCTGCGCCGACGCCTCGGCGAAGCGCTCGCGGGGAGCGGAGCGGGCGGCAGCCGTCGGCACCCGACGGCCGCCCGCACGCAGAGCGATGCGGCCTTCAGCTGGTCGGCGCGCGAGGTCCTGCAGCACAAGGACTTCGAGCAGATGAGCAGCGACGAGATTGCGCGCGCCAAGTCGGCGGTCTCGCGTATGCGTCTGCTGCTCGCGCGGGCGCCGACGCGCCGCTATCGCCGCCATCGGCTCGGCAGCCGGGTCGACATGCGTGCCAGCCTGCGCAGCGCGCTGCGCTGCGGCCCCGGCATCATCCCGCTCGAGCGCCGTCGCCGCCGGATGCAGCCGCCGCCGCTCGTGATCCTCTGCGACATCTCCGGATCCATGAGCCGCTATTCGCGCATGTTGTTGCATTTTGCCCACACGTTAACGGCAGATCGCGGCAAAGTATCGTCATTTGTCTTTGCCACCCGACTCACCAACGTGACCCGCTATCTGCGCGAGAGGGACGTGGATGCCGCCCTCGAGCGCATCTCCGAGGCGGTCTTCGACTGGAGCGGCGGCACCCGCATCGGCCGCTGTCTGGAGGCCTTCAACCGCCTCTGGTCACGCCGGGTGCTGGCCCAGGGCGCCGTCATACTGCTCATTACCGACGGCCTCGACAGGGACGCGGGCGAGGGGCTCGCCGCTCAGGTCGAGCGCCTGCACAAGTCCTGCCGGCGCCTGATATGGTTGAATCCGCTGCTCCGCTACGAGGATTTCGAGCCTCGTTCGCTCGGCGTGCGCGCCATCCTGCCGCACGTGGACGATTTTCGCAGCGTTCACAATCTGCGCAGCCTCGAGGAGCTGGCCGCGGTGCTCGCCCGGGTCGGTGCCCGTCACGAGGAGGGAGTGTCCCAATGGCTGAAGCCGAGACCCTGAGCGGCGGCGTCGAGGACGTCCTCGAGACGGCCGCACGCTGGCGGGCGCAGGGTCGTCGCGTCGCCATCGCCACCGTGGTCGAGACCTGGGGCTCGTCGCCCCGGCCGGTGGGCAGCCAGCTGCTGGTCGACGAGAACGGCGAATTCCTCGGATCGGTTTCCGGCGGATGCATCGAAAGCGCCGTCATCGGCGAGGCGCTGGAGGTCATCGCGAGCGGCGCGCCCCGGCTTCTCGATTTCGGCGTCAGCAACGAGAAGGCCTGGGAGCTCGGTCTGAGCTGCGGCGGCAAGGTGCAAGTGTACGTGGAGGCGCTCGAGCCATGAGACGCGACGTCTTCGAGCGGCTGATGGCGGCGCGCGCGGACAAGCGCCCCGTGGCGCTGGTGACCGATTTGCCGGCCGGATATCAGAGCCTGGTGTTTGCTGACGAAGTCGATGCCAACGGCCCCGCCGCCGACGTCGTCGCCGCCGCTCGCGCGGCGCTGCAGTCCGGGATCAGCGGCATTTTCGAGCGCAGCGACGGCACGCGCGCGTTTCTGCACGTGTTCAACCCTCCGTTGCGTCTGTTCCTGGTCGGCGCCGTGCACATCACCCAGGCGCTGGCGCCCATGGCGAGCATGCTCGGCTACGGCGTGACGGTCATCGACCCGCGCCGCGCCTTCACGACACCGGCGCGCTTCAGCGACGTGCGCGTCATGGAGCGCTGGCCCGACGCGGCGCTGGCCGACGAGCGTCTGGATGCGCGCAGTGCCGTAGTCACGCTCACCCACGATCCCAAGCTCGACGATCCGGCGCTGGCGTCGGCGCTGCGCTCCGAGGCGTTCTATATCGGCTGCCTCGGCAGCCGCCGCACCCACGCCCGACGCCTGGAGCGTCTGCGCGCGGCCGGCTTCGACGACGCCGCCCTCGCGCGGCTCCACGGTCCGGTGGGTCTGGACATCGGTGCGCGATCGCCCGGTGAGATCGCCACCTCGATCCTGGCGCAGATGACGGCGATTCTGCGCCGCGGCGCGGCGCCATGAGGTTCGGCGCCGTTGCCGTCGACGCGTGCGCCGGCGCGATTCTGGCCCACGGCCTGCGGGTCACCGACGCCGTCTTCAAGAAGGGCCGGATCTTGAGCGCCGCGGACGTGGCGGCGCTCAAAGACGCCGGCTACGCCCAGGTGGTGGTGGCGCGGCTCGAGGCCGACGACGTGGGCGAGGACGAGGCCGCCGCCAGGCTCGCATCGGCGCTGGCCGGCGACGGTGTCAGCGCCGCTGCCGCCTTCACCGGCCGCTGCAACCTGTTCGCCCGGGCTGACGGGCTGGTGGTCGTCGATGCCGCACGGCTGGACGCCATGAACCGCGTCGACGAGGCCATGACCGTGGCAAGCCTGCCGGCCTTTGCCCGGGTCTCTCGGGGCCAGCTGCTGGCAACCGTCAAGATCATCCCTTTCGCGGTGCACCGCGCGTGCCTCACGCAAGCCGAGTCGATCCTGGCGGGCGAGCAGGCGGCGCTGCGGATGGCGGCGTTNNAGGTGGCCTTGGTGCAGACGCGGCTTGCGGGCAGCCGGGACGCGGTGCTGGACAAGACGGCACGGGTCATCGGCAGGCGCCTCGAGAGCCTCGGCAGCCGCCTGCGCTCGGAAAAACGCTGCGAGCACAGCGAGCGAGCGCTCACCGGCGTGCTCGGCGAGGTGCTCGCGGCGGCACCGCAGATGGTGCTCATCGTCGGCGCATCGGCGATTGTCGACCGCCGCGACGTGGTGCCGGCGGCCATCGCCGCCGCCGGCGGTGCCGTCGACCACTTCGGCATGCCCGTCGACCCCGGCAACCTGCTGCTGCTCGCCCGCCACCACGGGACCCCCGTGCTGGGCCTGCCGGGCTGCGCACGCTCACCGAAGTACAACGGCTTCGACCAGGTCCTCGAGCGCCTGCTGGCGGGACTGCCGGTGGCTGCCTCCGACATCATGGGCATGGGCGTTGGCGGGCTGCTCACCGAGACCCACGAGCGCGCCCAGCCGCGCTTGTCGACACCGGGCGCGTCTTCGNNCGCTCCCGGCGCATGGGCACGCGCAACAAGCTGCTGGCCGTCGTCGACGGCGTGCCCATGGTGGCGCGGGTCGTCGATGCCGCGCTGGCCAGCGTCGATGCCGGCGTCTACGTGGTCACCGGACACGAGCACGAGCAGGTGGCCGGCGTGCTCGCCGGGCGCAAGGTGCGGCTGGTGCACAACCCCGACTACGCCGAGGGGCTGAGCACCTCGCTTCGCGCCGGGCTGGCGGCGCTCGGAGAGGATGTGGACGCGGTGCTGGTGTGCCTCGGTGACATGCCCCGGGTGAGTCCGGCCCACATGCACAAGCTCATCGCCGCCTTCGATCCGAACCAGGGCAGAGCCATCTGCGTTCCCATGTGGCAGGGCCGGCGCGGTCACCCGGTTCTCTGGGCACGCCAGTTCTTTGCCGAGATGCGCGCCATCAAGGGCGACGTGGGCGCGCGCCACCTGCTCGGCGAGTACGCCGACCTGACCTGTGAGGTCCCGGTTGCCGATGACGGTGTGCTCGTCGACGTGGATTCGCCCGAGGCGCTGCGGGCGCTCACCGGCGGGCGCTGAAGCGCACCGGCCGGCACGGTCGCGTCCGCCGAGGCGGCCCGCGCGCCGCGGTCGCCGGGAGTCGACTTCAGCCGCCGGGATTGGACGCCGCGCTTGGCGGCCGCCCTTCGATGCTCTCGATGAGCATGGAGACGAGCCGTCCCTCGCCGTCCCGGTGCTCGAGCTTCACCGGCAGGAAGCCGAGCGACGGCGCGCACCACAGCGTTGCCTCACGATCGTCCTGGTGACGTGAGCGCCGCACCTTCACGGTCTCGAGAGTGCCCAGCGCAGTGACCAGAGTCTCGCGGCCGACGGCGCGCAGCGCGTAGCGCTTGAGGTGGCCGCCGTCGGCCACCGCGTACTGCATCAGCCGTTTGCCGTCGGCGAGATCGCGCATCAGCACGAGCAGATAGCTGAGCTTGTCGAGTGTCCCCACCGGGACCGCCATGCGCCAGGTGTGCTCTTCGACGGTGTTGAGCGCGACGCCGTCGCTCCAGTCGAAGCTGACCTCCACATGGCGGGCGGCGTTCGCGTCGCGACGATTGTAACGGTAAACGCGGGGACGAAAGGAATCGCCGTAAATTTCCGCCTCGCTGCGCTCGGTGATGTAGACGTTGCGGACGAGCGCGCCGGCGCCGGCGGTCTCGCTGCGCGATTCCCACACGAACCGATCGTTTTCCGTAGGGATCAGACGCCATTCGGTCCTGCCGACGGTCGTGCCGAAAGCTTTCAGCACGAACGACGCGACGAACCCGTCGACCTGCATCGGCGCAGCCGCGGCATGCCCGCACGCAAGCATCCAAGCCAGGACGACGGCGGCACGCATCATGCCAGTGGCTCCGGCGCGAGTGCCGGCCGCAACACGGACGGCCGCAAAGCAGCGATGCATTCCATGGACCTCTGCTCTCAAGTATACGTTCTTCGCGGCCGTGCGCCGCGCCGGCTTTGCGCTCATCGGCTTGTGATAATATCGCGGGCCGTGTTGCTGTTCCGCGGCGCTCTTTGCCTGCACGGCGCACAGGCTGCGGGGATGAGGGGGGGGAACGGCCGGCGTGGTCAGACAGCTCTACAGCGCGCTTCACTATCTGGCACTGCCGTATATCTTCCTGCGCATGATGTGGCGCGGCCACCGCGACCCGGGTTACTGGGAGCGCTGGGGCGAGCGCTTCGGGCGCATCCCGCCGCTGGCGGCCGGGCCGAGGACGCTCTGGGTGCATGCCGTTTCGGTCGGCGAGGTGCAGGCAGCGGTGCCGCTGGTCAGGGCGCTGCGCGCGCAGGACGCCGATGTGCGCATCGTCGTCACCACCACCACGCCCACCGGCCGGGAACGCGTCCGCCAGGCGCTCGGCAATGCCGTTATTCACCGCTACACGCCCTATGATCTGCCCGGAGCCGTGCGCCGGTTTCTCGAACGCGCTGGCCCGGATCTGGTCATCATCATGGAAACGGAGCTGTGGCCGAACATCCTGCATCACTGTGCAAGGCGGGGCGTGCCGGTTCTTCTTGCCAATGCGCGCCTTTCGGAGCAGTCAGCGTCGAGCTACCGGCGGGTGGCGGTGACAACACGCCGCATGCTCGCCACCATCACCTGTATCGCCGCCCAGACACGCGACGATGCGGCGCGCCTGGTATCTCTGGGCGCGCCGCCCGAGCGCGTTCACGTCACCGGGAACAC